>Ga0137395_10000576_pt1 | contig 15681 bp, 11 predicted proteins | sample czobulk216metaG_FD_108283 | JGI IMG/M metagenome (GOLD analysis project Ga0137395, IMG submission 108283) | Vadose zone soil microbial communities from Angelo Coast Range Reserve, California, USA - czobulk2.16 metaG | ecosystem: Environmental > Terrestrial > Soil > Vadose zone | place: USA...
ATGCGATTGAAAAGATCCGACGAGATCACATCGCCGGGATTGACCTTGTCCGAGATTGCCGCCATAAGGCCTCCTGTCTTCGTTACGAACCGCCGCAGCAGTTTGCGTAGTTACTGAAATCGAATCGCGCCATGTCGAATCGCGCCGTCGCGAAGTTCGGTAAGAGCCCGCTCGCAAACGCGACCATCGGCTGCACCGATTGGTTGTCGCCGACCGCTTTGACGTTCTGCCAGGGCCTATAGACCCAGATGAATTCCTTCTTTGTGACGTCGGTCGGCGTTTGCGACAACGCTTGCTCTTGCAGCGCGCCGAGCAGGCGTTCGTCGATGAACGGTGTGCCCTGGTTCGATCCCGAAAGTGGCCGGCGCACGATACTCGAGAAGAAATTCGGTTCGAAGAACCCGCGCAGCGGCGCGCTCTGCAACGGCACGATGCCGAAGGGCGGCAGGTAGCGGAAATAGTCGGTGGCGATGACCGCTGTCGGATTCGCCGCGCTCGCGAGTAAATCGACAAGGTGCCCCTGAAACTGCGCACACATTGCGTGCGCCTCGACCAGCCGCCGCCGCCGCGCGACGAACGACAGTGCCGCGAGCGCATCCGGCGCGAGCAGCTCGCGCCGGACCGCCCACGCATCGACGAACTGAATGCCGGTCGTGGTCCAGTACAGCAGCGCCAACGGCACGTCGCAGTCGCTCAGTCCATCTTGCCGCAGCGTGTCGACCAGGCCGTATTGGGCCGGATCGTTACGCCACGGGTCGGCGTAGCTCTGGTCGCGCGCCTCGATGCCGAAGCAGCGGTACGCGAGCCGGTTGCGGAACTGCAAGCTGGCCGGATCGAGATCGGCGTAACGCAGCTGATTGACCGCGAGCAGCCGGAACTGCACCGCCTCGACCGTCGCATCCGTGTTGCACCGTACGTTCGTCGGGTCGAGCCCGTTGGTCGGCGCCTTGCCTTCGCTCAGCTCGGCGGGCGCGATGGTCAGGACATAGATCCCTGCACCCGCCACGTAGGTACCCCCGGAAATCGGGTTGCAAGCGGTAAACAGGCATGACGCACTGACGGCGTCGAAGCGGCGCGTCAGTGCGACGCTCGCGTCGGAGACCAGGCGCAGCGTCTGACCTTTGCGATTTATCGCGAGCCCGCACTTGACTTGGACGACCGGCGCGCCCGGCTTGTTTTGAACCGGGTCGGCCGCGACCTCCAGGCCGAAGGCGACGCCGTCGCCGATTGCGAGGCCCAGGCGCCAGTCGGACTCCCGCCGCGCCGCCTGCTCGCGGGTCAGGTCCTTGCTGGTGAGCAGGCGGCCGTTGAAGAAGTTGACCGAGCGTATGCCGCCGTCCTTGAGAGGCTGCTGCAGCTGAAGAATGTCGTCGACGTTCATGGGCTATTTCCTGTTCAGGCGGTGCTGCCGATGACGACCCAATTGCCCGAACCGTCGGACACCACGGTGACCGCGCCGCCTCTCTTGACCGCCAACGAGGCGGCTCCCTCGATCTGATCGGGTCTTGCAGCGTTCAAAGTCGACTTGGACTTGAGGGTCTTCACGACGTAGACCCGGCCGCGGTTTCTCGCGGTGACCTTGGGCAGATTCAGCGTCTGCCCCCCATCGCATATCACGCAGTAATGACTCGTGTCGAGCGTGACCGCCACGGTGGTGCCAACGCTGGTGATGGCGACCGTCTGAGGCGCGGCGGAGCTCGGCGCCGCGGCAGCGGGGCCGGGGCCGGGAATCGGCGGCGGCGCGGCACGAGCGGGACCCATCGCGAACATCGGCATTACCGGGGGGCCGCCCATCGCGGCCAGGGCCGCTCCCCCAACGCACTCGCAACCGCACAACATCCACTCCTGCAGGAGCCGCAGATGGACGATGAACGGACGTGCGCTCTCGTCCACACCCACGCTGCTCGGACTGCCGTCGACCTCCCAGGCGCCGGTGGGCGAGCCGCCGACCCACACCACGGGAAACTCGACGCGCGCCAACAACACGCAATCCTGGTCCCGGTCCGCCGGCGTATTGCAGCGCCGCGGCATCCACGGGCGCAGTTCGGTCACCCAGAAGCGAAATGCCACGCGCAGGAAGTCGCACAACTGATGCCCTGCCACGGTCAGATCGAGCGGATGTAGGCCTGCGAGATAGTCAGCCAGCGTCGCGATCGACACCGGCGGCGACAATGGCGGCGACGCCTTCACCGCGTCGAGCCACGCCGACACCGCGCCCTCCAGAGCCGCGAGCCAAGTTGCATCGTCCCGCGGCGGCGAGGTGATATCGACGACTTGCACGCCATCCTTCAGCCATTTGACGAAGGCGCGCAGCGCGTCTTCTTCGACCTGCAGCGGCGCTTCGGCGCGCAGCTCGAGACAGAAATCGTCGGCGACGCGCGACGGCGCCATCAGCTGATCTTCCGAGCGGCACGGCTCGCCGGGGATCGGCACGGGTGCCGTCAGGCAGTCCGCGTAGCACAGCGTCAGATAGAGCGCGATCGATCCCGACGTGACCGCGGGCGGCGACATGGGGGGCGAAAGCGGCGGCGAACCGCCCAGCAGCCGGTTCACCGTCGCGGCGTTCTCGGGTTTTGCGAGCCACTTGTTCAGCAGGCAGCACTGATCGGCGGTAACGCAGATCAGCCTGCCGCTCACGGCGAGCGCGGATCCGGCCGCCACGTGCAGGCGCGGGCCGTCCGCGCCGCCGTCTTCCGGGTACACCCTCAGCCCGCTCAGCGTGCCGTAGCCGATCGCGTCGCGCGCGAGCCACTGGTCGCGGCCGGCGAGATACGCGAATTCCTGCGTGAAGTCGTCCACGCCCAGCACCATGCCCTTGGCGTAGTTGACGTGGCGCGCGGGATCGAGCGCCGAGCTGGTCAGTGCAATGGCAGGTTCGTTACAGCAGCCCATGATCCGCTCCAAAGTCGAATGAATACCGTCGATCGGTCTTCTTCAGCATGCCGCGGGCAACCGGTCCCCGTCGCGCGGCGGATTCGGCCCGCTCACGAAACTCGCGCCGATGTACGCGCGCCCCAGCACCGCATCGGGGATCAGCTCCGGCGCGCGGCTGCCCGCGTTGAGCAGGGTGTCGATGCCCAGGCGCGCCTCGCCGATTCGGTTCAAGGCCCAGTACAAGCGCACGTCGAATACGGTGTGCGCGGGCTTTTCCAGATCGGCGATGCGCCGGGCGCGGCGAAGCCGCTCGTCGAGCCCGAAGGGATCCTCGGTCACGCCGGTCACGGGCAGCAGCACCGAAAACCGGTGCGCGGTGCGATGCATCGCCATCAATTGCCGCTCGAACTGCAGCCAGTCCGTTTGCGCCGCGCTCGTCCCCGGCAGCACGTCAGGCAGAGCCACGAGGTCGAATCCCGGCCACGAAGCCTGATGCGCTTCCTGCAGGCGAGCGATGTTGCGATAGCGGCGGGCGAGAAAGTCCTGCCAGCGCTCGCGCGCCCACGTCCCATCGGGCAAATCGCAGAAGGCACGCCAGTCGGCGCGCTGCTCGTCGGACTGCGGCCAGTCGCGCGGCAGCGCCAGCGAAAGGATCTCGTCTTGGCTGACGCCGTAGCGCTCTCCCAGATCCTCCTCGGAGAGCCGCGCGAGCAGGAAGCTCTGCCAGCGTGTCCGTTCCGCGGCGCCGACGCCGGGCACGAAGCCGAGCGCGGTTTCGCACAGCTCGCGCCACTTCGACGCGTCATCGGTAGCCCGCGGTACGAGCGGGAACGGAGCGATCTCGTCCGACGGCGCAGATTTGCGGCCGAGAATCGCGAAGTAGCGATCCACCAATCCCGCATTTCCCTCGCTCGGCGTCCACAGGGCCCCGCGGCGCACTTCGCGCGGCCCCGGCGCCGTTTCGGCCGCGCCCGGATCGCCCGCGACCAAAGCGCCGACCAGTCGCGTGAGATAGGTCTCGACGATGCGAATCGACTGCGGACGCTGTTCATCCGAGGCCGGTCCCCCGAACATCTTTTCGTCGATACAGGGATCGAAGGCGAGCGTCAGCGCCAGCCGCAGTCCGTGCACGGTTCCGCGCCAGCGGAAAAAATCCAGCGCATGGCGCACGAACAGCCGGCGCCGCCGCTCGTCCCACGCCGGATCGAACGCGACATCGAACCAGTCGGCCAGCCACGCGAGCATCTCGCTTGGTGCCGCGAGGGGATCGAACAGAGTTTGCGCGGTGACCACGCGGTCTTCGATCACGGTCAGCGTGCTCTCCATGTTTGCGAGCCACCGCTCGAGAAACTTTCCCGCCACCGCGTCTTCGCGATACACCGCAGGGAGGAACCGTTGCGGATACGAGAAGCGCGCATACCACACGCGCAACGCGCGCAGACGCGGCGATGTGATGCCGTGACCGCTGAACAAACGAATTCTCAGTTGCAGGTAACGTCCGCGGGCCTGCTGCAACAGCAACTCGCAGGTGCCGACCCCGGCCTCGCGCCGCGTGGGACGCGCTGCTTCGGCGCGCAGCCAGGGCAATTCCGGTCCGACGCTGCGCAGCTGCGGCCGGGGCTCAGGCAGCCACCGGGCGATCACCTGTCGCTTCCCGCCCGGGGGCGAGGCGGGTGAGGTTGGGAATTCGTCTTCGGCGGGGAAGCACTCGTCTGAAGCGCGGCTGTCGATCTCGATCCAGGTGTCCGCCGGCATACAGGCATCGATCAGCACCCGGTCCCACGTGGTTTGCAGCTCGGCGCCGTCGAGTACCGGCGTCACGAACTGGGCCGATGTCTCGTAGCGTGTGCGCGGCTGCTGGGCGATCGGGACCCACGCCAGCGGATCGCTGCCGCTGTCGTAGTAGCCGCGGAAACGGCCGCGATCGCAAAGCGCGATCAATGCCCGGCCTGCGAAGCGGCGCAGAGGGAACAGTTCCTTGGCGCCGCTCAGGCGGAATCCGGCGTGCGTCTCGTCAACCGCGAACGACAGCGCCTGATTGCCGCTTTCGGGCGCGATGAACAGTTGCCTTTGCTCTAAGACGGGCGCACGCACATATGCCCGCGCGAGAACGAAGTCGTGCGCGAGTAGTTTCGACAACCATTCCGACGGCTGCGCGTGCCACGCGCCGTCCTGGCACGTCAGACGGATCACGCGCGAGCGCCCGTCGCTCTGATCGCGATCGAGCAGCAGCACTTTCCCGTCGGCGAGGGTCTCGACCGCGATCGGATCAACGACCATCGCTGCAAGATCGAGGCCGCCGGGGAACGTCTGCGCTGGCCGGGTGCGCGGTCCGCCGACGAGCGGTTGAAAGTCGTCCACCTCCGCAGTGGCGAACGTGTGTTCGCCTCGCCCGCGCGGCACCACGGCGAGACGCCGGTCCAGCTCCCAGAGAACGAAGCGCTTGGGATCCGTCGCCCGATCGAGCACCCAAACGCCGCCGCCGCAACGCGCCGACATGTCGAACGGCTGAAAGGCGATCGACTGCGGCCAGAGCGTTTCGACCGGCGGGCCGCCGGCGAGCAGGTCGAAGGCGAGCAGGCCGCGCGTCGCGCCGCGCGCGAATGCCACGACCAGGTAGTGATCTTCCGTTACCGCCAGCGCGAAGTATCGGTCGATACCCAGCGCCGCCGCCAGCGACGGCGGCGCAAAGTCGGTGCGGTCTCCGCCGTTGGAGGAAACGCCTTCCCTGACCGGCCAGAAGGTCGTTTCCAGCCCGCTGCCCGCGGAGAACACGTGCAGTGAGCGGCGATCATCGCCGATCCGGTAGACATTGCCATAGCGATCGGCGGACGCACAGCGGCGTGCATCCAGACTCAATTGCGTTTCGCCTGGCGTCGCGGGCAGCTCGAGGAGCAGGCTTTTCAGGCGCACTTCCTTCAGTTCGACGTCCCACTCGGGCAGTTTCGCATCGAGCACGGTCGGCGGACTGCTTACCGCACCGTCCCACCGCGAGCGCAGCGTGCACGCGTCGTTCCCGTCGCCGTCTAGGCACCGACCCCAGTCGTCGCGACCGAGCAGCAGGTGGAAACGCGAGCCGTTGACGTTCATCAGCAGGTCTCCGGGACGACCGGCACCGGCAGCATCGAGACGCTCGGCACGGACGGTGTCCCGCCGCGCAGCGCGTCGATCGGCAACGGTTCGCCGGCCACGACCGAGATGCCCAGCACGCGCGGCAGCTCCAGACCGGTCATCTCGATCACGTCGGCCGCTGGCAGGTTGCCCTCGGCGAGCAACACGTCGACCACCGCCGTCACGCCGGCGACGCGCGCAACTTCAGCCAACAGGACGCGGCTCGCCACTGCCTTGCGCAAGGGCCAGCCACGCGCCGCGTCGTCGGCCGGCGGCATGAACAGCGGCGTCGTCTGCGACTGGTAGCCGGCCGGTCCGACCGGCGCCAGGAACCTGCGCAGCGCGGCTTTGGCGTTTTCGACGACCTCGGCGATTGAATGTCCGGCCGTGACGTCGACCCCCGCCGAGACCCAGATCGGCTTGTACACCGGGCCGCGCACCACGAGCTCGGTCGTCACCAGGCGGCGCGGATCGAGGTGCACGCACAATGCGTTCAGGAACAGCCGGTCGGGGCGCGGCGCTTCGGGCTGCACGGGATCGAACCGCGGGATCGCCATCACGGTGACCACGCCGGGTGCCGCGCCGGGCTCGTTCGGTACCAGGTCGGGATGGAACGCGGGCAGGACATCGATCCGGCCGATCTGTACGCCGGGTGCGCGCCACGCGATCGACTCGAAGTCTTCGGTGCTGACCAGACGATCGCGGTGCTGCAAGAAGCGCTTGATCTGCTTTTCGCCGTCGCTCAACGTCTCGGCGTCGGCGCCCCCCCAGGTGCGCACCGGATTGCTCGCGGTGAAACCGGAGGGTAACTGCGGCGCGCCGTTGATCGCTCCTTCACCCACGTTGCCCGCCGCACCCTGGCAGAACTCGTAACTCGCGAATACGCGTCCGTCGAGCGGTAGACGGCGGCCGCGCAGCCCGTCGCCGAATCCCAGCAAACCCGCCTCGGGATCAAGCTCGAAGACATTGACGCGGTCGGGATCGCCGGGCGGCGGCGACACACCCGGCGCAAGGCGCGGATCCGTTACCGGAACTTCGGGCGATGCGGCGGCAAGATCGGCGATCTCCTTCCACCGCAGCGTGTCCGAGCCCAGGCGCGTCACGACCTCGACCGAACCCCGCAGCACGGGCGCGCGCGACAAGCGCCGCACTTGGTCCGGAGTCCCCTCACCGCTCGCCAGCGGTTCCGCGACCACGCGTTCGCTTTGACGCACCGGAACGACGTTTATGCCCGTCCACTTGATCCGGGCTTGCGCCGCGCCGTTCGATCGAATGCGCAGCCAAGTCAGCACCTTTTCGGCGAGGGCGGAATCTTCGAGCGTCGGCGGCATGTCGCCAACACCCGCTTCGAGCGGGTCGACATTGCGCCACATCCCCAGTTGCGCGGCCTCCGGCAGAACGAGCTGCACCACGCCCGGCCGCGTCAGCAAGTCGACTTCGGTGCGCGGCTCGAGTTGTCGATAGGTGGGCGCGGGGCGATCGTTCGCGTCGCGCGGCACGCGCCCATCGGCGGGAATGCGCGGGAGCTCGAACACGAGCAGGTCGCGGGGTTGCGAACCCCCACTCGGGGTCAAGGTCGCCGATACCGCATCCAGCGCCGGAACGACGCCGAGCGTCAAGGTGCGGCCGCCCAGGTCGTCTCGCAGCAATTTCCAGGGATCGGCCGGGGCCCCTGCGACGTCGTTCTTGCGCGCCAGCAGCGCGATCCACAGGGATCCGTCGACCGTGTTGTTGTTCAGGTCGACCTGGTCCACCACGGCCGGATCGAGCGTCACCGTTTCGTACAGCTTGACGTCCGCGGGAAACTGCGTGCGATACGATGCGTACAGCAGCCGGTAGTAGTCGAGCAATTCGGCCGCCTGCGTTGCACCCAACGCGCGCTTGAAAAAAACCCGTGCCTCGATCGGCAACACGTCCAATCCGAGCTGCGTACGGAACGGCACTGCCTGCGCGCGTACCTCGAGGTCCGCGGGCAAGGTCTGCGTGTTCGGAGCACCGCGCTCGTTGTTGATCGACACCAGGCCCTGCGCCGCCGACGCCGACGCGAGCGGCACGCGCAGCAGCTGCAGGAATGCGTTGCGGTTGCGTTCGGGAATCAGGTTGGCGCGATACAACAGGCTCTCGGTCAGGAACGAAAACAACTGAACCAGCGTCACGCCAGGATCGCTCTGGGTGAAATTGGTCCACTCCGGCGTGTGTACACGGGCACGCGCGAGCGTTTCGTCGACCAGCTGCTGGAACCGGCGATCGTCGATGACTGGGGAGGGAAGCGGCATGAGGCTTCGATTCTTTCAACCGACCGCGAGCGGAACGTTCAAGCTGATGCGCTCGCGCCCGTCGGTGGCGATCAGGCGGTAGGTGATCGTCGCCAGCGCCGACTCGGCGTCGGTCTGGTCCGCCGCGACGTCGACCGACTCGACCCGGACGCGCTGTTCCCAGCGCGCCAGTGCGGTGGTGATCGCATCCTGAATGCGGGTGTGCGTTGCGGTGGTGTTCGGCTCGAACAGGAACTTCCCCAGCCCCGCGCCGAAGTCCGGAACGCCCAGGCGCTCGCCTGCTTCGGTCTTCAGGATCACCGCGATGGATTCGCGGATGTTGGTCTCGCCTTCCGACCAGACGAAGCGGCCGTCGGCGCCGACGCGCGGCGGGAAGGAGAAACTGCGGCCGAATACGCTTGCCATCTTCAGTCCTTCTTGCCTTTGAATCCCAGCACCGGGAAGCAGATCACGAACCACGGCAACCAGTGGAAGATCAAGTCGAGCAGCGTGACGATAATGGTAAGCAGGATCAGCGCGCAGATCGTGATGATCGGGATCGACAGCGAGCAGATCATTCCGATGTTGAGCTCCTGGCTCTTGCACGGTCCGGCGCTGCCCATGCTCAGATCCTTGTGAAACGGCCAGGGCAGCACGGCGAGCACCAGATCGATGAAACCGAGCCCTTTGGCGCGCTGAATCTGCCCGCACAGCATGTCGGAGATGACGAACGCGGTGTTCTTGTTGAACTTCCTCAAGCCCGCCGGGCTCGTGTCCAGCGGCAGCGAAATGCGGATCGGCCGCGCGGGTGCGTCGGGATCGAAAAAGTTGGCGAGCTGGAATCGCTGCGTCGGCGCGCTCAGCGTCGGCGGATGCAGCGGTCCGCAGTCGCGTCGCAGATACGCGAATCGCACGACGAACCAGCCGGCGTCGCCGGCGCTCGAGCGCAAAGTCCTGGCGACTTTGAGCCCGAAAGGCAGCGGCGGCGCATCGCTTTCGGCATTCGCATCGAGAGCGAGGACGACCTTCGCCACCAAGTGATCGACTTTCGCGGCGGCGTCCTCGGCCTCCTGAAGCTCAGGGCTGAGCGCTGTCTCCGGCTCGGTCGCGTCTTTCGGGTCGGGCGTGTCTGCCGTCGGCGGGGTTGCGAACGGATCGAACGGCTGGATGAGGGTCCCGGTGCGTTCGAGACCGCCGAGCAGGTAGTGGAAATCGGGCCAATCCGGGCTGTCCTGCGAAATCTTCGTCTCGTTGTAGAGGGCTTCGGCGCGCTCCAATCCCGCGCGCGCGCCGACGATTCGCTTGAGCGCCGCGGCGAGGTTCGGAGCGGGTTGCCTCAGCAGGATACCTTGGGGCGTCAGCTGCGCATTCTTCGGTAGCGGTTGCAACGGACTCTCAAGCGGCTGCAGCAGCGCATTCATCAGGCCCGTGGACATCTTCGCCCCCGCGAGCCAGGCGTAGACCTCCTTGCGGGGTTGCAGCAGGGAGGTGGCGCCGGCGCCGTCGTTCGCGATCACGTTCCACACGTCGGGCAGGTAGGTCGCCAGGTAATCCGCGAAGTCGAGCAGGATCAGCCACGACGCCATTTGGCATTGCACGTTGAAGGCGAAAACTCGCTTGTTCTTTTTCGCGTCCGGCTCGTCGTTCGGAAAATCGCTCGAACCGGGGTCCGCCACGGAATGCCACGTCTTGTAGCTCGATCGGATCAGACTCTTCCACGGCTCGCCGACGTCGAGCTTCAATTGCATCAGCCGCGCCGTCGTCGCCGGCACGGGCGACGGCGCGGCCGCTGGCAGGACCGACTGCCGCTGACCCACGGCAAATGTCGCCACCGGGGTGCGATCGACGGCGCCGCTCAGGTACTCCTCGCGCCGTCCCACCGGCACCAACCCGGTCCATAGCGTTCGTGCGCGCTGCGCGTCGTCGCGATAGACGAGCGGAAAAACCGGCAGCAACTCCTCTCCCGGCGCAAGCTCCGCCTGCTGATTGGCGATGAGCTGCCAGCGCGCGCCGCCCGCGTCCTTGACGTATGCGAACTCGCGCACGTCGGCGGGATCGGTGCTCTCGAGCGGCTGCGGGAGCAGGCGGCGAACGACGAAGTTCACCTGCTCGGCGCCGCCGGGGACCACGGCGCGCTCGGGCAGACCGGGCAGACCGCAGACGAAACTCGCGCTGACGAGGTAGTAGCGCTGATGTGCAGGCTGGTACAGTTTCAGCGGCAGGTTGCGAGACAACACCTGCTCCTGCACCAGCTGATTCGAGGTCACGGCGGGAACCCGGGTCTTGGGACTCTTTGCAGCGCCCAGGCGCAGCGCGCTCTGCGTCAGGCGTGGGACCGGGACCCGCTCGACCAGGTCCGGAGCTTCCTGGATCGGTTTGCGCCAGGTTTCCGGCCGCGCGAGCAGACGATCGAGCTGCGCCGGATCGCGCGCGAGCATGCCGATGACCTGATCCATGAATTCATCGCTCGCAAAACGCAGGATCGCGGGCCGCGCCTGATCGTCGGCGCTCGCGGCCGCCGCCACAGTCGCGCCGAAACGCGCCCACAAGGGCTGCGGTGACTGCCACTGGAGTGGATGCGCGCTCATGGACTCTCCCGGCTCACCAGATGTTTCCCGCGCCGGGCGTGTAGGACGCGCTGATGATGCTGTTGCAGATCACCGTGTCAGCCTGCACGACGCCGGAGAAACGCGACATGCCGGAATCGACGGTGACCAGACCCGCCGAGACCGCGACCTGGCTTGCGTTCACCGTGACTTTCGCCGATGCGGTGACCGTGACACCGTCGGTTTCGAGCTTGACGGAGTTGCCGTTGCTGTCGATGACTTCCACCGCGCCGGGCCCGTCCTTGAGCGTGATCTTCTGTCCGCCAGGCGTCTCGAGCACCATCTGCTCCTGGCCGTTCTGATCGTCGAGCGTGACCTTCACGCCGTTGCGCGAGCGCAGCACCTTCTTGTAGTTGTTGCCGGCGCCGTCCATCGATTCTGGCGCCTTGTCGCGGCCGTTCCACAGGCCGCCGACGACGTACGGGCGTCGCGGATCGCCGTGCTCGCACGCGATCAGCACTTCATCGTTGACGTCGGGAATGAACCAGCTGCCGCGGTTGTTGCCGCCGAGCATCGTCGCCAGTCTCGCCCACGCTTCGTAGCGCGCGCCCTTCGCATCCGGCGACCACGGCAGTGCAACCTTCACACGGCCCTGGTTGTCGGGGTCTTTGATGTCGACGACCAGAGCGGGCGAGACACCGTACCACCGGCCGCCCCACCCGGTAGGCAAGCGCTCGCTGAGCTGCTGCTCGAACGCGGGTAGATCGACGAGGTTCATCGCGCTCCTCCCTGCCCGATCGAGGGCCGGTCGCAGAGAAACTCCGTGCGCAGGCCGGTTCTTGCGTCGAACCGGTGCCGCACGTCGGTAACCGTGTATTCGCCCTCGAACAGCGGCCCGATGCTGCCGAGCTTCACTTTGGCGCCGACGCGCAGATCGAGCGTGGTTTCCGCCACGCCGCAGCCCACGACGAAACGCCGCGCCAGATAACGGAAGCTCGCCTCGGCGAGAACGCGCGCTTCCGCGCCCGTGGTCGGCAAGCCGTGCGCCAGCGTGTCAGCGCGCTCGCCGAACGCGCTCTTCAGGGTCTGCGCGCCGCTCGCGCCGCCGTTGAGTTCGGCCTGTATCGCCGCTTCGGTCGCTTCGTGCTTCGCCGCCTCCTTGTCGCCGACGTTCCAGCCCGCCGCGACGAGCTTGGTGCGTTGATGCGCGAGATCCGCGCTCACGTGGAACTCGCGCAGCTTGCCGGCCCAAGCGAGCTCGAGGCTGGCTCCGTTGCGCCGTGGCCGCTGCGCCGCCTTCAGGTTGCTCCCTTCGACCCAGACTTGCGCGTCCTCACGCCGCGCGAGATCGCGGACGAATGCGAGATCGCTCTGGTTGACTTGTGCCAACAGCTTGTAAGTTTCCCCGCTGAGATCGATCTGCGCCTGCAGTCCGTGATCGCTGGCGATGCTGCGGATCACGTCGGCCACCGACTTGTCGTCGAACGACCGCGTGCGCCGGGTCATGCGCAGATCCTGCAGGCGGTCTTCCGCGCAGATGCCGACCTGCGGCGGGCCCCCGTCGGGAAACGCGGCCGTGATCGCGCTGATGCGGCCATCGAACAGCACCCCGTCGGCGAGCTTGACCGCGAAGCTCTTGCCGAACTCGAGCTTGCTGCGATCGAAGTGCTGGAAGCCCCCATGCTCGGGGCCACCCCAGTTGCCGAACGTCGTTTCGCAGCGGTACAGCCCATCGCACGACTCGACGATCAGGAGCGCCTGCAGCGCGCTGGTGAGCGTTGCGTCGCGTTGCCCCTCGATCTCGATCGACGGGCGTGCGCCGGTGACTGGTGAATTCGAACCGTCAGGCATCGTCGGTAAATCCTCTAAGACGTCCGAGCTTCAGTGCGCCCACGCACGCAGCGCGTGAATCTGGAGCGCGCGCAGCGCCGGCCACAGGTCGAGCGGCTCGAGTTGCCGCGCTGCCTCGCCTTCGGCCGGCGGCGTACCGTCGCTGGGCGAGCGTTGCGGCGCCTGATCGACCGTTTCGAATTCGTTGATGACGACTGGCATTGGAACCTCCTCCTATCCGATCGAAAGCGATCCGCTCGCCGCGCCCCCGAGCGAGGCGTTCAGCCCCCGGCCCAGAGAGACGCCCGCCCCGACGCCGAGCGACGTACTCCCGTCGCCGATGCCCGCCCCGACAGTCGCAGCCACGTTCAAATCGACCAGCCGGCCGGGCGACATACGCAGCGGGTCCTCGATTCCGTTCGCCGATGCGATTGACTGCCAGTCGCCCTTGCCGTCCTTTCCGGCCATGCTCTGCAACGACTGTCCCTGCTTCGCCACCTTCAGCGGCTTGTGACCCGGTTGCAGCGGGATCTTGGCGGCGTCTTTTAACTTGACCTCGAGAATCTTCTGCTGCGACAGCGTCATGCTGACGCTCGCGCGCAAGGGCTTCCCCTCGGGCGAGAAGAACTCGAGCGTCTCCTCCAGACCTTCGGCCATGCCGTCGAACATGAACGAGCCCCAGACGAAGCGCACGCCCGGCGGCGCCTTCTTTTTCGGATCCTCGTCAGAGATCTGCGGCGTCATGAAGTACACGACCTTTTGCGTCAGCCGCCGCACGTCGTCGACCGCGTCCTGCTCCATCGCGTTCACGTCGAACCACAACTGCAGCGCGAGCTTCGTCGTGCCTTCGCCGACGAACTGCCGGCCGCCGTTGCCGCTCGACTGGTCGCCGCCCTTGGGCTGGACGATCTGGTTGGCGAAGCTGACCTTCAGCGATTCGGGGTTGAATTGCACCTCGACCCTCTGGCCGCCGCTCTTTTCATCGGTGAACGTCTGATCGAGCTCGATCAGTTGCGCTTTTACGAGTCCGGGCATCGTCTTTTCCTAGGTTTGCGGGAGCGCGAGCTGCAGGGTTTCGTACGCGATCTGCAGTTCTTCGATCGCGATCTGTCCGTCCTTGGCGTTCAGCTGCGGCGCCTTGATCTTGACCGGCACGCACCGCGACATCTGGAAGCGCGCGCGCTCCGTCGCTCCGTCGGGTGCGAGCAGGACCACTTCGGCGCCGGCGCGCAGGCGGGGGTCGTGCACGCTGTCGTTGAACCACTTCCACAGATCGAAGTTGTCGGTCATGCCGCGCTTGAGCGTCAGCTGTCCGTACGCGACCGCCCCGTTCAGGCGGATCTGCCGATCGTTGGCGCCGCCCTCGCGAATGGTCTTGACCTCGAGGTTCATCTCGAGTCCGTCGCACTCGGAGAACGCGGCGTTCACCAGCGGATTGCCCTCTTCCCCGCGGTAGATCTCGACGGCGAAGTTGAAGGTGGTGAACGGATACACGGGTCCGGCCATCGCTACAGCTCCTCGGCTACCGTGAGCCGCTCCCCGCTCTGCGCGAGCAGCACCGACAGGAAGCGCATCGGCACCGACGGCGCGACGCGCAACTCGACGATGAACCGCCCGGCGTCGGCGTCGCGCGGCGTGTTGATCGTGTCGTCTGTAACGACGCGAAACGACTGCGCGGCCGTCGCGCCGGCGAAGGCACCGCGCCGGAACAGATCGGTGAGTAGCACCGTGAAGCTGTGCTCCACCGCGCGACGCAGTTGCGGACCGTTGGGCTCGAACACGTAGCTGATGCCGCGCCGCAGCGCCAGACGCCGCAACAGGATCAACAAGCGGCGCACGTTGATCGGACGCAGATCGACCTCGTCCTCCCCGGCCAAAGTATCCGCCGAGAGGGTCAGGAAGCCGCGCGCGTCTTCGCGCACGATGTTGATCTGCGCGTCCTGCAGTGCCTGCCAGTCGGCGGCATATAGGATCGGTGTCAGCGCGACGGCATCCTTGAATACCTCGTTGGCGGGAGCGATCCACGCACCTCGCGCCGACGCGCGCGCCGCGAGCACGCCCACGGCGAATCCGTCCGGCGGGACGATGCGTAATGCGCCCGTGCGGGCGCCGCCGCCCAGGCTCACGTCCGGCGACGTCGAGCGCGTGCGGGACGCGACCCACGGGTGGTATAGGGCGCCGTGCGAGAGAGCGCGCCCTTCGCCGAGCGAAAATGCGCCGGAGTCGCTCGCCGAGGGCGGTCGCACCACGCGCAGACGCTGCGCGTAGCGCAGTGCCTCGGGGGCACGATAGTGACGAGGCAGCGCAAGGGCGGCGAACAAATCGCCGCTGGCCGCGGCTAGCCGCAGCGCCCCGCGATGGACGCTCAGGAGTCGAGCCTCACCAGACTTGGCGAACTCGTTCACCGGAAGCGTGACCCATTCGTCGTCGCGGACGACTACGAAGATCGGGTCCGACCAGGCGCTGCGGTCGTCGCCGATCTCGGCCGCGACCTGGTAGTAATAGATGCCTTCGCGTTGCGCAGCGACGGCGTATTCGAGCTCGGCCCCGCGGTACACCTCGCGGGCGCCGCTGAAGTCCGCCTGTTGCGCTTCGCGCAAGACGTAGGTCACACCCGGCTCCGCAACGGTCCATTTGAGCCGGTAGCCGCCGGGCGCCAGGGGTGAGTGAGGCTCGAACAGCCTCGGCGCCGCGAGCAAGCGAGTCGTGCAGTCGAGGAACACGCCAAAGTCGGGGTCGAATGCTGTCTCGGGCGCCGCCGATGGGGTATCGGCCGCTTGGGCATTCGGGCCGCAAAGTTCAACCCAATCCGTTGCACAAGGTCTCGCGTCGCCATCGCCCGCCTTTGGCTCCTGGGGCGGCGCGGACGGCTGCGCGCACGCTCCCCGATGGCGGGACCAATGCGGCGGGCGCGGACTCTGCTCGGGCGCGGGCTTATCGGCGTCGGGCATTTCGCGAGGCTTCCACCCGATATGCACCGCGTCCGGGATCACCAGCAAACTCGCTTCGTTGAACAACCCGCCGCGGCCGATCGACAGCGCGCCGTGAATCCCGAATAGCTCGCG
>Ga0137395_10000578_pt1 | contig 15669 bp, 13 predicted proteins | sample czobulk216metaG_FD_108283 | JGI IMG/M metagenome (GOLD analysis project Ga0137395, IMG submission 108283) | Vadose zone soil microbial communities from Angelo Coast Range Reserve, California, USA - czobulk2.16 metaG | ecosystem: Environmental > Terrestrial > Soil > Vadose zone | place: USA...
GGGAAGACGATGCTCGCGCGCCGGCTCCCCGGGATTCTTCCTCCCCTCGCGGCGGATCACGCGGTCGAGGTCACCACCATCCATTCCGTGGCGGGGCGGCTCCCTCCCGGCGCGGGCCTGATCCGGCTCCCTCCGTTTCGCGCGCCGCACCACACGATCTCGCCCGCCGGGTTGATCGGCGGCGGTCGCGGACCGTATCCGGGGGAGGCGAGCCTCGCGCACCGCGGCGTGCTCTTCCTCGATGAGCTACCCGAGTTCGCCCGAAACTCCCTGGAAGCGCTCCGCCAGCCGATCGAAGAGGGGGTCGTGACCGTAACCCGCGTGGGCGGCTCGGTGACCTTCCCGTCCGCTTTCTCTCTCGTTGCGGCGATGAATCCCTGCCCGTGCGGATTTCGAGGCGATTCGCGGCGAGCGTGCCGGTGCGCCCCGGATTCGGTGGCGCGCTACTGGTCCAAGGTGTCGGGCCCGATCCTGGATCGAATCGATCTGATCCTCGAGGTGCCGGCGGTCCCCATGGACGACCTCTTCGCCGTAGAAACGAGTGAGCGATCGGACGCGGTTCGCGGGCGGGTCGTTCGCGCGCGCACCGCGGCGGTCGCGCGCATCCCATCCGAGGGGAGAAACGCCTCGCTCACAGCGAGCGAGTTGGGGAGGGTCGCGCCGCTCGACGCGGGCTCCCGGCTTCTCCTCAGGCACGCCGCGGAGACGCTTCGGATCACCGCTCGTGGCGTCATTCGGGTCCGTCGGGTCGCCCGGACGATCGCCGATCTGGCGGGCTCGCAGGCAGTACGCCCCGAGCATGTGGCGGAGGCTCTGCAGTACCGGATGCCTTCCGGGGTCCTGCAAGGGGGCGGTTAGGTAGAGGGGCGCCTAAGGAACGCAAGGGTTCGATCCCACGCCAGGCTCGCCGCCGCCTGGTTGAATGCCTGCGTGCGGTCGGGCTCAAAGAACCAGTGTCCCGTGCCAGGGTACCGGTGGAAGGTTGCCGGCCGGCCGGCACGCCGCAGGGCCGCCTCCAGCTTGTCGACCTCGGATTGCGGCTCAAACTCATCGGTTTCAGCAAAGTGCCCGAGGTAGGCGGCCCTCGAGCGGCTGTAGTCGGCGGGCCCGGTCCCGTAGAAGACGGCCACGGATCGGATGTGCTCGGGATCGGCGGCCGAGAGATCCAGCGCGAAGTAGGCCCCCAGCGAGAAGCCGACTACCGCGAGCCTGTTCTTCGCCTGGCCGGCACGCTTGTTAAGAAACCGTGTCGCGTCCGCGATGTCGGCCTTGGCCAGGTTGGCGTCGAGCGCATTGCTGAGGGCTACGGCGTCGGGAATCTTGTCCGCGATCTTGCCGTGGTAGAGGTCCGGGGCGAACGCGACGAAACCGGATCCGGCCAGTCGCGTGCACAAAGCCTTCATCGTGTTGTTCAGCCCCCACCAGCCGTGGAGAACCAGCACACCGCTGCCTTCTCCGCCGGGGGGAGCGGCGAGGTAGCCGTCAGGTTGGGTATGTATCATTCTCATCTCCTCGAATTGCGAGTGAAGCTGTGCGCTGTCGCCCGTTCCGCACCGAACGGCTGACCGAGCAGCGTGTGTTTCAGCACCGCGCTTAACCCGCGAAAGACGCGGTGCCAGGTCAGGGCCGCGCCGAGGGAGCAGCCCAGCAGCGTTCCGAGACTCGGCGGTAGTCCTGACCGCGATGCCACAATGGTGAACGCCGCGACCCCCAGGAAGACACCCGTTGCCGCAAGGCAAGCTTCCCGCCGGAGGTCGAAGTAGTAGAGGAGAATGAGTCCGAGCAGGCCGAGAGCTTGCGCGCCGGCCGCGACGAGAAGGAGCCGGTAGGGCAGGACCGCGCCGGGCGGCAGCCCCAGCCAACGAGCCAAGGGCTCGGCCGCGAGCAGGAGGAATCCGGTCACCCCGCCCTGGACCGATGCGGCCCCACGGAGAAGCCGTGCGGCCTCGTCCACCAGCGCTCGGCCGCCGCGACGAAGCTCGGCGAGGGATGCCCCCTCCTCCAAGGAACGGTAGAACCCCCGAAAGCGCCGGTGAAACGTCGTCTCCACCTCGACGAATATCCACGCCAGGCAAGGGATGGTCGAGAACCAGGCGATGGTCGACGCTCCGGCGTGGAACGCAGCCGCCTCGCCGCCGACCAGGGCCCAGGCGATGAGCTTGTCGACCCACAGCGAAGCGTTGAAGGCGAGCCCTGCCCCCGCGAGCGCCGCGTAGTCGCGAAAGGCGGGCAGGAGCTTTGCCCTCTCGTCGGCCTCATCTGGCAATGCCCGGAAGACGCCGACAAGCAGGATCACGAGCGTGAGGGTCTGACCCGAGATCAACCCGAAGAGGTATTCCGGAAGGCCGAGGCCGGCGACGGCGACGAGAAGGGCCGCCAGGAAGAAGCTCAGTGCCCATCCGGCTCCCACGGCGCCGAGCACGAGGCCAGGGGAGCAGAGTCCGTTGCCCACCGACAACGCGGTCCACTGGGCGCCGACAGCCGCCGAAAGCGCCGCGCCCCACAGGGCGACGCGAAGCGGCAGGTCGAAGGCGAGGAGCGTGAAGCCGGCGGCGACGACGCAGATGAAAAAGGTCGCGGCGAGTCCGCGACAAAACGGAGCGGCGATTGCCCGAAGGTGCCCCTCGTACAGACGATCCGCGGTGTAGCGGGAGACTACGATCTGGACCGGTCCGGCCACGAGCAGCGCGACCGCGTATGCGACGTTCACGACAATTCCGCCGGTGGCCAGGTCAGCCCGGTCGCGGCCGATGACGGCCGGGAGCGAGATGAGCACCGCCGTGGTCAGCACCCACGGCAAAGCCATCACGGCCGCGCCCGTGGCGTAGGCGGCGGCCGCCCCCGAGATTCCTCCTTGGATCAGGCGCTCGAGGCGCCAGCCGATGCCGGCCATGGTCCGGCCCTGTAGAGCGCACGGTACGTCGAGAGGGTCGCGTTTTTTCGGTAGTACGCGGTCACGCGTCGCTGGCCCGCCGCTCCCATGAGACGCCGCAGCTCGGGATCCTGGGCAAGTCGTGCGATCGCCGCCGCGGTCTCCTCCGGGGCGGCGAGGCGGGTCACGATGCCGCTCGGGCCGATCCGTCGATCGGTGCCGGTCCGCCCCTCGAGGAGATCGCGACAGGAGCCGACGTCGGAGGCGACCACCGGAATCCCCGCAGCGTTGGCCTCCAGAATGACAAGCGGCTGTCCTTCGCTGAAACTCGTGAGGACCAAGATGTCGATTGCGGGGTAGATGCGCTCGATCGGCCGCGCCTCTTCGAAGCGAATCACATGGGCGAGGCCGAGCTTCGCGACGAGGCGCCGGCACCGCCGGGCGTACCTCGGGTCCTCGTCGATCGGACCGATGATGTGCACATCCAGCTCGACGGCGTGGAGCGCCAGGAAGCACGCACGGATGAGGGTGACCACGTCCTTGATCGGCACCAGTCGGCCCACAAAGCCGACCCTCACCGGGCTCCGCTCCGCGACTTGGGATGGCCGCCCGCCGAGGCGCGATTGGAACTCTTCGATGTCGATGCCGTTGGGGACGACGAGCGTCCTGCCGGCCGGGGCGCCGTCGGCGATCTGCCTCTTTCGGCTAACATCGGAGAGCGAGACGACGCTCGAGGCCCGGGCGTAGGCGCATCGTGCGAGGGCGCGAAAGAACTGGACCCACATCTTGCGCAAAGCCGAGGCTGTCGCGCTGTCGATCGCTCCGTCGGTTCCGTTCCAGCGCCTGCCGTCACGCGTCCCGCGGAACCAGGCGGCCTGGTCCAGCTCGAGCTTCCGCTCGCGCGTGTAGATTCCGTGCTCGGTCAGCAGGAATGGCCGACCCGTCCGGTGGCTCCACGCGGCCGCCAGGGTCCCGGCGTAGCCGGTGCAGAGGGCGTGGTACGTGGCCGCGGCCGGCGGCTCGGCGCCGAGCAGGCGCACCAGCGGCAGGTGCATCGATCGAAAGTGCCAGAAGAAATCCAGGAACGAAGCGCCGGGCGCCAGCCGCTCGCAGAGCTCCGTCATCAGCTCAAAAGACGCCCGGCCGTGGAGAAATGCGCCGACCGACAGATCGCCGGCGGCGAGGTCGTCCAGGAGCGACGAGTCGGCATGGCCCTCGAGATGCAGCCGGCGGATACCGTGAAGGACGCGGGAGGATCGCAGTACATCCGCGTGGCGGCGACGCTCGGCACGGGCCGCCCGCTCCAGGGCGGCGGTATCGCGGCCGCGCGCCAGCGGCTCGCGACAATAGAGGTCCGTCAAGCTGACCACGTTGGCCGGCAGCGAATAGAGGGTCCGGGTGTAGGTCCCTCGGTCAGGGGCAACGTGCACCAGAGCGAATCGGAGGTCCGGGAGGCTTGCGATCAGATCGTGGACCCACGTCGACACGCCACCCTTCACGTACGGGTATGTCCCTTCCAGCACGAGGCAGACGTCCGCGGGCGCGGCTGCGTTCCGGCCGTCGACCGGTGCCGGCTCGAATTTCGTCGGGATCAAGGTTGGCCCGCCTGACGTTCGGCGCGCTCGCCGATCTCGTCCAGCGCCAGCGCGGCGGACAGGGCCAGATCGGGATCACGACCCGACGCTGCCCGGCGCAACAGGGCGATCGCCTCTCGGTCGCCTCGTCGCGAAAGCGCGGATAGCGCAGCGCGGCGCTGATCGTCGTCTCCGCAGTCCAGTGCATCGTAGAGGGAGAGCGAGTCGCGGACGCGTTCCATCGCGGCCACGGTGAGCTCCGGTCGCCGGCGCGCCTTCCTGCGACGGCCCGCCGTGGTGGTGCCGCGCCCGCTCGTGAAGATGGCTGCGGCGGCGACCGCGGCTCCGACGCACGGAACCGCCAGCACCGCCGCGGCGCACAGCCACCGGCGGCTGGGTCGCGCGCAGGGCATCCCGGACAGGAGCAGGACCACCGCCGTCGCGTGCAAGGCCGCCGCCGCGGGGCCCTCCAACAAGGGCGAGAGCGGCGTGCCGAAGAGCAGGATTCCGGCCGCGACGGCATCGATCGCGACGCACCCGGCCAGGAGCGCGGTGCCGCGCAGGCGGTCCTCGCGCTCCGGGGACGCGGTCGCTCGAATCGCCGGCACCGCCGCGATCGCTCGGATCGTCCGCACCGGGGCGATCATTCGTGCCTCCGCGCGTGGCCGTTCACCCCGTTCGGCCGCGACCTACCAATGGCGATGGCCGGCGCACACCACGAGGCGATGACATCGAGATCATGCGCCGTCGCGTCGTCGAGGCCGGATTGAGGGATCCCCCAGAGGGCGATGACGCCGATCCGGTCGTCCCCGTTCAGAATCGGCACGGTCAGATCGGCGTCGCGAAGCGCCAGCGGCGTGAGCGCCTGGGGCCCCCTCGCGTCCCGAACGGCCAGGAGCCGCTGGAATCCGTTCCTGCCCACCTTGACCGCCGCGGCGGAGGCTTGGGTCCGCGCGAGCGCAAGGTCGGCTGCCCCTTCGGCCGCGGCGATCGGATCCGTTCCATCCAGGCCCGCGGCGACATCGCGCAGAAAGGATATGGAAGTCGACGTGCGATCGACCCGCGCGCGAAGCGTCGCGACAACGTCGCGAAGGGTCTCGTTCTTCGTTTCGGCCTCGGCGGCTCGATTCGAGGCCGTGGAAAGCCGCTCACGAAGCTCCGCCTGGGTTCGCAAATGCCACGAGGCCGCCCAGGAAACCGCGAGGCACGCGGCGAACGCGATCAGATTGGGTCCCGAGTCGAGGCCGCTCCACGCACTCACGGGCCCGGTGCCCGCGAACGCTGATCCGATTCCGCCGGCGACACCGGCCGCGATCAGGCCCGGATAGAGCCCGCCGCTGCCGTATCGCGCCGCTAGGACGAGCACGGCGATCCAGCCCGGGTGCGGTTCGAGGACCGTGCCCGCGCGCGCCGCCACCAGCTCGGGGAGGAGGGCGAGCGCGGCCGCGAGCCAGACCGCGTCGAAGACGCGTCTCCTCAGGGCCGGCGGAGCCCGACGGACTGGTTCTTTCGCGGTCCAGAGTCTAGCGATCAACATGGAAGCTCAACCATCCTGTCCGGCGTTGTCCAACGAGCCCGCTGGCCACCTCGGTGGCCCCCTCGTACCCCAGTGCGAATCGGGTCGAGGACGTCGGCGCCCAAATGAAACTTGCTCCGGTCCTCCACGCGCGGGCATCCCGCGCGGAATCGCGGGCGAAACCGGCGCGCAGCTCCACCCCCAGGTTGCCCCGCGGCGCGGCCACGGTCAGGGCGGTCGAAGCCTCGTTGACCGATCCGCGCGGGACCAGCCCGATGACCGAGGCGAACTCTGGCGTCGTGCGGGTGGACACGTCGTAGTGCCGGTAGGCCAGCGTCAGGGCGGACGAGAGCGTCGTGGGTGCGATCAGCGACTCGTCCAGCATTTCGCCCCGCACCGCGACACCCGGTTCCCTCCACAGGACGACGTCGGCGCCGGCGATCCACAGCGACTGCCGGGCCCGGGGGCGGCGCGCCGAATGAGGATCCGCGGCGAGGACCGAAAGCTCTCGCCCCCGTGCGCCGGCTTGGAGGAGCAGGCGGCGGGAGAACATGTGCGAATACAGATGTCCCTCCGCGGCCGTGGTCCGCCCTCCGCGGAGCACCGTGATTGCGGCTTCGTCCCAGGGGGTTTCGACCTCGCCTCTCGCCTCGGCTTCGAAGGTCGGGCCGAAGGGTGCCTGCCCCACGATCGCTCCCCCGACGCCGAGGTCCTTTCGAGCGGCGCCCCGAGGCGTGACCATGTGGAAGCGCGGGCCCAGCGCCCACGACGCGCCGGCCGCGTTTCGTTGCACGAACGTCAGCGCGAGCACGTCGGACGCGGTTTTCTCGGGGTTGGTCCTTCCGTCCGCGGCGTAGTGCGTGGCCAGGAGCGCCACGTGGCGGCGTGACCCGAACGGAACCGCGGCGCCCGCCTGTACGGATGAGGCGTTTGCGTCCGGGTCGGACATCAGCGACACCGGCGCCCCGACCTCCAAGGCGGTCCGACCGCTCATCCGCTCGATCGCCGCGTCGAGCCCTGGAGGCGGGCTGCCCGCGCTCAGCTCGCGCGCGCGGCGGTACGCCCGAAGCGCCTCGCCTTGGTCCCCGGAGCGCTCGAGAACCCGTCCGTAGTCGGCCTGGGTGTGCGGGTCGTTGGGGAATTCCGCGGCGAGGGCGGACCGTACCTGGCGCTCGCCCTTGAGATCCCCCATCGATTCGAGGGCAAAGGCGAGCATCTCGTTCGCCCGGCGGTTCGCCCGGTCGACCGCCAGGACACGGCGGAGCATGGCCGCGGCCGGCTCGAACGCCCGGGCCTGGATGAGGGCCGCGGCACGCTCCAGCGTCGCGGCCGAGGCGGGCGGCGCCTCCGCTGAGGCCCGCCCGCCCGCGGCGATCATCGCGAGAGCGAGTGCCGCAATGGCCAACCAGCCGCGAGCGAAGGGCCGCATGGGTCCCCGAAGCGGCATGGCTATTTCAACACCACGAATCTCCCGGCCGACACTCCTTCCGCGGCTTCGATGCGATAGAAGTAGACCCCCGATGAGAACCTCTTATCGCCGACGCGCACGTCGTGGGATCCGGATGGAAGATTGGGTTGATCGATCAAAGTCCGGACCAGGCGCCCCGCCGGGTCATACACGCGGACTCTCGCGAAGCCAGGCCTGGTCGTGCGGAAGATGAGCTTGGCTTCCGGATTCAACGGGTTCGGAGAGACGGTGGCCATCAACGGGTTGACGGCGCCGACCGGAGTCGGGCCGCTGGAGGGTGCGCCTCCGTCGATGTTGTAGGTGACGGTCTGCCCGGGACCTACCGAGACGTGGCCGATGCACTGCCCGCCGTAGCTCTCGGACGACGCGGAGCAGAGTCCCGTGACCGGCACGACCGCCGACTCGGACGCGGTGATCGTGATCGTCCCTTGGCTCGGTACGAACGAAGCCTGGACTCCGGCCGCGTTGTACCGCATGCGAGCGCTCGTCCACTCGCCGAGGGCGGCCATCGCCTTGGTGCGGACCGGTAGGACGAAGATCCTGCCGTACTTCTCCAGCGACCGATCGAGCAGGTCCCCGAGCAGTGTGTGCACGCCGTCATAGGCGCGCAGGTTGCTCTGATGGAACATCCAGGGATCGATCTCGCCCCGGAGCATGTACTGGAGGAGGACATCGGACTCCTTGTCCAGGATCTCGCTGTAGCTGAGATCGCGTCCCCAGTAGCTGCGGTAGAGGTAGTTGTACTCGTTCGCCCATTCGGACGGCGTCGTGACGTTGTAGAAGAGATTGACCGGCCGCCTCGGGATCATGAGGATGCGAGGCTCCAGGGCGTTATAGATACCGGCCTGAGGCGTCGGGTTGTCCATCCCGGGCTTGGACGTGTCGGTGACGAGGAAGCGGACGCCGGCGTCGTAGGCCGCGCTCATGGCGTCCGGGTTCGAGAGCCCGGAGACGTCGGGCGTGATCAGCGCCCGGCGATCGTAGTTCGCGAATCCCATCGAGGTCGCCGTTTGGTTGTTGCGCGTGATCTCCCAATAGACGCGGTCATAGCTGGCGGAGTCGGGGTCCAGGTTTTGGTGGGTGAACGTGTGATTGATCCACGGGAATTGGGAATCCGTCAGGTCCACCGCAGGCGTGAGCAGGTCGGGGCTGTAGGTGCCGGTCGTGCCCTCCCCGTTGAACGCCATGTGGAGAAGCAGGTCCGACGTCTGGGGTTGGAGTTGTTTCTGCGTCTGCCAGGCAGCGGTGGCCGCCCAGTCGATCGCATTGATGCGGTAGATTCCTCCCCCATACACATCGTCGTCGATGAAGACGTCGTCGATCTGCGGCGTCACGTAGACGTGGCGCTCTCCCAGGAACAGCCCTCCCGTCACCCAGTTCATGAGGCCGTGCGAGAGCGTCAGGCTGTGGATGAGGAAGAAGTTCCCGTCGAACGTCATGGAGAGCACCTCGCGGCCGTCGGGATAGGTCCGGACCAGCGCGAGCGCGTCACCTTGCGCGTCGTTCAAGAGCACGTTCGTTCCGGTACCCGCCGCCTGGGCCAGATACGTCCAGGCCTTGGTGATGACGACCGGGTTCGCCGCGTTCACGTACGGAAACACGGATTGGCCCGACGGGGTCAGCCGCGCGGAGATCGGGCTCGTCGTGGCATCCATCCCCGTCGCCGGGCCGTAGCCCAGGTCCGCGGTCGGGAGCGCGTAGGCGATCGCCGTGCGGACCCGGTATTTCGCCTGGTAGTCCCACAGCGTCTGCCATTCCGAGCCGCTGAATGCGCTGGTCCAGGTTGTTCCGTTCAAGTACGCCAGGCTTCCGGTGGTGAGCACGATGCCCTGGAAATACGCGTGAGCGTCGCCGTCGGACAGCATGGCCGGCGTGAACCCGCCCGGAGTCTTGGTCGCGACGTACAGCGTGTACGGAAGGCCCGCGTACTCCGCCGCCTGGCGGATGGCTCCGAGCACGGGCTCGGTTCCGTCGGCTGAGATGACCAAGAGCTTCGCGTCCAGTGTCGCCGTCGTGACCGGCAGCTCGGTCGAGCCCGACGTCCCGGGTCCGTTCGAGGGCCAGACTTGGGGCAGCGAGGGAATCGTGGGCAGCTCCGGAGGCCCTAGGGGCAGACCCGGCGGAGGGGGCAAGGGTAACGGCGGTGGCGGAGGGAGCGGAGGGAGCTGAGCGAACGCCGCATGGCCGCACGCGAATATCATCGCGCCGGCGGCAAGCAGGAGCGCGGGCGCCCTAGCCGTCCATCTCGATCCCCGGGATTTCTTCGCTTTGTTCGTACATCTCCTCATGGTCCTCATGTTTCAACTCCTCCATTTCCTGCAGCCCCCCAAACATCTTCTGCATCCCCCCGTGTGTGTCGATCGTGCATCTCGAGCATCTCCTCCTCGTGGACCCTGGGAGATGTCCCCGTGCACGATGAGAATTGTACGACCGACGAATCATCGTCGGTATTCGGTGGAACCCTGAATTGGGGGCGGGTAAATTACGAAGCGGGCGCTCCGTGAATCCACCGAGGCGGAGCGGATCCAAAGCTGACGTCTCTGAGAGCGTGCGTCCTACACGGACTAAGTGGCGCGCCCTATCGAAGGTCATTCTCCGCCACTTCCCGAACCGAGGAGGGAAATCGTGGCCGCACCGAACATCGTCTCGAAGTGGACGACCTGGACCCCGCAGCTCCTGAGCGTGCTTCGCATCGTGGCCGCGTTCATGTTCATCTTGGCGGGCTCCTCGAAGCTCTTCGCGTTCCCGGTCGGGATGCCTCCGGACAACAGCACCGCAAAGTTCATGACCCAGATCTGGATCGGGGGCGTCCTCGAGGTGTTCGGCGGTGGCCTGATTCTCCTCGGCCTCTTCACTCGCCCGGTTGCCTTTATCCTCTCGGGCGAAATGGCGGTGGCCTACTTCCAATTCCACTTCCCGCGGGGCTTCTGGCCCACAGTCAACGGTGGCGTGGACGCCGCGCTCTATTGCTTCGTCTGGCTCTACTTCTCGGCCGCCGGCGCCGGGCCGTGGAGCCTCGACGCCAGGCGGGGGAAGTAGCTTCCCGGCGGAGGGAAACGGGAGGGTTGACGCTCGCATATCCGCCATATTGACAATAAGTTATGGGTAAGACTGGAATTATCATCCGATCTGTCGATCTCGCGCCCCTTCGTTCGTCGTGTAGATAGAGCGAAGGCTCGGCCGGTCGAGATCGATCGGAAACGCGACTTCGGACCCATAGCCAGAAGGAGAGAAGACCATGCGATTCATGGTGGTGGTGAAAGCCAACCGGGATTCGGAAGCAGGGAAGCTTCCGGACGAGAAGATCCTGACCGAGATGGGGAAGTTCAACGAGGAGCTCGCGAAGGCCGGCGTGATGCTCGCGGCCGAGGGACTCCAGGCGAGCTCGAAAGGCGCGCGCGTCAGGTTCGACGGCAAGAAGCGGACCGTGACCGACGGGCCGTTCACGGAGACCAAGGAGCTGATCGCGGGGTTCTGGATCTGGCAAGTGAAGTCGAAGGAAGAGGCGATCGAGTGGCTGAAGCGCGCCCCGTTCGACCAGACCGAGGTGGAGATCCGCCAGATTTTCGAGCTGGAGGATTTCGGTCCCGCCCTGACTCCCGAAGCCAGGAAGTCGGAGATGAACCTGCGCGAGCAGATGGCCGCGAAGAAGCGGTAGCCCGACAGGACACCACCCAAAATCAGACGGAGCGATGACGATGCGATTCATGATGCTGGTGATCCCGAAAGGGTATGAGAAGGCGGCGCCGGGCACCGCGCCGGAGGCAGAGAGCGTCGCCGCGATGATGAAATACAACGAATCCCTGCAGAAGGCTGGCGTGCTGCTCGCTGTCGATGGCCTCCACCCGCCCTCGATGGGCGTGCGCGTCTCCTTCCCTGGAGGGAAGCCAAAGGTGACCGATGGGCCGTTCACCGAGGCGAAGGAAGTGCTCGGCGGCTACTGGATGATCCAGGTCAAGTCGAAGGAAGAAGCGATCGAATGGGCCAAGCGCTGCCCCGGTTCCGAGAACGAGGTGATCGAGGTTCGCCAGGTGCAGGAGATGTCGGATTTCCCCGCCGACGTTCAGAAGGCGGCGGCCGGGTTTGCCGAGATGCAGCAGCAGTCCGGACAACGCCGGCGGCCCCTGCCGTAACGCGCCGGCCTTGCGCCGGGAGAGTGAAGATGGTGTGATCGGTAGCCGTGACGGCTACCGACACCCATCGCGCGGTCGACGCGATCTTCCGGATCGAGTCGGCGAAGCTCATCGCGGGGCTGACGCGGATGGTTCGCGACGTCGGTCTCGCCGAGGACTTGGCACAGGACGCCCTCGTCGCCGCGCTCGAGACCTGGCCCAAGTCCGGCGTTCCGGACAATCCGGCCGCCTGGCTCATGGCGACCGCGAAGCACCGCGCGATCGACCGCCTGCGCCGGAGCAAGCTGCTCGAGCGAAAGCACGAGGAGCTCGGGCGCGACCTCGAGGCCCGCCAAAACGCCGACGCGTCGGATCTCGACGCCGCGATCGACGATGACGTCGGCGACGATCTCCTTCGCCTCGTTTTTACCGCCTGCCATCCCATCCTCACTCCCGAGGCGCGCGTGGCGCTGACGCTCCGCCTGCTCGGAGGCCTGACGGCCGAGGAGATCGCGAGAGCGTTCCTCGTCCCCGAGTCTACCGTTGCCCAACGCATCGTGCGGGCCAAGCGAACGCTTGCCGAGGCACGCGTTCCCTTCGAGGTTCCCCGCGGGGCCGAGCTGGCCGCCCGCCTCTCGTCGGTTCTCGAGGTCATCTACCTCATCTTCAACGAGGGGTATTCGGCAACCGCCGGGGACGACTGGATGCGCCCCGCGCTCTGCGGGGATGCCCTCCGTCTCGGCCGCATCCTGGCCGAGCTCGCCTCGAGCGAGCCGGAGGTCCACGGTCTGGTCGCGCTGATGGAGATCCAGTCGTCGCGCGCCGCCGCGCGGGTGGACGCGTCGGGAGCGCCCGTGCTGCTCCTCGATCAAGACCGCGGGCGCTGGGACCAGCTCCTCATCGGCCGCGGCCTCGCGGCGCTCGAGCGTGCGGAGAAGCTGAGTGGCGTCCTTGGCCCGTACGGGCTTCAGGCGGCGATCGCCGCCTGCCACGCGCGGTCACGCACGGGCGCGGAGACGGACTGGAAGCGCATCGCGGCCCTCTATGAGGTGCTCGCCCGTCTCGCGCCGTCCCCGGTCGTAGAGCTGAACCGCGCGGTCGCGGTCTCGATGGCGTTCGGCCCCGCGGCGGGTCTCGAGATCGTCGATGCGCTGACCTCGGAGCCGACCCTCGGGGCCTACCACCTCCTGCCGAGCGTGCGCGGCGACCTTCTCGCCAAGCTCCGCCGCCTCAAAGAGGCGCGCGTGGAGTTCGAGCGCGCGGCGGCCCTGACGCGGAACGGTCGCGAGCGCGAGATGCTCCTCGACCGCGCGGCGGCTTGCGCGCGCGGATCGGAGCTGCCCGAGCCGAGGTGAGCGCAACGACAGAGGGAGAACCGGGTTGACTTCGGGGTACGGAGTCGATAGCGTTGCCGACGCTCTCCCTCGCGAGAGCACATTGCATGAACGCCAAGCGCCCCTGCCTCTTCCCCTTAGCCTTGATCGCCTCCGCCGCGCTTCTCGCGCTGGTGGGGACCGCGCTTGCCCAGGCGGACGCCTCCAATCCCCCGAAGCCCGCGGCGACCGCGCCGACGCAGCTCCTCTCGATCGAGCAAGCCCAGGCGGGGGTTCGGAAATCGCCCAAGGATCCCTCCGCCTACATGGTTCTGGGCTCCGCCTATCGACGGGCGGGGAGGTCCAAGGAGGCGCTCGAGGCGTTTCAGAAAATGGCGGCCCTCGCTCCCAACGCTTCCGCGACGCACGTGAGCCTCGGCGCCGCGTACATGGACATGAAGCGAAACGCGGAGGCGCTAAAGGAATTCAAGCTGGCGATCAAGCTCGACCCGAGCGACGGCGCCGCGCATTACAACCTCGGGAACTACTACATCCAGGCCGGCCGCCGGGACGACGCGGCGGCGGCATACAAGCACGCGACCGAGCTGAAGCCCCCGATTCCCGACGCCTGGGTGAGCCTCGGCCTGATCCAAGCGGAGATCGGTAAGACCGACGATGCGATCGCGTCCTACAAGCGGGCCCTGGCCATCGATTCGACCAACGTCCGCGCGCTCTGCAACTTGGGGAATTCCCAGTACGGAATGGGGCGGATTCCCGAGGCGACCTCCCTCTACCGGAAGGCGCTGAAGATCGATCCCAGGAACCAGGAAGCGATCTACAACATGGGGGTCGCGTTTGCCGATGCCCAGATTTATCGGGAGGCGATCAATTACTGGCAAAAGGTCGTGGCGATCGATTCCACGGCCGTGATCGCCCAGAGCGCGAAGAGCAGCATCCAGGTCCTGCAGGACTTCCTCAATCAGCAGAAGGCGGGCACGCCGCAGAACACGGGCGCGCCGCAGAGCACCGGCACACCCCCGGCCCCAGCGCCCGGGAACCATTGATGAGGCCACAGCGATTCGTGCCGGGCGCATGGCGGACCCTGTGCCTCGTGGCCCTTTGTGCCGCACTCGGGTGCGCGTCCCAGACCACGCGCCGGGAGGGGCCAAGCAGCGGGACGACGGCCGCGGCCAGGCCGGCCTCGGCGGCGGCATCCGGCAAGGCCCACCTCGCCACCGGGCGCGATTTGCTCAAGCGCGGGCTCCTGGACGAGGCGGAGCGGGAGTTCCGCCTTGCCATCGAGGCCGACCCCAACGATCTCGAGGCGGTCGCGGGCCTCGGCCAGGTGGAGGTAGCGCGCGGCCAGTACTCGGAAGGGATGGCGCACCTGGAGCGCGCGACCCGGGTTCTGAGTCAGATGGTCTCGGCGCTCCGCTCGCTGGGCGACGCTTACGCCGCGACCGGCGATTTGACCCGCGCGGCCTCGGCCTACCGCCAGGCGGTGGCACTCGCGCCGACCGACCTCGAAGCGCGGCTCGCCCTGGTCCGCTCACTCACCGAGATCGGAGAATACGGGGAGGCGAGATCCGCCTGCGCGGACGCGATCCGGCTCGCGAAGGGGAATCCGACCACGCTGGCACAGGCGTATCGGCAGATGGGGGAGGTCTACTCGCGGGAGGGCAACACCCCTGAGGGATTCGCCTCGCTCTACAAGTCGGCTGAGCTGGATCCCAGGAACACCCAGACCGCGAAGAGCCTCGCCACCTGCGCCGTGCGGGCCGGGCTCTACGCCGAGGCGGCCGCGGCATATGCCCGCGTCTTGAAATTGGCACCGCTCGACGTGGAGGCGAAGAAACAGCTCGCCTGGGTCAATTTCAAGATGGAGCGCTATCCGATCGCGATCAAGCATTACGAAGCGGTCGGCGACTCCCTGGGCACCGTCGACCGGTATTACCTCGCGCAGGCCTACGCGAAGTCGAACCGCGCGGATCGGGCGGTGGAGCTCTTCCGGGATGTCGTGAGGATCGACCCGGATAACTACAAGGGTGTTTATTGCAACATGGCGTACGCGTACTACGAGGCTAACCGCTACCAGCGAGCGATCGAGGTGGCGCGCGAAGGTCTCGCCAAGGACTCGAGCAGCGCTTGTCTCCGCTTTTGCTGGGCCCAGGCGCTGGACAAGCTGGGCCGCCACGAGGAGGCGATCCCGGTCTTTGAAACCGTCCTCAACGACCCGGCCTACGCCGAATCGGCGAAGCGCGAGCTGGAGCGCCAGCGGCGCATCGTCCGGCTTCTCAAGTCGAAGGAGAGGGGCGGAGAATGAGCGTGGGTCGGACAAACCCGAATCAAGGAGGATCAATGCTTCACGCACCAGTTCGCGCCTTAGGGCTTGCCATCACTGCCGCGTGCTTTTTGACGGTTTCGCCCGCCCGGGCGGACGAACCGGCCGGGGCGGCAGCGACGACTCCGGCGAAGGAGACCGCGCCGAAGGCGGCCGCCGCCAAGGAAGCCACACCGAAGGCCGCTCCCGCGAAGGAGGCCGCCGTGAAAGAGGCCGCGCCCAAGACGGCCGACGAGGTCGCCGTTCTGGAGACGACCAAGGGACGGATGGTGATCGAGTTTTGGGACAAGGACGCGCCCCAGACGGTCGCGAACTTCAAGAAGCTCGCTCGCCAGGGCTACTTCGACGGTACGGGGTTCCACCGGATCATCAAGAACTTCATGATCCAGGGCGGCGATCCGAAGTCGAAGAATCCCAAGGCTCCTGATCTAGGCACGGGAGACCCAGGGTACAAGATCAAAGACGAGTTCAAC
>Ga0137395_10000579_pt1 | contig 15664 bp, 13 predicted proteins | sample czobulk216metaG_FD_108283 | JGI IMG/M metagenome (GOLD analysis project Ga0137395, IMG submission 108283) | Vadose zone soil microbial communities from Angelo Coast Range Reserve, California, USA - czobulk2.16 metaG | ecosystem: Environmental > Terrestrial > Soil > Vadose zone | place: USA...
CTGCTTCTTCACGCGCGACTGGATACGGCGATCAACCTGGAGCTTGTCGACCTCGATTTCGAGGATGCCGGCGATGCGGTTCAGGCGCTCGATCGGCGAAATGATCTCGAGCAGGTTCTGCTTCTCGTCCACGCCGACGATGAGATGCGCGGCGATCGTGTCCGCGAGCTTGCCGGGGTCGTCCGTGCGGACGGCCGCGACCATCGCGTCGTAGTGCAGGTTGTTCGACAGCTTCACGTACTGCTCGAACAGCGAGACAACGCGGCTCATCGTGCTCTCGGCTTCGCCGCTGGCCTCGCGCTGCTTCGACAGCACTTTGACGACGACGCGGTAGAACCCTTTGTCTTCTTTCCACTCGATGGCGCGCGCGCGGTCCACGCCTTCGACCAGGACCTTGATGTTGCCGTCGGGCAGCTTCAGGCTCTGGACGACGTTGGCCACGCAGCCCATCGTGTAGATGTCTTCCGGGCGAGGATCGTCCACGGACGCATCGTGCTGCGCCGCGAGGAAAATGCGCTTGTCCTTGAGCAGCGCGTGCTCAAGCGCGCGCGTAGACGACGGCCGTCCAATGACGAACGGCATCATCATGTGCGGGAACACGACAACGTCCCTCAGCGGGACGATGGGCAGCGTTTCGTAGACCTCGAGCGAAGGCTCCACAGTGGCTAACCAGCCTTTTCAATGAGCGTGATGGGCTTGTCTTTCGCCGTCACGACTTCGCGGGTAATCGTCACTTCGCGCAGCTTCTTCTGGTTGGGCACCTGATACATCAGGTCGAGCATCAGGTCTTCGATGATCATGCGCAGGCCGCGCGCGCCGATCTTGCGTTCGAGCGCCGATTCCGCGATCGCGTCGAGCGCATCGTCCGTGAAGCGGAGCTTCACGTTCTCGTACTCGAACAGCTTCATGTACTGGCGCGTGATCGCGTTGCGCGGCTGCGTGAGGATCTGGATGAGCGCCGGCTTGTCCAGCTCGTGCAGCGTGCCCACCACCGGCAGGCGCCCGACGAACTCCGGAATCAGGCCGTACTTGATCATGTCCTGCGGCTCGAGCTGTTCGAGCGTGGCGCCGATGTCGCGGCTGCGCAGTGACTTGACGTCGGCCTTGAAGCCAAGCGTTTTCTTGCCGACGCGGCGCTCGATCTGCTTGTCGAGGCCCACGAACGCGCCCCCGCAGATGAACAGGATGTTGCTGGTGTCGACTTGGAAGAACTCCTGGTGCGGATGCTTGCGGCCGCCCTGGGGCGGCACGTTGGCCACCGTGCCTTCGAGGATCTTGAGGAGCGCCTGCTGGACGCCTTCGCCCGACACGTCGCGCGTGATCGAGGGGTTTTCGTCCTTGCGGCAGATCTTGTCGACTTCGTCGATATAGATGATGCCCTGCTGGCATTTCTCGATATCGCCGCCGGCCGCTTGGAGCAGCTTGAGGATGATGTTCTCGACGTCCTCGCCGACGTAGCCCGCCTCGGTCAGCGTCGTCGCGTCGACGATCGTGAAGGGGACCGACAGCAGCTTGGCCAGCGTCTGCGCGAGCAGCGTCTTGCCGGTGCCGGTCGGGCCGATGAGGAGGATGTTCGACTTCGTCAGCTCGATGTCGTTCCGGCTACGCGGCTGCTTCTGAATCTCGATGCGCTTGTAGTGGTTATAGACGGCGACGGCCAGCTTCTTCTTGGTCCGTTCCTGCCCGATCACGTACTCGTCCAGGAATTTCTTGATCTCCTGGGGCGTGGGGAGGGACGAACGCGTGCCCCGGTTCTCGAACCGGTTGTCGTCGGCGATGATGTCGTTGCAGACCTCGACGCACTCATCGCAGATGAATACTGTCGGTCCCGCGATGAGCTTTCGGACGTCGTTCTGGTCTTTGTTGCAGAACGAGCACCGCAGAACTTCCGCTTCGCCCGCCTTTTTAACCATGCGTCTAAGCCTTTAGCCCCTCAACCTTTAGCTGTAGTGGATCTAGACCCGTCTGCGAATGACATCATCAATAATACCGTATTCCTTGCCCTGGTCTGCCGACATGATGTAGTCGCGGTCCGTATCATCCTGGATACGTTTAGGCAGCTGTCCCGTATGGAGGACGAGGATCTCATTGATGCGCTCCCTCATCCGAAGGATCTCGCGGGCTGCAATGTCAATATCGGTCGCTTGGCCCGCGATTCCAGACCCCATGATCAATGGTTGGTGAATGACAATCCGTGAATTCGGGAGCGAGAAGCGCTTTCCTTTCGCCCCTGCCGCCAGCAGAACAGCCGCCATGGACGCCGCCTGACCAATACAGATCGTCTGGACATCCGGTTTAATGAACTGCATCGTGTCGTAAATCGCCATCCCGGCCGTAATCGACCCGCCGGGGCTGTTGAGGTAGAGCTGGATGTCCTTGTCCGGATCCTCGGCTTCCAGGAACAGCATCTGCGCGATGACGAGATTGGCGATCTGGTCGTCGATCGGCGTCCCGATGAAAATGATGCTGTCTTTGAGCAACCGCGAGAAGATGTCGTAGGCGCGCTCCCCGCGGTTGGTTTGCTCGACCACCATCGGGACCAGTTGCATGACTGCGTCGTACTGACGTCGGGGAAATTGTTCGCGCATAGTTGAGAACCGCGGGACGCTGTTAATCAGACCGTTCTAAATAATGTCGTTCTAAATAGATCGTTGTCGGGGAAAACGGGCGGAGTGCAGAGCCTGATTAGGTTTGAACGAGTGTAGCACGCGCCATAAGGAAGTCAATTGACTTCTCCCGGCGCAAACCCGTCGAAACACGAGACAATCCGCGTTCCTTTTCGAGCGCCGCGCGCACGGCGGCGGGCGTTCGTCCGGTCCGCTCCGCGTAACGGGCGATCTCCTCGTCGATTTCGGCGGGCGTGGCGTCGAGCTGCTCGCGGCGCGCCACCTCATCGAGATACAACGCGCCGGCGACCGCCTCCCGAGCCACCTCGCGTTGACCTTCGCGGAACTGGCTCCAGTCGATGCCCGCCTGGCGCGGGTCGATCTGCTGCTGCATCAGCCGCTGCGCGAAATCCTCGACGCGGCGGTCCAGCTCGCGCTCGACGAGCGACGGCGGCGCTTCAAACGGCACGCGCTTCGCCAGCTGCTTCATGAGATCGGCGCGGACGTCCCGCTCGGCGGCGTGCCGCGCCTCGTGCTCGAGATCTTCGCGAACACGCGTCTTCAGCGCGTCGAGACTCTCGAACTGCCCCATGTCCTTGGCGAACTCGTCGTCGAGCTCCGGGAGCACGCGGCGTTTCAGTCCCTTGACCGCCACGTTGTAGCTGACGTCCTGGTTGGCGAGCTCGGTGATCGCGTAGTCGGCCGGATAGCGAATGCTGAAGGCTTTGGTCGCGCCGGTCTCGAGGCCGAGGAACTGCTCATCGAACCCCGGCGGATTCGCCTTCGCGCCGAGCTCGACGTTTACGTCCTTGTGCGAGTCGCTCTTGCCGTCCGCGTCAGTGCGATCGAGATCGACCGTCAAGGTGTCGCCAGGCTCGACGCCACGGCCTTCCACCGGCTCGAAGCGCGCCGCGCGCTCGCGCAGACGGGTCAGCGCATGGACGACGGCCTCTTCTGGAACTTGGGTCGCGGACCGCTGCAGGGACAACCCGCTGTAGTCGCCGGTGTCGAACGCCGGCACGGTGTCGAACGACGCCGTGAACGTCAGCGGCCGATTCTCCTCGACCGTGATGTCGCGGATGTCCGGCGGCTCGACCGCCTCGACGCCCCGTTCGCGCAGCGCATCGTCGACGGCATTCGCAATCAGATCGTGCGCGACGTCGTGCAGAATCTCGCTCTTGTACCGCTGCTTGATGACGCGGGCCGGCGCCTTGCCGGGCCTGAATCCAGGCACCCGCGCACGGCGCGAGTAGCTCTGCGCGACGGCGTCGATGGCGGCGTTGACGATGTCAGTCGGGATTTCGACGCGGAGATTCTTCCGCGTTTCGTTGACGTCGACGAACTCTGTCTTCATTTTCTCTTGATGCGATGGGGCCGGCTTTCGCGGAGGCGAATGCGAAAGGGGGGACTCGAACCCCCATAGCCTTTCGGCTACCGGATCCTAAGTCCGGCGCGTCTGCCAGTTCCGCCACTTTCGCGCACGGTCACGCTTTCCGCTTCAGCGTATCACGGTCCAGGGGTTCGAACGATAATGTGCACACCAATGGACGCCGCCGATTCGTCCGTTCGCCCGATGCTGACAGTGGTCGCGCCCTGCTACAACGAAGCCGCGGGCATCGAGACGTTTTACCAGCAGGTTCGCAAGGTTCTCGACGACATGCCGCACGTCGCCGGCCGCATCGTTTTCGTCGACGATGGCAGCACGGATGCGACGCTCGACAGGCTCAACGCGATTGCCGCGCGCGATCCGGCCGTCGAGGTGTACTCGCTCTCGCGCAACTTCGGCCATCAGGTGGCGCTCTCCGCGGGGCTCGACGTGGCGCGCGGTGACGCCGTCGTGATGATGGATTCGGATCTGCAGCATCCGCCCTCGCTGATTCCCGAGCTGGTGCGCCGCTGGCAGAGCGGCTTCGACGTGGTGTCCGCGGTGCGAACCACGACGTTTGGCGCGAGCCTCCCGAAGCGCGCCACGGCCGCGGCGTTCTACTGGCTCATCAACCGCTTGAGCGACGTCGAAATCGTGCCGGGCGCGGCCGACTTCTGCCTGTTGTCGCGCCGCGCGCACGAGGCGCTCGTCGCGATGCCCGAACACCACCGCTTTCTCCGGGGCATGGTCTCGTGGATTGGATTTCCTCGGGCCCGCGTGTCGTTTGAGGCGCCGGAGCGGCCGACCGGCGCGACGAAGTACACGCTTCTGAAGATGATGGGCCTGGCCATCGACGCGCTGCTGTCGTTTTCGGCGGCCCCCATGCGCATCGCGTCGCGCATGGGATTGCTGATCGTCGTCCCGGGGTTCGCCTACCTGGTGTACGTCGTGTACCGCTATTTCATGGGAGACACCGTGCCGGGCTGGGGTTCGACCGTGAGCGTGCTGCTGATCCTCGGCGGCACGCAGCTCGTGTTCATCGGCTTGATCGGCGAGTACCTCTCCCGGATCTTCGAAGAAACCAAGCACCGGCCGCTCTACGTTCTCAAGCAACAGCCACCGGCCGCTTCCGCCGGAAGCGGAGAACGGCCATGGATCGCCGTCCAGACATCCAGGAGCTGACGCCCGAGCGGCTTCCCGAGAGACACTCGAGCCGCCCGCCGGCCAGCGTTCTCATCGCGGCGGGCGTCGCTCTCCTGTGGATGCTGACGCTTGCGCCGTTTCTCAGTTTCGGAAGCTCCAATCATCGGCTTGTGGAAGCCTTCGGCCCCGACGAGGCGATGCAGTTGAATCTGCTGCACGACGCCGTTGCGAGGCGGAGTTTTGCCCTCGAGTTCGGTCCGTACGGGCACCTCGGGTTCAATCTGATTCTTCTTATCCTGCGCGCCGTCCCGGGTCCGATCACCGACGCGCACATTCTGTACGTCGGCCGGGCGCTCGGCGTGGTATTTGCGGCCGCCACGGCTCTGCTGACGTTCGTGTGGGCGCGGCGAGCCTACGGCACCGGTGCGGCCTGGATTGCGTTCAGCCTGCTGCTCGTGAACCAGACGCTCTATCTGGAAACCGCCGAACTCAATCCCGATCTTGGCCAGCTGTTTTTTCTGATGCTCGCGCTCGCCTTTCTCGTCAAGCTCGCCGAGGAAAGCAGACCGAAGTGGCTGATGCTCGCGTCGATTGCCGCCGGGCTGGCCTTTGCCGCGAAGTACTCCGGCCTGTTCATCCTCCCGGTCGCCGTGCTCGCGCTGATGCGGCGGCCGCCCGCAGTCGCGCGTCCGGACTCCACGGTCATGCTCCTCCGCGGCTGCGTCGCGGTCGGCGCCGTAATGCTGCTGCTCGCGGGCACCATCGTCGACGACGGCTGGATCGCGTCGCATCTCACGAGCGACGGCCGCATCGACTCGCCGATCGCCGGCCGGTTGCTGGCGCTTGCGAGGCTGTCGGCGCGCGGAGGCGGCATGGCCGCCCTTCTGCTGGCCGTTGTTCCATCGCCATGGAGCTGGCTGCGCCGCCGGAAAGTGGCGTTGGCAGTTGTGTGGTTCACAGCGGTGATGGCGGTGGTGTTCGTCGCGACGTTCGCCATCGCCTCACCCTACTCGCTGCGGAAGGCGGCATTCATCAGAGGGCTCGTTGGCGAGGTTGCGTACGCCGTCCCGCTTTCGGTCGCGTCGATTGCCGCCATGCTGCGCGGCTTCGGCGTCGCCATCGAGTGGCCCGTGTTGTGGGCAGCTCTTGGCACAGCTGCGTGGCTGGCGTTGCGCGTTCGGCGCAGGCCGGCTCCCGTCACAGCCACTGATGTCGTCCTCATCGCCTGGCTGGTGATCTACGCACTGGTCCTCATCGCGCCCGTTCACGAGGTCTATATCGATTACGCCCTGCCACTTGCCCCGCCCGCGGCGATGCTCGCCGGCCGCGGCGCGACGGTTTTCACAAAGTGGTTCGGCACGCTGATCGGCCGGCCGGCGCTGACGGTTGCCGCACTCTGCGTCGTCCTCATCGGTGTGGAGCTTGCGCTCGCGAGAACGCTTGTCGAGCGGCGGAACCATCATCTCGCTCGAGCGATCAGCAGCGACCAGATGTACGTGGCGACCTGGCTCGAATGCCACGCCGACACGTCCGCGCGCGTCGCTTACGATCACTTCGTCTATGTGTCGCCGGCGTTCGCCGACGCCAGCGTGACCTGGGGCGGAACGCGAGAATGGCTGGCGTCGCTCAATCCGGATATCGTGGTGACGAATCGCGAGACCGCCGTTTACGCGAGCGGGCAGGCGCAGAATGCCGCGTACTACGAGTGTCTCGCCGCCGGCACGTGCGGCTACGAGCGTGTTCTGGCGCGTGGTGATCTGACGGTGTACGGCAGGCAGGCACGACTCGCCGGCTTGTTTACGCGGGAGCGCCCCCGTGTTGCGGCGCCGAGGTGCTTCTGACTCAGATGGCGGTGTCGCGCTCCGCCCACCACCAGATGCCCAACGCGCTCACCAGCAGGGCCGTGGCAAGAGCATAGAGAGGCAGCGACGGCGACACGCGGCGGACGATTGTTTTCGTGGCGGTGGCGAGCAAGTCGAGCGCCTCACTGTTGACGGACGTCAGGCCACTCCGGCTCGCGATTGTCCAGAGGCCGGCCGCCACCATCACGGCGACCGCGACCAGCACGACGTTGAAGACCCAGTCGATCACCTGCTCGTTGCGCCATCGCGCCCGCCGTATCCTTGCCATCGTGCGCGACGTGAATTGAGGGGGCGGCGCCGCCACCGGCCGCTGGCGCAGCAGCGCCTCGAGACGCCGCGCCGCCTCGAGCGCCGACGCGCACGACGCACACGTCGTCAGATGCGCAGCCGTCTGCTCGTCTGGCGTGAGCTCGCCGGACGCGATGAGCTCCACGGCATCGAGGACGTCATCGCACATGGTCATTTCAGGTCCGTTTCGAGCAGTACCCGGAGCTGTCGTTTCGCCCGATGCAGCTGCGTCTTGACGGTGCCGAGCGGCAGGCCCATCGCCTCTGCCAGCTCTTCGTACTGCACGCCGCGCAGATAATGCGCGGCGATGAGCAGGCGGTACTGCGCCGGGAGCTGGGCGATCGCTTTCTCCAGCCGATCACGGAGCTCCAGGTTTTCCGCGTGGCGATCGACTGCCGCCGGCGTCGACACCCGCGCGTCCGCATCGTCGAGCGAGAGCGGGGGCGTGCCACGCCCTCGATCCTGGGTGCAGACGTTGACGACGATCCGGTAAATCCAGGTGGAGAGCCGCGCCTCGCCGCGAAAATAGGGAAGCCCGCGATGGATGCGCAGGAAGACGTCCTGGGCAACGTCTTCGGCGTTCGAACGGTCCGGCAATGTCCGCATGATCATCGCGAACACCAGGTTCTTATATTGATCGACAAGTTCCTCGAAAGCCCCGACTTCGCCGCGACGGCAGCGCTCGACGAGCTCGCGCTCGTGGTCGGGCTCCATTAGGCGATGCTAGTTAGAGCGGGCGGCGAGCAGAAATGTTTCACACGCGCCCTGAAACAATTGGCGGGCGGACTCGGTCTAACTGGTGCAGTTGGGCATTTCCCGGAGGCATCATGGACTTCCCGTTCGGTTCGGGGTTTATCTCGCCGTTTCTGATTCCGATTGTCGCGATCGTTGGAGGCATTACCGTGGCGATTGTCTCCACGATTGCCAAAGGCCGGGTTCGGGAGATGGAGATTCGCGAGCGAATCGCCATGATCGAGCGCGGCATGGTGCCGCCGCCGGAGGCCGACCCTGTCGGTTTTGAGCGCAGCCTGCGCTCCGTCGAGGGCGTGCAGTATCGCCATTCAGGCCAGCGCCATCGGAGCGCAGGCGTCATTGTCATGTCCATCGGTTTCGGCCTGATGCTGCTGATCGCCTTTACATCCGGTGAAGTCAACGTCGGCATCGGCGTCGGGGGTTTCCTCGTGATCCTCGGTCTCGGGTTCTTCCTCGTCAGCCTGATGTCGGCGCCGCCGCCGCTGGCCGATCGCCGGCCCCCCTTTCAAGGCGGTCCGACCCCTCCGAATTCCTGATTGATACAGGCTAATCGTCCGATAACTCTTCCGATAGCGGTATCGGAAAATACTGACTAATCGACTGATAGAGAAGTACTTGCTGGCGTAAGAAGCCGGCGACAGCGGGTGCCGCCCTTGTATCTCTGTGGGCGGATCGGCGTATCTCTATTGACACCAAGTGTCTTTATAGTCATAATCAGTCAGTCAATGTCTTATTTCCATTCGGCTATCGCGACGGCGATTTTCTGTGGGTCGGTGTGACTCACGGGGCGGAGCCGTACTCGTGGTGAATCAACAACCCCCTGGCAGGTCCTGAGCCATGCCTGATCCGATGATCCTTGCCGACGCACGCGCCGCGCGCCTGCTGAAAACCTCGCCGACGGCGCTGGAGCTGGTCGGCCGTTCCGCGGCGATCGCGCGCGTCCAGGAGCTCGTTCGCCGCGCCGCTCTTGCCGACGCCGGCGTCCTGCTCGTCGCGGAGCGTGGCGCGGACGTCGTGTCCGTCGCCGACGACCTGCACGCACGAACACGCCGCGCCGGCGCGCCGTTGGTGCAGGTCGATTGCGCGGCAGCCGATTCCGTGCGGCTGGACGACTGGCTGTTCGGCACTGTCGCCGAGTCATCTCCGGGCGACCTGGAGCCCGTTGCGAGGGACAGTCAGATCGCCGCGAGCTTCGGCGGAACGATCTTCCTGAAGGACGTCGCAGAGTTGCCTGCGTCGGTGCAGTCGCGTCTCGCGCGCATCGCGCGCGACAGCGAAGTGCGGATCAATGGAGAGGCCGTCGCCACGAACCTGCGCTGGGTGGCGAGCGCGTCGCCGGGCATCGAGGCCGATGTGCAGGCCAACAGGTTCCGCGGCGATCTGTACAGGCGGCTCGCGAAATCGCGAATCGACCTGCCCGCGCTCCGCGATCGTGCCGACGATGTGCCGGTCCTGGCGTCGCGGGTGCTCGACGACTGGTGCGCCGCGCACGGCCGAGCGCCGCGCACGATGACGCACGCGGCCCTCGCGCTGCTTGCGGCGTTGACGTGGACCGGCAACGTTGCCGAGCTGCGAGCCGTGGTCGAACGCACGGCGCAGGAGACGCCTCACGACGTCATTCAGATCGAAGACGTGCTGCCCTCGCTCAATCTTGAGCGGGCGCCCGCGCGCTTTGCGCCGTCAGGGCAGCTGCGTGAAGCGCGCCTTCGGTTCGAGCGCGACTACATCTCGGCCGTTCTTCAGCATCACGGCTGGCGAATGGCGGAGGCTGCGGTGACGCTGGGCATTCAGCGTCCCAACCTCTATCGGAAAGCACGTCAGCTCGGCATTCCTCTCGCTCGGACATCTGAGTAATGTCTGTTTCTGCTTAGGACGGAAGAACAGTATGAACCTGCTTACCTCGCTCCTGTTTGCGTTCCTGTTGACACCCCAGTCAGCGAATTCGAATTCAGCGTTTTCGCCGCAAGCGCCGCCCGCCGCGGCCCAGACGAGCGAGGCCGCGACGTCGAGGTACCTGATTGGCCCGCAGGATCTGCTGAAGATCACGGTGCTCGACGAGCCCGATCTGAGCCAGCCCTACCGGGTCGACTCCGACGGCTACATCACGTTTCCGTACATCGGACGCGTGCTGGCGGGAGGACTCAACCCCGGCGATCTGCAGGATCGGATCAAGTCGATGCTGTCGCCGGCGTACATCAGGAACCCGCAGGTGCGCGTCGAGATCGATCAGTACAAGAGCCAGAGCGTGATGGTCAGCGGCGAAGTACGGCAGCCCGGAAAGATTCCGATGACCGGCGCGATGACGGTCCTCGAGGCACTGGCCGCAGCCGGCTCGCCGACGCAGGCCGCCAGCAGCGAGCTGACGATTGCGCGTCCGAGGAAGCCCGGCGACGATCTGCCCGACTCCGAGATCGTGCGCGTCAATTGGAGGGACCTGGCGCTCGGCAAAGGCACCGACGTCGTCCTGCAGGATGGCGATCGGCTCAACATCGCCAAGGCGCAGACCTTCTTCATCACAGGACAGGTCAAGAACTCCGGCAGCTTCGTGCTCGAGCCCGGCACGACGGTCGAGCAGGCAATCGCGATGGCCGGCGGGTTGAGCGACCGTGGCTCCGATCGCCGGATCGTCGCGTCGCGCACGGTGAAGGGAAAACGCGTCAGCGTCTCGCTGAACCTTTCGGACGTCGTTCAGCCAGGCGACACGATCACGGTCCAGCAGCGCATCTTCTGATGTGCGGGATCGCCGGCGTCGTACAGCTCGACGGCCCTCTGCCGGGCGATCTGTCTGCGCTGGCGTCGACGCTCGGCAACGCGCTGGCTCATCGCGGACCTGACGGCGCGGGCAGCTGGGTGGCGCCGGAATCCGCGGGCGCGCACGCGCTCCTCGTGCACCGGCGTCTCGCCATCATCGATCCGGGTCCGGACGGATCGCAGCCGATGTCGACGCCGGACGGCCGCCATTGCATCGTGTTCAACGGCGAGGTCTACAACTATCGCGACCTGCGCAGCGATCTTCAGTCGCGCGGCGAGCGGTTTGTCACGGGCAGCGACACCGAAGTGCTTCTTCGGCTCGTCGCCCGTGAAGGTCCTGCAAGCCTGACGCGTGTCCGCGGCATGTTCGCATTCGCGATGTGGGACGCGACCGATCGTTCGCTGCTCGTCGCCCGCGACCGGTTCGGGATCAAGCCGTTGTACGTCGCTGCCGGACCGCGCCAGATCGCCTTCGCTTCGGAGCTCGGAGCTCTGCGCGCCGCACGCCTGACCACCGGCGACGTCTCGGCCGCCGGCGTCGTCGCCTTCATGCGATGGGGCAGCGTGCCGCCGCCGCTGACGTGGCAGCGCGGCGTCGAAATGGTCGCGCCAGGGACGTGGCATCGATGGCGTCTCGACGGCGCGTTCCGCGGCGATATTCATGGCGTCTTCGCCGACGCACGGACGCCCTACTCGTCCGGGGCGCGGCAGCACCGCACGAACGCCGCGTTCCGCGCCGATGTCGGACAGGCGGTGCGCGAGAGCGTGCGGGCCCATCTTGTGGCCGATGTTCCCGTCGGCGTCTTTCTGTCAGGCGGCATCGACTCCGGCTCACTCGTGTCATGCGCCTCTTCGCTCGGATCGGCGAATCTCCAGACCTTCACCGTCGGCTTCGACGACGCAGCGTCGGAGGTCGAGCGGGCAGGGACCGTCGCGAGGCTGTTCGGGACGACGCATCACGAGCTGCACGTGAACGGCATCGACGTGGCGCGCGAGCTGCCAGACGTCCTTGCGCGGCTCGATCAACCGACGATCGATGCCGTGAATTCGTTTTATGTGGCGCGAGCGGTGTCGGCGACGGGCATCAAAGCCGTCCTCTCGGGCGCTGGCGGAGACGAGCTGTTCGGCGGCTACCCGTCATTCACGCGCCTGCCGCGCGCGATGGCCATCAAGCGGCTGACGGCGCCGCTCTGGCCCGCCCTGGGTCCGCTGGCCGGACCGCTCATGCCCGAACGTCTGCGCGCCCGCTGGCGGCATTTCGCCTCGAGCAACGGCAGCTTCGTCGAGGCGTACCGCGTCCAGCGCGGGTTTCTGCTTCCGGATGAAGTGAAAGCGATCGCGGGACCTGCGTTGCGCGACGGCGGGCGCTGGCGCGAGGCCGTCGAAGCCGTGCGTGAAACCGAGAACACGCTGCTCGCGCCGATTCCGTCGCCGTCGGCCGAACCGGCAGAAGCCGCGGTTGCGCGCCTGGAAAGCCGGATGTATCTCGTGTCGCAGTTGCTGCGGGATCTCGATGTGATGTCCATGGCCCACGGGCTTGAAGTGCGCGTGCCATTTGTCGATCACGAGCTGGTCGACGAGGTCTGGCCCGAGCTCGCGTCGCATCCAGGCTTGATGCACGGGAAACGACTGCTCTGGGGCTCGCTCGAGCGTCCGCTGCCGGATGCGATCGTTCATCATCCGAAGCAGGGATTCACGCTGCCGTTTGCGCGCTGGATGAAGGGCGATCTCGCGCCGGTCGTGCAGGACGGACTGCAGCAGCTTGCCGCCGGCGGATGGGTTACCGCCCAGACCCCCGAGCGCGTGTTGAACGAATGGCGTCGCGGCGCGGCGCATTGGAGCAGGCCGTGGGGACTGAGCGTTCTCGGCCATTTCCTCGCCGGCCGCCACTGACGTCTCGAATGATCCGACGATGAGTGCAGCAACCAAACTGATCCGTCGGGCTGCCGGAGCGGCCTATCGCCAGTTGTTCCCCATGCCCGAAGTCGCCGCGTGGCGTCGTGCCGATCAGCGGGCCGGCACGATCCCGCGGCACACGCCGGGATCGATCCGGATGCTCGAGTACGAGCTGCAGTACGCGGACCTCCTCAGTTTCTGCCCGCAGTGGCATGACATCTTCGTTGAAGGCGCGCTCGAGTATCGCGCGGCGTCGGCGTCACCGCGCATTCTCGATTGCGGCGCAAATGTCGGACTCGCCAGCCTGTTTTTCAAACGCCGGTATCCCGCCGCGCGCATCACCGCGTACGAAGCGGATCCATCGCTCTTTGCGATCGCGAAAGCCAACCTGACCGCGAACGGCGCGGCCGACGTCGAGACGATCAATGCGGCGGTGTGGACATCGGCGGGCCGCGTGGTTTTCCGGGCCGAAGGCACCGACTCGGGCATGATCGACGGACTTGCCGGCGCCGTGGACGGATCGGCTGTGGAGGTGGCCAGCCTGCGCCTGCGCGATATCCTCGCGGGCGAGCGCATCGATCTACTCAAGCTCGACATCGAAGGCGCCGAGGACGCCGTCCTGGCCGACTGCGAACCGGTGCTCGATCGAGTCGACGCGATCGTCATGGACCTGCACGAGTTCGCTCCCGCGGTCCGGCAGGCGCCGCGCGTGCTCGAGCGCCTGACTCGCGCAGGCTTCGTCTACGTCGTCGACGAGTTCGTGCCCCAGCCGTGGCGCCCGCCGGTGACATCTTCGGAGACGCCATTTCCCGGCAAGGCGCTGGTCTGGTCGATGACTGTCCGGGCGTGGAGAACGAGATCGTGACGCACGGTCCCAGCATCGTGTACGTCGTGCCCGACAAGATGGGCGGGATGATGAACATCATCGCCAGCCTGCTGGCGTACCGGCAGCGGGACAGCTTCACGTACCACGTCGTTCTCACGCACAACACCCTGTCGACGGACGTGCGATTTGCGCAGCCGCTCGTGTGCGACAGCCAGACGAGTGTCGAGTACACGCTGCCCGTCGAGAACCTGCATGCGGTGATGCGCCGGGTGGCGCGGACCATTCCCTCCGGCCCCGGGGTCGTGGTGGCCTCCGATCTGCTCGACCTCGCCACGCTCAGCGTTCACGACCTGGGGAAAGCGGTCGTGCTGATTCTTCACGGCGATCACGAGTACTACTACGAGCTCGCGACGCGTCACGACCGTGTCATCCACGCGTACGTCGCGTACAGCCGCCGCATGCATGCGCAGCTGGTCGAGCGTCTGCCGCACCGGTCCGCCGACATCTACTACATTCCGTACGGCATTCCGCTGCCGCAGCGCGTCCGCTCGGCGGTGCCGGGGCCGTTGCGGCTGATCTTTGCCGGACGCCTCGAGCACGGACAGAAAGGCGTCCTCGAGCTGCCGGCCATCGACGCCTGTCTTCGCGATCGATCGATCGACGTCACGTGGACCATCGTCGGCGACGGTCCCGATGGGGAGCGCCTGCGTTCCGCGTGGCCCGAATCATCGCGGGTGCGTTATCGCGGCACGCTGACGAACGCGGAAACCGTCGGATGTCTGGCTGACCACGACGTGTTTGTGCTGCCGACGCGGACCGAGGGCCTGCCAGTGGCGCTGCTCGAGGCGATGGGATCCGGTGTGGTGCCCGTCGTCAGCAACATTGCCAGCGGCGTGCCCGAAGTAGTCGACGGCGGCGTGACGGGGCTTCTGCCGGAGGTCGGCGACGTCGAAGGGTTTGCGGACGCGATCGCGCGTTTGTCGCAGGACCGCGCCCTCCTCGAGCGGTTCAGCGCCGCCGGCCGGCAGCTGGTGACGGAGCGCTTCGATGTGCGCGATCGCGTGAAGGACTACCAGGCGCTCTACGCGCGATACGCGGAGCTGTATCGTCCGCTGCCGCCCGATGCCGCGCTGCAGTACGGCAGCCGGCTCGATCAGCCGTGGATGCCGAACACGCTGGTCCGTCTGGTGCGATCGGCGCTGAGGGCCCGGTCGCGGCGATGATGCCGCGTCCGATGGTCAGCGTGCTGATGACGGCCTACAACAGGGCTCCGTTCATCGGCGCGTCCATCGAGAGCGTGCTCGCGCAGTCTTTCGCCGACTTCGAGCTGCTGATCGTGGACGATCGATCGGCCGACGGCACGCTCCAGATCGCACGCGAGTACGAACGGCGCGACTGCCGCATCCGCGTCGTCGTCAACGACCGTAATCTCGGACAATTCGCCAATCGAAATCACGCCGCCGCGCTCGCGCAGGGATCGCTGCTGAAGTTTCACGACTCGGACGATCTCATGTACCCGCATTGCCTCGCGGTCATGGTGCCGATGCTGCTGGCGGAGCCGCGGGCAGGGTTCGGTCTCTCCTCGGGCGGCGCCTGGCCCGGCGGTCCGTGCCCGATGCTGCTGACGCCGCGGATGGCGTATCAGCGCGAGTTTTTCGGCGGCGGGCTCTTCATGTGCGGGCCGGCCGGCGCGCTGTTTCGCGCCGAGGCGTTCCGCCGGCTCGGCGGATTCAGCGACGAAGGCGTGCCGTCCGACTCGCTGTTCTGGTTGCGCGCGTGCGCGACCGAGCACATCGTGCTGTTTCCGGCCGACCTTTTCTGGTACCGGCTCCATCCGTCGCAGGAATTCCAGAGCGAGAAAGGCCAGCGTGAGTACGCGCGCGTCGCCGGACTGTTCTGGCGGGCGCTCGACGCGCCGGACTGTCCGCTGACCGCGGAGGAACGCGAGCAGGCGAAACGCAATCGCGCTTTTCACCTGGCGCGGCGAACGTTGCAGGACCGGCGCCGCGGACGCTGGCGCTTCGCGTGGGAACGGCTCTGGCAATCGAAGATGACTCCGGGCGACTGGCTGCGCTACCTGCGGCCGCCGGCGCGCGAAGCGTTCGCGGGCACGCCGTTCGGCGCCGACGGCGACTTCGTCACTCCCGAATGGGCCAGGCCGAAGCCGGAGCCA
>Ga0137395_10000582_pt1 | contig 15655 bp, 10 predicted proteins | sample czobulk216metaG_FD_108283 | JGI IMG/M metagenome (GOLD analysis project Ga0137395, IMG submission 108283) | Vadose zone soil microbial communities from Angelo Coast Range Reserve, California, USA - czobulk2.16 metaG | ecosystem: Environmental > Terrestrial > Soil > Vadose zone | place: USA...
GAGCCGATTCGCCGTGGCATTTACGGCGGCTCAATCTTGTACGCGGATTTCGCCGGAAACCTGGATTCCTGCATTGCTATCCGCACCATGCTGGTGAAAGGCAAGAAAGCTTACGTTCAGGCAGGCGCGGGGATCGTGGCCGATTCGGTGCCCGAAAGCGAATATCAGGAATGCCTGAACAAGACGCGAGCCCTGGTGAGAGCGGTGGAGTTGGCGAGGTCAGGGGAGTAGACAAAAACCTCCGCCGCAGATGAACGCAGATTAGCGCTGATCGGGACCGGGCGTGCCTCAAGCGACTTTTTGTACAATATATACATATAGTATATACTTTACAAAAAGGGGGGCTTATGAGCCAGTTCGCGAAGCTGTTTCAGAATGGCAGCAGTCAGGCTGTTCGCCTGCCGCGAGAGTTCCGCTTCAAGGGGGACAAAGTCCGGATTCGCCGGGTCGGCAAAAGCATAGTTCTAGAACCCCTAATGGACGATCCCAGCGCGTGGCTGACCGAACTGAAGAATATTCCCCCTGATCCGGATTTTATGAAAAAGCGCCGTCAGCCAAAAACTCCAAAGCGCGTGATCTTTAAATGAATTATTTGCTGGATACAAATGCCTGCATCGCCCTTATGGCTCCCGTGCCCAATGATGTGCAGACACGCTTTGAGCGTGCGTTCCACAAAGGCGGCAGTTTTTTCACCTCTTCTGTTGTGGCATTCGAGTTGTGGTATGGCGTGTCAAAGAGCAAACGCGTCGTGGAGAATACGCGGCGCTACAACACATTTTTTGCCGGGCCAATCGATGTGCTGCCGTTCGATCAAGGAGCAGCGCAGGTGGCGGGAGAACTGCGGGCCAAGCTGGAAGCATCCGGAAAGCCGATTGGAGCCTATGATCTGCTGCTTGCCGGCCAAGCCATGCGCCACAATATGACGCTAATTACCGCCAACGTCGCGGAGTTTTCCAGGGTCAAAGGATTATTGTGGGAAGACTGGTCCAAATGATTGAAGAAATCAGTACTGGAGGATAGTATGGCGCTCGATTGGTCTCAGTGCCCGGAAGTGGAAAGTATCCCCGGCAAGGTGAGCGGGGCATGGGTTTTCCGGGGCACGCGTCTGCCGGTGGCCACCATCTTTGAAAACCTCGAGGACGGACTGACCATTGAGGAAGTGATGGAACAATTTGACGTCACGCGCGAACAGATCAACGCTGTGCTTGGAGTTTGCCGCCCGCAGCCTCGACGCTCCTGTCCGTCCCTAATGCTGATTCTCTTTGATCATGGAACGCCCAGAGCTTTTCTTTTGGGCTTGATGACGTAGGCACATAAATGCCTGCTCCACCCCGCAGGGCAATGGAATTTTCCGTCAAAAAGCAACCTGATTTTGCTTGACATAAAGGCGAACAAATGGTAGAGTCAATTATTTCCCTCCCAGCGAGGAAAAGCAGTAGTTGGACGGTCTTTGACAACCTAGCAATCAGCGCTCAGCCATCAGCATTCAGCCCCTGACGCGAGTTTGCGACCCTCTGCCGATCTTCTCAGCATTGGGTCGAATTGGGTCACCTTGGGTCGAATTGGGTCGACATAGGGGGTAGGGGTGGGAGGGGCGAAAGGAACCCTACGCCAATCGTGAGTAAAATCGCTCAAACCCACGCCAAACTCTACCCATCCACGCGAAAACCGCGCGTGGACGGGGCCCGGTTGGGATGACTTGGGATGAAATGGGATACACGGGGAGGGGTGTCCGTGATCGGGTGATCGGGACATCGGGAGATCGGGAGATCGGGAGATCGGAAAAGCAAAAACCGAGATCGGGTGATCGGGTGATCGCGGCATCGGGTGATCGGAAAAGCAAGAGCCGCAAATCCAGGCCAAAGATGAAGGCCCCCAGATCCTCTCGAACCTGAGGGCCGCAAGTGACGTCGAACCTATAAGCCGAATTCTGTACGGCGTTGCCGCCGTGACGGTCATTCCTCTAGGCCGTCCATCACTGAACGGCTCAAGCGACCTACCCGGAAGTTTGGCGTTTCGAGCAGAGACGCATGGAAAACGACGTTTTTTCAAGGGCTCCGCAACGGCTTGCGCCTGCTTCGCCCTCGCATCCGGCTCGAGCAGTACGGCTCTCGCCGATGCTCACCCGATGCGCCGTCATCCATTCCTTCCCTATTTGGTCTTGCTCCGTGTGGGGTTTACCCTGCCCCGTGCATTACTGCGCGGGCGGTGCGCTCTTACCGCACCTTTTCACCCTTACCCTGGGCTTTTCAACTCAAGGCGGTATATTTTCTGTGGCACTTTCCGTCGAGTGAGCTTGAACTCACCCTCCCGGACGTTATCCGGCACACTGCTCTGCGGAGTTCGGACTTTCCTCTATCTGGACCGCGCGGCCCCGGGAAACCCGGGCGTTCACGGCAGACAGCGACCATCCGGTCCGACATCAACTATTCATATTATAAGATGGATTCGGGCGGAGCTGGATTCATTCTGCCCTCGGCCATTTAGCCAGACCAGGTTCAAGGAGACCCGTTCAAGGAGTGCCATTGATGAGGCGTCAGATCTGGAAGCTTGCCCTGATGGGGGCAGTTGGTTCCACGGCGATGTTTGGGTTCTTTGCAAAGCACAACCCAACACCCGCCGAACAAAAGGCCATCACAAAATATACCGAGACCATGAACAAGGTACTGGACCAGTTCAAGAGCGACGACTGGGACGAAAACGTGGACTATACGATTGAGCATCCGATGGTGACGATCATGGATGATCGCCCGCTGGAGGTTGACGAGCTGATCCAGCGCTCTTACAACGTGCGGCCCGGCTCCAAAAGGTATCAGACGGTCGTCCTGCCCAAGCTCCAGAAAATGGCTGCGGAGAAGGACCTGACGCAGAAGCAAATTCTAGGCGCCGAGGCCCAGGACCTGATGCACCTGCAGGTGCAGGTTCACATTAACCGGCTTGTGGTTCCCATGATTACCGGGCCGGACAGAAAAGTTGATCCCAAAGTGCCTGGCGCCACTTTTGTGCACCAGGACCGCAACAATCCGTTTAGCCATGGGGTCGCCTATGTCCTGTTTTTCAGCAATGGGAAGACAGGCCGATGGGAAGAGGTCAATGACGTTTATCGTAATTTTTTTGTTCATCCCCCGGGCACGCCGTTTATTGAGAACATAGAAGTCCGGATATTTGGTTCTGAAGACCGCATCAAGGAATTGCTACGCAAGGTCGACTGGAAGCAGGTGAATAACGCCCTTACGTTGTAAGGCGCCACCCCTAGCCCGCAGCCCATCAATAATTTTTGCCGAGAATGACCGTTACTCGCATCTAACATCGAAACTGTAAAGTAAGATTAAGACTCCAGAGATAGCCAGAGTAGAATGAAGGCAGATCGACGCTACCAATGTTGAACTTAGTACCAGGATTATTGGCGGCAGGGCTCGCAATTTGCGGCATGGGTTTTTACCTGCTTTGTCTCTGGAGCACCAGCCGCTTTCAGCGCGAGGGCCGCACTCCCCGGCCCGCCAGCACGCCCCCGGTCACCATCCTTAAGCCGTTGCGTGGCGTTGATCCGCAGATGTACGAGAGCTTCCGCAGTCACTGCGTGCAGGACTACCCCGAATACGAAATCATTTTCGGCGTCAGTGAGGCCGACGACCCGGCGGTGGAAGGGGTGGAGCATCTTATTCGCGAATTTCCCCAGTGCAAGATACGCCTCCTGGTCTGCCCGGAAGTTCTGGGCAACAACCGCAAGACCAGCAACCTGGTCCAGATGCTGGCGTTCGCCCAGTACGATCACATCCTGATTAACGATAGCGATATCTTTGTCAGCCCCGATTACCTGCGCCGCGTGATGGCGCCGTTTGCCCGGCCTGAAGTCGGAATGGTGACGTGCCCGTATCGCGGGATAGCGGCCGACACGCTGGGATCAAAGCTGGAATCCATCGGCATCAGTACAGATTTTATCGCTGGTGTGCTGGTTGCGCGACAAATTGAGAATGGAATCCACTTTGCTCTGGGTTCAACTCTGGCCATGAAGCGTGATGCGCTTGAGGCCATTGGCGGGTTGCGACCTCTGGTTGACTATCTGGCCGACGATTTTGAGCTTGGCTACCGCGTGGCTAAAGCAGGCTATGAAGTGGTGCTGGCGGACATCGTGGTTGAAACCCACCTTCCTGCCTACAGCTTCCGCGGATTTTTCGAACACCAGATGCGCTGGGCGCGCAGCACCCGCGACTCCCGCCGTCTGGGTTACGTCGGCTTGCTGCTCACCTTCGGCCTGCCCTGGGCGATTTTTGCGGTGATCTTTGCTCCCCTGACCTGGTGGTCATGGACAACCCTGGCCGCTGCCGCTGCGCTCCGCGCGACCGTGGCGCTCAAAGTTGGCGTGGGGGTGGTACATGACAACGCTGTTTGGAAGAATTTGTGGCTGGTGCCTCTGCGTGATCTGGTAGCTTTCGGGGTCTGGTTTGCCAGCTTCGCCGACAATAAGGTCCACTGGCGCGGTGATGTGTTCATCCTGAGCGATGGGAAAATTCGTCCAGCTCACCCGCGCGAGCCTGGGATCGTCAGTGCAGCAAAACCGGACCAGGACAAGGTTTCGGCTCATTGGTAAGCAGCACCTTGCCGCCCCATTTTGCTAACTGGCAAGCTTCGTCTTTTCTGATGTATGCGGGAAGCTTTTCTTTTTGCGGACATGCATCGCTCTGGCCGCTCGCCGGTGCTGCGTCCTCTCCGGTCAGAAGAAAAACCGTCTGCCCGCTGTGCCAAAGCTTCTCAAACGATGAGTTGTCATCGAAGACTTTTGGCGCATCGGGAAAAGTGGAGCCGTACCAGATGTTGTTGCAGCGTCCGTTGAGCATGCGAATCTGCCGGTGCGTGTAAAAATTGACGCTCGACGCAGTTTCATAATCGCCGTTGGTTTCAATCACGCTGCCGGGTTTCCAGTGGACCTCAATCACCTCAACCAGCTTCTTTGAAGTCAATACCGGAGAAAAGATCACCAGCCCATTCTGCGCTTCATGCAACAAGAGCACGGCCATCGCGGCAAGAACGAGGTTCGCCGCGAACGTCCAGTTGGAACGGCGTAGCAGCCAATTGAGCAATGTCCCGACGCCAAAGGTGATGCCCGTCACCAGCAACGGGACCTTGAATGCGCCCATGGCCTTGCCCGTGAGGTCAAGAAAATGGCCGAACGAGAGCTTGTATTCTTCCGGGTTGCGCTTGAGCAGTTCGGCAATATCGTAATTCGGCGGCGGAGCTTGTGAGTGGACAGTCAGACCCACGCACGCGATGCAGGCGCTCACGCCTATCACCAGCAATACCAGCGACGAGATTCTTCCGCTGCGGCGCTCCGGACTATCCAGCGGCGAAACAGTTTCCCGCGCCAGCCATCCGCCCAGTAGCAGAGCGAGTCCCGGCAGCGCGGGAATCACGTAGTATTCCTGGCGGCTGGAGAAGCTGAAGAAGGCCATGATCACGAGGAACCAGAGAGCAAATAGCAGCGTCGCTTTTTCCTCCCGCGAAAGACCAGCGCGCCACTTACGCACAGTACGTAGCGGCTGAGCCAAAGCCTGGAAGATGAATGCCGTCCAGGGCATCAGCCAGAGGAAAATCAATCCCCAGAACAGCCATATCGGTACAGTGTCATAGTCGGCGGGAAAGCGTTTCTTCAGGTAGCGCAGGAAATGTTCATTGACAAAATAAAACCAGAAAAAGCCTTTCGTGTCTCCCTGCGCAGGATTACGAAAACCCGCCAGCAGGTGCCACGGAGCGGCGATCAGCAGAAACACCACAAAGCTGGAGAGCAGGCGCAGCCTGAGCAGATGGCGCAAATTGCCCGTCAGCAAAAGAAAGAGAAAGAAGGTTCCGATTGGAAAGACCAGGCCAATCAATCCTTTGGTCAGGACGTTGAGCGCCATGGTGGCGGCGATGCCCCAGCATAACCAGCGCGAAGGCTGGTGCCCTTGTTCGGCTTGCTCCAGCGTCGTTAGAAAAAAATCAAATCCCAGCGCCAGCCACAGTCCAACCAGCATGTCAGGGATCAAAATGCGCGTGAAGATGAAAGGCCCAAAGCCGGTGGCGAGGGCCAGCGCGGCGTACAGGCCGCCTTCGTCGTTGTAAAAGCGTCTTCCGATGCGATACACCACCAGCAGGAGCGCCAACACACCCAATGCGATCGGCAATCGCGCCGACCACTCATGCACGCCAAACAGTTTAAAACTCGCGGCCACGCACCAGTACATAAGCGGGGCTTTTTCCAGGTAGCGAAAGCCGTCATTGATACGGAGCGTGACCCAGTCGTGGTGCTCCACCATCTCACGCGCGGCCTCGGCGTGTACTGTGTCGGCGTCGTCCATCAGAGGAGGCTGAAAGAGACCGCCTAGATAGATCACGGCCCAGGCCACCACAATCATAAGAATGAAAACCTTTTGCCGCCGGGACGAGGAATTAGACGCGAGCAGATCAGATGAAGACTGCGGCGAAGTCTGAGTATGCATGAACTCGTCCATTATATGCGGCAGGTTTGCCGTTGCATGCAACGTCGCGAACAAGCTTTTCTGGATACTCTGAGGTCCTGTTTCGATACGTTGCTCGCACGACAGGATCGGAAAAACTCCGTAACGGTTTGCGCAGAAAACGCACTATCGGCTTGCCTGGTATTTTTCCCCGATATATGCTCGGGCCAAATTCGCAGAACAACGGAGGGTACTGCAATGAGCAATCACTTTACCCGTCGCAGATTCTTGGTCACAGCAGGCGCAGCCGCCTCGACTGTGCTGGGCTCCTCACTCTTCAACCTGGATACGGTGCTGGCAGCGCCTTATATCCGTCGCAACCTGGGAGGCATGACGGCCAGCGATCCGGTTCTTGTTTCCTACCGCAAAGCCATCAAGGCCATGAAGCTGCTGCCCACCGCCAATCCTTTGAGCTGGGCTTATCAGGCGGCAATCCACGGCGTGCCCGGCCCGGCTCTCCATACCGCGTGGAAGACCTGCGAGCACGGTACCGACTATTTCTGGTCATGGCATCGCATGTACCTCTACTGGTTTGAGCGCATCATCCGCAAGATGTCGGGAGACAGCTCATGGGCGCTGCCTTACTGGGATTACATTTCGCCCTCGCAGAGGTCTCTGCCGGTCCCGTTCCGTGATCCCAGCAGCGAATTGTACCTGGCGGACCGCGGCCCCGGATGGAATGCCGGGACGACTTCTTATGCGGCGTCACATGTGGACCCCACTTTCGGCAACAGCTTTGTAGATTTTTTCCTCGGACAGAGCGGGCTCGAAGGCAATCCCCATGACAACGTGCATGTGGACATGGGCGGCGCCATGGGTAACCCGAATACTGCGGCGCCAGACCCGGTGTTCTATGTGCACCATTCCAACATTGACCGGCTGTGGAACCTTTGGCTGGCGCAGGGCGGCGGCCGCACTGATCCGCTCAGCACGGTCAGCTGGCGAGACAAGACTTACACTTTCTTCGATGAAAACGGCAACCCAGTTGTTATGAAGACGTGCGACATTCTTCGTGCTGCCGAACAACTCAACTACACTTATGAAAGCGAGCCGACGCAAGTGAAGGAGTACTGCACGATACGCTTCCCGTTCCCAATTTATTACCTGATTCAAGAGATTCTGATCCACTGGCCGGGGCCTCCGGTTGAGCTCAACCAGCAGGAGGTGTCTGTGCCGATCAATATCAGGGAATTCCGGCAACGGCTGGCGCCACTGGCAGAGAGCAAGACCGAAATGCTGCTGCTTGAACTCAAAAATGTTGAGGCCGAGCGATCTCCGGGCGTGGTTTGGGAGGTCTATCTGGGCCTGCCGCCCAATGCTGCCCCCAATCCCGAGAGCCCGTTTTTTGTCGGGACCGTTGCGCTGTTCAGCGCCGGGGTGCGTGCTAACGCGCACGGTGACTTTAAGCCTGCGCATTTCACGTTCCATGCCAATCGGGCCATTGCAACAGCATTGCGAAGCAACCAGGAGCAACTGCGGCTGGTGTTTGTGCCGAGCGGCCCGTTGATTGACGGCAAGCCGTCACGTCCTAAAGTGGAAGCTCCCGTTCGGATCGGGGCGGTAAACATTTCCGTGGGTCGGGAGAAGCCTCAGGAGGGGGAAGCTCCTGAGCGGCCTGACCGGGAACTCGAACGCCAGCTCGACCCAAAGGTAGAGAAGAAAATCGAGCCGAAGAATCCAAAGTAGCAGTTGCTCGGGGTCAGCCTCTTCGGCAATAGCTGGCGTCTGCGGATGGAATAGCAATTCCATGCGCGGACGCCTTTTTTCACCCGGCGGAACATCCATTTCAAAACAACGGTGATACAGCCCGCTGTCGCCTCGGACTATAATTGGCTATCATGCGCGCCTGCATTAAATGCCTGGTAATGGTGTTGATGCTGACCTTTGGATGCCTGCCTACCGCGGCCGGCGTTCCTCCAGTTCCAAAGGACCGGGCAACGCTGAGCGATCGCGACTGGCTGCCTCATGTCGTCAGCAAGATCGCTCCGCTTGAGTGGTGGAGTTTTGCCACGTCGCCCACAGAGATACGCCGCGACGACTATCAAAGCGACTACCGCTTCGACCTCGCAATGCAAGAGACCTTGTTTCCCCGTTTCTGCTTCGCCTTGTTTCGGCCAAAGCCGGAAATGAGGTCCGCGTTGATGGCCGCAGTGAATGCGTATAAGGGCGAGGTGATCTGGACCATAGACGAAGATTGCATTTCGGCTATGCCTGGCACTCCCACCAGGTTACGGCTGGTTGCGCCGCCCATGACGCCTGAAGAGCGTGAGAGTCTTCGGGAAAAATATAAACTGCTGCCTTTTACTCCTCTGAAGGCCGATGCCGAGTTCGTAAAGCGTGCGTTGTTTGACGCTCCACGTCTGGCTGCCTACCTGGAAGAACGCCTCAATCTGTCCGGCAAGCCATCACTCGATTTTGATCCCCAATGGCTTACTCGCGAAGGGCTGGCTGCTTCGCGCCCGCAAGTCGAGGATTACTGGGAGCCCGGCTCCTGGACAGTATCTCTCGCGCGCAAGCCGCAGGAGTACGCCGGAAAACTTGAGCCTACCTCCACCCGCGACCGTTCTTTGGCCTTCGGCATTGCTGCGTATGAGGTAGATGCTCTTTTCGACGAGTTGAGTCCCGGCTGGGAGGCGTTCCAGGGTGAGGAGGGGCCGGTCATTCCTGCATATCCATTGCTCTCCCGGCTCTCTGACATGACGGCGGATGCTCTTTATGAGCCCAGGGAAGTGGAAGCCTTGCTCGACGAATGTATTCAGACGCAGGCGAGGGTTAAAGCTCCTGATGCCATTCGAGGCCTGGATAATATGATCCGAATTGCGAGGTGGGCGCAAAAGCTGAAGGTCGGAATTTACTTTGGAGCACAAAATCCCTGATGTCACTTTTCCAGCCGTGGCTTGAGCCGTGCCGTTGGATTTTTTTGGTTGTGGGCTTTGGCCCCTGAAAAGCAACTAGATTTTTTAGCAATCGCCTAGGGACCCTTTCATGAACTCCAGCGCAACCACCCAAAAAGATTTTCCCCGCGTCCAGTCCGACGCTCTCGCCGCCGAGCTGCGCGCCACCATCAGCGGCGAAGTCCGCTTTGATGACGGAACGCGCGCCCTCTACGCCGTCGATGGGTCGAACTACCGTCAGGTCCCCATCGGCGTTGTCATTCCTAAGACGATCGAAGAGGTAATTCAAGTTGTGGCCGTGGCACGCAAGCACGGCGCTCCATTGTTGCCTCGCGGAGGCGGAACCAGCCTGGCCGGGCAGAGCTGCAACGTGGCTGTGATCATTGATTTCTCCAAGTACCTGAACCAGATCCTTGAAATCAATCCGGAGGAAAAATATGCGTGGGTGCAGCCTGGCTGTGTGCTGGACCATCTCCGCAATCGCGCCAATGAGTTCAATCTCACCTTCGGCCCTGACCCATCCACGCATGAATACTGCAACCTGGGCGGGATGATCGGCAACAATTCCTGCGGCGTCCATTCAGTAATGGCCGGACGCACCGTCGACAACGTTCTGGAACTCGACATCCTCACCTATGACGGCGAGCGCATGCGCGTTGGCCCCACGTCCGATGCCGAGTTCGAAGAGATCGTTCGGGCTGGCGGCCGTCGCGGCGAAATTTATTCGCGTTTACGCGTGTTACGCGATCAATACGCCGATCTCATACGCAGCCGCTATCCCAACATCCCTCGGCGCGTCTCCGGCTATAGCCTCGATGAGCTGCTTCCTCAGCGCGGCTTCAACGTCGCCAAAGCTCTCGTCGGCGCGGAAGGCACATGCGTGATCACCCTCGCCGCCAAAGTCCGCCTGGTTGACTGGCCGAAAAAACGCACGACTCTGGTGCTTGGCTACAAGGACGTTTACGCGGCGGCGGATAACGTCCCGGAGGTATGCAAGGCGCAGCCTATCGGATTGGAAGGCATGGATGACGTTCTCATTGAGAACATGAAGAAGAAGAACCTTCATCCCAAGAGCATTGCCATGCTGCCTGAAGGCAAGGGCTGGCTGTTGTGCGAATTCGGTGGCGATACCAAAGAAGAATCCAACGCCAAAGCGCGTGCTCTGATGGAACGATTGGGCCGCCAGCCTGACCCACCCAACATGAAGCTTTTCATCGACGAGCAGGAAACGCTGCTTGTCTGGAAGGCCCGCGAGTCAGGATTGGGAGCGACGTCGCAGGTTCCAGGCGAGCCGGAAGCGTGGGAAGGCTGGGAAGATGCGGCGGTCGCCCCGGAAAAGCTGGGCGAGTATCTGCGCGCACTGCATCGACTACTGGCCAAATACGGCTACCACTGCGCGCTCTACGGACACTTTGGCGATGCCTGCGTACACATGCGCATCGATTTCGACCTAGTCACGGAAAAAGGCATTAAGAATTTTCGCGCCTTCGTGGAAGAAGCCGCCGACATGGTCGTGCAGATGGGCGGCTCTCTCTCCGGCGAACATGGCGACGGTCAGGCCCGTGGCGAGCTTCTTGTCAGAATGTTCGGCCCGGAACTGATGGAAGCCTTCCGCGAGTTCAAGCGCATATGGGACCCCGCCTGGAAAATGAATCCGGGCAAGAAGATTGATGCCAATCCGCTCGATGAAAATCTGCGCCTCGGCGCCACTTACCGGCCCGCGCCGGTCAAAACGTATTTTTCTTTCCCCGAAGACCACGGGCATTTTCCTGAGACTACGCTGCGGTGCGTGGGCGTGAGCAAGTGCCGCAAGGATGAGGGCGGCACTATGTGCCCCAGCTACATGGTCACGCGGGAAGAGAAGCACTCCACGCGCGGCCGGGCGCGACTATTGTTTGAAATGCTGCGCGGCGATCCTTTGGCCGGAGGATGGAAGAGCGACTACGTGAAAGACGCGCTGGACCTGTGCCTGGCCTGCAAGGCGTGCAAGAGCGAATGTCCGGTCAATGTGGACATGGCCACCTACAAGGCCGAATTTCTGGCCCACTATTATGAAGACCGCTCGCGCCCTCGTGCCGCTTACTCCATGGGACTGATCCAGCGCTGGGCCGGCATGGCCCGCATCGCTCCGTGGCTCGTAAATTTCCTGGGCCGCGCGCCCGGCAGTTCACAACTGATGAAGTGGGTCGGCGGCATTTCACAGAAGCGTAGAGTTCCCGCATTTGCCGATGAGACGTTCACCGCCTGGTTCCGTCGCCGCCCGGTGCGCAACCAGAATCGTCCTTCCGTGATTCTCTGGCCGGATACGTTCAGTAACAATTTCCATCCTGAGATCGCCAAAGCCGCGGTTGAGGTGCTGGAGCACGCCGGATATCAGGTAAGAATTCCTCAACAGTCACTCTGTTGCGGACGACCGCTGTACGACTTCGGCATGCTTGACAAGGCAAAGGCAACACTCGAGCAAACGCTGGCCGTGTTGCGGAGTGATATCGCCGCGGGCACGCCGATCATCGGCCTGGAGCCAAGCTGCGTATCGGTCTTTCGCGATGAGATGACGAACCTGCTGGGCGGAAGCGAAGAAGCGCAGCGCCTGAGAGCGCAGACTTATCTGCTGAGCGAATTCCTGGTCAATAAAGCCGGCTATCGTCCGCCGCAGCTCAAGCGCAAGGCAATTGTGCATGGTCATTGCCATCACAAGTCGGTGCTCAAATTTGATTCTGAGGCTGAATTGCTGAAACGTACCGGACTCGATTTCCAGGTTCTCGATTCCGGTTGCTGCGGCATGGCAGGTTCTTTCGGATTTGAAGCCGACAAGTACGAGGTCTCAGTCAAGATCGGCGAGCGCGTGCTATTGCCGGCGGTGCGGAACGCGGCCGCCGACACGCTGATCATCACAGACGGCTTCAGTTGCTTCCAGCAGATTGAAGGTCTCACCGGACGCCGAGCGCTCCACATCGCTGAAGTATTGCAGATGGCGATACGAGAGGCTGGCGGGGCGTCGAAAACAGAAGACAGCGTCGTGCCGCAGGTCTATGCCGAAACGCGCAGGTAAGGCTTCACGATCATCGCGCAATGCCAGCTATGCGCTCTCTTCAATCTGGTTGTAGCGTCGTGCTGCACGCTTCCCCAGCATGGTCAGCGGCGAGCGAGTGACTGTGGAATGGCTTTCGCGTCCAAGTTTCTTTCCCGTGACGCCGCCGGCATCAGGCAGAAGTCGATTCACCAGGGCCAGCGCCTCTTGCGTGAGTCCCGGCGCAGCTCCATGGATTTCGGCCAGCAATTTTGCCTGCCAGCTTATGACCACCTCTGCGCGGTTGGTGCAAGTGGCACGCACAATCTTCTGCGCCGCGTGCTTGGCGGAAATGGAAGCCATAGGGTTGGTACCGCTTAAGGCGAACCAGCCGAACTCTGATTCATGCCGGCCTTTAAATTGGGCGTTCAGGTGTGAGCCAGTGCGCATGAGTCCTGGCACAACAGTGAGCACATTGATGCCAAAACGCTTCAGTTCGGCGTGTAGCCCTTCAGAAAAGCCGACGGCCGCGAACTTGGCGCAGCTATAAGGAAGCAGGTGAGGGACACTGACCTTGCCTCCGATGGAGGTGACGTTCACGATTCTGCCGTGGCCCCGTGAAAGCATCTGCGGCAGTACGGCCAGGGCCGGATACACCGTGCCCCAGAAGATGACGTCCATGGCTTCCTGAAAATCTTCGAGCGTTTGCGAGAGCAATGGTCCAACGGAGATGATGCCGGCGTTGTTCACCAGCACGTCGATCATTCCTAGCTGTTGCCGCACGGAGCTGATCAGGTGCTCAACCTGGTCCGGCTTGCTTACGTCGCAGGCGACGGCACAGACCTCCACGCCCAGCCGCTCCAGACGCTGGCGGGCACGCAGCAGCTCTTGCTCGTCACGAGCGCAGATTGCGACCTTCGATCCCGCTTGCGCGAATTCTTCTGCCAGCGCCAGCCCAAGCCCGCGCGATCCGCCGGTAATAAGCACGGTCTGCCCACGCAGTTCACGCAAGCGATGCCGCCGGAACGCCTGCAGCGCTCGCCGCGCAGCGATCACTGTGCCCACACCCGCGGCTGCGCCGGCGACGAGCGTGCCGGCAACGCCACCAATGATGATCCTGGTTCCTTTTTTCATGGTTTGCCTTTCTGGTTTTAACCTGCCAATTCGAGTTCGGCTTCCGGCGCAAGCGCGGGAACACTGATTTTGAGTTTCTCTCCCAGAGCCAGAAAGCGTTCTTTCCATTCCCGGGCCTCCTGATCGGGCTTGCGGGCAATCTCAGGAAAGTCTTTGTTCAGGATGGAGTAGTAAATGTTTTGCGCCTGCCAGTAATCGACGGGAAATGGCATGGCGGCAAAGAGACTGGCCAGCACGTCAGCCCGTTTCAGGATTTCTCCGTCCCGCGGGTTTTGGCGCAGGCGCTCAAGCAGGCGGGTCAGGCTGTTGCTGGCGGAGTAGCCCACGCCGGCTTCGTCCACGCGGACGCCTTCGCGTTTGACCAGCTCCATGAGCATGGCTACACGCACAAAATCCACCGGGTCAGCATCCAGCGTCCGTTTGAGGTCGCTGTTGATGACAAACTCCGCGGTGATGCGCAGGACTTCAGGGACAGGCTGGCCCATCTCCCTGATGAACCGGAGCAGAGCGCCGTGCTTTTCGTAGATGCTCTGATAGCTGCTTTCGGCGTCGTGCAAGGTACGGTAGAGAATGATGTCAAGGATGCGCTTCTGCTCGTCTCTGAACAGTGATTTCAGCGAATACAACATGCCGCCAAAATGCTCGTCGAGCAGGCGCAGCACCTCGGCGAAATCGCCGGTGGAAAAAGCCGCCATGGTTTCTCCCGCCAGACCCAGGTATTCCTGTTCTCCTTTGAAGTCGCCGACGCCGGCATGCAGCACGTGTTCTCCCAGATAAACCACGGCAAAGGCAAGTTCGCGTGACTCACGTGTGATGCGGGAGGTGACAGTGATGCGCCCCAGGGTGAGTTTCGCTGCGCCCGCCTCCACGTGCCGATCATCGAGAGATTTCACGTCATAACAAAACTGCGGGACCACGTGGTCGCCGTCAAACATTGAGCTGATGGCATAATGAGCGCCCACTTTGCGAAGGTCCACCATGGCCGGTTTGACCCACATGTTGTAAATGGCAGCGCCGTTGCCCAACTCGCGCAGGTTGCTGCGGGCCTCCGCCAGGCGCTTCAGAAATTGCGGCTCCAGGGCAACGCCGGCAGTGTCCTGCGCCAACTGGACTACGCGTCCGGCGTACTGCATGACCTGTAACGTTTCCAGGCCGCTCAATTCGTCAAAAAACCATCCGCAACTGGTGTACATGAGCATGGCGTGCCGCTGCATCTCCAGCAGCTTGAGAGCGAGCGTGGCCTCTTCAGGCTGAAGCTGCCGGCGCGAGTGCTTCTCAAAGAAAAGCCAAAGGGATTCCGGCGAGCGATCGAGGATGACGCCGATGTAATCATTGCGCGCCGCCCAGGGATCTTTCAGAAGGGATGCGGCCTGGCGCTCGAAGAGTTCGGCGGCGTGGTCGCGCAGATAGTCGAGAGCATTGCGCAAGGGCCCGCGCCACTCCTGTTTCCAGCCTTCGCGGCCGGAGTTGCAGCCGCAATCGCTTCTCCAGCGTTCCACTCCGTGTGCACAACTCCACGCCGTGTTCTCAGCGATCTGCACCTCATGTGTGGGAGGGAACTTTTCCAGGAACTCGCCGTAGTTCGTCAGTTTGATTTGCGGATCAAGATCAATGCGGTCCAGGGCGTAGGCCAGCGCCATGTCGCCATGCTTGTGGTGGTGCCCATAGGTCTCGCCGTCAGTGGCGATGTGCATCAACTGGGGCCAATCGCGTTTCTCAGAGAATCCGCTGCGCAAACGAGAGGCAAAGTGCTCGCCGCTATCGAGCAGGTGTTCAAAGGCCACAGCCTGCGAAATGGGGCCGTCGTAAAAGAAGATGTTGATTCTCTTTCCAGAAGGCAGTTTGGCGAGATAAGCGCGCGTGGGATCGATGCGTCCGCCATGCACGTCTTTCCAGCTCCTGGCTCCGATCTTGCGCACCCGTGCCGCCTGGTGCGGCGCCAGTATGGTGAACTTGAGCCCGCATTCGGCCAGGACCTCGAGCGTCTCAATGTCCACGGCAGTCTCCGGCAGCCACATGCCCTCCGGTGCGCGCCCAAACCGGTGTTGAAAGTCGCGAACTCCCCACAGCACCTGGGTGTACTTGTCGCGTGAATTGGCCAACGGCAGGATCATGTGGTTGTA
>Ga0137395_10000583_pt1 | contig 15644 bp, 10 predicted proteins | sample czobulk216metaG_FD_108283 | JGI IMG/M metagenome (GOLD analysis project Ga0137395, IMG submission 108283) | Vadose zone soil microbial communities from Angelo Coast Range Reserve, California, USA - czobulk2.16 metaG | ecosystem: Environmental > Terrestrial > Soil > Vadose zone | place: USA...
CTCTCGAGGACGATCTCCATCCGGTCGGGGTCGGTCACGAAGTACGGCGACAGGTAGCCGCGATCGAACTGCATCCCCTCAACGACTTCGAGCGTCGTTTCCAGGGTCTTTGCCTCCTCGACGGTGATGACGCCGTCCTTGCCGACCTTGTCCATCGCGTCCGCGATGATCCGCCCGATCGTCTCGTCGTGGTTCGCCGAGATGGTGCCGACCTGCGCGATCATCGGCCCGCTCACTGGCTTCGACATCTTCGTGAGCTCGGCGGTCATCGCGGCAACGGCCTTGTCGATGCCCCGCTTGATGGCCATGGGGTTGGCGCCGGCGGTCACGTTCTTCGCGCCTTCGCGATAGATGGCCTGAGCGAGCACGGTCGCGGTCGTCGTCCCGTCACCCGCGACGTCAGATGTCTTGCTCGCGACTTCCTTCACCATCTGGGCGCCCATGTTCTCGATGGCGTCCTTCAGATCGATTTCCTTCGCGACGGTGACGCCGTCTTTGGTGATCGTCGGTGCGCCGTAGCTCTTGCCGAGGACGACGTTGCGCCCCTTGGGACCGAGCGTCACCTTCACGGCGTTCGCCAGGCTGTTGACACCGCGCAGAATCGCCTGCCGCGACGGGTCGCCGTACGTAATCTGGTTAGCCATCAGGAGCGCCGCTTCTTTGTCTTGCCGGCCGCGCCGCTGCGCGCGACCGGGACGGCAGCCGCGATCGCCAGGACGTCGTCCTCTTTCATGATGAGATATTCCACGCCGTCCAGCTTGATCTCCTGGCCGGAGTACTTGCCGAAGAGGATGGTGTCGCCGGCTTTGACGTCCAGTGCCACGCGCTTACCGCCCTTGTTGGACTTGCCGAGGCCGGCCGCGAGCACTTTGCCCTGCTGCGGTTTTTCTCTGGCGGAATCCGGAATGATGATCGAGCCCGAGCGCTGCTCCGATTCCTCGAGGCGCCGGACGATGATGCGATCGTGAAGAGGTCTGACATTCATTGATATGAGCTCCAGGCTAAGTCGTCGTGCTCTTACTCTAGGCTTTGCGGCGGACAACGGCTGTTCAATACCGAACAGCGGTGCAGCGAGACCAGCACGACTTGATCATGGACAGCCAGACGCCGCCTGAAGAGCGGCGAGCTGCCGGCGGATCCTGATCGAACGCTTGTGCCCCTTCGAGGTGTCGCCCGGCACCGGATCTGCGGCGCCGTAGTACGCGATGAGATTGGCGCACAGTGTTGGTGGAAGCTCCGCGAACTTGCGGTGCTCCAGCTTGTCGAGCAGCTCGTCGTACGTGCCATCGGCAAGCGAGTACTCGCCGGCGGTCGCCAGCTTGCCGGTGTCGAAATCGGTATTCGGCAGCCGCCAACCGTCGGCTCGCGACGCGTCCAACGATTCGCGGTAGCGCTCTCTGGTATTGGTGAAGCTCTCCAGAAACAGACGCTCGGCCTCCGGCGTCGGCACGGAAAACCCGAGTGATCGAAACGGCCCGACCTTCGGCAGAAACCCGAACAGAAACCCGATGGACCGCGCAAACCAGCGCGGCTTCGCGTAATCGGCACCGTACTGCCTGTCGTACTGCCGTCGCGACAGGTTGAACACGAAGGTCTCGCGCTTCATGCTGGGCGTGACCTTCAGAATCTCCTCGCGTTTCTTTCCCCAGGCAACCTTCGTCATTTCGGGAATCGTCGATCCGACGGCGTGTCGGTACGTGCTGATCGCCAGATCCACGCTGAAGAAGACGTCCTTCATCTCGAGGCCGTAGACGTCGTGGAATGCGCGTTCGAGCGCCGGCTTCGCCACTCTGAAACCGATGTAGCTGTGATACGCCTCCGGCGCGTAGGCGCCGGCGGCCACCTGCACGACATCAAACGAGAACTCCACGAGCACGTGATTTTTCGGCGCCTGGACGTAGGTGACGATGTTCCCGAACTCCGCCTTGAGCTTGGGATACATGAGCGGCACTGCGCGATTGGTCGCCATCGGATGGCCGCTGTTGTCGGCCGCATAGTGGGCAAGGGCGCCGAGTGCGAAGGCGTACTCGTTCACGTCCTGCGCGTCGCGGACGAGCGCGGCGACGAAATCGCCGGTGCGCGCATAGTGGAGGAGATTGCTGAAGAACTGGCTGCCGAACGGATAGTAGCCAAGATCCTGAATGACGCAGCCGCCGTACGCGTAGGCGCGGGCATCCTGGATCGCCTCGGGGGTCGTCCCGGGAAAGCGCGCCTGCAGCATGCCCTTGATGGTGCTGTCCCACAGGGCATCGATATTGGCTTCATGCGCGAGCACGGAGTACGCGGCCGCGGGCCTCGCCGTTGAGACGACGACGCATACCAGCGTCGCGACGAGCACGAACCTGACGCAACTCATGCGGGATCGTGCGTTCATTCGTCCTCGTCCAACAGGGCGGGCAGCGCCGCGACGGCGTCTTCGCGGGTGGCGAACCAGCGGGTGGTTGCCGGAATCGGCAGCTTGTCGCCCTCCACGAACTTCACGGGCAGCCTGACGATCGCGAACTTGTGCGTGAAGGGATCTTCATGAATCGTGTGCTTCATGCTCGGAAGGCTCAATCTCAAGATCGAGGTCCATCACCGTTCCACCGACGAACCCCGCCTCATGGTCGGAATCAGCTCGAACATTCTGAATGACCCCGTGAATGGACTCTGACCGCACTCCGGGATCCGCGCTGTCTTGAATTGAACACGCCGCTACGTCCAGTAGTACGGGCCTTCAGTGGCCGTGATGCCGGCCTGAAGGCCTGCACTACGTTGTCGTGAGAAATGAATGGATCAGTCGTGAACGACGACCGAGAGCAGGGCGGGGTTGATCGTGAGGCCGCCGGCATCGTAGCCGATGAAGCCGAGCTTGCGGAACTTGTTCAGGAAGAAGTTCACGCGCGATCGCGTCGTGCCGATCATATCGGCCAGCGTTTCCTGCGAGACGCTGGGCAGCACGCGCTGGGGCTTGTCGTTCTTGCCGAAGCGCGCGAGCAGTAGGAGCGTGCGGGCCAGTCGCTTCTCGCTCGAGTTGAACAACTGATCGACCAGGTCCGCCTCGAGACGCGCGTTCCGCAGCAGCATATGCGCGATGAAGCGATCCGAGAATGCGTGCTGATTGTGCAGCAGGCGGATCATCTGTCGTTTCGGCACGACCAGGACCTCGGTCGGCATCGTGGCGCGCGCCGTTTCGAGGCGCACCGGATGTCCGGCTAGCGCTCCCTCGCCGAGAAAATCACCCGGGCTCAGTGTGGCGATGACGGCTTCTCGGCCCGTACGCGACACGACGGTCAACTGGATTCCGCCGGTCCGCAGGTACATGACGCTGTCGCAGGGATCGCCCTGCGCGAAGATGGTATCCGCGCGTGCGTAAGTGGCGACTCGCTTCTTCAGTCCCGGGGCCTCGAGAAAGGCCCTGGCGTCAAATGGTTTTTTCCTGGCTGGCATCAGTGTGTGGGAACGCCAAGTATCCCACGTCTTCTCCGCGTTTCGCCCTCAGTCGTGCAGCAGGACGCTGAGCAGCGAGCTGTTGATCCGGAGCCCGTTCCCGCGACTGCCGTCGTACCCGATGAACCCCAACCGCTGGAACTTGCTCATGACAAACGACACACGGGCACGCGTCGTCCCAACCATCTGCGAGAGGGCCGCCTCGGAGATCTTCGGCACGGCGTGCTTCGGCTTCGGCTGTTTGCCGTAGCGCGCCAGCAGGAGCAACGCTCTCGCCAGCCGCTTCTCATTCGAACTGAACAGCTGATCGATCAGATCCTGTTCGATCCGGACGTTGCGGGCCAGCATGTAGGCGATGAAGCGATCGGACAGTGCACGCTTCTGACGCAGCACCATCGCCATCCGCGACCTGGCAATCGCGAGCACACGGGTGGGCGTAATCGCCGTCGCGCCCCCGATGCGGACAGTCTGACCCGCCAGACATCCTTCGCCGAAGAAGTCGCCGGGCCCCAGAATCGCCACCACGGCTTCGCGCCCGGTCTTCGAGCGCACCGAGAGCTTCACGCCGCCTTGCTGGATATAGAAGACACTCCGGCCGCGATCGCCTTGCGAGAAGATCACCTCGGCCCGTCCGTAGTTGACGATCGTCTTTGCGAGGCCCGCCGAGTCGAGGAACGCCTGCGCATTGAAGGCACGCGTGCTCTTCGTCATTCGGCGAGGATACGCACGCGCAACGGAATCAGATGTTCAGAACCGCACACCCGATGAACGCGGCTGCATTGTGTGCTGTATGGAACAGCCTCCGCGGCAACCGACGGCTTAGCATCACGACATGAGAAACCTGATGAAGACGCTCGTGCTTGCAACCGTACTCCTTGCTCCTGTCGCGACAGCCCACGCGCAGGTCTCGTTTGGTATTCACATCGGTGAGCCGCCGGCGCCGCGCGCGTATCGCGTCGCGCCGCGTCCGAGCAACGAATACATCTGGGTCGAAGGCTATTGGTATCCGCAGGGCTCGAGATATCAGTGGCACCAGGGCTACTGGACCAGGCCGCCGTATGAGGGCGCGTACTGGGTGGAACCGTACCACGGAGGAGGACAGTATTACGCCGGCCGATGGGAAGGCGATCGGGATCCGATCAACCACGATCACCGGTCGGACCGCGGCCGCGACCGGGACGCTCAACACGACAACGGGCACCGCTAACCGTGACAATCCTTGCAACTGATGTGGACGTCGCGTTCGAAACGCGCTGGGGGACATGGGTGGCGCGAGGCCGCGCACATGAACGTCGCGTGCGCCGCCGATTGTTCGTGTGCGGTGCACTCCTGGCCACAGGCGCAGTCGTCTACGCGTTCATTGGCTAGTGACCGTCCTCGGCAGATGAAGGGCGCAGTCGTTGCGCCAATACAACACGTCTGCCGGCGATAACTCCAGTCTCGGTCGCCCGGCGCCGATCGGGCGGACGGCGATCCTCTCCATCGCCGGCTGCGCGGACAGGATCGTGACCTGCGGGGGCAGAAAGCCCGGCGGCAGCCACGCGCGAATGACGGGACGGCGCTCCGCCGGCTGGCGCGCGATGAGCGCCTGAAGAATCGCCCCGACCCGCGCCCCCGACAGATCGCGGTCACCGCACTCTTCAAGAGTCCATGCTTCTCCAGTGACACTGATGACCACGTAGGCGGCGGCGGTGATGCCTTCTTCAGCGATGAAGAAGTGCAGCTCCCGGGCGCCGTTGGGCCCCAGCCCCGCCAGCAGTCGATTCCTGGCAATCGCGTGTTCGAGAAGGTCGATGTCGCGATCGAGATGAAAACGGAACGTCGACGCGCGGACCCGGCCCATCGCGACAATCGCCGCGGAGTCCCGAGGCTCGCCTCCGCGAATGAGCGCCATCGGCGCTCCGTGTCGTGGCGACTGCGCGATGCCGAGCGTCACGTCGGTCATCCGGATCGGTTCGAATCCGTCGTGCCCGCGCCCGGCTACGTCGTTGGAAAACAGCAGCGCGAGGTCGTCGCCGTCTCGCGCGGCGGCTTCGACCAGCCGCTCGACGAGCTCGCGCGCGTGACGATCGTTGCCGAACTCAGGAGCCGCGAGCACGTCGCCGATCGCGCACACACGAATCGGCTGCTGATCGAGAACGCCGGCGAATGAGCAGCGCGTCGCACTCGCCATCGCTGCAGCGCCTTCCCCAACAAGCGCGAACCGGAGCCGGTTCGCGCGGCCCCATGGCGTTTTCATTTGCGCCGCTTCGAGTTGACTGTACGCGTGCCTGCTGAGCCCGGCATTGCGGCTCAGCTGATGCTCAGCGTCGAGGATGCGTTCGAGCATCGCGCCTTCCGCAGGAACAACAGTGGAAGATCGCACGCGGTATACTAACAGTCACCAATCAAGCTTTACTGAGCCCTGCGGCCATCCCGGCCTTCAGCCCTCACCAAAGCATCTTCTTTGAGGGGCTGCATGCATCCATGGCGCTGGCGTCGCCGGCCTTCGCCAGCCGAAAGACCTCTCCGCGACGAACTGCTCAGCATCGAACGGCTCGACGAACGCGCCCTCGCGCTCGCGGCCAGCTTCACGATCGATCCGAACCACCGCCGGCACGCCCGCAACATTTTTCCGCGCTTCGAAGACAACGTCCGCGTCCTTCGGCACGCGTATCGAACGCTCGCCGAAGACGTGCGGACCGGACAGTTCGTGTCGTCGGGAGCGGAATGGCTGCTCGACAACTTTCATCTGGTGACCGCCGAGGTCGCGCGGATTCGGCAGAACCTGCCGCGGACGTACTATCGCGGGCTGCCGACGCTCGCGGCCCGCGAACAAGCCGGTCACGCGCGCATCTACGCCGTCGCCGTCGAGCTGGTCCGTCACAGCGACAGCCGGCTGGAACGCCAGCAACTCGCCCAGTTTCTCGACAGCTATCAGCGGGTCTCGCCGCTGACGATCGGCGAGCTCTGGGCATGGCCGAGCATGCTGACCCTCGCGCTCATCGAGAACCTTCGCCGGCTCGCGGACGAGATGCTGTCGGCCCGCGCCGAACGACGCGCCGCCGACGTCTACGTGTCGCGGGTCGAGGACGACGCCGATCGCGCCGACGCCACGCTGCCGCAATTCCTCGCGACCGCGTTCGTCGTGCAGCTGCTCCACCGAGTCCGCGAGTACGGGCTGCGTCTGTCGCAGCTTCGCGCGGCGGTGGACGATCTTCTGGCGTTCCGGCAAACGACGGCCGAGGACGCCGTCCGCGGCGAACATCAGCGGCAGGGCGTCGCGCAGGTGTCGATCGCGAACGCCATCACCAGCCTTCGGCTCTGCACCACCATCGACTGGCAGCAGTACGTGGAATCGGTGAGCCTCGTCGAACAGGCTCTCCGGCGCGATCCCGCCGGCGCGTACGGCCGCATGGATTTTCTGAGCCGCGATCGTCAGCGCCGGGCCGTCGAAGAGCTGGCGGCGCCGAGCGGCGATGCGCAGGTGCGCGTCGCCTTGCGGGCCGTCGAGAGCGCCCGGCAGGCCGCCGTCGCGGGATCATCGGCCGACCGCGCCGCGCATGTGGGTTATCACCTGCTCGATCGAGGACGCCCCGACCTCGAAGCCGACGTCGCCTATCGTCCCGGCATCGTCCATCGCGCGCAACGTTTCCTGTTCTCGCAGGCATCGCCGTTCTATCTCGGCGCGATCGCCATCCTCACCGCCGCGCTTCTCGGAGCAGCCGCTGAATACGTTCGGCGGGCTGGCGGGTCGCCGGCCCTCCAGATCGCGGCAGCGCTGCTGCTGCTCCTTCCTGCAAGCGAGCTCGCCATCACGTGCGTCCAGCGACTCACCAGCCGGCTGATCGCGCCCAAGCGCCTGCAGCGTCTCGACTTCTCCGATGGAGTGCCTGATAGCGCGCGGACGATGGTGATCGTGCCGACGATGCTGGCCAGCGTCGCGGGCGTCGACATCCTGCTGGAACACCTCGAGGTGCTCGCGCTCGGCAACCTGGATCGGTGCATACACTTCGCGATTCTGAGCGACTTCGCCGATCGAGGCGTGTCGGACGCGCCCGATGACGAGGCGATCCTCGCTCGCGCCAGCGCCGGCGTGCAGGCGCTCAACGTCAAGTTCGGCGCGGATCATGTCGATCGCTTTTTCCTCTTTCATCGCGACCGGCAATGGAACGTCGGCGAGCGCGCCTGGATGGGCTGGGAACGCAAGCGCGGCAAGATCGAAGAGTTCAACCGCCTGCTGCGAGGCGCCGAGGACACGAGCTTCTCTACCCAGGTCGGTCAACTCGAGATCCTGCGGTCCGTCCGGTACTGCATCACGCTCGATTCCGACACGCGCCTGCCGCGCGACACAGCCAGAAAGCTCATCGGCATCATCGCGCACCCGCTCAACCAGCCTCACTTCGATCGGCGCCTGGGCAGGGTGACGGACGGCTACGGGATCCTGCAGCCGCGCGTCAGCGTGACGATGGCCAGCGCGGCGGGATCGTTGTTCGCGCGCACGTACGCGGGCCACACGGGCGTCGATCCGTACACAACGGCCGTCTCCGACGTGTATCAGGATCTGTTCCACGAGGGTATTTACACCGGCAAAGGCCTCTACGACGTCGACGCGTTCACGACCGCGCTCGAGGATCGTGTGCCCGAGAACGCGATGCTGTCGCACGATCTCTTCGAGGGCCTGTACGCGCGCACCGCGCTCGTCACAGACCTCGAAGTGGTCGACGACTATCCGTCGAGCGTCCTCGCCCACGCGCGGCGCCAGCATCGCTGGGTGCGCGGCGACTGGCAGATCCTCTGGTGGCTGTTCCCGTTCGTGCCGTCCCGCTCCGGCTTGCGTCGCAACCGGCTGCCGCTCATCGCGCGGTGGAAGATCTTCGACAACCTCCGGCGCAGTCTCCTCCCGCCGGCGACCGTGGCCGCGCTGCTCTGCGGCTGGACGGTCCTGCCGGGGACGCCGTGGATCTGGACGGCAGCCGCACTGGCCGGGCTCGCCTTCCCGCTGCTCGCGGAGTCGCTCGGCATGCTGGCGGGGCCGAGCCGCGCGCAGTCGTGGCCCGTCTTCCTTCGCGCGTCCGCAGACGACCTGCGCACGGCCGCCGCGCGCGCCGGATTGCAACTCGTATTCATGGCCAACGAGGGCTGGCAGCGCGTGCACGCGATCGGCGTGACGCTGGTCCGGCTGAGCGTGACGCGTCAGTCTCTGCTCGAGTGGGAAACGACGGCTGCAAGCGCCGCACGCGGCGGACCGCCGAAAATGCGCGCGTTCCTCGCCGGAATGGCTGCGAGCCCCCTCCTCGCGGCCCTCGCCCTGGTGATCGTCGCCGCCGGGCATCCACGGGCGTGGCCGGCCGCGCTGCCTGTGATGGTGGTGTGGACGTTGGCGCCACTCGTGGCCTTCGCGCTCAGCCGCCCGCTTCCGCGGCGGCGCGCCGCCTTGACGGCAGCTGATCGCGAGTACCTCCGCGAAGTAGCCCTCAAGACCTGGCAGTACTTCGCGACGTTCGTTACGGCTGACGATCACCATCTGCCGCCAGACAACGTCCAGCTCGTGCCCCAGCTGACGGTGGCGCACCGCACGTCGCCGACCAACATCGGCCTCGGCATGCTGGCGACGCTGGCCGCCCACGACCTCGACTTCATCGATTCGGCGACACTCATCGAGCGGATCGACGCGACACTCACCACCATTGAACGGCTGGAGCGCGTCGAAGGCCACCTGCTGAATTGGTACGACACACGCACACTCGCACCGCTGCCGCCCAGCTACGTCTCCACTGTGGACAGCGGAAACCTGGCCGGGGCTCTGCTGACGCTCTCCGTCGGATTGCGAACGATCGCGCCGGCCCTGTCGGAACGCGCTGACGCGCTGTTCGACGCGATGAACTTCGCGTTCCTGTACGAGCCGAAGCGCTCGTTGTTCGCCATTGGCAGCCGTCTTCCGACTGCGGACGGTGGGGGTGGCCTGGACCCGTCTAACTACGACCTGCTGGCATCGGAGGCTCGGCTGGCGAGTTTCCTGGCGATCGCGAAGGGTGACGTTCCCGAGATGCACTGGTTCCACCTGGGGCGCTCGATCACCAGCGTCCGCGGCGAGCCGGTCCTCCTGTCGTGGAGCGCGACACTGTTCGAGTACCTGATGCCGCTCCTCGTCATGCGGAGTTACCCGGACACGCTGCTGGACGAATCGTGCCGGATGGCGGTCCGCCGGCAGATCGACTACGCCGGCGATCACGGCGTGCCCTGGGGCATCTCGGAGTCGGCCTACAACGTCGTCGACCGCCACCACACCTATCAGTACAAGGCTTTCGGCATTCCCGGACTGGGCATGAAGCGCGGACTCGGAGACGAGATCGTGGTGGCGCCGTACGCCACGGCGCTCGCCATGACGATCGATCCGGGCGCGAGCACGGCCAATCTGCGGAGGCTGGCAGGAATCGGTCTCGAGGGTGAGTACGGCTTCTTCGACGCCATCGACTACACGCCTCGCGACTCGGATGCGGCCGATGCCGACGAGCCCGCCGCCGGCATCATCGTCCAGACCTACATGGCGCATCACGAGGGCATGACCCTCGTGGCGCTGGCGAACGCCCTCCTCGGCGATCGCATGGTCGAGCGTTTTCACGCCGATCCCCGTGTGCAGGCGACCGAGCTGCTGCTGCAGGAACGCGTACCCCGGCAGTCCGCGACGATCGACCCGCGCCCGCTCGACGAAATGCCCGTCGCCGCGCCGAACGCTGCCGTGCCGGTCCGGAGCATTCGATCGCCACACACGATCGTCCCGCACTCGCAGTTCCTGTCGAACGGTATCTACGTCACGTCGATGACGAATGCCGGTGGAGGCGGAAGCGCCTGGCGGGGACTGGCGGTGACGAGATGGCGCCGCGACAGCACACGCGACGACAACGGTCAGTTCATTTATCTCCGCGATGCTCGCAGCGGCGCCGTGTGGTCGGCGACGTATCAACCGACACGGCGGGAACCTGACGACTACGCGGTGACGTTTACCGCGGACCGCGCGAGCTTCCGCCGCCGCGACGAGGACATCTCCACGCAGCTCGACGTCGCGGTTTCCGCAGAGGACGACGTGGAAGTCCGACGTCTCACCGTGCGGAATCATGGGACGCGGATGCGGGAAATCGACGTCACCAGCTATGCCGAGGTGGTCCTGACGCCTGCCGCCGACGACCTGGCGCATCCGGCGTTCGGCAAGCTGTTCGTCGAGACCGAGTACCTGCCGGAAAGCGCCGCCCTGTTGTGTCACCGGCGGCCACGCAGTTCGAGCGAGCCGCAGGCGTGGGCGTTTCATGCGCTGAGCCTCGACGGCCGCGCACAAGGCGCCGTCGAATGGGAAACGGATCGCACGCGCTTCCTCGGCCGCGGCCGCTCGCCCGCCGACCCCGTCGCGATCGACGGCCGCGCATTGTCAGGCACAACGGGCGTCGTGCTCGATCCGATCGTCAGCTTGCGACAGCGGATTCGACTGGCGCCTGGCGGCAGCGTCCGGCTCTCGTTCGCGACCGGCATGGCGCCTGACCGCGAGACGGCCGAAGCGCTGGCACAGAAGTATCACGACCCGAGCGCGGCATCCCGCACGTTCGCGCTGGCGATCACGCATGCGCAGAGCCGCCTCCACCACCTCGGGATTTCGGCCGATGACGCGGTGCTCTTCGAGCGTCTCGCGTCGCGCGTGTTCGGCGCAGACGGCTCGCTTCGCGCGGACGGCGAAACCATCGCCGCCAACGAACTGGGACAGCCGGGACTCTGGCCGCACGGGATCTCGGGCGACCTGCCGATCCTGCTGGTCCGTATCACCGGCGACGACGATGTGCCGCTCGTCCGGCAGGTGCTGCAGGCGCAGGAGTACTGGCGGCTGAAAGGCCTGAGCGCTGACGTCGTGATCGTGAACGAGCACCCGGTCAGCTATCTCGACGAAATGCAGGCACAGCTGCTGGCGATCCTCGACGACGGCCCCTGGAGCACGTGGAAGCATCGTCCGGGCGGCGCGTACCTGCTCCGGTCAGACCGGATGGGACGCGCGGAACGCATCCTGCTCGAAGCCGTGGCTCACGCAATTCTGCGCGGCGATCGAGGAGATCTGCGCACACAGCTCGAACGGCCGCATCCGGTTTCGGCGCTCGTTCCGGTGCTGATTCCCCGTCCGGCGGCGTATGAGCTCGCCTCGTCGCGCAGTGCGCAGCTCGACACCGCGCTGCCGCCGCTCACATTCGCGAATGGCATCGGGGGATTCGCGGACGACGGGCGGGAGTACATCATCGTGCTCGACGGCGAGGACGAAACGCCGATGCCGTGGGCCAACGTCATCGCCAACCCGGGCTTCGGCACGATCGTCACGGCGTCGGGTTCGGCCACGACGTGGTCAGCCAACAGCCGCGAGAACAGGCTCACTCCGTTTGCGAACGATCCGACGACGGATCCGACGAGCGAAGCGATCTTCATTCGCGACGATCACTCGGGTGAGGTGTGGACGGCGACACCTGGACCGCTCGCGCGGGGCGCCGACGTCAGTCGAGTGGTCGTTCGCCACACCGGCGGGCTCACGCGTTTCTCGCGTCCCACCCACGGCATAAGCCACGAACTGGAGGTGTTCGTCCACGCCGAAGATCCGGTGAAGTTCTCCAGGCTGACACTCGTGAACGACGCCGCGCACGTTAGAACGCTCAGCGTCTTCGCGTACAACGAATGGGCGCTTGGGCCGCCGCGAGATGGCCAGCACCTGCAGGTCGTCACGAGCATCGACCGGGCAACTGGTGCCATCTTCGCGAGAAATGCGTACAACGCCGAATGGGCGCCGTGTGTGGCGTTCGCGTATGCCAGCGAAATGCCCGCATCGGTCACAGCAGATCGGCAGTCCTTCATCGGGCGCAATGGGTCGCTGTCGTGGCCAGCGGCGATGCGGCAGGCGCAGCTATCGGGGCAGTCCGGTGGCGCGCTCGATCCGTGTGCTGCGCTGCAGGTCCGGATCGCCCTGCAACCGGGCGAGCGTCGTCAGATCGTGTTCCTGCTGGGGCAAGGCACGAGCAGCGCGCATGCGACGGAGCTGATCGCGCGTCACGGCGACACCGACGCGGCGGAGGCCGCGCTGGAGGATGTGCGCAAGTCGTGGAACGCGACGCTGGACGCCATCCACGTGAAGACGCCGGATGATTCGCTCGACACGTTGCTGAACCGCTGGCTGGTGTATCAGGACGTGAGCTGCCGTCTGTGGACCCGTGCCGGCTACTACCAGCCGGGCGGCGCATTCGGCTTTCGCGATCAGCTGCAGGACGTGACCGCGCTGTTCTTCACGCAGCCGGGACTGGCGCGTGCCCACCTGATCCGCGCGGCAGGACGCCAGTTCGTCGAAGGCGACGTCCAGCACTGGTGGCACGAGCCCTCGGGCCGCGGACTGCGCACGCGATGCTCCGATGATTTGTTCTGGCTTCCCTACTCGGTTGCGGAATACGTCCGCGCCACGGGCGACCGCGATCTCCTCGACGAGCACGTGCCGTTCCTCTGCGCGCCGCCGCTGCCCGCCGGCGAGCACGAATCGTACGGGACGCCCCGCGTCTCACCGCAGGACGGCACCATGTTCGAGCACTGCGTCCGCGCGATCGAACATGGCCTGACGGCCGGCGCGCATGGCCTTCCGCTGTTCGGGACCGGCGACTGGAACGACGGGATGAACCTCGTGGGGGCGGGTGGACGCGGAGAGAGCACCTGGCTGGGGTTTTTTCTGCACGGCGTGCTCACCAGCTTTGCGGCCCTCTGCGACACGAGGGCCGATGGCGCCAGAGCCGCTCGATATCGAAGCGAGGCCCGCCGCCTGGCCTCGAAGTTCGAGCTCGCATGGGACGGCGAATGGTACACGCGCGGCTACTACGACGATGGCACGCCGCTCGGTTCATCGCGGAACGACGAGTGCAAAATCGATTCGATAGCCCAGTCGTGGGCGGTGCTGTCCGGCGCCGTGCCGCAGCGGTTCGCCGAGCGCGCGATGGATGCGGTTCGCACCGCGCTCATCTCACGCGGCGCCCAGGTCCTGCAACTGCTGGATCCGCCGTTCGACACATCGAGTCAGGATCCCGGCTATATCAAGGGGTACCCGCCCGGCGTGCGGGAGAATGGCGGCCAATACACCCACGCCGCCGTCTGGGTCGTGATGGCGCTGGCACGACTCGGCAGCGGCGACGAAGCGGCCGAGCTGTTTCACATGCTCAACCCCATCAACCACACGCGTACGGAGGGCGACGTGGCCCGTTACAAGGCGGAGCCGTACGTCGTCGCCGGTGACGTGTATGCGCGGGCTCCCCATGCGGGCCGCGGCGGATGGAGCTGGTACACGGGTTCGGCCGGGTGGATGTATCGCGCGGGCCTCGAACACATCCTCGGGCTCAGGCGATGCGGCGACACGATCGGCATCGACCCGTGCATTCCGTCGCTGTGGCCAGCCTACGAGATCACGTGGACGTGCCGCGGCACACGCTACGAGATTTCCGTATCGAATCCTGAGCGCCGATGTCGCGGGGTAGCCAGGGCGGAACTGGACGGCCGTGTCGTCAACGCCGCCGCAATCCCGTTTATCCAGGACGGCGGGATCCATCGCGTGCACGTCGTTCTCGGGCACACGTCATGAAACCCCGCCGGGAACGTCGCGACGACGCCGCTACGCGACTCTGACGTTCTCGCCGCGCGGACCCTTCGGCCCCTGTCCCTTTTCGAACGTGACGCTCTGCCCTTCGCGCAGGTCGTCAAAGCGGGTGCCGTTGCACGCCGAGTTGTGGAAGAAGTACTCGTTGCCGTCGTCGGCCAGAATGAAACCAAAACCCTTGTCGCTTACCAGTCGCTTGATCGTGCCGTTCATCGATGCTGCCATTGCGGTCTCCTCGTATCCAAGCCGCGCGCCACGTTACGAGTGGACCTGTCGGCCGGGCCCTTCGAAAGAAAGGGCGTTCCACTATACACGCATTCACCTGCACGCCGTCAGATTTACCAATGGCAGACAGTCGAGGCAGAAGGGCAGGACCTTTCTCCCTAGAACTCCACGTGCGTCTGGGCGAGCAGCCGGCGCTCGGTCAACTCGGAAAGCGCGCCCTGAAAGGTCTGTTCCAGCGTGACGACGATGCCCAGCCGCCCGCGTCCCACTGTCATCCAGTTCGCGCCGCCGAAGATGTAGCGGCGCCGCGAGTCGGTGTCGTTGGCCACGTCCGGCGTGAAGAAGTCCACGCCGGCGACCGCGGCCCACCCGGTGACGCCCTGGCGGCCCTCAGCGAAGAATGAGGTGCCGCGGCGCTTGACGTCCAGGGCAACGAACGGGTTGTCCGTCGCGGATAGATACTGCCCCGTGACGACATAATGCGGCTTCTCGTAGCTGCCCATGACGATCGCCACGTTGCGCGGGCGATCTTTCGCGTACCAGCCGTACTGGTAGAACCCCGAGATGGTTACGTTGCCCAACTCGCCGTCCTTGTCGAAGGGACGGAAGGTGGCGCGGCCATCGATGCTCTTGTATTTGTCGATTTCGGCCCGCCCTAAGCCCTCGCCGTTGTAGATGCCGACATGCACCTCGGTGCGCTCGCCCGTGTACTTGACGCTCATGCCGAGGTCGACCGGTCCTGGAATCAACCCGAGGCGTTCGGCGAAGAACGGCCCGATCACGCGATAGCGGTTGACGGTCTCCTCGAACGTGAGCCAGGGCATCTCGTGCAAGCCAAACATGACCGTGGCGTTGTCAGTCACCTTGGCGTCGAGCGAGGCGTATTCCAGGCGCAATGCCAGATTCTGATTGAGGCTGGCGTCGGTGATCGGCCGCACTTCCGGAGTGAAGCGGAAGCTCACGCGGTCGTTCAGCCGCGCCTTGATGTTCAAGTACCCGCGCGTGACGTCGAAGGAGTTGTACCCGTTGGCTTCGTGAAGCTGGGCCTCGTACTGCAGATAGGAGGGGACGCCGAAGGAAACCGCGGGGTAGTTGCCCGTGGAGTTGACGTCCGCCGCATCCGCAGGATCCGCCGGGCCCGCCGGCTTCTCCGCCCACGCCGGACCAGCGAGGCTCACGACCACCAATGCCGTCACACCGAGTCGATAGACGCTTCTCATCGCCATACCTCAGCCCTCAGCCCTCAGCCCTCAGCCCTTAGAAGATCGCCGGCGCGCCGGCACGAAAGTCGCCGTTGAGAATCTGCGTCGAGTTCACTCCGAGCCACCCGTCGAGCACTTTCGCGTACACCGACCTGAAG
>Ga0137395_10000584_pt1 | contig 15634 bp, 16 predicted proteins | sample czobulk216metaG_FD_108283 | JGI IMG/M metagenome (GOLD analysis project Ga0137395, IMG submission 108283) | Vadose zone soil microbial communities from Angelo Coast Range Reserve, California, USA - czobulk2.16 metaG | ecosystem: Environmental > Terrestrial > Soil > Vadose zone | place: USA...
AAGGTCGATTTCCTTCGCCACCGTGACGCCGTCCTTGGTGATGTTCGGCGATCCGAACTTCTTGTCGAGGACGACGTTGCGTCCCTTCGGACCGAGCGTGACCTTCACGGCGTCGGCCAGCTGGTTGACGCCGCTCAGAATCGCCTGGCGCGCCTGCTCGCCGTACACAATCTGTTTTGCCATCGATTTGCTCCTAAATCGTCAAATGCTCAACGTGCGCTGATTTCGTGGTTACTTCTTGGCTTTCTTGGCGGCCGCTTCGTCGATGACGGCGAGAACTTCGTCTTCGCGCATGATGAGGAACTCGTCCCCATCAAGCTTGATTTCCTGGCCCGAGTACTTGCCGAACAGGATGAGGTCGCCGGCCTTCACATCGAGGGCGACGCGCTTGCCGTCGTCCTTGACCTTGCCGGCGCCGGCCGCGATCACCTTGCCCTGCTGGGGCTTCTCTTTGGCCGTGTCGGGAATGATGATGCCGCCGATCTTCTGTTCGCCTTCCTCGATGCGCTGGACAATGATGCGGTCGTGCAGCGGTCTGACGTTCATGCTCATTTCTCCGTCTATCTCAAAAAGGGTTGGGAGACACCCCATACTGCCGGCTGGCAGTCGTCCGGGGGGACTGCTAATTATATGTCAGGCACTGGCAGTGTCAACCGTCGAGTGCCAGATCCGACCCTACGCTCTTCTTCTTATCTTGTACTCGCCCATTTTGCGGGTGAGGGTGTTCCGGTGGATGCCGAGCGTGTCAGCCGTGCGGGTCAGGCTGCCGTCGCAGCAGCCCAGTACGCGCGAAATGAACCGCTTCTCGAACTCGTGAATGGCATCGTCGAAGTGGACGCCGCGTTCGACCATCTCGTCGACGAGCCGGTCGAGCCGATCGCTGATCATGATCTACTCGAGCTCCTTGCCCGTGAGCCGGCGAAAAGCCTCGACGTATTTCTCGCGCGTCTTTTCGACCACCTCGGCCGGCAGCGACGGGACCGGCGGCCGCTTGTTCCACTTGATTGATTCGAGATAGTCGCGGACGAACTGCTTGTCGAAGCTCGGCTGCGGTCCGCCCGCTTTGTAGACGTCCTTCGGCCAGAAACGGGACGAGTCGGGCGTGAGCACTTCGTCGATCAGAATCAGCCGGTCCTCGGGACGTCCCGGATGTCCTTCACTGGGCAGGATGCCGAATTCGAGTTTCGTATCGGCCACGATGATGCCGCGGGATTCCGCGTATGCCGCTCCCTCCGCGTACACGCGCAGAGTCAGGGCTTTGACGGTCGCGAGCACTTCAGGGCCGACGAGTTTCGCGGCATCCGCTTCGCTGATGTTGATGTCGTGGCCGGTTTGTTCCTTGGTCGCCGGCGTGAAAATCGGCTCGGGCAGCCGATCCGAATCGCGCAGGCCGGGCGGCAACTGGATGCCGCACACCTTGCCGGACGCCTGGTAATCCTTGAGCCCCGACCCGGAAAGGTAGCCGCGCGCGACGCACTCGATCGGCAGCGGATCGGTTTTCGTGACGAGCATCGACCGGCCGCGCAGCGTCGCCGAGTGCGGCCGCGCTTCAGCGGGAAACGTCGCGGGATCGGTCGAGATGATGTGATTCGCCACGACGTCGCGCAAACGCTCGAACCAGAAGCAGGAGATCTGCGTGAGAACTTTGCCCTTGTCCGGGATACCTGAGCCCAGCACGTAGTCGAAGGCCGAGATGCGATCGCTCGCGACGATGAGCAGGCGATCGCCGAAATCATAGATGTCTCTGACCTTGCCTTGGCGGTCGGGCGGGTGGCGATCAAGCGTGGTTTCGAGAACGGGAGCGGCGAGCGGCACGTGATTCCCCTGTGAGCGTTTGGAAGGGAGGGATTCTACAGGGACGGCCGCGGCAGGACAACAACAAGATGTAGCGGCACCCGGCCGAGCGCTGCCGGTTGGGCGTTATAGTAGACGTTTACCGCCATGCGGGCGCACATCAGGACCGTCATCGTGCTGGCGCTTGCCGCTGGGCTTGTCGTTCTGTTCCTTCGCAATGTCGACATACGACTCGTGGCCGGAGAGATTCTCCGCGCCCGGCTGCGCTGGCTTGCGGTGTCGCTGGCGGCGACGCTGCTGAGCCTTGTCATCCGATCGTTTCGCTGGCAGTACTTGTTGGAGCCTCTCGGCCACGCGAGCTTCAGCAACGCTTTTCGCGCGACCGCCGTCGGATTCGCGGCGAGCAGTATCCTTCCCGCGCGCGCAGGCGAGGTCATTCGCCCATACTTTCTGGCGCGCCACGAAAACATGACGGCCACCGGCGCGTTCGCCACAATCATCCTCGAGCGCGTGCTCGATGTGTTGACGGTCGTCACGTTGCTGGCGTCGTTCATCTTCATCTTTGACAAAGGAGTCGGCGCCTCGAATCAGACAGCATTCGCCGCCGTGAAATGGGCCGGCCTCACGGCGCTCGCCGGAGCGATCGTGGCGCTGATCGTCATGTTCGTGCTCGCCGGCGATCCCGCCAGACTCGGTCGCGCCATGACGCGCCTCGAACAAGTGGTGCCGTCGGCGCTCGCCGGACTGATCGGCCGCGTCGCGGAGAAGTTCGCTCGCGGTCTCGGGGCCGTCCGCCGTCCCGGCCGCCTCCTTGTGGCGCTGCTGTGGTCGTTTCCGCTGTGGCTGTCGATTGCCGTCGGGTTATGGGGTGTCGCGATGGCGTTCCGGATCTCGATGCCGTTCCCGGGATCGTTTCTGTTGATCGCGCTGCTCGTCATTGGAGTCGCGGTTCCGACGCCGGGAGCCATCGGTGGATTTCACGAAGCATTCCGCATCGGCGCGACGATGTTTTTTGGCGCGTCCGACGGCGCGGCCGTCGGCGCGGCGATCGTGGCGCACCTGTTTTCGATCGGACCCGCGTTGCTTCTCGGGTTGTTGTTCGCCGCCCAGGTCGGGCTGAATCTCTCAGGAATGCGGCGCATCGCCGCCGAAGCCGATCCCGAGCCGCACGGCCTGAAGCCCTGACAGCAATGAAGTGTCCGTTCTGCAGTCATCTCGGCGACAAGGTGGTCGATTCGCGGGAATCGAAGGAAGGTGAGGCGATTCGCCGCCGCCGCGAATGTCTCGAGTGCGGCAAGCGGTTCACCAGCTACGAGCGAATCGACGAGATTCCGTACATGGTCGTGAAGAAGGATGGATCCCGCGAACGCTTCGAGCGGCAGAAGCTCGTCTCCGGGCTGCTGAAAGCATGCGAGAAGCGGCCTGTCAGCGTGGCCGCGCTCGAAGCCGTCGCCGATCGCGTCGAGGCGTCCCTTCAGGAACGGCCCGACAAGGAAATCGCGACGGCCGAAGTGGGCGGGACTGTGATGGAGGAGCTGAAGAAGCTCGACAAAGTGGCGTACGTCCGCTTCGCATCGGTGTATCGCCAGTTCCGCGACGTTGGCGAGTTCATGAGCGAGCTGAACGATCTCCTCAACATGAAGGAGTAAAGGCGCCCGGCAATGCCCGCAACAGTCACGTCGATGACGCCCGGGGAAGGACGTCGCTCGGCTGCGGCAGGAGGCGCCTCCGCCGGGAACCGCCGCCCGTTCCGTGACAACCCTCGCCTGATTCTTGCCGGCATCGCCGTGCTCATCGGGGCACTGGTGGCGCTGCTCCTGGCCGCGAGCCGCACGCCGCGCCTCTCGCCCGACTTCCTGAGCGAGTTCGTCCTCTACGGCGTCACGGCGGCCGACCTGACGATGCTGGCCGCGCTCGTGTTCGTGCTGGCGCGCAACGTGATCAAGCTGGTCGTCGAGCGGCGGCGGGCCCTGCCGTTCGCGCGGTTCCGCTCGAAGCTCGTGGCCGTGCTCATGGGCATGACCTTCGTGCCCGCCGTCCTCGTGCTGATCGTCGGCAGCGAGCTGATTTGGACGAGCGTCGAGCGGTGGTTCAACGCGCCGATGGACGAAGTGCTGTCGTCGGCGAACCAGATCGCCGGCGACTACTATCACGAGCGGCAGCTGCTCGTCACCGATCACGCCAACCGCATCGCCAAGGCCATGGCGAGAGCCGATTTTTCGAATGCCGACGTCCGGCCAATCCGCGATTTGCTCGCGCCCGAGGTGACATCGCAGCGCGTGCGGATGATTGCCGTCTACCGCGTCGAGCCGGCAACCGGTTCGCTTCCGGGTCTTCTTCCAGTTGTCGACGTGGCCGCGCCCTCGCTGCCTCCGGGATATCGTCACGCGGCCGCCGACCGGCTGGCGGCTCAGGCGCTGGCGGGCCTGCGCGACACAAGGTCCATCGAAACGCTCGGCGCGTCGGGCGATCTGCTGCATGCGGCGGCCGTGGTTCGCGCGGTCGACGGCCGGCCTTCCGGCGTCATCGTCGCGACCGATTACCTGACCGGGGAACTGGCCGCGCGTTCGAGACGCATGACGCAAGCCTTCGAGAGCTACAACCAGATGCGCGTGCTCAAGAGGCCGCTGACGGGGTTCTATCTCTCGTTTTTTCTGATGGTGACGCTCTGCATTCTCGTCGGAGCCACGTGGGTGGGGCTGTATCTTGCCAAAGGGATCACGCGTCCGGTGCAGGAGCTTGCGGCCGCCGCGCGTGAGATTGGCGCGGGCCGTCTCGACCGGCGCGGCGAGCCGCAGAGCAACGACGAGTTCGGATCGCTGGTGGACGCATTCAACGCGATGGCGGGTGAGCTGTCGACGAGCCGTCGCCGCGTCGAGCGGTCAACCCTCGATCTCGAGCGCAAACACATCGAGGTTGAAAGTCGTCGCCGCTATATCGAGACCATTCTCGAGCGCATTACGGCTGGCGTCGTGTCGGTCGATGCCTCCGGCACCGTGACGACCGTCAACAGCGCTGCGGCGCGCTTGTTGAGCCTCGATCGCACCGTCGTGGGTCAGCCGGCGATCTCGGTCTTCGGCCGCGAAGGTCTTCAGCCCCTCGCCGCGCTGTTCTCCGGCGGCCGCACGCCGCTCGAAGCGGCGGTGCAGGAAATTGCCATATCGCGCGACGGCCAGGAACTGCAGCTCGCCGTTGTCGCGACGGCCCTGGCCGGCGACGAAGGAGAGCCGGCCGGTGCGCTGCTGGTCCTCGACGATGTGACGCCGCTGATTCGCGCGCAGAAAGTGGCGGCGTGGCGCGAAGTGGCGCGGCGGCTCGCACACGAGATCAAGAACCCGCTGACACCGATCCAGCTGTCGGCGGAGCGCCTGCGCCGTCACTTCGCGGCGGGGAATGAAAGCACGCGCGAGTTGGTCGACGAGTGCACGAGCACGATCATCGGCGAAGTCGAATCGCTGAAGGGTCTGGTCGACGAATTTGCGCAGTTCGCGAGAATGCCGGCGCCGAAGACCGTGCCAACGGATCTCGCCAAGCTCATCACGGAGACGCTGGCGCTCTACGAGGGCATTTTCAACGATGTGACAATCCTTCGTCGCTTCGCGGCGGACGTTCCGCTCGTGCGGCTCGACGTCGAACAGCTCCGCCGCGTCGTCATCAACCTGGTCGACAACGCCATCGAGGCGATGGATCGGAAGGGCGAGATTGTCATCGAAACTCAGCTGGACCGCGCGAATCGTCTCGTTCGTGTGATCGTGGCCGACAATGGTCCGGGGATTCCCGCTGTGGAGCGAGAGAAGCTGTTCCTTCCGTACTATTCGACGAAACGCCGCGGCAGCGGCCTCGGCCTGGCCATCGTGCGCCGGATCATCGCGGAGCACGGCGGCAGCATTGAAGTAGGTGACAGTGCGCCCCACGGAACGCGCTTCACGATCGAGTTGCCCTGGTGAAGTCCACCATCCTCATCGTCGACGACGAGCCGGGCGTTCGCGCCGCGCTCGGCGGTGTCCTTCGAGACGAGGGGTACGTCGTCGAGGCTGTCGCCACCGGCGAGGAGTGCCTCGAACGGGTGACGCGCCTCGGAGTCGATCTGATTCTGCTCGACGTCTGGCTCCCCGGGCTGGATGGCCTGGCGACGTTCCAGCGGCTGCGCGAGCGGCACGTCGACGCGCAGGTGGTCCTGATTTCCGGCCACGGCAACATCGAGTCGGCGGTCCGCGCCATCAAGATGGGCGCGTTCGACTTCGTCGAGAAGCCGCTGTCGCTCGACAAGACCGTGCTGGTCGTCGCCAACGCGCTGCGTCAGCGGCGTCTGGAAGCCGAGAACAAGGCGCTGCGCGCGCGGGTGGATCGGCAGCAGACGATGGTGGGGGAGAGCCGGGTCGTGCGCCAGCTGCGCGAGCAGATCGCGATGGCGGCGCCCACGAACGGCCGCGTTCTGATCTACGGGGAGAACGGGACGGGCAAGGAACTCGTCGCGCGGACGCTGCACACGCAAAGCCATCGCCGGTCTGGGCCGTTCGTGGAAGTTAATTGCGCGGCGATCCCCGAGGAACTGATCGAAAGCGAGCTGTTCGGGCACGTGCGAGGGGCCTTCACGGGTGCGGTGGCCGATCGGCGTGGAAAATTCGAAGTCGCCGATGGCGGCACGCTGTTTCTGGACGAGATCGGCGACATGAGCCTGAAGACCCAGGCGAAGGTCCTCCGCGTGCTGCAGGAGCAGACGCTGGAGTCGGTGGGCGGCAGCACGCGGATCCGCGTCGACGTCCGTGTGCTCGCGGCGACCAACAAGGATCTGCAGGCGGAAATTCGCGCCGGCCGGTTCCGCGAGGATCTCTATTTCAGGCTGAACGTGATTCCCGTCTTCGTCCCGCCGCTGCGGGAGCGCCCTGACGACATTCAGCCGCTCGCGGATCACTTCATGGCCGAGTTCGCGAGCGAGTACGGACGCCGGCTGAAGACGTTCGATCCCGACGCGACGGCGGTCCTTCAGAGTTATGGATGGCCCGGCAACGTGCGCGAGCTCCGAAATGTAATCGAGCGCCTGATGATCATGGTTCCGGGCGAGGCGATTTCTGCGGCGGATCTCAGCTTCCTCGACGTCCCGCGTCAGCCGACGCCGAGAGCGGCGCAGACCGAGCGCCTGACTCTGCACGATGCGCGCGATCGGTTCGAGCGCGATCTCATTCTGCGGACGCTCGCCGAACAGCAGGGCAACATGTCGCGCACCGCCGATGTCCTCGGAGTCGAGCGCAGCAACCTCTATCGCCGGATGAAGACGTTCGGCATCGCGCCGTCGCGCCGACCCGAGAGTCCGGAGAGCGAAGAGGAAGCTGTCTAGGAGACTCTGCGTTCTCGGCGATCTCTGCGTTTAACGTTGTTTCCTCGTTTCCTCCGTGGTGAAAGAGACTCTCAGCCCTTGTACTGTCGAGATCGCTTTGCTATAATCGCGCGCGACGTGAGCCACTGATGACGTCCGATCCGCTTCGCTCCGGCACGACCGCGTCGGCGGACGCCTCGTCGGGGGTGGGCCGCGACGCAAAAATCGAGCAGCTGCTCCTCACCGGCCTCGATCACTACTTCGCCTCCCAGTACGACCAGGCCATCAACATCTGGACACGTGCGCTGTTTATCGATCGAAATCACGCGCGCGCGCGGGCGTACATCGAACGGGCCCGTCGGGCGCAGGCCGAACGGCAGCGTGAGTCCGAGGAGCTGCTCCACAACGGCGCCATCGCGTACCGTCGTGGAGATGGACGCGAAGCGAGGCGGCTGCTGCAGGCGGCGCTCGATGCCGGCGCGGCGTTCGAAGATGCATTCCCGATGCTGGAACGGCTCAACCAGCTTGATGCCGCCGCGCCACCGCCGTCCGCAGTGCGCCCCCGACCCTATTCGCAAACGGCGCCGGGCGCCGCTCTCGAGGCGGACCGCGGTCAGTGGCCGCCGGCGCTCACGCTGGGAATCGTCCTGCTTGCGCTGGTTGGCGCGGGCACGTACGGCGTCGTGTCACGAGGCGAATGGACATCGTGGTCGTCGCTCGCCCGCGTCCGCTCGACGTCGTCGTCGGCTCCGGCCGTGCGCGACACGTCCATCGCTGTTCCCACCAACGGCGAACTCGTCCTGGCCGGCGCACGCACTCGTGTTTCGAGTGGAGATCTCCGCGGCGCCTTGTCGGCACTCGAACGGGTGCGGCCAACCGATTCCCAGAAGGACGAGGCCGATCGTCTGCGAAGCGACATTCAGCGGCAGCTGATTCACAGCGCGTCAGAGGGACCGGCGTCCCCCTCGTCCGGCGACTCAGCGCGGGAATCTCGCAAATGAAGTGCCCCAAATGCGCGTATCTGGGGTTTGACGATCCGGACCGGTGCCGCAACTGCGGGTACGAGTTTGCGCTCTCCGAGACCGTTGATCTTCCCGACCTGTCGATAAGGTCCGCCGCCGGCGCCGGCGAGCCGATGCTGGCACTGCCACTATTTGCTCGCAGCGTCGACGATGATACGCCGCTCATCACGAGGCCGTCGCCGCCGCGCGCGCCGCTTGCGGTCCGGAGGTCGACGCCGGACGTGCCCCGTTTGCGCAGCACGCCGCCGCGAACCGCGACGCTGGATCTGGATCTTGACGTCGCAGACGAAGCCGTCGCGTCTTCGCGCCGGTTTGGACGGTTGGACGATCCCCGGCTGCCGGAGCCGCAGTCGCAAGTGGGAGAAGACGCGGGCTTGTCGCTCCGGCTGATCGCCGCCGTTGTCGACTCGGCGATCCTGTTCGCGATTGACGTCGCCGTCGTGTACTTCACGATGCAGATTTGCTCGGTGTCGCTGTCTGAACTCGGCTTGTTGCCGAAGGTGCCACTCGCGGCATTCCTGCTCGTGCAGAACGTCGGCTACCTGCTGGCGTTTACCGCCGGCGGACAGACGCTCGGAAAAATGGCGGCCGGCCTCCGTATCGTGCCGGCCGACGCCGGCGAACCACTGGATATGAGTTGCGCGGTGAAGCGGACCGCAGCGTGGCTTGTGCTGGCGATTCCGGCCGGCCTCGGTTTGCTCTCCGCCTGTTTCAGCCACGATCATCGAGGCCTGCACGATCGATTCGCCGGCACCCGCGTCGTTCGCGCCACGATGTGACGCCGACGTCCGGCAACCAGTTTTCCCCACGAACATTCCTTCCGCTTGCTCTGGCCACGGCATTCGGCGCCGGCTACGCGCCGATCGCGCCGGGCACGTGGGGTTCTGCCGTCGGCTTGTTGATCTGGCTCGTGTTGCCGGTGTCGGCGTGGACGCAAGCGGCCGTCATCGTGTTCATCGTCGTCGCGGGTTCGTGGAGTGGGGGAGTGGCGGAACGCCATTTCGGAAAGACCGATCCGGGGCAGGTCGTGATTGACGAAGTGGCCGGCATGCTGATCACGCTCTTCCTGAACCCCGTCGGATGGGCCGGTGCGGCCGGCGGCTTTCTTCTTTTCCGCGTCGCGGACATCTTCAAGCCGTTTCCGGTGCGGCGATTCGAACGGCTGCCCGGCGGCGCCGGCATCATGGCCGACGACGTGATGGCGGGCATCTACGCGAATCTGGGACTGAGGCTCTTCATTTGGTTATCTGGGCATCTGGCTCTTTGGTCATTTACACTGCTCGGCCAAATGCCCAGATAATCAGATGAGCAGATGTCCAGATGAATGCCTGCATCATCGCCGTCGGGACCGAGCTGTTGACGCCGTTCAGGGTCGACACCAATTCCCTCTTCGTTACCGAACACCTCAACACGATTGGCTGCGACGTCCGCATGAAAACCGTCGTTGGCGACGATGTCGGCGAACTGGCGTCGGTGTTTCAAGGCGCGCTCGAGTGGGCGGATGTGATCGTGGTGACCGGCGGGCTCGGGCCAACTGAAGACGACATCACCAGGGACGGCGTCGCGCAGGTATTGCGGCGATCGCTGGCCGAGAACGAAGAGGTCGTCGAGCGCATTCGCCGACGGTTTGAGCGGCGCGGGCTGGCGATGCCCGACATCAACCGGCGCCAGGGCATGGTGCCTGAAGGCGCGACGATTCTGGAAAACCCGAACGGCACCGCGCCGGGCCTCTGGATGGAGCAGGGCCGGACGGCGATCGTGCTGCTGCCCGGGCCTCCGCGCGAGATGAAGCCGATGTTTCTGGCCGTTGTGCGCGAGCGATTGGCGCTCCGCAGTACCGGCGCCGGCCTGTTTCGCCGCGTGCTGAAAATCACGGGTCGGACCGAGTCGGACGTCGACGCCACAGTCCAGCCGATCTACGGCCCGTGGACTTCGGCGGCCGTTCCGATCGCCACGACGATTCTTGCCGTGCTGGGACAAATCGAACTCCATCTCACGGCACGAGCGTCCAATCGCGAAACCGCGGAGCGCGCGCTCGACCCGGCCGTCGAGTCCTTGCGTTCAGCGCTCGGCGACTCGGTGTATAGCGTCGACGGATCGCCGCTCGAGGCTGTCGTCGGCGCTTCGTTGACGGCGCGCGGCCAGACCATCGCAGTCGCCGAGTCATGCACCGGCGGCCTGCTCGCGTCTCGACTGACGGATGTGCCCGGCAGCTCCGGTTATGTGCTGGGCGGAATCGTGTGCTACAGCAATCGCTCGAAGATCGAGTGGCTGGGCGTTCCTGAGCCGGCGATCGCGGAGCATGGCGCCGTCAGCGAGCCGGTGGCTCGGGCGATGGCTGCGGGAATCCGTGCACGAGCGGGCAGCCGCGTCGGCATCGGCGTCACCGGCATCGCCGGGCCTGGTGGCGGCACCGCGGAGAAGCCGGTGGGAACCGTCGTCATTGCCGTCGTGTGGAACGATGTCGAGCAGGTGCGCACGTTTCAATTCATCGGCGGCCGCGACCTGGTGAAGTTTCAATCCACACAAGCGGCGCTCAACATGGTTCGCCTGATGTTGCTATCCTCCTGATATGGCGCTCGCCATCGTTGCCGCCTACCTCATTGGCTCGGTTCCCTTTGCGCTGCTGCTCGCGCGGCGCTGGGGCGCAGACGATTTGCGGCGTGTCGGCAGCGGCAACGTCGGCGCGGCGAATGCGCTGCGTGCTTCGGGCATCCGCGCCGGCGTGCTCGTCGCGATTCTCGACATCACGAAAGGGGCGGCGAGCGTTGTCCTGGCGTCTCACTTGAGCAGCGGGGCTGCGGCTCCGGCCGTCGCAGGCTTCAGCGCGATCGTGGGCCACATCTATCCGGTGTGGCTGCGGTTCAAAGGAGGAAAGGGCGTCGCGACGGCGTGCGGCGTGTTTTCCGTGCTGACGCCGGTCGCCGTCCCGCCGTCGCTCCTGCTTTTCATGCTGACCGTGTGGGGCACGAAATACATTTCCCTGGGCTCGATTGTCGCGACCGTGGCTCTTCCCTCGATCGCGTACGCCACGGGCGCTTCCGGCACGTCCCTCGCGTCGGCGTGTGCGGCCGCGGCCCTGATCATGTTCAGACATCGAAGCAACGTCGTGCGTCTTCTCGACGGCACCGAACGACGGCTGGGAGTTCGCGCCTGATGGCGACAGTTGCCGTACTCGGTGCGGGAAGCTGGGGCACGGCGCTCGGCGTGCACTTGGGCCGCGTCGGTCACACCGTGCAGCTCTGGGCGCGCGACGGCTCCCTGGTCAGCGAGATGAGTTCGCGGCGCGCGAATTCCGTGTACCTCCCGGACGTGATGTTGCCGGATTCGCTGACGGTCTCGGGCGCGATCGACTCCGTGCTGCGGGGCGCGTCGCTCGTGGTGTGTGCGGTGCCGTCGCACGGATGCCGGGCCGTTCTTCGAAACGCCGCACCGCACATCGCCCGCGACGCCGTCATCGTCAGCGCGACAAAGGGGCTCGAGGTCGACACGCACCTGCGCGTATCGGAGATCATCGCGCAGGAGGTTGGACCGCACCGACCGGTGGTGGTGTTGTCGGGGCCAAGCTTTGCGCCCGAAGTGGCGCAGCAGCTGCCGACGGCCGTGCTGGCGGCGTCGCTCGACGCGCAAGCGACCGAAGTCGTCCAGGCCCAGTTTCGGGGACCACAGCTCCGGCTGTACGGCAGCGACGATGTCATTGGCGTCGAAATTGGCGGGGCGATGAAGAACGTCATCGCGATTGCCGCCGGCGTCGTCGAAGGACTGGGCCTTGGACACAACGCGCTTGCCGCGCTCATCACGCGGGGGCTTGCCGAGATCACGCGGCTGGCCTGCGCGCTCGGCGGGCGCCGCGACACGCTCGCGGGCCTGAGCGGACTTGGCGATCTCGTGTTGACGTGCACGGGCTCGCTCAGCAGGAACCGCCACGTCGGTGTGGAACTCGCGAGAGGCCGACCGCTCGCCGACGTCGTGGCCAGCATGAAGATGGTGGCGGAAGGCGTACGCACGACCGGGGCCGCGCTCGCGCTCGGCGAGCGTCACGGTATCGAACTGCCGATTACGGCGCAGATGGCGGAAGTGCTCAGTGGCCGGACGGACGTGAGGACGGCCGTCGGCGTACTGATGGTGCGCAAGCAAAGAGCCGAGTCCGAACAGGCTAAGATGCCGTAGATGAGCCTCCTCGGCCGGCTTCGCGAAGGCCTCACTCGCACCAAGCAACAGATCGTCGACCGCTTCGACGCCATCGTCTCCGGCGCGGACGCGCCGGAGCGGCGCGCGCGCGCGATCGACGTCGAGACGCTCGAGGCGCTCGAGGAGCTGCTGATTTCCGCCGATCTCGGGCTGGCTGCCACAACCCGAATCATCGCGGACGTGAAGGCGCAGCCCCGCAATGGCACGAGCCTGCGCGATCTTGTCAAGAACGAGATTCGTGACGTGTTCGATGCCGTCGATCATCCCGTCGCCGTCGCCCAGCGTCCGAAGATCGTGCTGATCGTCGGCGTGAACGGCACCGGCAAAACCACCACCGTGGGCAAGCTGGCGAACCTTCTGAAAGCGGACGGACAGAAGCCGCTCATCTGCGCGGCGGACACGTTCCGCGCGGCGGCCGTGGAGCAGCTCGAGATCTGGGCACGCAGGGCCGGCGTGGAGATGGTGCGCGCGCGCGAAGGCGCCGACCCCGCCGCCGTCGTGTTCGACGCGATCGCGTCCGGCAAGGCGAAGGGCCGCGACCCAATCCTCGTCGACACGGCAGGCCGGCTGCACACGCGCGCGAACCTGATGCAGGAGCTGGACAAGATCAAACGTGTCGCCGCTCGTGAAGTCGAGGGCGCGCCCCAGGAAGTGCTCCTGGTGCTCGACGCGACCGTCGGCCAGAACGGCGTCGCGCAGGCGCGCGAGTTCATGAGCGTCGCGGGCGTCAACGGGATCGTCCTGACGAAGCTGGACGGCACGGCCAAAGGCGGCGTGGCGGTGGCAATCGCTCACGATTTGAAACTGCCGATTCGATACGTCGGCGTCGGCGAAGGGATCGACGACCTCGTGCCGTTTTCCGCCGAGGAGTACGTCAACGGCCTCTTCGAGCAACGGTGGTAGACGAAGACTTCATGAATCGCGCCCTCTCACTCGCCGAGCGCGGGCGGGGGCGCACGAGTCCCAATCCCCTCGTCGGTGCGGTCGTGGTGTCGCCCGGGGGCGAGATTGTCGGACAGGGTTTCCACCAGCGTGTCGGCGAACCGCATGCGGAGATTCACGCGCTGGAAGAAGCCGGCGCGCGGGCCCGCGGCGGCACGCTGTACTGCACGCTGGAGCCGTGCTGTCACATCGGCCGTACCGGTCCGTGTGTTCAGCGGATCGTCGAGGCCGGCGTCGCGCGCGTCGTCGCAGCTGTCGAGGATCCAAATCCGCTCGTGAACGGCAAGGGATTCGAGCATCTGCGGGCGCACGGAGTCGTCGTGGACGTCGGGCTTGGCGCGGCGGCGGCCCGCGCGCTGAACCAGCCGTTCTTTACGTTGATGCGGGAACATCGCCCGTTCGTGGTGCTGAAAGCCGCCATGAGCGTTGACGGTTACATCGCGGAGGCGCCGGGAACGCGGACGCGGCTGACATCCTCGGAGGCGAATCGTCACGCGCATCGGGTGCGGGCTGAAGTCGACGCGATCGGCGTCGGCGCCGGAACGATTCTCGCCGACGATCCCGAGCTGACGGCGCGTGGCGCGTTTCGCGAACGACCGCTGGTGCGGGTCATCTTCGATCGCCGTCTGCGCACACCGGCAGACGCCGCTGTGCTCTCGACATCGCACGTCGGGCCTGTCATCATCATTACGTCGGTGGAGTCGGCGCGGAACGACGCTCTGCGGCAGCCGCTCGAGGCCAGGGGCGCCTCGATCGAGGCGATTCAGGACGTGACGTTGCGCGCGGCGCTCGTCCGCCTCGCCGATCATCAGGTGGAATCGCTGCTGCTCGAAGGCGGAGCGGCCGTGCATGCGGCGGCCTGGGACGAGGATGTGGTCGACTTCGTTCGACTGTACGTCGCGCCGAGGACGATTGGATCCGGCGGCGTGCCCTTTCTCGATGGGCGGGCGTTTCGCGCAGCGGACCTCGTCGAGCGCAGGGTCGAATCTCTTGGTCCCGACACATTGATTGAGGGTTATGTTCACGGGCCTCGTTGAATCCGTCGGCGAACTCGTCGAGCGAACGCCGACGAGCGGAGGATTCCGCCTGAGAATCTCGTCGCCGCTTGCCGCCGAACTGGCGCCCGGCGACAGCGTCGCCGCCAACGGCGTCTGCCTGACGGTGGTTCATGCTGAACGCGGCGAAATGCAGGCCGAGATCGGCCCCGAGACCGTTCGTGTGACGACGCTCGGATCGATGGCGGAGGGCTCGCCGCTGAATCTCGAGCGGCCGCTGCGGGCGGACGGGCGGGTCGGCGGGCATTTCGTGCAAGGGCACGTCGACGACGTGGGGCAGGTTGAAGACCTGCGCGCCGAGGCCGACTTCCATTGGCTGACGGTCAATTTTCCCCGGCGGCTCGCGCGGTTCATGGTGCTGAAGGGGTCGATCGCCGTCGACGGCATCAGCCTGACGATCGCCGCGCTCGGCGCAGGCCGTTTCGACGTCCAGGTCGTGCCGTACACGATGCAGCACACCAACATGGGTCGTCTGAAAGTTCGCGACCGCGTCAACCTGGAATGCGACATGGTCGGGAAGTACGTCGCGCGTGCCGTGGAATTGGCCGGGTTGAATCTGGGTAGTATTCGTACAGGGGAGGTCACGCATTGAAGCGAGCGATCAAGATCGCCAAAGGCCGCCGGTCATCGACGCCGTTTGCGCCGATCGAAGACGCCATTGCCTCGATTCGCGCCGGCAAGATTGTCATCGTTGTCGATGATGCGAATCGCGAGAATGAGGGCGACCTGACGATCGCCGCCGAGAAGGTGACGCCGGAGGCGGTCAATTTCATGGCCAGGTACGGCCGCGGACTGATTTGTCTCTCGATGACGCCCGAGCGTCTCGACGAACTCGACATCCCGCTCATGGTGTCGCAGAACAGCTCCCGGTTCGAGACGGCGTTCTGCGTGTCCATCGAGGCGAAGGGGCAGACGAGCACCGGCATTTCGGCGAGCGACCGCGCGGCGACCGTGCGGGTGGCTCTCGATCCGGCGACGCGGCCTTCGGATCTCGCGCGCCCGGGTCACATGTTTCCGCTCCGCTCACGAACGGGCGGAGTCATGGTGCGCGCCGGACAGACCGAAGCGGCGGTCGACCTCGCGCGCATCGCGGGGCTGTATCCCGCGGGCGTGATCTGCGAAATCATGAACGAAGACGGCACGATGGCGCGTGTGCCGGAGCTGACAAAGTTCGCCAGGCGGCACGGGCTGTTGATGGTGACGATCGCGGACCTCATTAATTACCGCACGCGTACCGAGTCGCTGGTCAGGCGCGTCGCATCGGCCAAGCTCCCGACCGACTTCGGCGACTTCCGCATCTTCGCGTTCGAGAG
>Ga0137395_10000585_pt1 | contig 15633 bp, 10 predicted proteins | sample czobulk216metaG_FD_108283 | JGI IMG/M metagenome (GOLD analysis project Ga0137395, IMG submission 108283) | Vadose zone soil microbial communities from Angelo Coast Range Reserve, California, USA - czobulk2.16 metaG | ecosystem: Environmental > Terrestrial > Soil > Vadose zone | place: USA...
GCATCGCGCCGTGCTGAAAGCGACGTTTCGGAAACACCGGCATCTCGACGCCGGTGACCGCCTTCACGCCGCGACGCACGATCTCGCCCTTCAGTGAGTACAGTGCCGGCACGTCGTACTGTGTCAGGCCGGCGAATGGAATGCCTTCGGCGATTTCCATGACTGAGGGACGCGTGTAGGGACTGAAGCCGTCGAAGCCATACCGCCGCGCCGGCGCGTACGTCCGGACGTAGCTGCGGCTCAGGCCGCCGCTGTAGGTCAGCGAGTGTTTGATCCGGCCGACGCCCCAGCCTTCCTGGTACAGCATCAGGTTGTCGACCACGCTGCGGATCGTGAGCTCGGTGTTCTCTTCGATGGGATAGTCCTTGAGGTTCTCGTCCCCGCCATCCCCGTCGGCCAGATGACGCCACTCGGGGTAGCGCTCACGGATCCCGCGACACAGCCGCAGGGCCATCGCCGCGCACTCGACGTCGAGCGCCTTGTAGTCTTCGAGGACGCGCACGGTCTCGCACGCATCGAGATCGCCGGCGGCTCCCGCGATCTCCTCGAGAAACAGCGACAGTCCGGTGGCTGACATAAACGCGCGAGCCTGATCGAGATCGGGGCCGGCGGCGCTGTCGGCAACATTCAGGACGAACGCCTTGAGTCGCTGCGGCGACATCCCGAGGCGGAGCATCGTGTGGTACGTCAGCAGAAATACGGATCCGCTGTCGATTCCCCCAGAGAATGCGACGCCGATTGGCGCGCGTGAATCGATGCGCGATAGCCACTTGGCGATTTCGTCTGCCAGCGCGCCGATGTAGCGGCGGCCAATTTCGTCCAGATCCTGAGGCAGCCCGCCTCGCTCCGGCGTGAAGAACCGCGTGTAGGTCGGCGACGGATCGGGGCAGCCGACCAGCGCCAGTTCCACGACATGGTGCGCCGGCACCATGCGCGTGTACGTCGGATGGAACTGCGCGTCGAGACCGTCCGCGACGAGCGCCCGATGCAGCGCGTCGATGCGGTCGGCGATGTAGAGCGCAGGTCCTTCGTGCCGCTTGGCGAGGAAGTAACGCATCGGGCGATCCATCGAACGCGCCAGGCGCACGGTGATGCCCTCGGATGCGACGAGCGCAAACGATCCGTCGATCGCGCGCACAGCCGCGGGATCGCCGCCGAAGACACGGCGCCTGGCCTCATCGAGGCTGATGTTCGAGAATGTGTTCAGGGACGGGTCGAGAAGATCAACAACGCGGGTTACTGGGATCATGGTGCTGAATCTGGTAATTGGGTAATTGGGTAATCGAGTAATTGGGTAAGGTGATTAACGCGTTCACAAACCCACGTCACTAGCCGCGCTGATTTCGGGTATTCCCACATCTACCGGCTCTGCTTCTTGGTGGCCCGCCATGCGCGGGCCCAGCTACGAAAGACACGCTTCCGAGCGACCGCCCAAGGACTCGGAAGCGGGCCCAGAACGATTAGCAGCACGAGTGCCACGACGATAAGCACATCTCTGACGGTCATGCTGCGCCCTCAGAACCTCAGTTTAAGCTGGCGTGGGGCAGAAAGTCCCCACGCTCCTTTCCATTCTTCCCGCTCAATTTTCGCTAGAAGCTGCTGGCTGCTTGTAGGTCAGGCGCTTGCCTTCCGCGCCAGCCACAATCATCGTGGCCCGTTGATTGTCGGTCGCCTTACGGTTCTCGTAGCGGAAGGCGAACTCGTCACAGTAGCGGTTCAGATGGCCTCGGCTCACATGGTGGAACGCGCCATTGATGCCGCGCTTCAGCAGCGAAAAGAAGCCTTCCGCCGTGTTGGTGTGAACATCGCTACGGACGCATTTCTCGCGCGAGTGATCCGTCTACGCGGAAGCAGAAGCCCAAAAAGAAGAAGGCCGGCCCGCGCAAGCGGAAGCGGCCTTAAAGAGTGCCTACGAGACTGTCGGCGTCAACCGACGAACTGTGACAGAACGAACGTAACCAGCATCACGGCAGCGGCAACGACAATCGCGACATTCACTTCCAGATGAAGCCAGAAATCGCGGCGCTGTAGCTGCTGTCTCAGATTCATAGCCTTCCTAGATTACACTCTGTGGGTTTGTAAACGCGCTAATCACTTGAGTAATTGGGTGATTGAGTAATTGCGGCGCTTACCCAATTACCCAATTACCCGATTACCCAATCAGGAGGCTCGCCGCGCCGGCGCCTTCGCTGGCGCCTGAACCTGGCGCGGCTGCGGGAAGACGTGCCAGACCGAATCGATGAACTGGCACACCGACGGCGAGGCTTCGCCCTTGCGCCAGGCGACGCAGACGTCCAGCGTGGCGTCCGGATCGACGACGGGCAACACGACCACTCCGGTGGCGGCGTGCGGGGAGGAGAGCGGAATGCCCATGCTGAGGTACGCGCCCTTGCCCGACGCGACCATCATGAGACCGGCCTGGTTGTACGGCCCGGCCTCAGGCGTCTGCAACGTTCGCGGCGTCAGGCCCTCGCGGGCGAACAGGTCGAGCACCTTGTCGTACAGATACGGCATGATGTGCCGGTCCCACAGCAGGATCGTTTCGCTCATCAGATCGCGCAGCCGCAGCGTCTTGCGTGACGCGAGCGGGCTCTCTTCGCTCACGACGGCAAGGATGCGCTCCTGGAAGAGCGTGACGTGTTCGAGCGCGTCCCTGTCGAATGGTGGCCTCCCAAAGACGACGTCGAGCGATCCATTCCGAAGCTGTTCGTTGTAGAGATCGGCGCACAGCACGTCGGTTGCTTCGATCGAGAGGTTCGCAAACTGGCGCGCCGACGCGACGCGGACACGATTGACCGACTCCCACAGTCCCCACCCGATGCCCACCCTGACTCGATTGGCCTCGCTGCGCGTCGTCTGTCCCGCTGTTTCGTAGAAGTCGGACGCCGCCGCGGCCAGCACCTTCGCCTTTTCGAGCAGACTCGCGCCCGCGTCCGTGAGCCTGACGCCCTGACGATGGCGGACGAAGAGCGTGATGCCGAGTTCTTCTTCGAGTTGCCGGATGTGACGGCTGAGGGGCGGCTGTGAGATGTGAAGACGGGCCGCGGCTTTCGTGACGCTAGATTCCGCGGCCACAGCGATAAATGCTCGTAGATGGCGGAAGTCCATGGCGCGCGATTCTATACCAGATCCGTATTGCCAACCGCCAAAGATGTATTGGACAGCGGGTACCAATCGGCGCACGTTATGCCGCAGCGGTATGACCTCCGCCGCCCATGGTGGGTGCGGCGCGAGCACTGCGGCGTGTATGGCGAAGGAGGACTCATGCGTGGTTGGCTGAGGATCGCGTTGCTCACCGGGCTCGCGGCGATGGTCCCATGGACGGCTTTGGCCCAGGGCGGAGCGGCGCTGACAGGCGTGGCTCGAGACGAATCCGGAGCGGTGCTGCCCGGCGTGGTGGTCGAGGCAAGCAGCCCGGTGTTGATCGAGAAAACCAGAAGTAGTGTGACCGACGGCACGGGGCGTTACGTCATCCTCGACTTGCGGCCCGGCACCTACACGGTGACGTTCACGCTCACAGGATTCGCGACCGTCAAGCGTGAGAACGTGATCGTCAGCGGCACCGGTTCGATCACGTTGGACACGCCGATGAAGCTGGGGAACGTCGCCGAAACGGTGACGGTGACCGGCGAAACTCCCACGGTCGACATCCAGACGACGACCCGCGAGACCGTGATGGATCAAGCCATCGTGGCGGCGATTCCGACGTCCAGAAATTCCTTCGCGGTCGGCGTCCTCATTCCTGGCGTCACCGTTTCGGACGGCTTCGGCAGCTTCCAGGACGTGGGCGGCGCGCTCGGGCCGACGACGCTGGCGCTGATGGTGCACGGAAGCCGCGTCTCCGACCAGCGGCAGCTCGTCAACGGCGTTGCGCTCAGCACGATGATCGGCGGCGGATGGGGCGGCGGCGCGGTGCCCAATGCGACAGGGACTGCCGAGTTCGCCATCGACACGGCCGCGGTTGACGCGACAGCAGCGACCGGTGGCGTCCGCATCAACTTCATTCCGCGCGACGGCGGCAACAAATTCGCCGGCACCCTCTTCGGCGCTTTCGCTACGAAGGGTTTCGCCAGCAGCAACTACGACGCCGACCTCCAGAAACGAGGGCTGTCGGCGCCGGGCAACATCAAGGTGAACGGCGACTTCAACCCTGGCGCCGGCGGGCCGATCGTCAAGGACAAGCTGTGGTTCTTCGTGTCGGGCCGCTATCAGGTTGCCGATAACTACGTGCCGGGGATGTTCTACAACCTGAACGCGAACAACCCGAGCTCGTTCGTGTATGCACCTGACACATCGCGTCAGGCCATCGCGCCGCGCCGGTTCCAGGTGTACCAGGGACGTCTGACGTATCAGGCGAACCCGAAGAACAAGTTCGGCATCACGTACGACCTCGAGTCGAACTGCTTCTGCCCCGACAACGTGTCGGCGCTCCGGACGCCTGAGGCTGCCGACGATCGCCGGTTCCCACTGCAGCGCTTCGTTCAGGTTGACTGGAATACTCCAATCAGCAGCAAGCTCCTCCTCGAAGTCAGCGGGATCCACCGTGTCGAGCGCTGGGGCGGCATGCACTTGCAGACCGGCAACGCCGGCAACATCACCGCTCTGGACCCGCGCATGATCGGCGTGGTCGACAGCGGCCTGGGCGGCTTCACCTACCGCGCCGCGGCGCAAGGGTTGGGCCCGGGCAGCGCGCCCTTCAACAACTCGTGGAACAACAACCTGCACTACCGGGCGGCCCTGTCGTACATCACCGGGTCGCATGTCGTGAAGGTGGGCTTCAACAACGCGTGGGGCTACTTCGACAACACGGTCTACACGCCAAATGCGGCCACGCCGTACTTCTACACGTTCAACGTCGGCGTTCCTCAGGCCGTCACACTTCAGGCGGCACCGTATACGACGAAGGTCGAGGTCGATCGCGACCTCGGGATTTTCGCGCAGGACAAGTGGACGACGGGCCGGTGGACGGTGGCTGCGGGCGTGCGGTTCGACAACTTCAAGAACAGCTTCCCGGCGCAGAGTCTGGGGCCGACTGTGTTCACGCCGACTCGCAACATCTCGTTCAGCACGATCGACAACATCAACTGGAAAGACGTCACACCGAAGCTCGGCGTGACGTGGGACGTGAAGGGCGACGGCAAGACGGCCGTCAAGGTCACGCTGAACAAGTACCTGCTGGGCTACGGCACGTTCGCGTTCGGCGAAAACGGGTTGTCGTCAGACCCGAATCCAATTAACCGTCTGGTGAGCAACGCCACGCGGACGTGGACCGACACGACGTTCCCCGTCGGCGACAGCCGGCGGAACAATTTCGTGCCCGACTGCAACCTGTCGAATTTCGCCGCGAACGGCGAGTGCGGCGCCATCACCGATCCGACATTCGGCACGATCATCCCGGGCACGACCTACGATCCCAACCTGCTGACTGGCTGGGGCAAGCGGCAGTACAACTGGGAGTTCTCGGCGGGCGTCCAGCACGAGCTCGCCGCGCGCACATCGGTCGAGATCAGCTACTTCCGCCGTTGGTACGGCAACTTCCAGACGATGGACAGCCGTGCGTACTCCCCGTCTGACTACGATAAGTTCACGTTGACAGTGCCTCGGGATCCGAACTTGCCGAATGGCGGCGGGTATGCGGTGACCGGATACGACCTCAAGTTCCCGCAGGTGTTTTCGGCTCCCGACAACTTCGTCACGTTGGCTGATAACTACGGCAGCCAGATCGAGCATTGGAACGGCGTCGACTTCACGGCGACGAGCCGCCTGAAGAACGGCGTCGTGCTGCAGGGCGGCGTGAGTACCGGGCGCCGCGTCCAGAACGACTGCGATGTCGTCAGCAAGCTGCCCGAGACGCTGCATCAGTTCCTCGGATCGAACACGACATTGTTCTTCTTCGCCGCCCGTCCGCTCGAGATGTGCAATCAGAACGACGGGTTCCTCACGCAGGTGAAGGGGTTGGGGACCTACATCATTCCCAAGGCCGATGTCTTGATCAGCGCGACTTACCAGAGCTTGCCCGGGTACGTCGCCACGGCGAACTACACGGCGTTCGATTCGGGCACTCTCGGCCGGCCCTACGGCTTCGGTCCGTTCCGGACGTTCCAGATCGTGCAGGACGGCACCTTGTATGGTGATCGTCTCAACCAGCTCGACTTCCGCGTGTCGAAGGTCTTCAAGTTCAGCACGACGCGAACGATGATCAACTTCGACTTCTTCAACCTGCTGAATGCGAACTCGGTGTTGACGGAGAACGGGTCGTACTCGCCGTTCCCGCCGAACCCGTGGCGGACGCCGCTCAGCATCCTGCAGGCGCGGTTCTTCAAGTTCGGGGTGCAGTTCGACTTTTGAAGAGGTTAGGGGTTAGGGGTTAGGGCGTGGCCGGAAGACGGGATCGTTTTCCGGCCACGGCACTCGGCAGGCCAGCCTGCGTTCGTAGCGACTAAGATTTTCGGCCAGCCTTCCATCCAGGTCGCGGCGGTTCGACTGCGTTGCCGCGGTCATCGCGTCGCGCTGCCACTGCACGGCCTCCTCAAATCGACCGGCTTCCGCCATCGCCATCGCCATCGTCTGCATCAGCTCGAGCGTGCGTTGCGTCTGCAGCAGCGGCCGTACGAGTGTCATCGCCTTCGCGCCGTCTCGCACGGAATCGTCGGGCGCGGCGGCGAGCACGCGTGCGAGCGCGTGCGGGAAGCCCGGCTGATCGGCGTACGTTTTCACCGACGCGTCCAATCGATCGCGCGCCTCTCGATATCGGCCGAGCCGCACGAGCGCCATCGCGTAACCGAACGCGGCTTGTGAGACAGCCGGGCTCCGGGCGATCACGTCCGCGTAGTGCGGCAGCGATTCCGGTTCGCGGCCGGTCCTCCGCAGCGCGTCGGCGAGACTCATGCGCGCGTCAACCGACGCCGGGTCCGCATCGACCGCCTTTGTAAACTCGGCGATTGCTTCGCGATCGCGGCCTGCCGATTCGAGGACGATGCCGGCGCCGTAGCGGGCCTTGCCGAGTCCGGGCGACAAACGGATGGCCGTCTGAAACTCGGCGAGCGCCGCTTTGGCATCGCCGGCTTCAAACAGCGCCGTGCCGAGGTTGAGGTGCGTGAAGGCGTTGTCGGGCGCGAGCGCGATGGCCTGTCGCAGGTTGTCGATCGCCTCAGCCCACTGTCGCGCAGCCAGGGCGTTCGCGCCGCGCACTTCGGCGGCGGAAGCGTTCTGCAGCAGCGCGCCGACCTGCTCCATCAACGGATCGCCGGGGGAGGCGTCGACGTCACCGCGAAGTTTGAGGTGAGCGTCCGCGTTGCGCATGTCGCCGAGGCCGCGATAGGCGAGCGACAGCGGGTAGTGGAGCCCCGATGCCCGCGGCTGCAGTTCGAGCGCCGCCGCCAGATCCTTGACGGCTGTTCGGTAGTCGCGCCGTGCCAGCGCGGCGCGGCCGGCCCGGTCGAGAGCGGCAGCCTCCCGTGGCGCGAGCGCCAGTGCTTTCGCCAGCGGAGTCTCCGCGGCTTCAGGCCGTCCTTCGACGAGCATCGTGTCGCCGAGCCAGACCAGCGCCGCCACGTGGTTCGGATCGAGCGCCAGAACGCGCTCGAACAGCGCCGCCGCCTTGCCGGGCTCGTTCCGCCGCCGATGTATGTGGGCGAGGAAGTACGGCCAGCGCAGTTCGTTTGGATCGAGCGTTTGAGCGTTGAGGAAGCATGTCTCGGCGGCGTCGAGGTACTCCGTCGCGAGAAACAGCCGCCCCAAATCACCGTAGGCGGAGGCTCGTTCAGCAGCGGGCAATGCCGCGCTCACTTTCTGCTGCAAGGTCGCGTACGAATCGCGCAGCTGTGCCTGGACCGTCGGAGCGGCGCTGGAAACGTCCGGCATCTGCACGGCACGCTCGGGGCGCCCGGACTCGGGGCTCGGGACTCGGGACTCGGGGCTCGGGGCTCGGGACTCGCAGGAGACGCTGAACACCAGAATGCCGGCCAGTACCCCGATCGAGCCCCGAGCAACGAGCCCCGAGCCCCGAGTCATTGCAGTCCCTTCCCTTCGACGATGGTCACGTAGCGATCGATGGGGACGTTCCTGAGCCGTTCCGTCCGGCCACTCGGCAGGGGCCATGTGATTTCCAGCCAGTCGATCGCCGTCGCCCGACCGAGCCCGAGCACCTCGCGTGGATCGTGTGACGACAAATAGCTGCCGCCGCCGTTTCTGAGCCGCGAACGTTTCACGCCCCCGGCCGACCACGTCAGGCGGGAGCCAATCGCGTCGCGATTGCACGACCGGCCCTGCAGCGTCAGACCCGCCCAGTGGTTTATCTTCGGCGTCGTGTTCCGCAGCAGCAGCGGCGCGCCTCCGTTGCAGCCGACGAGCGCGTCCACACGGCCGTCGTTGTCGAAGTCGCCGGCGGCAAGGCCGCGCGCGGCAAACGTTTTCGCGAACACGGCTCCGGCTTGTGCGCTGACGTTCCGCAGCCGCCGCCCGTCGTGCTGGAAGAGCAGCAGCGGCTGCGTGTAGTGCACCTCCGGCGCCCGCAGTGCAATCACATCGTCAGGATGCCCGTTGGCGAGCAGCAGGTCGGGACGGCCGTCGTTGTCGACGTCGAGAAACTTCGCGCCCCACCCGCTCAGCAGGCGTGTCGCCTGCGCCAGACCGTGGTCAGGGGCCGCATCGGTGAAGAAGTAGCCCTTGTGGTTTTCGTAGAGCGAGTACATCTCGTGGTCGATGTTCGCGACAAGCAGATCCTCGAAGCCGTCGCCGTTGAAGTCGGCGGCGTCGACGCCCATGCCCGAGCGTGGATTCCCGGTGGCGCCGAACGCCACTCCGGCTTTGAGTGAATTCTCCTGCCAGCCCTTCGGGCCCAGGTTCAGGAACAGGAAATTCTGAGCGGTGTCGCTTGCCACGAACAGATCGAGAAAGCCGTCGTTGTTGACGTCGGTTGCGACTGCGCCCAGGGCCTTGCCCAGCGCGCGATCGAACAGCCCATCGCGTACGCGGCTGAACGTGCCGTCGCCGTTGTTGCGCCACAGCATGCTGGCCGTCGGCTTGAACACGTGCGGAACGCAGTAGTGGTAGATCAGGCGGCCGTCCTTCTTGTCGCGGTCCGCGCACGCCAGCCCACCCCGGCTCAGGTCGTACTCCACGTAACTGCAGACGAACAGATCGAGTAAGCCGTTGTTGTCGTAGTCGAACCACACGGCGCTCGTCGTCCAGCCGCGAGTCGCGAGCCCAGATTTTTCCGTGACGTCGGTGAAGGTGCCATCGCCGTTGTTTCGATACAGAATCGCGCGTCCGTACGCCGTCACGAACAGATCTGGATAGCCGTCGTTGTTGTAGTCGCCGACGGCGACGCCCATGCCGAACGATCCGCCCGAGACGCCGGCCTTCGCGGTGACGTCGGTGAACGTGCCGTCTCGATTGTTCCTGTAGAGCGCGTTTCGGACGGGCGTCGCCGGCGTATAAAAGTCGCTCGGTCCGCTATTGACGAGGTAGATGTCCATCCAGCCGTCGTTGTCGTAGTCGAGAAACGCGCAACCGGGACCAAGCGATTCGGGGAGGAACCGCGCCGCGGATCGCGCGTTGTCATGAATCCACGTGATGCCGCTCGCCGCGGCCGGCACTTCGTCAAAACGCGGCGTCACGGCGGCCGCGCCGGTAAGAACGGCCGCGGCAAGACGCGGCGCGCCCGCGCCGAGAAGCGCGGCCTGGCCGGCGGAATGCAGAAACGCTCGACGGGAGATCATGGGTGGAGCGTCGTGTATCGATCGATCGGAACAGTGAGCCGTTCGCTGACGCGTCCATCGGGCCAGTGGACGCGGACATTGGGCGGCGCTGTCGAATCTCCAAGCCCGACCAGGACGCGCGGATCGTTCGCGGACGCATAGCTGCCATCCGTATGGACGCGACGCCACAACGTCGGCAGGTTGTTGCGGATGATTTCGACGCGCGCACCGAGCATATCGCGGCCCTGAAAGGGCCGCGCTACAGCCGTTGGCCGCGCGACATCCACGCGTAGGGCGGCCCTTTCAGGGCCGCCAACAAGCCGCAGCCCCATCCAATGCTTCCGATTGCCGACGTTGTTGATCAGCAGTCGCAACGGACCGTTGTTGTTGGCGACGACAACGTCGGTGTCGCCGTCGTTGTCGATGTCGCCGAAGGCGGCGCCGCGGCCGACTTCCGACAGCTCGAACACCTTGCCCGCTCTCGCGGATACGTCTTCGAACCGAGGTGCCTGCCCCGAGCCTGTCGAAGGGCCGAGGTTTCGGAACAGCTGCTTGCGCTGGTGCAGCGGCAGCGGATCGTGCGCCTGCACGAGCGCCTCGATGGTCTGCACCGCCCCGTTGACCGTCAGCAGATCGAGCCAGCCGTCGTTGTCGACGTCGAACCACGCGGCGCCAAAGCCGGTGTAGCCGAGGCTGGCAGACGCGAGTCCTGATCGTGCGCTCTGATCTTCAAACGCGCCGTGACCGTCGTTGACGTAGAGATTGTGGCCTTCGCCGGTCTGTTCCGTGACAACGATGTCGTCGTCGCCGTCGTTGTCGAAGTCGCCGGCGTCGACGCCCATGCTGGCTTCGGCCTTGCCTTCGGCGGTCAACGCGACACCGGCGATGAGCGCCGTGTTCCTGAACGTCCCGTCGTGCTGGTTGATCCACAACTGGTTCGGCTGGCTGTCGTTCGCGACGTAGAGGTCGATCCAGCCGTCGCCGTTGAAGTCCGCGGCCGTCACGCCGAGCGCCGGTCCGAATTCGCTCGCGATCCGGCTCTTCGCCGTGACGTCACTGAACGTGCCGTTGCCGTTGTTGTGAAACAGCCGGGGCGGCAGCGGCTTGTATGTGTTCGGCGTGCAGTAGTCGAGCGCGCCCGACGGACTGAAGCATCTGGTGCTCGCGTCGGTGCTGTATTGCAGATAGCTGCCGACGTACAGATCGAGCCAGCCGTCGCGGTCGTAGTCGACGAACGTCGCGGCGACACTCCAGCCCGACACGCCCGTGCCGCTCGACGCCGTGACGTCGGTGAACGTCCCGTTGCCGTTGTTGTGGAACAGTTGACTCGTGCCGAAGTTCGTCAGGTACAGATCGACGAAGCCGTCGTTGTCGAAATCTCCCGTGGCCACGCCCATGCCGTAGCCGGTCGAGACGATGCCGCTTGCGGCGGTGATGTCGGTGAAGTGGATCTGACGCGTCCCGTCCGGCAGGTTACGAAGGTCGTTGCGGTAGAGACTGCCGCGGCTCGTCTTCGCCGAGCTGCCGAGCGTGTGACCCTGCGGAATATAGACGTCCAGATCGCCGTCGTTGTCCATGTCGAAGAGGGCGACGCCCGGAGCGAGGATCTCGGCCATGTAGAGCCGCCCCGTCATGCCGTTGACGTGTGTGAACGCCAGGCCTGCTTCGGCGGCACGATCGGTGAACCAGTCCGGCGCGTTCTGCTCGGCAGCGGGAAGCGCCGGATGCCCTCCGCATGCCGTGGCCATGAGCGCCGCAGCCGCCACCATGGGCAGCGCTGTGTAAGCGCCTTGGCGCATCGGGCGGTATCATATGCCCCTCCAGGAAAGTGGAAAGCTTAAAGGTCAGAGTGGAAAGTAAGGGGAGAGGTTAGAGGTTAGAGGTTAGGGGTTAGGGATTAGGGGTTAGGGGTTAGGGCCTGGGGAGGACAAGATGCGAGTTCGACTTCTCGTCTCGCTGGGGATCGTCGTCGTGGCTGTTGTCGCGGCTGCTGCGCAGAGTTCCAAAGCCTACAAAGCTCCACGAACCGCGTGGGGCGATCCGGACATCGGCGGCAATTACACCAACAAGTTCGAACAGGGCACGCCGTTCGAGCGGCCCCGCGAGCTTGACGGCAGGACGCTCGACCAGATCACCCCGGCGGAACTGAAAACCATCCTCGCGGCGCGCCAGAAGAATTCAATCGAGCGTGCGCCGTTCAACGGCGGCGATCCCGAAGGCCGCATCGGCGGCCCCGCCGAATTCCGCGACAACAACGAGATCCTCAAAGGCAGCACGGCATGGTTCGTCGTCGATCCGCCGGATGGCCATATTCCGGCCCAGGTGCCCGAAGCCGCGGCTCGCATCCGCGCGCTGCCGCGAAACGGCAGCAGCTTCAGCAACGGGCCCTTCAACAGCTTCACGGATTTCAGCCTGTACGATCGCTGCATCACGCGCGGATTCCCGGGCTCGATGCTGCCGGCGATTTACGGCGACTCGTATCAGATCGTCCAGGGCCAGGGCTGTGTCGGCATCCGCTACGAGATGATTCACGAGACGCGGATTATCCCGCTCGTCGGTCAGCCGCACGCCGGGAAGAACCTCCGTCTCGAGTTGGGTGACGCGCGCGGCTACTGGGAAGGCGACACGCTCGTCGTCGAGACCACGAACTTCAAGGCGCGCAGCGCCTATCGCAACGCCGATCCCGAAACGCTGAAGCTGACCGAGCGATTCACCCGATCTTCCCCGACGAGGCTCGACTGGCGGGTCACCATCGACGATCCGCACACGTGGACGAAGCCGTGGACGTTTGCCATGCCCCTGACCGTCAGCAACGAAGAGCCCGTCTACGAGTACGCATGTCACGAAGGCAACTACGCCGTGCGCAACATGCTGAGCGCGACTCGCGCGGAAGACAAAGCCGCGGAAGCCGTCAAGCCGTAGGAGATTGCATGCTTCGCCGCCGCTCAAACGTGAACGCGAGCCGTCTCACGACTGCGGCGCTTTGGTGCGCGCTGTCAGCGACCGGGGCTGCGCAGTGGATCGGCTACCCGACCCCGAACATCCCGCGCGCTGCCGACGGCAAGCCAAACCTGAACGCGCCGGCGCCGAAAGCGCCGGACGGCCATGCGGACCTCTCCGGCATCTGGCAGACGACAAGCGGAAAGTGGCTCGTCAACATCGCGGCCGACGGCGTGGACGTGCCCTGGATGCCGCGTGCGAAGGCGCTGTTCGATGAACGCCAGGCGAATAACGGAAAGGATCGGCCGTCAGGCAAGTGCATTTCTCACGGCGTGACCGATTTCGACGCGCTGGCCACGCCGACCAAGTTCATTCAGACGCCCGCCGTCACCGTGATCCTCTTCGAGTCGTACAACCACTACCGGCAAATCATGACCGACGGCCGTCCGTTGCCAAAGAATCCAGAACCGGCCTGGCTTGGGTATTCGGTTGGCCGGTGGGACGGAAACGCATTCGTTGTCGAGACGAACGGACTGAGCGAGAAGACCTGGCTCGACGACGGCGGCCATCCTCACAGCGATGCGCTGCGCCTGACCGAGCGTTTCACCCGTCCGGATTTCGGCCACATGGACATCCAGATCACCATCGACGATCCGGTGATGTACGCGAAGCCGTGGACCGTGAAGATGTCGAAGCGGCTGATTGCAGACGACGAGCTGATCGAATGGATGTGCGAGAACGAAAAGGATCTCGCGCACATGGTCGGGAAATAGGGGTCAGAGGACAATTCTTTTCGCGGTATGCTTCCGCTCGTCGCATGCATCACTTCAGCAGATTCCACGACAGCATGCTGGTGGCCGACCCGCTGTTTGCCGGACACAGCCAGGCGTATACCCGTGCGCCGCTCGTCCACCACAAGCTTGGCTCCGTCCATACCGGACTCAGCATTTGTGAACTGCGTGCCGGTGGCGCCCTCAATCCCCACGTCCATTCGTTCGAAGAGGGCTTCTATATCCTTTCCGGCGAAGCCGTCGTCGCGATCAATAACGAGGCGTACCTGCTGACGGCCGGCGACTACGGCGTCGCGAAAGTCGGCGCGCTGCACGCGTGGCGCAACATCAGCAGCTCGCCTGTCCGCTGGTTTCAGATGAACGCGCCGCAGCCGAAGCCGGCCGGCAGAGAGCGCGACACGTTCTTTCAGAAGGGCGGCAAGCCCCCGTCCGACGCGAAGCCGCTGGATCTCAACGATCTGCGCGGCAGTCTACTCGGCCATTTCGACGAGACGATGATCCCGCCGGTCGGCCAGCGCACCAACGTCGCGGCCGGGCTCGAGGGTGTCTTCCTGAAGTGGATGATCGACGAGAAGTTCGGCTCGATTCACCACCGCATGCTCTTCATCGAGTATCAGCCGGGCGTGAGCATCGCGCTGCACGATCACACGTTCGAAGAGGCCTACTTCGTCCTCAGCGGAGAAGTGCAGGGGACGATGGACGGCGAGACGTACAACGCGAAACCCGGTGACGTCTTCTGGACCAGTGTCGGCTGCGTCCACTCCTTTATTAATGTTGGAACTCAGCCCGTCCGCTGGCTGGAAACGTTCGCGCCGATTCCGCCCGCCGAAAACGTGTTCAGATTCATGCGCGACTGGGAGAAGCGCGCGAAGGAACTGGAGGGCTGATCGTGGCTGTGACCAGGCTCACGATGACGGACGAGCAGCGGAAGTCGGTCGCGCTCGAATACCTCAAGGCCTTCGACAACAAAGGCGTGACGTCGACCGGCGGCAGCATCATGGATCTGTTCGCCGACGATGCGCAGGTGTTCTTCCCGAAGTGGGGCCTGGCGACGGGGAAGAAACAGATCGGCCAGCTCTTCACGGACTTCGGCGGCGGCATCAAGAGCATCCTGCACGACTACGCGACGTTCAACTGGATCATGACGGGCACCGACGTCTTCGCGGTTGAAGGGACGAGCGCGGGAGAACACAAGGACGGCCCGTGGCGCGCGGGCGTGTCGCACGCGGGACGATGGTGCGACGTCTTCGAAGTGCGGGACTTTCTGATTCAGCGGTGTTTCATCTATCTTGATCCGGACTACGCCGGCCTCGACACCGCGCGGTATCACTGGTTGTCGGCGAACGGGCGCGACCCGTCGAAGCCGTTGGGCTAACGAAGAGGACCTATGAAAAGACTCGCAGTGCTATTTGTTCTGGCCGCAGCTTCGGCGTCGGCGCAGACGCCCGATGGTGCGGCTGTATATCAGAAATCTTGTGCGACCTGTCATTCGAACCCGACCGCGGAGAACCGCGCGCCGGCGCGCGACACTCTGCGGCAGTTCTCACCGGAGTCAATTCTCACAGCGCTGACGACGGGCACGATGTTCCGCCAGGGCTACGACCTGAACGACGCCGAGAAGCGGGCGGTCGCTGAATTCGTCGCCGGCCGTGCCTTCGGCACGCCAGCGCCGATTTCGAACGTCGGCCGATGCACAGGTCCCGTGCCCCCGATGACCGATCCCGCGAGAGGCTCCAACTGGAACGGCTGGGGCGGCACGCTGACCAACACCCGATACGTCCCGGCGGAAAAGGGCGGCATCACGGCGCCGCTCGTCCCGCGTCTCACGCTGAAGTGGGCGTTCGGGCTGCCCGGCGTCACCTCGGTGCGCGCTCAGCCCGTCGTCGTTGGCGGACGGCTATTCGTCGCGAGCGAGAGTGGCGATGTCTTCTCGCTCAACGCGAAGACCGGTTGCACCTACTGGGTGTTCCACGCGCAGTCGGGTGTTCGAACCGCGCCGTCCGTGGGCGCCTACAAGACCGCGTCCGGCGCATCAGGCTACGCGATCTACTTCGCCGACGGCGCCGCCAACGCCTACGGTGTCGACGCGAACAGCGGCAAGCAGATCTGGACCCGTCGCGTCGACGAACATTCGGGCGCGCGCGCGACCGGAGCACCGGCGTACTACAACGGGCGTGTGTACGTGCCGCTGTCCGGCCTTA
>Ga0137395_10000586_pt1 | contig 15621 bp, 12 predicted proteins | sample czobulk216metaG_FD_108283 | JGI IMG/M metagenome (GOLD analysis project Ga0137395, IMG submission 108283) | Vadose zone soil microbial communities from Angelo Coast Range Reserve, California, USA - czobulk2.16 metaG | ecosystem: Environmental > Terrestrial > Soil > Vadose zone | place: USA...
AATTGGACTTTGCATTTCCAAGACTTAAAGGTGCCGACGAAACGGCCAAACGATGCTTCCGAAATGGCCAAACGATCGTTCAAGTCACAGTTCGGGAGGAGCCGGGAAAGCAGAAGACCCGAAGCTGCAGGGCGCAGGAATTAGCCCGAAGCAGTGCCCAAGAAAATGAGCGGCGGAAAAGGAGCATGTATGGGAACTCAGTCGATCGGGGAGAGGACGATCACACAAGCTGCGGACGTGAACGACGGCTCGACAAACGTGGCCAGCGCAGAGCGAACAACGATCCGAGTGGGGCCGCAAAGGTCTGGCGAGCGCGGGAAAGGCGGTCATGCTGGCGGAGCATGACAGCACAGGCTGTGAGGCGAGGTTCGGATGATGTGAGGAACTGTTTGCGGCCATCACTTCCGGGCCGAGAAGCCATTCAGAACCGACCTCAAGGAAATTGGGATGGCTCCTATGTCTATGGGTCTACCAACCTCACGCTTCCTGAAAGCTCCCGCAAGATCACCGTTGTGTTGGTTTCCTGGACGCCCGCTCGGGACCTAAGGGTTTCGATGAGCTGTACGAGATCAGACTGGCCTTTGCACGCCACGCGCAAACGGAAATCCAAGGCACCGGTCAAAATCGCCGCGCTGATGACGCCGGGCAGTTTCATTGCTACTGCCTCGAAGTTCTGCGCGCTTGTGCCTGGCCGGAGTCGAACATCGATATACGCCTGCAGAGATAAGCCAAGTCTTGTGTAGTCAATCTCCGCATGAAACCCCCGGATGATACTTGCGGATTGCAGCCGCCGCACGCGCTCGGCAATCGCGTTTGGGCTCAAATGTACCTGTGCACTCAGATCGCGATAGCTCAGCCGTCCGTCAGAAATCAAAAAGCCGAGGATTCTGCGGTCAATCTCATCGATTTCGACGTTTTTCTCTGTTCCCATGCCGGTCGCAGGCCTTCCACTGCACAAATCACTGAAGTGAATATAGTCTTGAGCTTTCTGCTGGAAGCTCGCTTGAATTCGGAGAATAATGCTTCACTTGGAGGATTATACATGATAAAACGCCGGCTTTGTCCGAGCACTCCGCGTTTTGTTTGGCCAAGAGCATGGTTCACCGTCACTTGCGCCTTCCTGGCTTTTGTCTGCATGGCGGACGCGCAAGACCAGCCAGACATGAAACTCAGCGCACAAACAAAGTCCGAACTGATCGCCCAGGTGCTGCAGCAGCTACGAAGCAAATATGTATTTCCTGAGGTCGCAGCTCGCATGGAAACGGCTATCCGAGACCATGTTACCGACGGAGACTACATAACAATCACCAGCGCTCGCCAGTTTGCGGAAAGGCTGCAGTCAGATTTGCGGGCCATTAGCAGAGATCAGCATCTTGAGCTTGCTTACAGTTACGAGCCGATACCGCTTCAAAATCCCAACCAAGAGGAAAAAATTGATCCAGAACGATTGGCACGAATTCGCTATAAAGGAGGCCTCGTCAATTACTGGTTCAAGAATGCTGACGTCCTCCCCGGTAACATAGGTTACCTGAGGTTTGACGGGTTCTTCCCGCTCAAGGACGGCGGTCGAGAGACTGCGGATTCTGCTATGGTATTTCTCCAGCACACAAGCGCACTAATTATCGACCTCCGTGCAAATCGCGGTGGTGATCCTGCTGTCGGTCTGCTGCTCATGGGCTATTTGTTCGACAAGCCGATGCATCTTGGTGACTTTCTCTCAAGGCCTGACAGTTCGAAAACCGAAAATTGGATCTACCCACACACTGCTGAAGCAAAATACTCTGGTGACGTTTATATCCTCGTCAGTGGAGAAACAATTTCGGCTGCAGAAGGGTTCGCGTATGATCTCAAAAACGCCCGCCGAGCCATAGTCATTGGTGAACGCACTGCTGGAGCAGCGCATCCGGCATTCGATTATCGAGTGAACGAGCACTTCGCTTTGACGATTCCAACCTCACGATACGTTGACGCAGTCACTGGCACTGACTGGGAGGACACAGGGGTGGTTCCAGACATACTGGCATCGAAAGAGCAAGCCCTGGAAACAGCCGAGTGGACTGCGCTACAGAAGCTTGTGAGAGAACATCCCGATTATCCCTTTATCGAGGAGCGAAAACGAGCCTTGGATGAAATACAGAAAAGCGTGCCGAAATAGAATTGACCCGAGAGGCCTCGGAAGTGATTCAAGCAGTGCAGACGGCGGCATTCGCTAGCCTACCCGCTCGGACAAAACTCGCCAGATACTGCCTCACGGGCCACTCCCTCCACTGCGGCCTAAGCGCGCCGCCTACGGCGTCGCAGGCCTCCGTTCCGGGAGTGGCCACGGAAACCCAAAACGTGCTCTAATGACCGAAACGTCGGCGAGAAAACCGCTCGCCGAACCTATTCCACTTAACATATAAGTAGGACATGAAAATGTCTCCTTTTTCTGCCCCATTTTCTGGGGCACCCAGAAGCGAGGGCTTCTGCTTCCAAAGCGAGCGGCTGCATTCTGGGAGGGAACCGAATGTTTTTAGGGCGGAACCGGGAAAGCAGAAGCCGCGAAGCTGCAGGACGCAGGAATTAGCCTGAAGCAGTGCCCAGGAAAATGCACGGCAGAAAAAGGGATAGCCTACTGAACTCGACAGAAATCGGGTGGGCGGTGATCGCACAGGAGTAGCAGGCAGCGAAAAAAAGGTCGAAGGACGCGCCTGTTGGAGACGCCTTTCGTAGATGCGTCGACGGTGGACGTAGATGACCGTGTCGCGGTGCGATCACTTCCTAGCGGCCATCCAGGCGGAACTGATGCTCGGAGTGCATCACGTTTGGGTACAGCTAGCCGTTGCTTTCCAGAATAAGGCGGCGGGACCGCTTCGTGGGCCGCGGTCGCGCTCACGGTTTCGGATCGAGTAGAGATTTTTGTTCACGCAGGAACCGCGGTCGCGGGCGTTGCTGCGCACCTGCGGCGAAACTCACTACGTCTGTTGCTGAATGTCCCCGTTCTTGATGCGGTGGCAGCGGTTCGACAGATCTACTAGCTCCCCAAAGGCCCACTGCCCTTGGTCGTTCACCTGCCGCGCTAGATCGACCGGCAGCCGCTTGAGGCCCACATTCGCTCCGCTGATGGCGCCAGCCATTGCCGCAGTGGTGTCCACATCGCCTCCCGCAAGGATTGCCGTGCAAACTGTCTCCCAATAATCTTCCGGTGTTCGCAGAAAACTGTATAGACTCCAAAGCACACTTGGGATGACAAACGGCGAAATCCATCGCCAATCGTCCAGAAAATCGGCCGACGCGCGGCGCGAAATGGTTGGTGCTGCTTCCTGAGGCGCAAGCTTGAGCCAGTTCGTAAGCTGAAGGACATGCTCGGCAAAGTGTTCGTCGAACCCTCGCATCCATTCGCTGAGCTGCCCAACAAAGTGCGGTACGTCAATCTTGCCGGGTCGTGTCGCTAACGCAACCGCGCCCGCAATGGCAACTGATCCCGCAGAGCACGAAGATCCTTGTGCGTGATGCGTCCTTGGTCGTGGGCAGCCCGGATCATCTGTTCTGGGTCGTCCCCAAAAAGCAGCCCGACCAGCCCGGCCCGCATGGCGGTCCCGTTCCCTGCCTGGGGCGAGGGCGTACCAGTCTCTTCCCAAGGGACATCTGCCATAAGGCGCCGAGCAGCAGCATCCGTCGCCAAACCACGTCCAACGATGCGATTTTCAGTGAAGATTGATCGGATTCTCCGGGCGTAGTCGGACGGGTCGAACCGCCCAAGCTCTGCGTAACTCACCATGAGTTCGCGCGCCAGTTGAGAATCGTCGGTGTACTGTCCAGGCGCGTGGTTACGACGTGTAGGCAGGGTTCGCTGCACCGTAAGCGTGCGTAGCTGCTCCACATAAGGAGTACAGATGTCCGGCGGAGATCCCTCGACGGGAAACCCGAGGGCATCACCGAGGCACTGCCCAGTGAGACAACTACTAAATTGATCGTGGTGTGGGATAGAACGCATCTGGAGTTCGGGCACAAACAGGCGGAGAAGGTTAGCATACTCCTCGACTGACTTCTGCGTGGCCGCGAGACCTCATTGCAAATCCAAGCGAGCTTATTGGGGCAGGCCAATACGGCGCAACAGATCTTGGAAGTGCGGGTCCGACCGCACGAACTCGAATTCGGGGGCGCTTTTCATAAACACGGCAAGGTTGCCATCTCTGTCGAGGAAGGATTGATTCAACCATCTAAGAGCTCCTTGCCTATCTTCGAGATCCCCATACTGAAGGGCGATATCTAGCGCAAGATAATTGCTTTTGTAGCCGTTCTGCTTGAGAAGGGCGGCCTTGAGCTGAGCAGCGCGAAGGCCTAATCTCGCAAAAGCGGCGGCGACCTCCTCTTGCTCGCGCAACCGTTCCAGAGAGTGCGACAAGGTTGCTGCCTTCCGTTCTTCGGCTATGGCGTCTGGGACTTTCTGCTCAATCCAATAAACCCGGGCGAGTTCTCCGTGGGGAACCGGAGATTGCGGGCTAATCGCGGCCGTGTTTTCGATCTGCTCGACTGCCCGTTCGTATTGGTGCAGACCGATGAAGATACCGCCGCGCATGACGTTCACCGGAAATGAGAATGGGTCTAGTTGCCGGGCCCGGTCGTTCTCGGCGAGCGCGTCTGCTAAACGACCGGAGGCTAGCAGGTAGTTGGCGTAGGACTGGTGAGCCATCACGTAGTTCGGGTTCAACTCGAGCGCCCGTCTCAGTTCTTTTTCAGCATCGCCAAATTTGTACAGGCGCAGGTCTGCGATTCCGAGCGATGTATGTCCTTCGACAAGGTCGGGCTCCAGCGCGAGGGCCTTCCGGGCGTACTCTTCCGCCAGGGATAAGTCCTGCTTTGCTCCCCAGCTTATAGAATAGCAATCGGACAACCCGGAGTAGGCGAGCGCGAAATCAGGCTCTTCCCGCACTGCCTGTTCGAAGTATCCGACTGCCTCCGTAATGGCTTCCGCATTCCTCTCGTTCCACAAGTAACGACCACGGAGATAAGCATCGTAAGCTCGCGGATTAGTCGCTCTCTTGCTCGTCAACCGGCTCTCCTCGGTAGGGGACAGTTGCAAACTGACTTCGTGGGCAATCGCCAATGCCACCTGGTGCTCCAGCCGCATAACTTCTCCCTCGTCGCGCTCGTAACTTTCAGCCCACATGTGGCGGTCTGTCGGTGCGTGGATGAGCTGCGCGGTAATCCGGACGCGGTCGCCGGAGCGCATGACCGAACCTTCCACCACGGCATCTACATTCAGCTCCCGCGCGATGTCCGGCAGCGGCTTCTTGGCCACTTTGTACTGCGCTACCGAAGTGTGAGAGATGACGCGCAAGTGTGCGATCTTGGCCAAATCCGTAGTCAGTTCTTCGGTCATCCCGTCGGCAAGGTATTCCTGCGAGGGGTCGCCCGAGAGATTTTGCAACGGCAAAACAGCGATAGACCGAACCTCAAACGAGGGGGACTTGGCAAAGTTGAGGGCTCGGTTCGGCCAATAATGCATAGCACCCCAGATAACGGCGGTAAGCAGCGTGAGGAGAATCAGGGGGGCAAACGCCCGCGCACGCCACCGCAGAGCATACCAGTGGCGAGACATGGCGCCGTCTACCGCAGGCGACGTTCCTATTTCCCGTACAGCCGCCAAGAGTTCTTCGGCAGATTGGAACCGCTGCTCGGCGTTTTTTTCCAGACATCGTTTGACTGCATGTTCCAGGGCCGGCGGGATGCCCCGAACCGAACCCGAAAGTGGGAGGGGATCCTCCTTCAGGATGGCGCTCATGGTGTCGGCAGTTGTCTCACCCCGGAAAGCGCGCTTGCCCGAAAGCATCTCGTACAAAATCGCCCCCAAAGCGAAGATGTCTGAACGATGATCCGCTGCCTGCCCTCGCACCTGCTCCGGCGACATGTAGCCAACCGTCCCCAGGACTGCGCCTGGTTCGGTGTCCAAGGTCTGCTTTGTAACTTGAGTATCGCTCTCCTGGTGTGTGAGCTTCGCTAGACCAAAATCCAGAATCTTTACCCGGCCATCGCTGGTGACAAACAGGTTCTCCGGCTTCAGGTCCCGATGGACAATTCCTTTTCCGTGCGCTGCCACCAGGCCATGAGCAATCTGCAATCCATAATCGATTGCTTTCTTCAGCGCGATGGGTCCACGCTTTATTTGCTCGCGCAACGTCTCGCCCTCCAACAACTCCGAAACCAAGTACGGTGCGCCTTCATACGTGCCCATCTGGAAAACCGCTAGAATGTTGGGATGGTTCAATGCCGCTGCGGCTTTCGCCTCCTGCTCGAATCGCCGCAATCGTTCGGCATCGAACGAAACGAAGCGCGGCAGCACCTTGAGGGCTACGTCGCGGTCTAAGCGACGATCCTGCGCGCGATAAACTTCTCCCATCCCTCCGGTGCCAATCAAAGAAAGAATCTCGAAGTCTCCTAGTCTTGTTCCCTTGGTGAGTCTTAAGGCCGCCTCTGCAGAAGACTTCATGAAACTGGAGTGGACCTCGTTGTTGGAAGAGAGGAGAGATTCGACTTCGCGGCGAAGCGAGTGATCGGTGGAGCAGGCGCGGTCGAGAAAAGCAGGGCGTTGCTCGGGCGCGATTTCCAACGCCTCTTGGAGTACGCATTTAACTTGGTGCCAACGGTCAGGCGTCATCATTGTGGCGACCTGCTCATCTCGCGGTGCAGCCAGATACGCGCTGTCGCCCAGTCTCGCTTTACAGTGGCGGGCGAGATGCTCAAGATATCCGCAGTCTGAGCAATTGAAAGGCCACCGAAAAATCGCAGCTCCACAATCTTGCTCTGCCGCGTGTCCAGGCGGGAAAGTTGGTTCAGGGCACCGTCCAGCGCCACAAGATCCAGGTCCCTGCCCCGACAAAGAAAGACAGCTTCGTCAAGGGTTAGTTTGCGGCCGCCACCCCGCTTAGCCCTACGGCGGCGACGCGCGTAATCTACCAAGATTTGCCGCATGAGATGCGACGCCACGGCAAAGAAGTGGGCTCGGTTCTGAAGCTGTAAAGGACTCCGCTCGGCGAGCCGCAGATAGGCCTCGTGCACGAGTGCGGTGCTTTCGAGCGTGTGACCGGGGTTTTCTCCTTGAAGGTAGTGATGCGCCAGGCGGCGCAACTCCGCGTAGACGAGAGGTACCAGGGCCCGCAGCGCCTCTTCGTCGCCTTGCTTCCATTTCACCAGCAACTGGCTGACAGACTTGTGTGACACCCCGGTCATATTCACGTTAACCGGCTGAAGAAAGCGACTTTGGAACAGAAGATAGACCGTGTGTTCTAGGAAGTCAACACATTGAAAAGGCAGGATTTCCTGTCCTGGCTTTCAGCACGGCAAGGTCCAATTACTCCTGAACGCAAATTCATGAGCCAAAACGCGAGCGGATGGCGCTTTTGCAAGTAGAGAGCGGCGAAACGAACGAAACAATCGACAAGAGTTTGGCAGACGGCCGCCCATTTCACTACATGAGGTGAACCATGAGAAACAAACATCTCAGAATCCGCTGGATGGCAGGACTCGCGTTTCTGCTGTTGGGCTGCGCGCCAATCGCGCTCGCCAGTCTTCGCGCGGGCCAAAATGCTTGGCTGGGACAGGCGCGAGGATTCATAAACCCGGCCACGGGGACTGCTCAGGTCGCTGGTTATTTTATGTTCGTAGAAGGTGTCCCAGGGCCATTCTTCTCTGGGAATCCGAGTGAGGCCACTGCTTTTCTCACGTTTCGCTCAGACACTTTGTCGCTGAGTCCACCGATCGCGAATGGTCCCGATGTATCGGCCACGATGTTCAGTCCTGGCACTTTTACGGCGTACTTCAATTCTTCGCCAAGCGGCAATTTTGCGAGTTTGGACAGCTTTTCGTCGGGCAAGCCGATTGCGACCTTCCAGAGGTCGACAGGAATGATCACGAGTGTTGTCGGCTCGACGGGAACGGCAACATTTTCAGCAAAGCTCATCTCCAGCCAAGACTTTGTCTTTCAAGGCCGGACGGTGAACTTTGGAAGGTTGGTCCCTAATGGGGTAACGATTCTGATCACCACATCAAACAATTTCGTCGCCGGCACGGCGGCGTTTCCCGTTGTCCAACCGTTTACATTCAGCGCCACCGCCCTAGGGAACGAATCAGATTCTGATGACCAATGAGATTCCTGAAATCAATTTTGAAAAAAAACTTCTGAGGAGATGAAATAATGAATCGCATGAATCGCATTAGTTGTTTCACAGTTGTTTTCAGTACCTGCTGCGTGTTTCTTGGGCCGATGTTTGTCACGCGGGCGCAGAATGCAGTGGCGCACAGCACGCTTTGCGAAACTGGATGCTTGCTGCCACCAACAGGCTTAGTGGGCTGGTGGCCGGGCGACGGCAATGCCAACGATATTCAGTTGAGCAGCAACGGCGTGCAGATGAACGGAGCCACGTTTGCGCCGGGCCTAGTCGGACAGGCTTTTTCCCTTGACGGCGTCAACGCTTTTGTAAACGTCGCCGATACGCCTGCACTGTATGCGGTTACAACAGCCGTGACCGTCGACGCATGGATTAACCCTCAACCATCACCAACGCTGTTCGGTTCAGTATTTGCCCGTCGAGATCCATTCGTTAGTGAAGGGATCATGCTGCAAATAAACAACCAAGGGTTTCTGGCCACCCAGATGCAAACAAACGCCTACTCGATGATCGCGTCCGCGGTTCCTGTTATTCAGTTCAACGGCCAATGGCAACACGTTGCTGTTACCGCTGATACGGCTACGGGCCAAGTGCTGCTGTATGTGAATGGCCAGCCCGTTTCGCTGCAAGTCGTTAGCGGATCACCGACAGTGGGCGGAACGTTTGCCAACGTCAGCCACCTGTTTATCGGACAGCGTCAGAGTTCGGACACGCCGGAGGGCGCAGCGGGTGGGTCTCACTATCAGGGGATGATTGATGAAGTTGAATTTTACAACCGCGCTTTGAGCCCGACCGAGATACAGGCAATTTTCGTCATCGGTTCGAGAGGAAAGTGCAAGCCGAAGGCTCCCTAAGGGGGGCCAAGAGAAGGAATGAATCGCGTCGTCTGGTCGTCTGAACGTTCGAACAGTGTCATCGCTGGATTCAGGCGACGGTGTCACTAAAACCTTGCAGGCCGAAAGCTACTCTCAGCGGGTTTGGTGTTGTAAGCCCTTTCAATCTGGCGTATTTTTGCTCCAACACTTCGGTCGCTCCGTTGCATTCACCTTCGTCAAAGTATTCCGGGCCAAAAATGCAAACACGGAGGCAGCCATGAAATTCCTAGCCTCGGCTCTGTTGTCCTTAGTTTTCGTTACTGTCGAATCGACACTGGGCCAAGAATCCGCCCTAGACCATCGAGCCCTCGCAGCCACGCCGTTAGGACTCGAAAAGATCCCGGCCGCCCAGAACTCGGATCCCCAAGACATTCTACGCGGCTTCAAATCGTATTACATCAAATCAGACACCATTTACCTGCATCGCGAGACGCTGCAGAAAGAACTGCAGAACCGGCTAGAGTTTGGCGCTTGGGAGCTGACGGCGACTGAGGACTCCAAGGCCGCCGAGGTGGTCGTCACGATTACTCTGCCGTTTCTCACATGGGAATGGAATTACCGGATGGTGTATCAGCCCACTGGCACGGAGCTTGGAAGCGGCAAGGTCTCGGCAGCAGTGGAAAAGACTGCGTCTCCGCAATTGGCGGCGATGATCGTGAAGCGTATCCGGGAAGCGCGGCCTTTATACGGTTCCATTCAACAGACCAGAGAAACACACCAAGCTCCCGCCAATTCGAGTCCGGAAAAAGGGAAATCCTGGAAAGTAAGGTACATCTGGGGACCGGCGTCGAATCTCCCCCAAGACGCGCCGGTCACGCTTACAGTGAACCGTGAATGGATGACGGTCCGCAACTCAAAAGCCGTTTTGTTTTCTGCCCCTGTCCAAAACCTGAGTGCTACTGACTCTCGGACCGAGGTGCACAGAGCGGCAAAAGGCTGGGAAGACTTTTGGGATACTGCGTTCGACAAGTACCTACAGCGCGGAGATGGCCGTGTAGCAACCGCTGCTCCGATGGGGATCGCCGGTGCGTTCATCTTGGCCGTAGCCCTTCCAACGGCGCTCGTGGGGGAAGGGGTCCTGGCGCCTATAAAGACAACAGATCATTTCGTGAGCATGTACTGGCTCGAAGACGGGACCGTGAAACGCGCTGAGTTTCGTGCCAGTGCCCGCGACACCAAGTCACTTCTCGCCGAGTTGAATAGAGTCACAGGAAGAGAAGTGGAGGATCTGCAGCAATTATCCCAAAAACGGCTCAAGGTTATTGCAAAGCAGTTCGATGCGAGTCCTATCGTAGAAAACGACCGGCAAGTGAATGTCGGCTGGCGTAAGCTCGCCCCTGGAGCGTATCGCTTGGTCGTCGTAACCCGCGAGAAGAACCTCGCTGAAGTCTACTTCTTCCCGGCGAACTTCCAGGGTGGAAGTTTTGATGCCAACGATGTGGCAGCTCACGCCGTTGTCGAATTTGATCGTCGGAAAACCCCAGTGGAAAATAAAGCTGCCCCCTCTGTTTCCTATCGAGAGCAGAACGGAATTGTAATGCTCGATCAGATTGAAACGAGCGAGCTGATTCTGCGCTTTACACCCATTCCACTCGGACTCGCCAAGTAGCCCATTCTCGGATGAAGGAGGATTCCATGCGTCAACAAAAACGGATTTTCTGTTTTGGGCTGATGGGTTTGCTTGTTTGGCTGATGCCTGTCACTTCATCCGCTGGTGCCGCACCACAACAAACGGGCGCTGGAGAGAAGAGCCAGCCGGTGGCACTCCCCGCCGCAAGGGAGGAGTTGCTCGGCGAATTATCCGACGAACCCAAGGACGCCGCAGAAGTTGTCTTGAGTAACGATGGGATGAGATTTGCCGCCAAAATCAAGCGCGGCAAACAGTGGGTGTTAGTTGTAGATGGAAAGGAGGGACCGGTGTCGGAGGACTTCGCTGGGATCAGCTTCAGTCGGCCCGGCGCTCGACACATCATCTACGCCGTCAAGCGCAGCGGCAAGTGGACGGAGATGATGGACGGAAAAGAGTTGGGGGCCCAATTCGACGCCCCTGTTCCAGACCCGTCGCGGAACCCGCACCTCTCGGCGGGACCGTTATGGACGCCGGCCCCTTACACTCCGGGTAGTATAGGCGGAGTCCTTAATGGGCTTGATGCTGTTGGGATGTTCTCCGCCATGATTTCGACTAGGTTCGGACAAAACGTGGCGCCAACCTCAACAGACGCTGCGAAACAGATGCAAGGAAGCTTCTGGCTCTGGCAAGGCGATACTCTTCAGCGGCACGCCTATGGGATTCGCCGTGGAAAAACTTCTTTGATGATTATCGACGGTAAAGAAGGGCCAGGTTTCGAGGACGTCGGCGGCCCGGCTTTCAGCCCCGACGGGCAGCGAGTGGCCTATGCTGCCAAACGTGACAAGGAATGGCGGGTCGTTGCGGACGGCGTGGAAGGGCCTGGCTTTCAGGAAATCGGATCGCCTGTGTTCAGCCCCGATGGCCTGCGGCTAGTCTATGCCGCCAAGTCCGAAAAACACTGGGCGATGGTCGACGGACCCGGCTCCGGACCGAAATTTATGGAGATCAGTCCACCCTACTTCAGCCCCGAGGGCAAGCGCTTGGCATATTGGGCGAAGCGCCAGACGAAGAAAGGGACGGGTGGGTCTGAAGTCTATGTCACCAGTGAACTGATCGTTGCGGACGGAAAGGAAGGACCCGAGTTCGATGCCGTTGGACCTCCTGTCTTTAGCCCAGACAGCATACATCTGGCGTATTGGGCCAAGGGAAAGAAGAAAGAGCACGTCCTGATCGTAGACGGACAGCCGAGGTTTGAGTTTAAGGAGCTTCTTGCCGGGCCGGAGTTCAGTCCAGACGGACAACACATTGCTTACGTGGACTGGTCGAATGGAGGTTTCCGGGGGACACTGGATGGCAAAAGCGTCGCGGAGTCTAAGGCCCCAGGTTACCACACTCTTTCTTTAGGCAAATACTTCGCTGAGCAGATCACGTTTAGTGCGGACAGCCAGCGTTTGGCCTACGTCGTCGTTTCGGGCGGCGAGAATTATTGGGAGGGTGCAACAAAGCGTGCGAAGCGACGCGTCGTGGTCGACGGTCACGAGCACAATCTGTACGATGCCTATGGGATCGACCTGACCTTCAGCGCTGACTGCCGCCACGTCGCTTACATAGTTCACGGCGGCCTTAAGAAGGACAAATCGACGGTGGTCATCGACGGTCGGGAAGGCGGACCTTACGACAGTGTGCTGGGCGGAGTTTTTCATAGGGGGGTTGGTGCCGACGGCGGTACCTCTGCTGAGTTTGTTTATATCGCGCGCGAAGGGAACAAATTCTACCGCGTGACCCAGCTGCTCCCCTGAAGGTCATGCCAATTGCAGGGTGAAGGGGGATTCCGTGCGTCAACAAAAACGGATTTTCTGCCTCAGGCAGATGGCTTTGCTAGTTTGGCTCCCGCTGAGCAGGGCTTCGCTCCTGCCCAGAATAACTTGGGCATTATGTATGCACGCGGGCGTGGGGTAGCGCAGGATTTCGCCCAAGGGGTGGAGTGGTATCGCAAGGCCGCTGAACAAGGTGTTCCGGATGCACAAACAAACCTGGGAGAGCTCTGCGCAAACGGCGACGGAATCCCGAAGGATGACGCCGAAGCCGTTAAGTGGTTTCGCAAAGCTGCCGAACAAGGAGATACCAGCGCTCAATTCGACCTTGGCCGTATGTACGAGGCTGGGCGAGGGATTTCTCATGACACGGTCGAGGCATACGCGTGGCTTTCCTTGAGCACAGCGGCGGGCAATGGCGAAGCTCAGTCGAGGCTGAGCGATCTGGCGAAGCGCATGACTCCCGCGCAAATTGCCGAGGGTAAACGGCGAGCTGATGCCTGGTTGGCCCAACACCAAAGGAGATAGTTGAGGCCCGCTGCTTCAGGCCCTGGGCTTTTGAAAACTTGCGTTTGCAATTGCGTTTTCTTGAATTCTTGGTCGCGAGCAGAATCATCGACCAGTTTGACTTCCACAGATCGCTATTCATTTGTTAGCACCGCATCGATATTCCGCTCATGGTGAGTAGGTGGACCAGATAGATTCCCAGACATAGAGTATCCAGGAAAGAGCGTTGTGGGACTCGGGACCTCAATCGCTATAATTAGCGAGCCATCATGGACGCCATAACGCAACCTGTTAAGCCAAGTGTAACCAGCCGCCGATAGCTCATCGAACCTCCTTTCGTAGTCCCAGGGTTTGCGAAGTTGGTTTCGCCGAACACGATATGTGCCATCCGCCGAGATTCGACTAATTTGACTAATTTCGACAATGCGCAATTCTGCCCCACTGCTAGACCGAAAGCTTGTAAGCGGCTTTATCCCAATTTATCCCGATACGCTTCCAACCATGCCCAAACCGTCCAGAGCGAGCCGAACGGCGTCTTTAGTTTTCAGCAACTTACCAGCGAGCCAGGGCGCAACCACCCGCCTTGAAAACCGTTAGACTCGAAAGGGTCTCGGGGGTTCGAATCCCACCCTCTCCGCCATTTCTGTCATTGATTTTCCTTCCCTTGAATTCTTGCTGTCTGTGTTGGTAGCTGGCGTGCGAGGCTGCGAGCGTAAACGCCGAACTTATTGCCATCTGAATCTGTCTCAGAAGTCTTTGTTCATGGTGCTTTTGGATTAAACACCGAGGAACGGCGATCTCCCGAGCCCAGGTGGTTGAGAGGGCTGCACTCCCAACCACATTCGATAATGGGGTAGTGGAGCGGCAACCGGACTCAGTGACGTACGTATAAATGTATTGACATATTTCATTTCAACAGATATGCTGTTTTGTCGCGACTTGCCATGCGATTCACATGGGATGAGAACAAGAACCGCCAAAATCTTCGCAAGCACGATGTTCGCTTTGAAACTGCCGTTCTTGTCTTCGACGACCCCTACGCGATTACCCAGCGCGACGTCACTCTTGAGGATGACGAACGGTGGGTAACGGTCGGAGCCATAGGGCCGGGTTCGATTCTATTGGTCGTTCATACTTCTTATGAGGAACACGACGAAGAAGTCATTCGTGTCATCTCGGCTCGCGCCGCCGAGTCCCACGAAAGGAGAGCCTATGAGGAAGCTCACAAAGGAGCAGAAGCGAGACATCCGAGCTATCGCCGCAAAAAGAGACGAAGACATTGATTTCTCGGACGCTCCCGCGGTTGTCGATTGGAGCGGAGCCGAAATCGGCAAGTTCTATCGACCAACGAAGAGGCCCGTTACGATGCGCCTGGATTCCGACGTCATCGCATGGCTCAAAGCCGATGGCCGCGGTTACCAGACCAAAGCGAATTGGCTGCTGCGACACGCCATGCTTCACAACACGAGAGAAAAGGGTCTTAGCAAGCGTGAGGGCTTTCGTCGGAAGACCACGCGACAGAAAGGAAAGGCTTGATGATGCGGAGCTAGACCCACTGGCGGAAACCCGCGGCAAAGAAAGTTCCTAGCCGTTTATTAGGCGGATTATGATTTTCCTGACTTCGCCAGCAAGGATTTGTCGTGACGCCTGCTATTTGCTGGCTTCAACAAACCGTCGCACGGCAAATATGGACTCCATTCGCAATTTCAATTGCTTGCGAACGCTCGCGCTTCTCTCTTTGTTGATGGTCTTCACCGCTCACGGCGCGGCCGCCGCCGAAGTTCACGGAACCGTCACAAATGCCCAAGGCGGCGAGCCACTCAGCAGAATTCAAGTAGCGATTGTCGGAACCAGCTTCATCGCTGCGAGCGGGCCGGATGGCGTTTTTCACATCTCCCAGGTTCCCCCGGGAACCTACGTGCTCCAGGTCAGCGGCGTGGGATACCGCACCCTCTCAGTTCCCTTTCAGCTCGCGGCTGCAGACGAGAGTAAGGAATTCCTGCTCACCCTTACCCCGGATAACTTCCGCCGCACCGACGTGGTCGAAGTACGAAGTGACATCTTCGAGGCCAAGGATTGGCCAGCCGTGGGGGATCTGACCCTTACGAGCAGCGAGTTGCAACAAACCTCCACGGTCCTTGCCAACGACCCCTTCCGTTCGCTCCAGGCCCTCCCGGGTGTCTCCGCTTCGGCCAACAATGATTTCCTCGCGCAATTCTCTGTCATGGGTGCGCCGTACGAGCGAGTCGGTGTCTACGTCGACGATGTTCTGGTTCCAAATCTCCTCCACGCGGTCGCGAACGTTTCCGATGCGCCTACTCTCAGCCTTCTTACCGGCAACGACGTCGAAGAGCTTCGCCTCATACCAGTTGCCTATCCTGTTCGATACGCCGACGCCAGTGGCGCTGCACTTGCCATCCGGACGCGCACGGGCAGTGAAGGCCATCCTCTTTTCCATGGATCCGTCGGGATAGCGGACAGCGAGTTCCTCGGTGAAGGCGGCTTCGGCTACGCCCACAAAGGGACCTGGTTGCTCGACGCCCGCAAGAGCTATCTCGGCTATCTTGAGCGTCTGCTCGCGGGAACCCGCTTTTCCCAGGACGGCTTCTATGACGCCGACCTCAAGCTCACCTATAGCATTACGCCAACCCAAACGCTCAGCCTGCTCGCAACGGGCGGCCAAATCAGAATCAACGATCCCACTC
>Ga0137395_10000587_pt1 | contig 15614 bp, 13 predicted proteins | sample czobulk216metaG_FD_108283 | JGI IMG/M metagenome (GOLD analysis project Ga0137395, IMG submission 108283) | Vadose zone soil microbial communities from Angelo Coast Range Reserve, California, USA - czobulk2.16 metaG | ecosystem: Environmental > Terrestrial > Soil > Vadose zone | place: USA...
CTCTTGTCTGTCATCGGCATTCGCTAACTCTTGGTCCGTCATGAGTTTGTATTGGAATTGACTCTGCATAGAACTGTTTCTTGACTGCGGGAGCTTGCTCCCGCTCTTTTTTTTAGGCCTCCCCCTTGTGATTTTGCCTTTCGCGCATCGGCAAAAACATATTCTTTAGAATCAATCGTCTACGTCGAACCTATTTTATAAGCTCTTTTTTTTGTTATTCATCCATGGAATGGGGGTTGTGGGGGTAGCGTTTTCTTCGTCCTGATCACCGAGGATTGACGACTGACGCCCGGAGAACTCTTGATCTGCAGTAGCGCCAACTGCCCGCACGCGGCCATCACGTCCCGACCGCGCGAGTAGCGCACAAATGTCGGCACGCCTCGATCGACCAGAATCTGCCGGAACTCCTCAATCCGCTCCGGAGAGGACTCGCGGTAGGGAAGTTCTCCCGGGTTCCACGGGATCAAGTTCACTTTCACGCTTTTCAACGGCGCCAGCAGCCGCACCACGCGTCGCGCATCTTCCACCGCGTCATTTATTCCGCCGAGCATCACGTATTCAAACGTCAGGTGCTCCCAAGTCCGCAGCGGATATTCCTTGCAGGCGTTCATCAGCACGGAAAGCGGATATTTCTTGTTGATCGGCATCAACGCGTCGCGCTGTTCGTCATTTGACGCATTCAGCGAAATCGCCAGCTTCGGCCGCACCTTCTCCTGCGCCAGCCGTTCAATTCCCGGCACGATCCCACTCGTAGAAAGCGTCACGTGTCTTGGAGAAATATCCATGCCCTCTCGGTCCAGCAGGATGCGCACCGCGGCCATCACCGGCTCGAAATTCAGAAGCGGCTCGCCCTGCCCCATCAGCACAATGTTGGTCTGCGGCGCGAGTTGCATCTTGTGCTCTTCCAGCGGCAGCAGAACTTGCGCCAGAATCTCCTCCGTCGTCAGGTTGCGAATCAGTCCCAGTTGCGCTGTCAAGCAAAAATGGCAATCCACGGCGCAGCCTGCTTGCGTGGAAATGCAGATCGTCTGCCGCCCCTCGCTCGGCATGAACACCGCTTCCACTGAAGCGGGTCGCGCCAATTTCTCCTCGCCGCCTGGGAGCCCAAACAAATACCGCACCGAGCCATCCGCCGATGCAAACCGCTGCTTCACCTCCGGCAAAGTAACCGACGCTTCCTTGCTCAGCCGGTCCCGCAGCGCCGCCGGAAGATTTGTAATCTGCGCCACATCAAATTTTCGTTCGGAGTACAGCGCATGATAAATCTGCGCTCCGCGAAATGCCGGCTCGCCAAGCGCCGCGCAGAACGCGCGCAACTCTCCTTTCGATTTGCCCAGGAGTTCCATCAGTCCCTTGCTCGTCCACGGAGAAATTCTCAGCACTTCGGCGGACGTAAGATACAGATTACCTCTTTTCTTAACCTCCTTGCTTGGTCACCTCATTACTTCACTCTGGAATCGCGCTATAATTCGTTGGCAATCCTCGCTTTCAGGATTGTCCGGTCACCTGCTTTGCAGGTGCACGCAATTCGGAGGCTTTCCATGGCGCAGAACGTAGCAACGGAACAACTCGCGATCGCGGAGTGGGTCAAGGGCCTCGCCGCCATCCCGGTGCGCGAATTCACGCTCCAAAATGTTCAGGACTACGTCGTTCGCCACGCCGTCCTTCCGGAAACACTCGACAAATACTGCTATTTTTCGAAGGGCTGCTACACGCGCAATCTGATTTTCAGGAATGATCTTTTCGAGTGCATGACCGTCTGCTGGGAAGTCGGCCAGCACAGCCGCATTCACAATCATCGCGATCAGAACTGCTGGATGTCCGCGCCTATCGGCCGGCTACGGGTTCAGAACTACCGCGTGGACCGGCGCGACGCCGCTCACGGCACATGCAAAGTTATCCCCACGGACACTTACGATCTCGACGCCACGCATCCCGCGTACGTGAATCCCATCGAGCCGGTCCACGAAGTCATGAACCTGGCTGAATTCGACCAGCGCGCCGTCAGCATCCACATCTATTCGAAGCCCTTTGATACTTGCGAGGTCTATGTCCGCGACCAGGGCACTTATTCCGACGTTCCGCTCTTCTACACCAGCGAATACGGCAAACTGAACTCCGCCGAAAAACTTCTGTAGCACGGGCGTCAGATGGTGGCTCCTTAGAAGTCTTTAAATGTCGCGCTGAGGAGTTCTATCTCGAATGCAATTTGTAAGTCGTTGTAAAACCAATCCTTAGCTGATCCCATGCTTCTGTTTTTCCTTTCTGCCCGGCCTGTGCCACAATGTCACTATGGCCACAGAAACGCGCGACATTCAGAAGCACGTTTTGCCAAACGGCCTCGTGGTCATCACCGAAACCATGCCCCATGTGCGCTCCGTTTCCGTGGGCGTCTGGGTCCGCAACGGCTCCCGCCGCGAAGTCCCCGAAGAGAACGGCCTGGCCCATTTCATGGAGCACATGGTTTTCAAGGGCACGGAGCGCCGCTCCGCCGAAGCCATCGCCCGCGAAATGGATTCCATCGGCGGCATGCTCGACGCCTTCACTTCCAAGGAACAGATCTGCTTTAATGCCAAAGTTCTTGACGAGCACTTGCCCATCGCCTTTGACATCATCGCGGATCTCGTCCTTCGCCCGAAATTCGATTCGGAAGACGTGAAGAAGGAACGCCAGGTCGTCCTCGAAGAAATCAAGATGGACCTGGACAATCCCGAGTATTTGCTTCACGAAATTTTCACGCGCGGTTTCTGGCCGCAACATTCGCTCGGCCGCCCGATTCTCGGCACTCCGGAAACGGTGAAAGCGTTCAATCGCGACTCGCTGTTTGCGCGTTTTCGAGAATGGTTCGCTCCGGATCATCTGGTGGTGACTGCCGCGGGCAACGTCACTCACGAACAGGTGTTGGAATTGGTTCAGCGGGAGTTCGGCCGCATGAAACCAACGGGTCCAGCGGAAAGCGACGGCGCTCCGCGCACGGAAGCGCCCATCCATCTCGAAGCCAAGCGCGACCTCGAACAGGTACACGTGTGCATCGGCGTCCCGTCGGTTCCCCTGGGCCACCAAGACCGCTTCGGCGTTGCCGTGCTCAACAATCTTCTTGGCGGCGGCATGTCCTCGCGCCTTTTTCAGAACATTCGCGAAAAGCAGGGTCTCGCTTATGCCGTTTTCAGCGAGCTTACGCCCTATTCAGACGCCGGAATGATGACCGTCTACGCCGGTACCGCTAAGGAGACGGTCGGCCAGGTCATCGACCTGACCATCCGGGAATTTCGCGCTTTGAAGGAATCACCCGTCACCGAAGAAGAACTTCGCCGCTCAAAAAATCATCTCAAGGGCTCGCTGATGCTTTCACTCGAGTCCACCAGCTCTCGCATGTCCAATCTCGCCCGCCAGGAATTGTATTTTGGCCGGTTCTACACGCTCGACGAAATCCTGGACTCCATCGAAGCCGTGACCCGCGATGAACTTCAGACCCTCGCCCGGCAATATTTCCAAGCCGGCCAAATCGCCGTCACCGTCCTTGGCCCCCTCAACGGCTTCACTCTCGACCGCTCCCGCCTGGCTTGCTAATCAGCGCACGCGTTCGGTCGTGCCGCGCTAATCACGCGTCGATCAATTCAAGATTGTCATTCACCGCGCATTCCGCTTAACCTTACTGTACTGTCGGTATCTTCGAATTATTCAGAAAGGAGCCTCCATGCTCTGCCCAGCCTGTCACAAGGAGGGTTCCTTTGCTGAAGTTTGCCCGCACTGCGGAACTTCCCTCCTGAGTTCTCAGGGGCAAACAGCAAGCGGAGATCCTTTCATTATCAAGGCCAATAGTCCTCCCTTTCATCTTTTGAAATCGATCTTCGCTGTCGGAGCCGCGGGCGTCGCGTGGGCATTGATTGTCTATCTCTCTTACCTGCGTACCGTCCGATGGTCCGGGGGTGTGCGCCACGCACAGTCCACCGGTTATTTTACTGGCAGTTTTCTGACTCCCGCACTGATTGCGGCGTTTGTCGTTTGGCTGATCAACCGGGGCCGGAAAAGTAAGATGTCGTGGGCTTATAAGCAATTATTAGCGGCTTTTCTGGCACTGGGTATCACGCTGGTTTCTTTTGCGGGATCGCTGCGAGAGCCCGCGGGCTTCCATGAATCCGCCAAGAAACAGATGGGCCACCTGATCAAGCAAGCAGCGGGCAAGGAGGCTGTTACTCCAGATTCCGAATGGTACGAGGGACCGTCACGCCAGTTTTTTCGCGACATTCTGGCATTCAATCAGGAATACACCAACGCGATTCAGTCGATTGACCAGTCTTCCCTGGCGAAACTCTACCTACCAGAATCGTACGCAACACGCGGGGGCATGCGTACGACGATTGCAGAGCTTCATGCGCTTTTAGAAGCCGATAAGAAATATGAATCACTAGATCCGGTCCTCAAGAAAATGGAAGTGAATATCTCCGCCACGTCCGCCTCAGAGTTTCAAAAGAACGAGTTTCTTAAGGGATTTCGCGGCAGCGCGGATAAGGCGCTTGCACCACGGGGAGAAACGTTGCGGGCCGAGGAAGAATGGCTGCAGTCGTCGATCGATCTCTACGAATTCACGCTCGCCCACTTTGCGGATTACAAGGTACAAGGCAAAAAGCTGATATTTCACGGCCATGGATTGCTCGGAGAATTTCAGGACCTACAATCAAAATCAATCGCTCTCCGCAAAACTGCCATCGAGTCCAAGCACAAGTTTGACGCTCAGCGAAACGATACTCTGTCCCAAGCGGGGATGACTCCGGCGGACCTCTCCTCTCCAGCGTCCAAAGAAAAGTAGCTGATTAAGCCGAGTGAGGACGCACGAAAAATAACGGCGGATCATCGTTCACCGCCGCTTGCTCAACGACTTTATCCTGCTCCCGCCTCGCCTGCCGAGTCGGTGCTTCGGCCATTCAGATTCCTTGTTTGGTGACAAGAGCTGTTCAAGCGATAGCTAATTCAAGCCCATCTGTGATGTTGGCCGAGGCAGCGTATTCAATGTGCAGAACGCGCCTTGGGGCATGCGATTGTGATTTCGATGATGCATGCACGATAAGAGGCCGCATCGCTAGAACGCCGCCGCATGGCACGAGGCAATCGATGGCGGCAACTCGCGTCGCGAGATCATGGAGTTCCTCGTCGCTTTGAACACCAAGCGTGTGAGTTTTGGGCAAGACGCGCAGGGGTCCATTCTCAGCACTTGAGTCATCCAGGTGCAGCCGCAACGCAAGCACTTGCGACAATGTATTCGCCGGAGCGTGCGCATAAATCACACCATCCTTGACTGACCATGGTCCCCAGCCGCATATCTCATGCCGTTTGCGAAGCGGCAAAGCCGTGTCCTGGTGCCAAACTACAAGCCAGTTTGCGGTCGGTGATTTATCGAAGAGCGTCGCGCGAAACGGAAACACATCCCCGCCAAGAATTTGCTGCGCGATTCCCAAAAGCCGCGAACCTCGCGCCATCGCCGCAACAGCTGCGAGTTTCATGGCATGGCGTACACCGGCCCGGCTTCGCGGCAAGTTTGCCCGGCTCAATTCTCCGAGCAGGTGATCAACATCCTGCTGCGCGATCACGTTGGGAATGATTCCGAATCCCTGTTCCTGAATAGTCTTTGCCCAAATCAACGATTTTTCTTCCCTCGCTGGCGTTGCCACAGTGAGTGAACGTCCAAGCCGGGCTAAACTTGCGTGGCGCGGTCGGCGTTGACGGCGGCGCCGATAATTCCCATTTCGTCGCTGGTGGAGATCACTTCAAAACGGCTGCCCTGCAGCGGGCTCATTTTCACCATCTCGTGCAAGAGCCTGTCCAGCAATCCGATGTCGATGAATCTCACGTCCGGCCCGGTAACAAAAAACGTTCCAGGGCCTTCCATGTGGATACAGGTGGCCGTGGCGGCGGCCAAAGCGCGATGGCACAGCATCACAAATTCCGCACAACGCGCGTCACCCGCGCGAGCGTTTTCAAAAACTTCTTCCGGCTCGAGGTCCAGGAATCTCAGGCGTATGGAGCGGAGGCCGAGAATTCCTTCGAGATGTCCGCGTCCGCCGCAACCGCAGAAGTTTTCTTTGGGATCCAGAGTAACGACGGAGTGTCCGCCTTCCCAAATTCCTTCGCTCGAAGGATAGCGGCCGAACCCAACTCCGTTACCGAGGGTCCACACGCGCAAGAGCTTGTTCAATTTTCCTTGCGTCGCGGCGATTCCCGCGGCCATGACGTCCGCGTCATTAAAAATACGAACATGCGCTCCCGCGAGTTTCCCGCTCAGCGCGGCAGTTAGCGCACCTTGCAACGCAAATCCCTTGGCCTGATGGAAGTTGGGCGAATCCTCGACCACGCCGTTTCGGATGATGCCCGGAAAGCCGATGCCGATGGCGGCGATTTTTTCTCCGCCCGCAACTTTGTCGACCTGTTGGCGAATGCAATCGACGATGCCTTCCGCGGGCATGGACTGCAGCGGGTCGAGCGACTGCGGTTTTTCCGGAAAGACGCTGAGCGGACCGAGAACCTTGTGGCCTTCCACAAGGCCCACGGCGATATGCTCCATCACGAGTACACCAACTGTCCTGCGCATGTTGCTCCTGCTCATTCTATTGAATCGAAGTTTTCAGCAATCGATTCCTCATTCGGAGGTAACTAGCCCCTAACCAGCTTATTAAGGCCATTGAACGCCGCCGCCTTATAGCACTCCGCGAGCGTCGGATAGTTGAAGACGGTGTCCACGAAATATTCCACCGTGCCGTTTAGAGCGAAAACCGCCTGCCCGATGTGCAACAACTCGGAGGCCCCTTCTCCGATGATGTGAACTCCGAGCAATTTCTTGGACGTGGGATCGAAAATGAGTTTCAGGCGTCCGGTGGTATCCCCTCGAATCTGCCCGCGAGCAATCTCCCGGAAATAGGCCATCCCGACCTCGTAAGGAACACCCTCGTCGGTGAGTTGCTCTTCGGTCTTGCCGATGAACGAAATCTCAGGAATGGTGTAAATCCCATAAGGATAATTCGCGCGGTTGGAGTTCGTCGGCATGCCAAACGCTCTGGCAGCGGCGATGCGTCCTTGCTCCATGGAGACGGAGCCCAGGCTGGGAAAACCGATCACGTCTCCCACGGCAAAGATATGCGGCTGCTTGGTGCGATAATTTTCATCGACGGTGATGCGGCCTCGCGCGTCCGCTTCCAGGCCGCCCGCAGCAAGATTCAATTCATCCACGTTGCCCTGGCGGCCCACCGCATAGAGCAGCGCCTCGCCGGAGACTTTTTTCTTGCTCTTGAGATTGGCGACGACCAACCGATCCGGCGTTTCTTCGACGCTTTCGACTTCCTCGTTCAGGCGCAGCGTGACGCGGCGGTCGCGCAAATGATAGCAAAGGGCTTCGACCATTTCCGCGTCGGCAAACTCGAGCAAGCGCGGACGCTTCTCAATCAGCGTCACGCGCACGCCTAGCGTCGCGAACATGCAGACGTACTCGACGCCAATCACTCCGCCGCCCACCACAATCATGGACTTGGGAATCTCCGGCATGCGAAGGATTTGATCGCTATTGATAATGGTCTTGTCATTGAAAGGAACGAGAGGAGAAACCGCGGGCTTCGTGCCCGTGGCGAGGACGATGTATCCGGCTTCGAGCTCGGATTGTCCGCGCGAACTTGTGACTTGCATGTGATGAGGATCGAGAAAGCTTGCGGTCCCCGTAAGGACATCGATGCCGTTGCGCGAAAGTTGCGCCCGAATCACATCGATTTCCGTTTTGATGACGTTGAGAGCGCGGAAGGAGAGATCCGACATGGTGATCGGCTCCTTCACGCGATAGTTGACGCCGTAAATGCTTTGATACTGATACCCGGAAAGGTGCAGGACGGCCTCGCGGATGGTCTTGCTCGGAATCGTGCCTGTATTGATGGCCGTGCCGCCAATCACTTCCAGCTTCTCGACGAGCGCGGCGCGCTTGCCAAACTTCGCCGCTTGAATCGCAGCCCGCTGGCCTCCAGGGCCGGAACCAACCACGATGAGGTCGTACTTTTCCATGGTCGCCGCGGGAGTATATCATTGTTGCAATCGCATAGTCCCTGTTGACGCGCGTGCAGCGCTCTGCCATCATTTTGAGAATTTGTTTGGGCGCTGCCAGGATTTTTGAGTGTAAGGAATTTCCCGAGGGGTGAACGATCGGCTTGCGGGTTTCCATACTAGCGTCTGGCAGCTCGGGCAACATCACGTTGCTCGAGACCGGGCGAACCCGCCTCCTCGTGGACGCCGGACTCGGCAAACGCGAAACGCTTGCGCGCCTCGCGGCCGTCGAAAGAACCGTCGAGCACATTGACGGCATCCTAATCACTCACGAACACACCGATCATTGCAACGGCCTGCCGCAAATGCTTGGCATTTGGAAAGCGCCGCTCTACGTTACCGAGCCGACCATGGATGCGATGAAGCGCATCCTCCCGGAGACATTTGGCAAGCGGCTCAGGCGGGTCGAAACCATCCAGCCAGGCCAGCATTTCACGATTGGCGACATCGACGTACACGCGTTTGCGATTCCACACGACGCCGCCGATCCCATCGGTTTTACGTTCCGATCGAATGGCGCAAAGATGGCTATCGTCACCGACCTCGGCTACATGCCGGAGCTCGTGAAGGTTCATCTGCGCGGAGCGGATTGCCTGGTGCTCGAATCCAATCACGATCTCGACATGTTGAAGGTGGGGCCGTATCCGTGGCTGGTGAAGCAGCGCGTCCTGAGCCGGACGGGGCATCTCTCGAATCACGCCGTAAGCGAATATCTTTGCGATCCTGACGGCTTCGATGCGATCGCGCGGTATCTGGTCCTAGCGCACGTCTCGCAGGAAAACAATAATCCCGATCTCGTGCGTCTTTCCGCCGAGGAAGCCTTGAAGCGCCGCCCCGCCGAGGCGGCCTTCACCGGCGAGCTCTTGGTCGCCTCCCAGCACGTGCCGCTCAAACCGCTTGAGCTGTAGCAATTATTTCGATTCACAAAATTTGAATTTTCAATCGCTTTTGGAGGCGACTCTCTACTAGACTGGTATCGTCTTGGTAGAGGTGCGGAAGCCATGAGTAGCGGGGCGCGCAATTCCGATCAGCTTCGGACGCCCACGCGAAAGGGGTATCCAGTAGTTGTCTTCCGCCGAAATCGCAGCGGTAGCTGAAACCGCGGCGGTTGGGGAACAGGTTCAAGGCCTGTTCACTGTCATCCGATCATTCGGATGAAGCGCTATCGAGAGGCAGCAGCCTCGATTTGTATCCTCGCGGTTCCTTCCTTTCGTTTCGCTCATCCAGAAAAGCCCGGCAGAAATGGATCTGTTCGCATTGACACGCGCGCTTGTCGACATCGAGTCGACCACCAACCACGAGAAAAACGTGGGCGATTATCTGTTCGCGCATTTGTCCGCGCTTACTTCGCTGCATAACGGCCGAATCGCGCGAATCGCCGCGGAACCGAATCGCGACAATATTTTTGCCGCGTGGGGCGAACCAGTCGTCACGCTTTCCACGCACATGGACACGGTGCCGCCGTTCTTTGCTTCTAGCGAGGACGGAGAATTCATTTGGGGCCGCGGTTCCTGCGACGCGAAGGGAATTATCGCCGCGATGATTGCGGGAGCGGAAAAACTGCTGGCGGGAGGCACGCGGAACTTTGGCTTGTTGTTTGTCGTGGGCGAAGAACGCAATAGCGCTGGGGCAAGGGCGGCTGCGGCAAGTCCGCGTGGTTCGCGATTCCTTATCAATGGAGAGCCCACGGAAAATCGCCTTGCTCTTGGTTCCAAAGGCGCGCTGCGTTTTGAACTCACCACGCATGGAAAACTCGCGCACTCGGCCTATCCCGAACTCGGCCATTCGGCCATCCACACGCTGCTCGATGTTCTAAACGACATTCGCCAGATTCCGTTGCCGGAAGACGCATTGCTGGGCCGCAGCACCCTGAATGTCGGCACCATCAAGGGAGGGCGCGCACCGAACGTCATGGCGGATCACGCCGAAGCGGAAATCATGTTTCGGACCGTCGGCGATCCCGCAAAGCTGCGCGAAGCCGTGTCCGCCGCGACTGCGGGGCGTGCCGAGGCTCGCGAAGTGCTGCACACTCCGGCGGTTCAGCTGAGTCAATTCGACGGTCTGCCCACCACCATTGTCGCTTTCACGACGGATATTCCCACGTTCGACGGAGCGTGGGGGCAGCCCTTCCTCATCGGGCCAGGCAGCATTCACGTCGCGCACACTGCCGAGGAGCGCATCTCCAAAAAGGAATTGTCCGAAGCGGTAGGCATTTACGCGCGCCTGGCGACGCAGCTTCTCACGACCGGACGGAGCAGAGCATGAGCGTAGGGCTCGCCATTGTCGGTTACGGAAAGATGGGGCGGCTGATCGAGCAGCTTGCGCCCGAATACGGTTTTGACGTGCGCGCGAAATTCGATGGGCGGAGCAATCCGCGCGGACAGGCGCTTTCTGACCAGACGCTTCAGGGAGTGGATGTAGCTGTTGAATTTACTTCGCCGGAGGCCGCTCCGGAAAATATTCGGCGGCTTGCCGCGATGGGCGTTAATTCGGTCAGCGGGACGACAGGGTGGTTTGGTGATCTTCCCGCGGTCCGCGAAGCCGTTACGAAAAGCGGAACTGGGCTTGTTTGGGCGCCCAATTTTTCGGTGGGCGTAAATCTTTTTATGCAAGCGGTGGCGCACACCGCGTCGCTTTTTGCGAAGCACGCGGACTACGAAGCATGGGGCTGGGAAATTCACCACTCCGCGAAAAAAGACGCGCCTTCGGGCACGCTAAAAAAACTTGCGGAGGAGATGCGAACGAACGGCTTCCATCGGCCAGTGTGCTTGAGCTCGAATCGCGCCGGCGCGCATCCGGGCACTCATGAAATTGGCTTTGATTCGCCCGCCGACACTATCACGCTGCGCCACACGGCGCGCAGCCGGGATGGTTTTGCGCACGGGGCATTGCGGGCCGCGCGATGGATCAACGGCAAGCAAGGCGTATTCGAATTTCGCGAGATTCTCAGCGAATTAAGCTGAGGAAATGTAGCGGCGGCCTATCGCTGCCGCCAGCTTCGTTTTTTGGAGTTGGATAAAAAAGCCAGGAGCAAAGACCATGTTTACCGGGACCGGAACTGCACTTGTCACCCCATTTCGAACGGATGGCTCTCTCGATGAAGCCGCGCTGCGCCGATTGGTGCGGCGGCAAATTGATGCGGGCGTTGACTTCCTTGTTCCTTGCGGAACGACCGGCGAGAGCCCGACGCTGACGCACGAAGAACATTTGCGTGTAGTGGAAATTGCAGTCGAACTCGCTAAAGGGAAGGTCCCAGTGCTGGCGGGCGCGGGCGGTTATAACACCGCGGAAGTGACTGCGCTGGCGGGCGAGTTGGCCGCCATTGGCGCGGATGGAATTCTCTCCGTCACACCGTATTACAACAAGCCGACGCAGGAAGGGTTATTCCAGCATTATCGCGCGATTGCGGAGGCCGTGTCGCTGCCGATCATTCTTTACAGCGTGCAGGGACGCACGGGGGTGAACATCGAGCCAGCCACGGTGAAGCGGCTGGCGCAAATCAAAAACATCGTGGGCATCAAGGAAGCTTCGGGAAACGTGTCGCAAATGGCCACGATTCTCAATGCGGTGCCGGAGGACTTCATCGTGGTCTCCGGCGACGACGCCATCACGCTGCCGCTCATCGCGCTTGGCGGCCGCGGAGTCATCTCGGTGGTGTCCAATGAAATTCCAGCGGAAATGTCGCAGTTGACGCGGCTTGCGTTCCGGGGCGACTTTGCCGGTGCGCGCGCGATTCACCGGCGCTACCATCCGCTCATGGAAATAAACTTTGTCGAATCCAATCCCATTCCGGTGAAGGCCGCGATGGCGGAAATGGGCCTGCTCGAACCGGTGTGGCGCTTGCCACTCGTGCCGCCCAAGGCGGAGAATCAGGCGCGCATCCGAGCGGTGCTTGAATCGCTGGGACTCGTTAAGAGGGTGCATGCAGCCTTCGCAAATTGAAAAGTTGTTTGACGAAGCGCCCGCGCATTACGAGGAAGAACATCAATGGCTTTTCCGCGATTTCAAGGCAGCCCTGAATCGCGGTGAGATTCGCGCCGCCGAGCCAGATGCCTCCACAAAATCCGGCTGGCGGGCAAACGTGTGGGTGAAGAAGGGAATTTTGCTGGGCTTTCGAATGGGCGCCATCGCGGACATGTCCATCGACGCCGCGAAGCAACCGTTCTTCGACAAGTCCACGTATCCTGTGCGTGCTTTTGTAGCTTCCGACGGCGTGCGCATTGTTCCTGGCGGCTCCAGCATTCGCGATGGCAGTTACATCGGCCGCGGCGTGATTTGCATGCCTCCGATGTTCGTGAACGTGGGCGCTTACGTTGGCGAAGGCACGATGATCGATTCGCACGCTCTGATTGGCAGTTGCGCGCAGATTGGTCGCAACTGTCACATTTCCGCTGGCTCGCAAATCGGCGGCGTTCTCGAACCGGTGGGCGCGCTGCCGGTAATCGTTGAAGATGAAGTTTTAGTTGGCGGAAATTCAGGCGTTTATGAGGGAACCGTCGTGAAGAGCCGCGCCGTTCTTGGCACCGGCACGATTCTCAATCGCTCGATTCCGGTTTACGACCTGGTTCGCGACAAGGTCTACACGGCCACTGAAACCGAGCCGCTCGTCATCCCTGAAGAAGCCATTGTGGTGCCTGGATCGCGCGCTGTCTCGCATCCAAGCGGCGCGAAGTTGGGGCTCGCGCTGCAAGCTGCCGTGATCGTGAAGTACCGCGACGCCAAAACCGAAGGCCGCATCCAGCTCGAAGATATTCTGCGCTGACAGGAATCCCGCTGGCCGTGCCCCTTGCCGTTTGATTTTTGCGTAGTGAGTCAGTTCTCGACGACTCGCCTTCCGCTAGACATGTTGATTTATACTCACTGGCTGGGTAGGAATGCAGGCGCAGTGGTGACGGAAAACTCAAGACGTAAGCGCGCAGCAACAGCGATTCTCTTTTCCCTAATAGTGGCATGTCTGGTGGGGTTCGGAGGACTTCTCGTGGGCTCGTATCTATGGAGTCATTTCGGCATACCAGCAAGCGATCCCGATGACACCGGTGTTTTCCTTGCGGACTCCTCGTTGCTGGTGCTGCGGCCATTGGCGGGGGTATAAGGTCCTTGTGGAAGTTTTGGCCTCGCGCCTTATCAAAACATCGCCAACCAGCGCCAAGGTTAACGACCCCCTGAAATTAAGGCTCTACTGCGTCAGGACTTTTTCAAAAAACTGCAGCGCCCGCGGATCGTTTGATTGCCCGAGCCAAAACATGGCCTGTTTGCGAACCGCCGGATTCCGATTGGTCTGCGCGACTTCGATCAACTTAGGCACGCCTTCATCCTTCGGCAACTGACTGAGCGCAAAGACCGCTTTTTTCTTCACTTCGGTGTCGGGGTCGTTCTCGATCGCGCCGGTAATCGTGCCCACGGCCTTCTTTCCTGCTTTTTGCGCCAGCCAAAAAAGCGCTTGTCCGCGTACGTGCGAGCTGGTGTCGTCATGCGCCATGCGAATCATTTCATCCAGCGCTCCTGCCTCGTGGCTGACGGAAAGCGCAAACGCCACGTGAGCACGAACGGCCGAACTTGGATCCGTTTTCGCCATGCGCTGCAGGACCGTCAATCCGGGCTTGCCACGCGCGGCTCCCATCCAGAATGCTGCTTGCCTCCGCAAGCCTTCACGCTGCTCCGGCGCTGTAAAGGATTCGAGCGCCCGGTCAGCCGATGCGTCCGCATGAAGCGCAATTGCCGTCAACGCACCGTTGCCAATCTTGCGCTCGCCGTGGTCTTCAAAATCCGGACTACGCACGTAAGTAGTGAGGAGCGCCACACTCTCCGGCGCTTTGACTTCCGTTAGCCAGATGAACGGCAGCCCGCCCGCATCCAGCGCGCAATCTTCCGATGCGACGCGAATTTTTACGACCTGCTTTGCTTCCAGGCGGTAGAGCACGACAAGTTGCCGCGCCCCTTCCAGCTTGACGCTCCCGTCCGCGTGCGACGTGCTGATGGTTCCGCCGTTTTCCCTTTCCAGACGGCAAGTTCCGCAATTCCCATCATTCCAGTTGTTGTCGCAGCAGACGCCACGCTCGCCGGCAACCTCCTCGACGCTGTAGCCGATCCACTCGGGCTTTTCGGCTTTTCCTGAGAGCTCGCGAAAGGTCGCATCAAGACTTGCGCGTACTGCTCGAGTCTCCAGTTTTGCATTTTCAATGCGCGGAGTCTCAGATGCCTCGATTGTGGCAGCGCCTGCTTGTCCTGTTTGGGCCGGGGAATTGCCCTTCGCCAGTTGCACGGCTGCAATGCTGATTCCGGCCACGATCATCGCGAGCCCGAGTGCTTTTCGCAGTGAAACAATTCGTTCCTCTCGCATGGTTTCTCTCCTACTTTTGCAGCAATTCCATCAGGTAATCGGTGCCCTCTTTCGAATGCATCAGCGACAATTTGGACACCGCTATCTTCTTGAGTTCCGGATCCTTTTCGCTTCGCGCAATGGCCACCAGCGCTTTCGCGTTGCCCTGGAGAAAAAACGCGTTCAGGACTTCTGCTTTGAGCGCGTGATCTGTTTCCTTGGCGTAAATTTCTTGCAACGCTTTGCCCGAGTCGTCCGAGTGAATCAGTCCGAGGTTTCGAATCGCTGCTCGCCGCAAATCCGGGTCCTTTTCTCCTTGCGCTGCTTTCACGAGCCTGCCTGAATCGCCCGCAAGAAAAAATGCCTGCAGGATGTCCCTGCGCAGATCCGTCGAAGTTTCCGCCTGGTACAATTGCTCCAATTCGCTCGTCCCATGAACCAGACCTAGTTGCCGGATGGCCTCGCGGCGCAGGGACTCATCCTTTTCGCTTTTCGCCGCAGCGAACAGGCGCTCGTGATCACCGCCGATCATATAGCTGCGAAGAATGGCGTGCTTCACAGAGGCGTCGCTGCTCGAAGCGTAAACTTCGGCCAGAGTTTTCCGCGCTTCACTGCCGCCGAAGAGCCCCAGGTATTCAACCGCCTTCCGCTGGAGGTCCGGATTGGTTTGGCCTCGCGCGATTCTGCCCAGAATTTCGCGTGCTTGCGCCGACCCGCTTTGCGCCAACACGAAGAGCGCCTTCGATTTTTCCTTCGGAGAGCCTGAACCATTGATCACTTTCTCGAGCAGGGGCAGCGTGCGTTCCGGGTCGCTGCTCATCAGCCCTTGAATGGCTAGCATTTTCAATTCTTCGTCGCTCTGGTCCGCTGGCTTTACGGTCTGACCGGTCGATTGCTTCACTTCGATTTCCAGAGCGGTGGCGTCCTTTTGCCAGCGGCTTTGCGGGAATCGCCGCTTCATGTCCGCAATCGTGGCCAGAGCCGTGTCCCTCTTGCCCAAACGGTTCTCCGCGTACGCCTTCCAGTAAAGCGCGGCATCCGTTTGCGGACCGTTCATGTCCGCGAGCTGCCGGAATTTCTCCGCGGCACGGTCGTAGCGGTCGTCGTCCAGGTCTTCGCGGCCGTCGTCGTACAATTCTTGCAGCCGTTCGATTTTTTCCTGCGCCCGCTCTCGGGCTTCTTGCTCCCGTTCGCGTTTTTCCTCTTCTCGTTCCCGCGC
>Ga0137395_10000588_pt1 | contig 15607 bp, 7 predicted proteins | sample czobulk216metaG_FD_108283 | JGI IMG/M metagenome (GOLD analysis project Ga0137395, IMG submission 108283) | Vadose zone soil microbial communities from Angelo Coast Range Reserve, California, USA - czobulk2.16 metaG | ecosystem: Environmental > Terrestrial > Soil > Vadose zone | place: USA...
AGTCCTGTACGAGGATCTCCTGTATCGCCAGATCTTCATGGACGGCCGCCCGCTGCCGAAGGATCCGAATCCAAGCTTCATGGGCTACTCGATCGGCCGATGGGACGGCGACACGCTGGTCGTCGAGAGCATCGGCTTCAACGACCGAACCTGGCTCGACTTCGGCGGCCATCCGCACTCTGAAGCGTTGGCGATGACGGAGCGTATCAAGCGCACGAGCCTTGGGCGGCTCGAGGTCGAAGTGGGGATCGAGGATCGGAAGTATTACAGGCGCGCGTGGACGGTCCCCGCCCACGCCGAGCTCGTGACGGACACCGAGATGATCGAGTACGTCTGCAATGAAAACCAGAAAGACGTCGAGCATCTGGTCGGCAAGGCGTCGGACGAAAAGAAGCTCGCCGTGAAGGTCGAGCCGCGAACACTGTCGAAGTACGTTGGCGGCTACACCTTCAGGAACCCGCAGGATCTCAATCAGGTGGTGAAGTTCAACGTCACAATGGGCGGCGACGCGCTGTTCATGGACGTCGGCGGCAAAGACAAGCAGGAGATGATTGCGCTGTCGGACACCACGTTCTCGATGATGGGCATCAGGCTCGATTTCTTCCCCGATCACCTCATCTTCCACATCGTCGAGGGCGACATGAAGGCGACGAAGGACCAATAGCAAGGAGAGACGCATGTTTCGATCGAGAGCGGCGGCGGCGGTGACAGTACTCCTCTCGCTGCTGGCCGTCAGGCCAGCGGCGGCACAGTCCACGGCGACCCTCCAGGGGACGGTCACCGACTCGCAGAACGCGATCATGCCCGGTGTGACCGTTTCAATCACAAATAGCGGCACCGGTGTGGAACGGACGGCCGTCACCGACGCCGCCGGCCAGTACGTCGCCCCGTCGTTGACGCCAGGCCGATACACCGTCGTCGGGCGCCTGCAAGGGTTCGCCGATCAGACGGCCGACGTCGTGCTCGAGGTCGCGCAAATCGCCGTCGTCAACATGAAGCTCGGTGTCGCCGCGATTGCCGAGAACGTGACGGTGACCGGCGCGTCGCCTGTGATCGAAATCGCCACGGTGTCGGTCGGTCAGGTGATGGCCGAGCGCACGGTGCGGGAGATTCCGCTCAACGGCCGCCATTTCATCGATCTCGGGCCGCTGATGCCCGGCGGCGTCACGCCGCCGCAGAACGCCGGTCTCAGCGCGCCGCTGCGCGGACAGGGATCGTTTTCGTTCTTCTCGGCAGGCAACCGCGAGACATCCGTCAACCTGATGATCAACGGTGTGAACCTGAACGACCTGTCGAACAGCCAGGTGACGCTGCAGCCGTCGATCAACACGGTCTCCGAATTCAAAGTGGACAACTCCACGTTCAGCGCGGAGTACGGACGCAACTCGGGCGCGATCGTGAACGTCGCGACACGTTCAGGCGTCAACACGCTGCACGGCGAGGGATTCGATTTCTACCGCGACGACAAGTTCGACTCGCGCAACTACTTCAACCCCGAGCCGAACCCGAAATCGCCATTTAACCGCAAGCAGTTCGGTTTCAATCTTGGCGGGCCGATCCAGAAGAACAAGCTGTTCTACTTCTTCAGCTACGAAGGGCTGCGACACACGCAGGGCGTCGACCTGAACGCGGGCGTCCTGAGCGACGCCCAGCGCGCGGCCGTCACGAATCCGGTGTCCAGGAACCTGCTGCAGTACATCCCCGCTGGCAACACGACGGATGCCAGCGGGCAGGCGCGCCTTCTCGCGTCGGGCATCGCCCCGGTCAACATCGACCAGTACACGCTCGACATGCATTACGCCGCGGGGCAGAACGACAACCTGCATGGCTATTACGCGTTCCAGCGCGACTTGCGTCAAGAGCCCAACGCGCAAGGTAACACCGTGCCAGGTTTTGGCGACACACGCGGTGGACGGCGGCAGGTGATGACGTTGAACGAGACGCACATTTTCGGCCCGGCTCTCGTGAACGAGGCGCGGGTCGGATATAACCGCATCAGCATCAGTTTCAATCCGCTCCTCGTCGTCAATCCGGCGACGCTCGGCATCAACGACGGCATCAACTTCCCGATCGGCCTTCCGCAGATCACGATCACGAGCCTCGGGCTGAACTTCGGAGGTCCTGCGGGCTTCCCGCAGGGGCGTACGGTGACGACGTGGGTGGCATCGGACACGGCGACGTATCTGCGCGGCCGTCACATCCTCAAGGTGGGCGGCGAGTTCAGGCGCGCGTCGGTTGAATCGTTCACGCAGGACACTGGAACGTTCGCGTACCCGACCGTGGCCGCGTTTCAGACCGGCGTGGGTAACGCGTTCAACATCACCCTTGGCGATCGCGCGTCGGACCTCCTCATTCCGGCGGTCGGCGTCTTCGTGCAGGACAGCATCACGCTCGGGCCGAGGGTGAAGCTCGACCTCGGCCTGCGATACGACTTCATCAAGTCGCCGGGCGAACCGGACAACAAGCTGGTGGTATTCGATCCGTCCACCGTCTCGCTGGTGCGGCTCGGCTCCGGGCTGGATCAGGTTCACAAGAACGGCAGCGACTTCCAGCCGCGCCTGGGCGTGATTTGGAATCCGTCGGGCAAGGGCGATCTCGCGGTGCGCGCGGCCTACGCCGTCATGATCAACCAGACCAACACGGGCTACGTGGCCGGAGGGGCCGCGAACCCGCCGCTGGCAACGCCGCTCAACGTGGCCGGCAACGTGACGCTCGAAGGCGCGTTCGCCACGGCGCAGGCGTCTGGCCTGGCGCCGACGTCGACGAATGCGAACTTCCTGCCGGGGCGCATGCAGACCTGGAACGTCAACGTCGAAAAGGAAATTGGCGCGACGGGGATCATGGTCGGTTACTTCGGATCGTATGGCGATCGCCTGCGCATCCCGGTGAACATCAATCAGTTCATCAACGGCGTGCGTCCCTATCCGAGGTTGTCGGCGTCGAGCCCGATCTCGCCGGGAGCGACGCTCGGCAACATCACCGAGGTTCAGAGCGCCGGGTGGTCGCACTACAAGGGCCTGTGGATCACGTTGAACCGGCGGATGTCGAAAGGCGTGCAGGTCAGCACCTCGTACACGCTGTCGAAGTCGACCGACACGAACTCGTACGACAACGTCGGCGCGAACACGAACGGCTCTCTCCAGGACAGCTTCAATCTCGCCGACAGCGAAGCGCCGTCCGACTTCGACACCCGGCATCGCTTCAGCCTCAATGGCACCTACGAGCTGCCGTTCCACGGCAATCGATTCGCGGATGGATGGCAGGTGACGGGCGTTCTCCAGCTGCAGTCGGGAAACCCGGTGAACATCATCACGACGCTGAACACGCTGACCGGTGTCACCTCGCTGCGGCCTGATCTGGTCGGCGATCCCGCGATCGTCGGATCGGCGACGCAGTGGTTTGCCAACAGCGTCTGCAATCCAAGCATCGCGGCGCCCGCTGCCGGCTCGTGCAACTCGTCGTCCGTGTTCGCGCTGCCCGTGTCGGCGAGCGGCGTGCTGCACCTGGGCAACATTCCGCGCAACCTCATCGTCGGGCCTGCCTTCAGCGACGTCGATCTGTCGCTGATCAAGAACGTCGCGCTGGTGGGGGCTGCGCGCATCCAGCTACGCGCCGAGGTGTTCAATCTGTTCAACGTGGCGAACTTCGGACAGCCGGGCCGGTCCGCCGTGGTCGGCAGCACGGCATTCGGCGTCATCACGAACACGCGATTCCCAACGGGCGACTCGGGCTCGGCGCGTCAGGTGCAGTTCGCCGTGAAAGTCCTGTTCTAGTCGGACAGAGGCCGGGATGCGATCGTCGCGCGTTCTCATCCCGGCTCTTTACACCGCGGCTCTTGCCGCGGCCTCGTTCGCGCAGACCCCGCCGTTCCGCCTTGAAGAAACCACCATCGCGCAAATCGAGTCGGCGTTTCGCGGCCGCTCGCTGACGTGTCGGTCGCTCGTCGAGCAGTACCTCGCGCGGATCGACGCGTACGACAAACGCGGCCCGGCGTTGAACGCCATCGTGCTCATCAACACGGAAGCACTGAAGGCGGCGGACGAATTGGATCGCCGCTTCGGGCTGTCCGGTCCTGTTGGCGCGCTCCACTGCGTGCCGGTACTGGTGAAGGACAACTACGAAACCATCGACATGCCGACGACCGCCGGCTCGTTGTCGCTGCAGGGCATGATGACCGGCAAGGACGCCGCGGTCGTCAAACGCCTGAAGGACGCCGGCGCCGTGATGATCGCGAAATCCAACATGGCGGAGTTCGCGTTCAGTCCGGTCGAGACCATCAGCTCCATCCTGCCTGGCTACACGCGAAACCCGTACGACACGAGCCGCGTGACGGCGGGATCGAGCGGAGGATCGGCCGCCGGCGTCGCCGCGAATTTCGCGGCCGTTGGCCTCGCGAGCGACACGGGCGATTCGATTCGCGGTCCGGCCGGCCACCAGGCGCTGGTCGGATTGCGATCGACGATGGGGCTCGTGAGCCGGGCGGGCATCGTGCCGATGATTGCTGGTGCCGACATCGCGGGCGTGGTCACCCGGACCGTAGCGGATACGGCCGCCATTCTGCAGGTGATTGCCGGACCCGATCCCGGCGATCCGGTGACGCTGACCGGCCGCGGTCACGTGTCGTCGAGCTACACCGCGGCGTTGCGGCCCGACGGCCTGAAGGGCGCGCGCATCGGCGTGCTGCATCAGGCGTACGACACGCCGGCGCTCGATCGGGAAGTGAAGGCGGTGTTCGCATCAGCGGTCGGCGATCTGCGGCGCCTGGGTGCTGATGTCGTCGATCCCGTCGCGGTCCCTGACCTCGACACGCTGCTGCAGTCGGCCGCGAACTGCAACACGTTCAAGTTCGACCTGAACGGCTATCTCTTCGCGCTTGGCGACAAGGCGCCGGTGCACTCGCTCGACGAGATCCTGCGGTCTCGCCGATTTCATCCGTCCATTCAGACGCGGCTCGAGAGGGCACAGGCGTCTGACGACGAGCCGGGGAAGTCGGCGGGATGCCAGGCGTGGGAGGCCTTTCGGGAGAAACTGCGCGCCGCTGTCGTCGCGCTGATGGATTCGCTGCGGCTGGATGCGCTTGCCTATCCCACGTGGAGCAATCCGCCACGCCTGATCGGCGACCTCAACACACCGGCGGGCGACAACAACCAGCTGTTTTCGCCAGCGACAGGGTTCCCCGCCATCAGCGTGCCCATGGGCGTCATTCGCGGCACTTTGCCGGCCGGCCTTCAGTTCCTCGGCCGGGCCTGGAGCGAGCCCGCGCTGCTGCGGCTTGGGTATGCGTACGAGCAGGCGACGCACCATCGACGACCGCCCGTGTTCGCGCCGTGACCTGCGCGCCGAACCGGCGAAAGTGGCGATCTCGCATTGACACTCTCACCCTCAAGCGAGATAGTAATCCCCGCTCAACCTACCTACCGGTCGGTTGGGGAGGCAAACGGGGTTACTTTGCGAAGGGAGAGCAGACGTCATGCGTACGTTCGCTTCGCGAGTCGTCGTCGGTGTTGCGTGCCTCGCACTCTGGCCGATCGTCGCGTCGGCTCAGACCAGTTCAATCGCGGGAGCGGTGAGGGACACGTCGGGGGGCGTCCTGCCCGGCGTGACCGTTGAAGCCGCAAGTCCCGCCTTGATCGAAAAACTCCGTTCGGTCGTCACCGACGGAACCGGCCAGTACAAGATCATCAATCTGAGGCCGGGCACCTACACCGTCACGTTCACGTTGACCGGCTTCACGAACGTGCGCCGCGAGGGCATCGAGCTCACCTCGGATTTCACCGCGACGGTCAACGCCGACCTGAAGGTCGGCGCCGTGGCGGAAACGATCACCGTCACCGGCGACACGCCCGTGGTCGATGTGCAGAACATCACCACGCGGACGGTCATGACGCGCGAGGTCATGGACGTCATGCCGACGGGCCGCAACATCCAGGCCGTCGGGATCCTGATTCCCGGCACGGCTATCGGCGTCGGCGGCGGCGGCGCGCTGTCGCGCGACGTCGGCGGCTCGGGTGGCCTGCAGCAGTCGCCACTGCAGTACCGCGGCTCGGGCGATACCGTCCAGACCATCGACGGCCTGCGTCTGAACAACCTCGAAGCCAATGGCAATTTCAGCGGCGTCTACTGGAACGATCAGAGCCTGCAGGAAGTCAGCTACGTGACCGGCGCCGACTCCGCCGAGATGGGGCAGGGCGGTATCCGCGTCAACATGGTGCCGAGAGACGGCGGCAACAAGTTTCACGGCGTCGTCTTCGGCAACTACACGCCGCAGTCGTGGGGGTCGGACAACTGCGACTCGCCAGCCGTCGGCCTCGCGTGTACCCGCGTCAATCTCACCGGCGATACGACGTTCAACAGGACGAACAACTTCCTCACCAACGTCAGCGTCCTCACGAAGAACTACGACTCGAGTGCCAGCCTCGGCGGCCCGATTCTCAGAGACAAGATCTGGTTTTTCACCGCATTCCGTTACCTCGGCGTGAACAAAACGGTGGCCGACAGCTTCTTCAACCTGAACACGCAGGTGCCAGGCAGGTTCACGCCGTACGTCCCCGACACGAGCCGGCCTGGCCTCGACGATGGGCACATCAGGAGCATCACCGGACGGCTGACGCTGCAGGTGGGCGAGCGCAACAAGGTCACGTACTACCACGACGAACAGGACAAGGTGCGGGGCCACTGGGGCATCGCCTCCACGGTGCCGCCGGAAGCGTCTGCGATCCAGGCCACGCCCACAAGCTTCGTCTCCGTCTCGAAGTGGACGCGGACGCACACGAACAAGCTGCTCTTCGACGTTGGGCTCGCCGTCTACGATCAGCTCTATCAGGAGATCTACCAGCCGGAGGTATTCGCCGGTCCGGTGCCGCTCGTGACGATCTTGGACAGCAGCACCAACAAGATTGCGAACGCCTGGAACAACCCCGCGGATCACTACTCGAAGCTGTTTACCGAATCGGTGGCCGCGTCCTATGTCACCGGCGCGCACTCGCTGCGAGTGGGCCTGACCGTCAGCCAGGCACGGTGGCGCCTCGTGCAGCAGTACACGGGCGACGTGCAGCCGGTCACGTACAACAACGGCGCGCCGGTTTCCGTGACGCTTCGCATCCCCACCGACAGACGGAACTCGCTCGATGCCGACATGGGGGTCTACGCGCAGGATCACTGGACCATCAGCCGCGCGACGATCAGCGCGGGCCTGCGCTTCGACTGGTTCAAGACGTCCACGAATCCGGAAACGCTGCCGGCCAGCACGTGGAACTCGTCCGTCACGTACAGCGAATGCGCAGACGGCATCAACAACCTGAACCTGGGCTGCACGGGTCGCGTGTTGAACTGGAAGGACCTGAGTCCGCGCGTCGGCGTGGCCTACGACCTGTTCGGAAACGGCAAGACCGCCGTGAAGGCAAGCTTCGCCCGGTACGTCAACGGCGTCGGCCTGTCACTGTTGAGCTCGACCGACAACGCCAATCCGGAGGTCACCGTCGGCACGACTGACATACGCGCGTGGCCGCGGGATCTCGACGGCAACGGTTCGCCGTTCAACTCGGCCGGCCAAATCCAGCTGAACGAGCTGGTCAATTCCACGACGACACCGAACTTCGGCAAGAACATCGCGTCTACGACGACGACCGATCCGTCGGTGCTTCAGGGCTTTGGCAAGCGCGGCTACAACACGGAGTGGTCGTTCAGCGTGCAGCACCAGCTCGCCCCGCGTATCGCGCTCAACGGCGGCTGGTTTCGCCGCTCGTTCGGCAACCAGACCGTCAACGTGGACAATCGCTTCAACTTCGCGAACAACAGCTTCGACGGGCCGTTCTGCGCGAACGCGCCGGCCGATCCAAACCTGCCAGGCGGCGGCGGTTATCAGGTCTGCGGACTCTACGACTTGAAGCCATCGGTCGTCGCGCTGAACCTTCCGGTGAGCAACACGATTACGTTCTCGGACAGCTACGGTGGTGAGACGAACATCTTCTCCGGGTTCGATGTGTCCACCAGGGCGACGTTCAAGCGCGGCGGGTTTGTTCAGGGCGGCATCACATTTGGGAAGCGCGTGTTCGACCAATGCAATCTCGTCAGCGCGGGGATAGTGTCGGCGCTGACCACGGCGGCGACGGAAGTGGCCGAGATCTTCCCGGACGGCACCAGGGCGTGCCATCAGAACCTGCCGTACCGTCCCGATCTGAAGCTGTCAGGTTCCTACACGCTGCCGCTGGATATCGTGATCAGCCCGACGTATCAGTTCGTGCGCGGAATCCAAAGCGGCGGCGCGGCGCCGAGTGTTCTGGCGACGTGGTCGACGACGCCGGCGGCATCGACGACCCTGGGCCGGGCGTACTCGGCTGGAGCGACCACCAAGACCGTCCAGTTAATGGCAGTCGGCGCCAATTACGGCAACGACAACCTGAACCAGCTCGACGTGAGGTTCTCCAAGCGGTTCAAGTTCGGCACCCGAAGCCTGCGCGCGGACTTCGATGCCTATAACATCTTCAACAGCGATTGGCCGTTCGTGGTCACGAACACATTCTCGACCGCCGCCAACAGCGCGTGGCTGCGCCCGACGAACGTGCTGCAGGCGCGGTTTTTCAAGATCGGCGCTCAGTTCGACTTCTAGGCACGAAGGGCACGAAAACAAAATGCTGATCAATAGACTGGCGCTCGTCCTGATTGCAGCGACGCTCGTCACTGGCGGTGCACGCGTGAGGGCGGCGGGCGCCATCGAGTGCACGACGGCCGCCCTTCAGCAGAAGGCACCGGCAGACACCACAATCACGGCTGCCGCGATCGTCGCGGCAGCCGGCGCCACGCCATCGTTTTGCCGCGTGGACGGACACGTCGCGACGCCTGGCAACGAGGTGAACTTCCGGCTCGCGCTGCCGGTGTCATGGAACGGCAAGTTCTATTTCGAAGGCGTCGGAGGTTTCGCGGGAACGTTTGGGTCGCTGACGAATGGGCTGGATAAAGGCTATGCGTCGGCGTCGACCGACACGGGGCATCAAGGCACCGTGATCGACGCGAGCTGGGCCCTGAACAATCCCGCCAGGCGCATCGATTTCGCGTATCGAGGCACGCACGTCACCGCCGTGGCGACGAAGGCGTTGACCCAGGCGTTCTACGGCGCCGCACCGCGTCGCGCGTATTTCGACGGCTGCTCGAACGGCGGCCGCCAGGCGCTGCTCGAGGCGCAGCGCTACCCGGAGGATTTCGACGGCATCATCGCCGGCGATCCGTCGTTCGGCACGCTCGGCCAGGTCCGCCGCGCGCTGGTCTATCAGACGCTGCTGTCGTCGCCGGAACACTTCCTCTCGGCCGCGAAAGTGTCGCTGCTCGCGAAGTCGGTCCTTGCGAGCTGCGACGCGCAGGACGGCCTCGCCGACGGCCTCATCACCGATCCCCGCGAGTGCACATTCCGGCCGGAGACGCTGAAGTGCGCGGGACCGGAGGGCCCCGACTGCTTGACGGGCGCGGAGCTTGAAACCGTGAACGCGGTCCATGGCGATCTGAAGGGTCCCGGCGGCCGCGTGCTGACGCGGCTTCCGCTCGGCCACGAAGACGGCGCGAGCGGCTGGCAGGCCTGGGTGACCGGAGCCTCAGACCCTGAACGCCGTCCCGACGGCACGCTCGCGCTCACGGGTCGCATGCCCCTGGGGTTCAGCTTTCAAAACGGCTATCTGCAGTACCTCGCGTTCGAGAACGCGGACGGAAAGTTCGACTGGCGGACCTTCAACGTCGATCGCGACGGCCCGAAGCTGCAGCCGTTCATGGACGTGTTCAGTCCGACCAGCACCGATCTTTCGAAGCTGCGCGCTCGTGGGGCGAAGCTGATCCTGTATCACGGCTGGGCCGATCCAGCGTTGAGCGCGCTCGGCACGATTTCGTACTACGAGGACGTGGTGAAGAAATCTGGTGGCCGCGGACAGAGCGACAAGTTCGTCGAGCTGTTCATGGCGCCTGGCATGCACCACTGCATGGGCAACGGGCCAGGTCCCAACCGTTTCGACATGCTGAGCGCGCTCGACGCATGGGTCGACAAAGGCACTGCGCCGTCCCGCGTCGTCGCCTCGCACGCGGCCGGCGGAGTCGTCGATCGCACGCGTCCGCTGTGTCCGTATCCGCAGGTGGCGAAGTTCAAGGGCAGCGGGAGCGTCGACGCCGCGGAGAATTTCGAATGCGCCGCGCCCGGTGTCAGCCAGGCTGTGGGCCAGGCTGCGAGAAACTGGACGCCGCCCAAAACTGCGTGGGGCGATCCCGATCTCTCGGGCAACTACACCAACAAGTACGAGTACGGCACACCATTCGAACGTCCGCAGGAGTTCGAGGGACGGCGTCTCGAGGACGTGACGGCGAAGGAGTTGTCGGACTCCGTCAGGAAGCGGCAGGAAGACGCGCTCGAGCGGGCGAAGTTCCTGGGCGGCGATCCTGAAGGGAAGATCGGCAACTCCGCCGAGTTCCGCGACATCTACGAAGTGAGCAAAGGCAGCCGCGCCTGGCTCGTCGTCGATCCGCCTGACGGCCGGATTCCGCCGATGACGGCCGAGGGCCGGGCGCGCGCTGCGCAGGCTGCGAGGGCCAGAACCAGTTTTGGCAACGGCCCGTTCGATGGCCCCGAGGATTTCAGCCTGTGGGAGCGCTGCGTCACACGCGGTTTCCCCGGATCGATGCTGCCGGGTGTGTACGGCAACTCCTACCAGGTCGTGCAGGGGCCGGGATACGTCGCGATCCGCTACGAGATGATCCACGACACGCGCGTGATTCGCCTGGATGGCCAGCCGCGACAGCTCCACCCGGGGAAAGGCATTCGCCTCGATATGGGCGACGCCCGCGGACACTGGGAGGGCAGCACGCTGGTTGTCGAGACGACGAACTTCACGCAGCGTAGCGCCTATCGCAATGCCGACGCGAGCACGCTACGTCTGGTCGAGCGCTTCACGCCGAAGGGGGGCGGCACGCTCGAGTGGTCGCTCACTGTGGAAGATCCGTCAACGTGGACGCGCCCGTGGACATTCTCGATCCCGCTCACCGCGAACGATTCGGAGCACATCGAGCAGTACGAATGTCACGAAGGGAACCACGCCGTCTTCAACATCCTGAGCGCGGCTCGCGCCGCGGAGCGGCAGGCAGCCGGTCAGCTGCCGGCGCAGTAAAGATTCAGCAGAGCACGCCGGGCGTTACCGTTTGTCGGCGGCCCTCGACCCCTTGAGGATGTTCAGCATCGAGTAGTTGCCCTCGTGGCACGCGTATTCGAACATCCCGGCGGTTTGACGCCGGAGATCGAGCGCGGCCGTCCACGGCCGGGTCCACGTGCGCGGATCGTCCACGGTCACTTCGTATCGCACCGTGTCCTTGTCGATGCGCCGGTACTTCTCGGTCAGATGCAGCGAATCGCTCGAGCCGCGGTACGGCAGGCGGCCCGTGAAGTTCGTCACGTCGATGACGAGCGTGTCGCCGTCCCAGCGGGCTTTCGAATCGCCGAAGAGCTGCCGGATGCCGGAGCGCACATGCGCGCGGCCGTCCGTCGGGATGATCCGCGTGTCGTGGATCATCTCGTAGGTGATGCCGACGTATCCCGGCCCCTGAATGAGACGGGTGTTGGCGTTGTAGACGGTGGGAAAGATGGCGCTGGGAATGCCGCGGCCGATGCAGCGCACCCACATCGACATCTGCTCGGGGCCGTCGAACGGGCCGTTGCCGAGCGGAGGAGGCGTCGCCAGCGCACGCTGACGTCCCTCCGGAGTCATCGGCGGCACGCGTCCGTCGGGCGGATCGATGACGGCCGAGGTGCGGTGCGACGTCTCGCCCCGCTCGAGCCAGTGTGGCGGCGGTGAGGTTGCCGACCCGACGGCGCCGGCGTTCGCGGTGTCGGCGGTCTCGACGTTGAACTCCGCGTTGTCCGACTCAATCTGCGTGGCCGTCTGTTTGAGCCGCTGCGTGAACTCCTCGTCGGTCAGGAACTGGCGATCGCCGTAGGCGGCGTTGCGTTCAAACGGCACGCTCAGCTCCGCGGTACTCGACCACACGCCCTGAAGATCCGGTTCGCCCCACGGCGTCCTCGGCGCCTTGTAATCGGCGGCAGACAGCGTCAGCGCGCCGGCGGCCGCCAGTACCGCCAGGGGCGCTGCGAGCACGAAGAGATTTGGCTTCATCGTTGTTACCTCTGCGCGACGGTCGCCACCTTGGTACTGTCGACCGTGTACGTGATGTAGCCGATCATCATCTCTTCCCAAGTCTGATCTCCCCACCGAACGGTCGTCGACGGGTCCGGGTTGAAGCGGTTGGCGGGCGAGTTGTCGAAATGCGCCGTCACGTGGAGCTTCGATCCTTTCGGCAGGCTCAGCGGCTGCGCGAGCCAGTAGTCGGTCTGCCAGCCGAAATCGTACTTCGGCACCCGCAGCACGACCTCCTGACGCCCGTCCGGATAGATCGCCGTGTAGGTCATGTCCTTGCCCCGGTAATGCATATGCGGGTGCATGGTCCACACTTTTACGTTCTCGTTGAACGTGGCTTCGGCTTCGATCTGATGATTCGCCGCGCCGGCGGGAATCGCGAACTGCGCGTTGGCGATTGTCGCTGTGCGCACTTCGTTTTTCGGCGGCTCTTTCGTGAAGATGAGGCCGATCTTCGATCGATCCGTTGCTGGAGCGCCGTTCGTCGTGTAGTGCACCTGGAACTGCAGCGTCGATCCGGCCGGGATGCGTTTGGCCAGGCCCGCCGGGTAGACGGGCGCATCTTCGCCGACCGCCCAGTTGACGAGCGAGACCGCGTTCGCGCGGCGCGTGGCCGTCGCGAGCTGCGCCCGCTGCGCGTCGGTCAACTGCCGGGGCGCGCGCGCCGCGCCGTCTCCACCGTCGGCGATCGCGCGCACGCTCAGCACGTTCGGCCGCGCGTTTCCCGGCGGCTCGATGACCGAGACGATGACGTGGTGCACGTGTTCGGGATTGCCGGCGCGCACTTCGCCCGCGGAAATCCAGCGGTCTTCCGCGAAGTTCGTCGGCACCTCGAAATACTGATAGTCGACCGTGCCGTCGGCGGGAATCCTGAACTCGACGGGCATTTCGAAGACGACGTCGGGCTTGCCGTTCTGCCAGCCGGCCGCGAACGCCGGCACGGCCGGCATCTGCGCGGGATCGCCCTGCCGGGCCTCGGTATCGACCCACTTCACGATCGTGTCGATCTGTGCCTGCGTGAGGCTGCGATCGTTGCGGAATGTGCCGTGCGCCGGATCGGCAAACCACGGCGGCATCGTCCGCGTGCTGACTTTGTCGCGGATGGCGCGGGCCCACGGCCGCACGTCCCTATAGGTAATGAGCGACATCGGCGCGACCTCGCCGGGCCGATGGCACTGCACGCATTTGCTGTAGAGAATCGGCGCGACGTCCCTGCTGAACGTCGGCGCGTTCTGGTTTGGCGGCACGCGCGAGTCCTGCGCCGCGCCGACCAGCACCGCCGACACCGCCAGCGTCGACACCAGAGCGAAATACTTCATAACGATCCTCCCACCACGCGTTTCGACAATCCTTACCTACCGGTCGGTAGGTGAATACTTAGCTTAACATTAATATAGCGGTATGCCTTCATCACGAGCGGCCCGGCTTCCGGCCGTGGCCGAGCCCGATTCGCGCCGGGCCGAGATCTGCCGGGCCGCCGCGCGCATCTTCTGCGACCAGGGGTTCGACGCGACGGCCATGAGCGACATCGCCCGGGCGCTGCGGATGACGAAAGCCGGGCTGTATCACTACTTTCCCAGCAAGGAAGCGATGCTGTTCGAGATCATGACGTTTGGTCTCGATCGCATGGATGAGGAAGTCATCGCGCCGGCCCTGGCCGTGCGCGACCCCGCCGCGCGCCTTCGTCAGATGATCATGCAGCACGCGCGAATCATCACGCGCGCCGAAGGCGTCGTCGCGCAGCTCTTTCACGAACAGCGCGCGCTGCCGGCGCACATGCGCAAGGTCGTGAACAATCAGGAGCGGCGGTATTTTCGTCTCGTGCGCGATACGCTCAAGGAGATCAGGGGCGCCGGCCGGCTCCGCAATCTGGATCTCAGCATCGCGGCCCTGAGTCTGATTGGCATGATTCAATGGCTGCCGCGATGGTTCCGTCAGGACGGGCGGCTCACCATCGATCAGGCGGCGGACGAAATCGCCAACCTTGCATTTGCCGCGCTGCTCAAGCCGGTCGACCGAAAGAAGCGCTAGCGGAGCGCGCCGCTGCTGAGCGCGCGCAGAAGGTCGACCGTACTCTGCCGCGGTCCAAGGTTCGTGCGATCGGGTGATCGCAGCGCGGCCGCCGACTTGCCCGCAATCTGATCGGAGGCGGTCAGGCCGCGCCCGTTTTTCACGTCGAACTTCGCGCCGGCGGCGGCCAGCTGTTTCAGCACGCCGTCGTACCCGAGCAACGCCGCTGCGTGCACGGCGGTGTTGCCCGCCTGATTCACCGCGTTGACCTCGCCGCCAGCGGCGAGCGCGACGCCCACGCTCTCGATAACCCGGCGTTCGTCTTCGATCCTGCCGCCGTCAAGCACGCTCAGCCCGCGCCGATCCGTCTGCAGGCTGGCGCCCATACCCGCCGCCGCCATGAGCGGCGTGTCCCCCGACATCATCGACAGGTGCACATCGGCGCCGGCTGACGCCAGGGCGCGCATGATCGCGGGCTCGAGGAATTTTGCCGCGAGGAAGTACGGAGTCGCGCCGACGAGCGTGGCGGGAAGCTCGAAGTCTTCGCTGTTGCGGCGAACGGGGGTGCCTTGCGTCATCCGCAGATTCGGATTGGCGCCGTGTGCCAGCAAGGCGCTGACGAGGCGCGCACCGCTCCTGAGAACGGCCGCGTGGAGCGCCGTGTAGCCGGCTGCGTTCGTGTTGGGATCGCCGCCCTTGTCGAGCAGCAGGATGCCGACGTCTTCACTGCCGCTGTGCGCCGCTTCGACGAGCGCCGTCATGCCGTTGGGCAACGCGTCGTTGACGTCCGCGCCCGCTTCGACGAGCACCCGGGCGGTATTGGCGTCGCCCGACCTGGCCGCGAAGAGCAGCGGGGTGCTGCCGCCGCGCGGCACGGCGTAGTTCAACTGTTCGCGCCCCCTGCGCTGTGTGACTTCACTGGTGACGGATTGCATGTACGTGCGCGAGCGCGCGTGGACGTTCGCGCCGGCGGCGACGAGTGCCGCTGCGACGTCCGCGTGTCCCCCGGCGGCGGCCCACATCAAGGCCGTCTGATCGTGAAGCGGCTCCTTTCGATTGGCGTCGGCGCCATGCGCGAGGAGGGCCCGCACGGCGGCTACGTCACCCGTCCGCGCGCAGGTCATCAGGGCGGTTTCGCCGTTGACCAGCGCAGCATTCGCGCCAGCGCCGGCGTCGAGCAGCAGCTTGACCATGGCGCCGCTCCTGTTCATGCACGCCAGAAACAGCGGCGTCGCTCCCGTATCGTCGGCGCTGCCGGCCCGCGCGCCCGCGCGAATCAGCATCGTCGCCAGCGTCACGTCGTCGTGATGTGCGGCCCAGTGGAGCGCGGTCGCGCCGTCCGCCTGCCGCGCGTTGACGTCGGCGCGCGCCGCGATCAGCGACTCGACGCGGGCGCGATCGTCGTTGCGCGCGGCCTCGACCAGGGGCGGGACGGCCGC
>Ga0137395_10000589_pt1 | contig 15598 bp, 13 predicted proteins | sample czobulk216metaG_FD_108283 | JGI IMG/M metagenome (GOLD analysis project Ga0137395, IMG submission 108283) | Vadose zone soil microbial communities from Angelo Coast Range Reserve, California, USA - czobulk2.16 metaG | ecosystem: Environmental > Terrestrial > Soil > Vadose zone | place: USA...
CCACCGCAAACAGCGGTATGAGCCCCACCATCGAGCGCACCTTGAGGGGCTGCATGGAGCCGTCCGGCAGGTGCAGGACGTCATAGAAGAACTGGTCCTGATCGTCCCACAGGCCGACCCCACTCTCATCGCCGCCGATGTGGTTCATCGCCTCCGCGATGTGCAGGAAGTGCTCGAGGAACTTGGTGGCGATGTCCTCGTACACACGATTGTGCAGGGCGAGTTCGAGGGCGATGCGCATCAGGTTGAGCGCGTACATCGCCATCCAGCTGGTGCCGTCGGCCTGATCGATATGGCCGCCGGTGGGTAGCTCGCGACTGCGGTCAAACACACCGATGTTGTCGAGCCCGAGAAAGCCGCCCTGGAAGACGTTGCGTCCCTCGGCGTCATTGCGGTTCACCCACCAGGTGAAGTTCAGCATCAGCTTGTGGAACACACGCTCGAGGAACTCAAGATCGCCGTGGTCGCCGCGCTGCTTGCGGTCGATCTGAAACACGCGCCAGGCCGCCCAGGCGTGCACCGGCGGGTTCACGTCGCCAAAGGCCCACTCGTATGCAGGGATCTGGCCGTTGGGATGCATGTACCACTCACGCGTTAGCAGGATGAGCTGCTCCTTGGCAAATGCGGCGTCCAGGTGCGCGAGTGGCAGGCAATGGAACGCCAGGTCCCAGGCGGCATACCACGGGTATTCCCATTTGTCGGGCATCGAAATGATGTCGGCGTTGTTCAGGTGCCCCCAGTCGCGGTTGCGGCCGTGACGGCGGGCGGCAGGGGGAGGGGGCTGCGTCGGGTCACCGTTCAGCCACTCGGGGATATCGAGGTAGAAGAACTGCTTGCTCCAGATCATGCCGGCGAAGGCCTGGCGCTGAACCGCCCGGGCATCGGCGCTCTCCACGCCCTGCTGCAGCTGGGCGTAGAACTCGTCCGCTTCGCCAAGCCGGTTCTGAAAGGTCGCCTCGAAATCCTTGAAGGGCTCATCGAGCGCGCGCTTCGACAGGCGCACCTGGATCCGGCCGCCTCCGCCGGCGGGGATCTGCAGCGAGTACCACACCGCAGCCTTGGTACCCTCCTGGGCCGGATTCACCGCTGCGGCGCGTCCGTCCACGACCCGCCCATGAAACGCATCCTTCCAGTAGCCGCTTAGCGAGGAGTCGTTCCACAGCCGCAGGGCGTTGGATTCGTTGTCGCAGAACAGCAGGTCCTGAGGATCGCCGTCGGCGTTCAGGTAATAGGTGCCGAGAGCCGCATGCCGGGCCTCGATCGTGTGCCGCCCCGACATCCGCAGCTGCGGCTTGCTGACGCCGTTCTTCCAGCTCCAGGTGTTGCGGAACCAGAGTTGCGGCAGCAGGTGGATGGTGGCGGCTTGCGGACCCCGGTTCTCGGCCGTGACGCGCATCAGAATGTCATCCGGCTCGCCCTGCGCGTATTCGACGAACACATCGAAGTAGCGGTTGTCGTTGAACACTTCGGTGTCGATCAATTCGAACTCGGGTTGCCCGATGCCGCGACGCCGGCTCTCTTCCACCAGTCGGGCGTAGGGGTACTCGGCCTGCGGATACTTGTAGAGCATCCTCAGGTACGAATGCGTCGGCGTGGCGTCGAGGTAGTAGTAGAGTTCCTTCACGTCCTCGCCGTGATTGCCCTCGTCGTTGGTCAGGCCGAACAGCCGCTCCTTGAGGATGGGATCGCGGGTATTCCACAGCGCCAGAGACAGGCACAGGCGTTGCTCGGCGTCCGAAATGCCAGCGATGCCGTCCTCTCCCCAGCGATAGGCGCGGCTGCGAGCGTGATCGTGCGGAAAGTAGTCCCAGGCGTTGCCATGCGCACTGTAGTCCTCGCGGACCGTGCCCCACTGGCGCTCGGACAGATACGGACCCCACTTCTTCCAGCCCTCGCCGCGAGGAAAGGTCGTCGCGAGGCGGGTGTGCTCGGCCTTTGGTTCGCTCATATCAGCCTCGGTGTGCGACTTCGGGGGCCCGTGACAGCATATGCCAGGCGCGCGGCGTTTCCGACAGGCTCCAGGCCTGCGCAAAGCAGGATGTCGTTCGCGGCGATCGGGGCGCGAGGTCGACGACTGCCGGCGATTCGCGTGCGGCTGCGCGGGTGCGCAGAGAAGACCCGAGCGCATGGCAATTTATTGCGTAGCTCGCCACGCATCACGTCCGCGCCTGACAGCCGGCGCGCCGGCACCTTTGTCAGGTGCCAACCTTAAGCCCGGCGCGGGAATCCCGGTACACGGGCGGGATACGACTGATGAGGTATCGGCGCTGAAATATTCGAGTCATCCGGCAGGTCTACCTGACGCAGCGGGACGATGCTCCTCATGACACCTGAATCCATCACTACTGCACGCTCATGCCCCCCTTCCCGGGAATGGCTCAGGGCCGCCTTGGCGGTGCTCTGCCTGGGTGCGATGCCACCTTTTGCGTCCGCCGGGCCCGTCGTGCAGTCGGCCGATACGACCCTCTGGCTGAGACTGCAGCGCACGACATGGGTCATGCAGGGAGCGCGCCGCCCCGAACACCTGATCTACGTGATTACGGACGCGAACTGTCCTTACTGTCATGACCTCTGGTTGTCCCTGCAGCCGCTTTACACGCGGGGCCTCCAGGTCCGCTACGTCATGGTCGGGATTATCTCCAGCGATAGTCCCGGCAAGGCCGCGGCCATCATCGAGGCTCGCAACCCCTCCCTTGCCCTGGACCGGAACGAGAGACAGTGGGCTCGGTTGCCTGATGACCTCGGGGGCGGAATCCCGCCCCTTCAAAGACTGAAGCCTGCAACTGCGGCCGCCCTCAGGACGAACGAGCAGCTCATGCATGATCTCGGCGTACAAGGCACGCCGGCGTTGATTTATCGCAGCGGCGATCATGTAATGCACGTCATCCGGAGTGCGTCCGATCCCGCGAAACTCAAATCAATCGTGAGCGCCGCCGCCCCGGATTGAAGTGGCGCCTGACGGTCGCGCCGCACGTCGGGGAGATGAAGGTGATTCCGAGATGCGCCGTGATTGCAATGCTGAGCGCAGGCGCTCTTCTCCCAATCGTCGTCGCTGCGAGCCCGTGCACCGGACGCGGGGTAGAAGTGCAGGTTCTCGGTTCAGGCGGCCCTGAGCTCGAAGATAAGCGAGCGTCCAGCAGCTATCTCGTGTGGCAGAGCGGCCAAGCGCGCCTCCTTGTTGATAGCGGCGGTGGCAGCGCACTGCGCTTCGGACAGGCCGGGGCGCATGTGGCGCAACTTGACGCAATCCTGTTCACCCACCTGCACGTCGATCACAGCGCAGACTTCCCGGCGCTCATCAAATCCTCTTATTTCGAAGAGCGCCATCGGCCCTTGCCCGTGTACGGACCACCCGGGAGCGAAACCTTCCCCTCGACCACTGAGTTCATCGCGGACCTGTTCGAGCGCAAGCGCGGCGCGTACCGATACCTTGCGGATTTCGTGGACGGGAAGGACGGCGGCTACGCGCTACAGCCGCACGATGTTTTCCTGGGAGCCGGCGAAATCCGGACAGTCCTTGGCCCACCGGACTTCGCACTGACCGCCACGCAGGTTATTCACGGCGGCGTACCGGCCATTGCCTGGCGGGTGAGTCTCGGCGGCAGGATCGTCGTGTTTTCCGGCGATACCAACGGTGAGAACGGCAATCTCGAGCGACTTGCGAAAGGGGCGGATCTCTTCGTGGCGCACAACGCGGTTCCCGAGGGCGAGACCGGCGCTGCGAGACAGCTCCACATGCCTCCGTCCGTGATTGCCCGCATTGCCAAAACTGCCGGCGTCAGACGGGTCGTGCTCTCACACCGGATGCTGCGCACGCTTGGACGAGAATCTGAAACGCGATCCGTGATCGCGAGGGTGTACTCGGGCCCCGTGACGTTCGCAGACGACCTCGATTGCTTTCAATAGCCGTACGGAGGAGAGACGCCGGCAGTCACCGCTGCCGGCATTCCTTTCCCGGTTCAGACTCAGGTTGCGACCGATTTTTCCTCACGCTCTTGCGTCGCGCGGGTGCCTTTGAGCCTAGCGTCATCCCGCGCGTCGAGTTTCACCGCGCTGGCCACGCCGGCACCGTAGGCGGGATCGCACTTGGCGAACAACGCGATCTGCCTGCGCTTGATCGTATCCGGCACGCCCTGCATCGCCGCGGCGATGTTGTCGAACAGGCGCTGCCTCTGCTCAGCATTGAACAGGCGGAACAAGTTGCCAGGTTGCGTATAGTCGTCGTTCCCGTCGCGGTGGTTGTAGCGGTCAGCGTCGCCGTGCAGGGGCAGCGGCGGCTCGGCGAAGCGCCGGTCCTCTTTCGGCCCATTGAACGAGTTTGGCTCGTAGTAAGCGTCCGGGTTCTTCGTGTTGTTGTCGAAGAACCGCATCGGACCGTCCTTGTGGTAGTGATGCACGGGGCAGCGCGGTGCGTTGACCGGCAACGCCTCGTAGTGGGTGCCGAGGCGATAACGGTGCGCATCGGCATAGCTGAACACGCGCGCCTGCAGCATCTTGTCCGGCGAGAAGCCGATGCCCGGAACAATGTTGGAGGGAGCGAATGCGGCCTGCTCGATCTCGGCGAAATAATTTTCCGCATTGCGGTTCAGCTCCAGCGTGCCGATGTCGATCACCGGGCAATCGCTGTGCGGCCAGACCTTGGTCAGGTCGAACGGGTTCCAGCCAGTGCGCCCGGCCCACGCCTGCGCCTGCGCGTCGGTCATGATCTGCACCTGCATCTTCCACTTCGGGAAGTCGCCCTTTTCGATCGCGCCGAACAGGTCTTGCTGCGTCGATTCGCGCGTGCGCCCGACTACTTCGGAAGCCTGGGCGTTGGTCCAGTGCTTGTGACCCTGCTGGGTCTTGAAGTGGAATTTCACCCACACGCGCTCGCCGGCAGCGTTGATCAGGCTGTAAGTATGCGAGCCATAACCGTTGACGTGGCGCACGCTGGTCGGCAGACCGCGGTCGGACATCAGGATCGTCACCTGATGCAGGCTCTCGGGCGACAGCGACCAGAAATCCCACATCGCGGTGGGCGAGCGCAAGTTGGTCTTGGGATGGCGCTTCTGGGTATGGATGAAGTCGGGGAACTTGTAGGGGTCGCGCACGAAGAACACCGGCGTGTTGTTGCCGACGAGATCCCAGTTGCCTTCCTCGGTGTAGAACTTGATCGCGAAGCCGCGCACGTCGCGTTCGGCATCGGCGGCACCGAGCTCGCCGGCAACGGTCGAGAAACGCAGGAGCAGGGGGGTCCTGGCGCCGGGTTGCAGCACCTTGGCCTTGGTGTACTTCGAGATATCGCCGCTGATCGTCAGCGTGCCGTACGCACCCCAGCCCTTGGCGTGCACCGGGCGCTCCGGAATGCGCTCGCGGTTCTGGTGTGCGAGCTTCTCAATCAATTGGTAGTCCTGCAGCAGCAATGGGCCGCGGGGGCCGGCGCTGAGCGAATTCTGGTTGTCGGCGAGCGGATTGCCGGCGCTGGTGGTCAGTCGATCGCCGGATGGCTCCGACGAGTTGTCGGTCGGCTTGCTCATTGCGTGCTCTCCTCGCGGGTGTGAGACTGCACCCTAGGCTCTCACTGCCTGTAGAGGAAATTGATTAATCAGATGTATTCGATAGAGTGTGTCTATCAAGCCACACCCCTGGGCCGTTCTCAGCGTGCGAATACCTGGGGAAGCCATATGAATGTCTGGAAAGAACTCGGACCAACAGTACTCGCATCGTTCCTGGCGTCATTCGTCGAGTTTGTTGAAGCTCTCACGATTGTCCTGGCGGTATGGAGCGTCCGTGGTGCGCGTTCCGCCCTGGCAGGTGCGGCGGCTGGCTGTATGCTGCTCGTGATACTCGTTTTTGCCTTGGGACCGCTGCTCCGCTTTGTTCCCCTCGACACTCTGCGGGTTGCGGTGGGTGTGTTGCTACTGCTATTTGGCATGCGCTGGCTGCGCAAAGCCATGCTTCGCTCAGCTGGAATCCTTGCGCTGCATGACGAGAGCGGGGAATTTGCAAAGGAAACGGCTTCGCTTGCCGGCTCCCGCGCCTCGATTACGCTTGGAATTGATCTGGGGGGCGCGGGGGCAACGTTCAATGCCGTCGTGCTTGAGGGATTAGAGGTAGTGTTCATCGTGGTAGCTCTAGGGGCCACTGGCGGAATGTTGATTCCAGCCAGCTTAGGGGCCGCGGCAGCGGGTGTTGTGGTGATTCTTCTCGGCTTTATTGTCCATCGACCGCTGGCGAGAGTTCCGGAAAACAGCCTTAAGTTTGTTGTCGGAATACTTATTTCCTCTTTTGGGGTTTTTTGGGTTGGTGAGGGAGCTGGCTTTAACTGGCTAGGCAGAGATTTGGCGATAATTGGAATTGCCGTGATTGTGCTTTTAGCTTCAGTCCTGACGGTTCCGATTGCACGCCGTATCGTTGATCCCATCAACAAGGCTGGCATACCAGGTGTCCCGCAATGAATGAAGGCGCGAAGCCCCGGCGCGGGATTACTCGCGTGGTCCTCGCGGCCGTCGCGCAGCTGTGGGGATTGTTCGTCGACGACGGCATGCTCGCTTGCGCTTTAGTGGCGTGGTGCTGTCTTGCGATACTGGGCCTCCCTGCCATCGGAGTCGAACCCGCATGGCGCGCACCGCTGCTATTGGCAGGTTGCCTTGTTACATTGGTGATTGACGTGCTCGCGACCGCGCTTCGACGCCGCGCGCTGAGAGCTTAGGGTCGAGCGAAGGACGCTAGCGATGCCCCTCGGCATCCGGATCGCGCATCACGGTGTTGGCCGAGCTCCGCGGGCACGGAATTTGAACGGGAAGGTCTCCGCGGTGCCAGGGGTTTCAGCGTCAGGCTCGATGCGCAGCACATAACGACCCGGTCCCAGGCGGGAGGCGTCGGCATAGCCGTGAACATACCCGTCCGCGCTCAGAGCAAGACCCGCTGCGGCGCCGACGGGCTTCGCAGATCCTCCCTCATCCTGTTGAACGATCGTCATCCGGTACCGGGAAGCCGTCAGGCGCGTTGCCGGCGCCGCGCGAAACTCGATCACGCCAGCAGAAGGCAGCTCCAGGTCGGGTGTCGAACTTTCACGCACTGCGACAAATGTGAAGTGCGCCGCCACCGACGGCGTGACAGCAGCGGTGCGCGACTCTAAGGACGCTGTCAGAACCGGTGAGGGTCGGTTGCGCGGTTGCAGCCACAGGAATAGTGCAAGTGCGGCGATCGTGGCCGCTGCGAGGATGGGCAACCAGATCCGAGAGCCTCTGGCTCGGGATGCGGCCTTGTCAAAATGCCCCTGCGCCTGTAAATGATGCAGGCCTTCACTCAGCCGCAACGACTGCTCGAACTCACGCACGAGCCCGGGATCCCGCACCAGGCGATCTTCAAACGCCCGGTGCTCATCGTCGGACAGTCGTCCGACAATGTAGTCTTGCATCCGCTCGACATCGCGGCCGGCGTCTATCACCTCACACCTCCCTGGATAGAAAGACTGGCGGGAGCCGTCCCTGAATTCCGCGTGTCCGGGGCTTGACCCGCCTGACCCAGGATCAGTCCAATCGCGACCAGCGTCAGCAGATCGGCTTTCCAGAAGCCCCGGTGTTCCAGCAGCTCTCTGAACCGATTCCGGGCGCGAAAGATCACTCGATTGAAGTGCTCCCGCGATAGCTTAAGCTCCTGGCAGATCTGCTCCTTCTCCTCGTCATTCAGATAGAAGCGCACCAGGAGTTCCCGGTCCCGATCAGCCGGCAGCTCCTCGAGCATCCGCCGCGCCGCCTCGGCCCATTGGGGTCGCCCGACCCGCTCCCACTCGGGGTCGTCCTCGGTACCCCGAAGTTCATTCAAGGCGTCGGCGCTCGAGACTCCCGTCCGGTCCTTCCTGCGGTGATTGCGCAGATGATTCAGCGCCACGCGATACAGATACCCGCCCATGTTCTCCGGGTGGGCAATTTCACCGCTGCGCAGTTTCTCGAGCGTCGTGACTGCGGCGTCCTGAAGAATGTCCGCGGCGACCTCCGGATCGCGAACGCGCCTCAAGATCAGCGCGCGTAGGCCGGGATAGTCGCGATAGACTGCGGTCAGGTGCGAAACGGGGTCCGTTACCGGCGCGGGGACGTCCGATTTCGGAGGGAGCATCGCTACGGGTGCTGCTTGGTCGTCAACACCAATCATAAGGCGAGTATAAGCCGCAATCACGAGCCACCGCAGCCGGGGTTGAATCGTCGCCCGGCCGGTCGAGGTCTTTTTGTCGCGATTGTTCTGGCGGGGTGGGCCGTGCCAGGCGCCGCGGAGAATACCTCGTGCACCGGTGCTCTGGGAGCTCCCGCGGTAACCGCAGGCCCTCTGAAGACACTCGGAACGGAGCCCGCCGCAGCAGATTTTGCCGTCGTGCCGGGCCACGCGTACTTGATCGAGGTCGGGCAGCGCAACAACGACGCGCGTGTCGAGATTCTCGACCCGATGAACGCGGTCATTGTCCGGGCCGACCACCCCGAGCGACGGACCGGAACCCGGCGTGCTCTGGTGACGGCGCCGGACCGGCCCTTCCTCGTCGTCCGGGCGACCGGTAAGGAACACTCAAACGTCGTAGGGATGGCAACTGTTCGCGTCTTCGACCTTGCCGCTCTCCAGCCACGACCTGACTGCGCTGCGATCGTTAAGACTCTCGCCGAGGCCGACGCCGACTATGCGGCGGGAGAGGAGATCGCGAGTGGCCGCTCGACTCCCGGGACCGCCAGCGCACGCGATGCGTTTCTACGGGCAGCGCAGGGATATCTGTCCGCCGAGCGTGCACTCGCGGCGCCTGGGGACCGTGCGCTGCGCGGCCAGACGGCGCTCGCCCTGGCAGGAGTCGAGTACTTTGATCTCCAGGACTGGGCGAAAACGGCCGAGTGGGCCAAAGCGGCAGCCGAATTGCTCGGGAATGAGGATCCGTACCGACGGGCGCGAGCTGATGCACTCCTCGCCGCGGCGTGGATCGAGATCGGATCGGCCGCCCCGGCTGGACGAGCCGTGCCAGGGTATGGTGTGCGTTCGAGCGAGCTCCTCGCTCGCGCACGGACCGAGCTGCAGCGCTTGAGTCGTTTCCACATGCAGCGAGGCGAACGGTATGACGCCGGGTTGCAGCTCACGAACATTGCGTTGACTTATCTCTTTGAGGGTCGCTACCCGCAATGTGTGACGGCTTCTGCGACCTCGAGTCGCCTGTTTGGATCTATTCACGAGACATTGCGACGCGCGCAGACATGGCAAAACCGGGCGCTGTGCCTCTGGGGCCTGGGACGTCTGCCGGAGGCGCTGCCCTGGTTCGAGCGCTCGCTCACGGATATCGGCCCGGAACCCTATCCAGGCATCTTTCTCGCGTCGATCACCAATACCGCGCTTGCCGACTACGCGTTGGGGCACTTCGACGAGTCGTTGCGTCTTTATGATCGCGCGCTTGCCTTCTCGCAAAGGGTTCAGTCCCGGCGCGATGAGGCGTATTGCCTCTACGGAATTGGTGTGAACTATTACGCGCTGGGCGACCGGGCGCGCGCGCGCGAATTCCTCGAGCGCTCGCTCGCGATTCGCACGGTGGCGCTCGATGGCCGTGGACGCATGGCCACACTGCGGGCGCTTGCGACCATCGACGCCGGACAGGGGAGGGTGGACGACGCCATAGCCTCCGATCGGGAGGCGCTCGGCCTGGCGGTCGCTCCGTCGGCGATCGAGCGCATCAGGATTCAACTGGCGGCCCACACCGCGGCCGCCGGCCGCCTCGTGGAGGCGAAAGCGCAGCTCGATGAGGTTCTCTCGACGGGCGTTAAGGCCGACCCGCTCATTCGAGGAGAGGCGCTGCTGCAGCGCGCGGTGCTGCTTCGCGAGATGGGTCGGCCCCGCGAGGCTCTGGCGGACCTCGGGGCGGCTCGACCGCGCTTGCACATTCTTGGCAGTGTCACTGAGGAGTTTGAAGCGGACCTCGAGCAGGCTCGGGCACTGCGACTGGTTGGTCAAACTCAGGCGGCTTTCGCGGCCATCGAACGGGCCCTGGGACAAGCCGACGCCGTCCGCCTTCAGACTGCGAATCCCGAACTTCGCGCGCAGCTGCAAACGCCGCTGCGACCGGCCTACGACCTTAAACTCGAGTTGCTCCGAGAGCGGTACGACCACGCGTTAGCGGCGGGTCGGGTCAGAGAGGCCGATACGCTCGCAGCGAGCGCGTTCGCGACGGCGGATGCATCCCGCGCGCATTCCTTCGCCGACGTCGCGGCGCAGAAATTCTCGCCTGCCGTTCGACGGGCGCTCGCATCTGAGTTTCGCCGTCGCGAGCAGCTCTATCGTGAGCTTTCCGCCCGTCGATTTGCCCTCGACGCTCGACTTGACCGTTCGGGCTCCGACGACCCGCGCGCACAGCATCTGATGGGTGACATTGCCGAGCTCAGGCGCGAGATGGACACGGTCAACACCCTCATCGCGACCCGCACCCTGCCCGTCGGTGCCTCCGCCCGGACGCGCAGCGAACAACGCGTGAGCCTGCCGCCCCTTCCCGCCGATACGGCACTCGTGTCGTACTGGCTCGGGTCCGAATCCGCCTACGCGTGGGTGGTGTCGCCGACTGAAATTCGCTGGACGCTGTTGCCATCGCCGGCGGCCATCGGAGACAAGGTGGCCGCGTTCCACCGTTCACTGACGCGGCTCGTCGATATGCCCGTCGAGCGTCGACTCCAGGATGCTCGCGCTCTGTACGAGCTGATCCTTCGGCCGATTGAGCCGTGGCTGTCGGACGTGCGGCAATGGGTTGTCATTCCGGACGGCGCCCTCGACTACGTGCCGTTCGCGGCATTACGGATGCCTGACAGGTTTGTTGCGATGCAGCACGATGTCGCCCTCACTCCGGCCGCGTGGGTGCTGGACACGAATAGGGCGCGGGCTCGACCGCACGACCGCCGCGGCCTGTTGCTCGTTGCCGATCCGGTGTACGAGGGGGACGATCCGAGGCTCACGGCAGTGCAACACGTGGCGGTGACGGAGCAGGTTTCCGCGAGGCGTGCGCTGGATCCCGCCCGTCGCGGCTATCGGCGCCTTCCGTTCACCGCCCAGGAGGCAGCGCAGATTTCGGCGCAGTTTTCGCCTGCGGACGTTGACCAGCTGACTGGCCTCAACGCCACGCGTGACCGGCTACTGTCTCTCGACTGGTCGAAATACCGCTTCATCCATATTGCGACCCACGGCATCGTCGATGCGCAGGTTCCTGAGCTATCCGCGTTGATTCTCGGCTCCTACGATGCGAGCGGAGCCGCGGTCGACGGTGCAGTCCGTGTTGCAGATCTCTCGCTTCAGACACTGACGGCGGACGTTGCGGTATTCAGCGCGTGCGACACGGCCCTCGGCAGGGAGGTTCTGAGCGAGGGCCTGGTGGGCATCGGCTCCACGACGCTCGCCCGGGGTGCGCGAGCGGTCGTGGCCTCTCTTTGGCCGGTCTCCGATGAGATTGGCGCTCGTCTGATGACAGAGTTCTATCGGCACCTGCTGCACGACTCGATGAGCCCACCCGCGGCACTCGGCGCGGCAATGCGAGCGGTCGTGTCGCACGACGCGTCCGCGGATCCGGCGCTTTGGGCTGCATTTCAGGTTTCAGTGGTTGCGCTCGGGCCAGGCCTACCGAGCCGCAACGCCGGGACAGCGAAAGTTGCTACGACAACAAGGCCCGAGGAGACGCCCTGAACACGCCGATGAACGTTGCCGCGTGAGGACCAAAGGAGGCCACTTCCATGGAAACGCGGCGCTTGCGCACCATCCAGCAGCCCTCCCACATAGAGAGACTGCTGGAGGCTCTTGTCTCACGCGCAAATCTCTTACCGAAGGACAGTTACCAGATTCGCGACCCCGCGGCGCTGCCACCCGCGCTGCAGGCGGTTATCGTCCAGGCCGCTCAGGAGGGACGAGTCTGGGGGTGCTGGGCGAATAGCTACGAGACCTGCCTGTTCACGTGCGAGATGTCGCTCCCCCGGTCCCGTGAGCGCGGCATGCCCGTGCTCCTGGTGAATCGCTACGACGAACGCGGCGAACTCCAGGATGCGGGAGCCTGGATGACTGATCTGGAGGGAAAGTGGCGGCGATGCTCGGATTGACTCATCCCGGGAGCCGAGCATGAGCACGATCAGCATCGGGGGCGCCGAGCGCCCCCTCGCCGTTGCGGATGCCGGATGGATCGGACGAGCATTCGATGCGCACAAGCACTCCGGAGAGCTGCCCTGCGTGCGAGTCAGGATACGAGGCGGGAACGTTGACCTGACACTGCAGACCCTGAATTGCGCAGCGGGTACTGGACCGGGGGGTCGGCCACCGAGTAGCGACGAGGCGGAAATTTCCAGACTGTGGAACATGGAGGGCTTGAGCAGCACGCGCTTTGCCGCGGACCAGGTCGCGGCCTTCGTTGAGCGCGTGAGGCATCTGCTGCGCTGAGCGCAGCGGTTCGACCGATGGGACTAGGATCGCGGGGTAGCGGTGTGCCTGGTGGTGCCGCCGCGAGTGAACTCGAACCTCAATAACCACTGTCGAGAGTCTTGCTTGTCCGCTGGAGCAAACCTCCATTTTCTGGCGGCCTCTCTGGCCAGGCGGGCGAAATACCAGCTTGACCCGGGGTTTTCCAGCATCGCGTCGGTGACATTGCCTGAGCGATCGACGATCACAAGCACCGCGACCTTGATATGGCCGTGAATCGTCCGACGTGCGCTGCGCGGAACGTTGGGAATCTCTTCATGGACTACGGAGGGTGAGGCGTCCGCCAACGGTGCTGCGCGTTGATCCGACCGACGAGAAACAGGGCGCGGGGGCGCCGGCTTGGACTCGCTGGACTTCGCGCTGGCCGCAGGAGCGGCGACCTGGGGAGGCGCAGGCAGAGGCGTCTCGGGAGTCGGCGAAGCGGCTGCCGGCGCGCCAGCAGTACTTGAAGCCGATGGCTGGGAGTTGGGATGGCTCTGAAACAGGCGCAAGCCAGCCCAAACTGCGACCAACAGGATGAGGACCGCCACGATGGTCGGCACGAGCCAGCGCTGTTTGGGCGACACCTGTGGAAGGGCGGCCCGGCCCGGCGCTTCGCGAACGACAGCCTGAGGAACCGAAACCACGGATGCTTGTGGCGCGCGTTTGAACTGGGCTTCCAGGCCGGTGGCCGTCGGACGACTGGCGGGGTTGTGACTCAAGCATCGCTGTACGGTGTCCACGAATGTTGGAGGAAGAGTCGTGGGCAGGCTGGCGGTTTCGGATCGTTCATCAGGCCACGGAAGGCTCTGGGTGAGGGCCTCAACCATGGTTATCCCGAGACCCCAGATATCGCCGGCCGGGGAAAGCCTGCCTTCCTTTGCTTCCGGAGGATCGTACAGGGAAGATTGAGTGATGCTTGCCCTGGGTTCGCCGGCGGGACGGACGGTATCACTTGCCAGCTTCAGTTGATCATTGACCACCAGAAAGTTTGCCGGCTTCAACTGGCCCTGCACCAGGTTCTTGCGGTGAAGGAAAGCCAGGGCGTCCAGGGTGGGAAGGAGCATTTCCCGCGATTCGTCGGGAGTAAGGGCCCGATGGGGAAGGATCTGCGAGAGAGTCTGTTCGGCATACTCCATTACGACGAAGAGAAACTGGTGACCTCCGAGCTGGCAATGACCTGCGTCGAGAAGCCGAATCAGGTGAGGATGAGAGAGGCCTGCAGCCGTCCTCCAGTGCGCGAGCTGTACCTCTGTCACCACCCGCTCAGCCGGGACGATCTTGATCGCGGCATTCGGAATGTTTTGTGCCTTACATTCGGTAAGGAATACCGCGCTGTGGTCTGAGCCGTTCAGAAAGCGGCGCAAGGGATAGACTCCGTTAATGACCTCGCCCTGCCACTGCGGCCAGACCTCGGTCACCGTCTCTCTTCTTGCCTCCACATTCACCACGAACGACACGCTCCCTGGATGATCCGTTAGAAGATACCACTACGAGGGAGGCTGCTGGAGAACCAGATATGGAGACGTGGGTCACACTTTGGTGTCGCAGCAGCGCTGGCCGCGAGGTGCGGTCGCTATCGGGCGGTTCGCGCCCGTCGGCGCTGGGTTGCGGATGAGGCAGCCACGATCGGCTGGCATAGCTCTATCGTCAGCGCTCGTAGCGTATGAAGGATGTGCGGCGGGCCAGAGTGTCGTACAGGGCGCGCCCTTCGGCGTTGAATTCCTGCGTCATCCAGTAGACCGACGCGGCCTTCACACGATCCGCTTCCGTATACACAGCATGTATCAGGGCACGACCGACTCCGCTTCCGCGTGTTGCCGGATCGACGAACAGGTCTTCGAGGTAACAGTTGCTCTGCAGCGACCAGGTGGTCGGATGAAACACGTAATGGACGAATCCGACCAGGCTGCCGTCCCGTTCGGCGACCAGGCCGTGGGGTTGCACCCGCTCATCGACGAGTCGCGCAAAGGTCCCGTCGGTAACTTCGACCGAAACATGCTGGCGATAAAAGCGCAGGTAGCCCGCCCACAATGCATCCCATTGCACACGGTCACTCGATCTCACAGGTCTGATCTCGGGCACGGGACACGCCTCCTTATTCTGCATAAATGACAGCCGCGCCTGGGTCTCACCGGAGCGCCACGCAATTATCCACGAGCAACGGACGCCTAGCGATTGCGTGTTGTACGTCGGTCCGCCGCGAACTGCAGCGGATCGTTACCGTGGGCAAAATGTTTGGCGAGAAAAGCCTCGCCATGTTCGAGGATGAAGTAGCGGAACGCTTCGGCCGGCGGGGAGAGCGTCTTGGCCAGGGTGTTGACTACGTGCCAGCGACGCATGACCGGCAACCCTTCCGTTTCAGGAGCCGCGATCAGGTGGTGATCGAGCTCAAGGCCCACGGTGTGCAGCGACAGCAGCGCGACACCCATTCCGGCCATGACGGCCTGCTTGATGGCCTCGTTGCTCGACATCTGCATGACGACCTGCGGGGTCATCTGATACGCATCCATGAACTCGTCGAGCGCGGCGCGCGTGCCCGAGCCCGGCTCGCGCACGATGAAGCCTTCGTTCAGCAGCGCTCTTGCCGGCACCTTCTCGGCGCGCGCAAAGGGATGCTCGATCGAGGTGACCAAGCCGTGAGGGTGCATCGCGAAAGGCTCGGCCCGCGAGGGCCAGTTCTTGGGCGGCCGGCCCATGATGGCCAGTTCGACCGCGCCCTCGCGCATCAGCGCGACCACTTCCTCGCGGTTGCTGGCGACCCGCAGGCGTACTTCGACACCCGGGTGCTCGTCCCGGAATCGCGCCAGCAGTCGCGGCAGAAAGTACTTCGCGGTACTGACCATGGCGACATCCAGCACCCCGGTCTTGAGGCCGCGAAAGCGGGCGACCATGTCCTCCGCGTCGCGCATCGCAGCCAGGACCTTCTGGGTGTAGGCGAGCACGTATTCGCCGACCATCGTGAGGGACACCTTGCGGCTCGAGCGATCAAACAGCGGCAGCCCGACTTCCGTCTCCAGCTCCTTGATTTGCATCGAGACCGCGGGCGGCGTGAGCCGCAGCTCCTCCGCCGCGCGCGCGAAGCTCAAGTGCCGCGCGACCGCCGAGAAGACCCGCAATTGCCTGAGCGTGGCGTTCTTCATTAAGTAATTCTTAACTTGTCGCTAACTTA
>Ga0137395_10000590_pt1 | contig 15579 bp, 12 predicted proteins | sample czobulk216metaG_FD_108283 | JGI IMG/M metagenome (GOLD analysis project Ga0137395, IMG submission 108283) | Vadose zone soil microbial communities from Angelo Coast Range Reserve, California, USA - czobulk2.16 metaG | ecosystem: Environmental > Terrestrial > Soil > Vadose zone | place: USA...
CAGAATGAGGTCTTCACGGCCGCCGCGTCGGGGACGTTTCCCAGGAATCCCGTGATCAAGATCGCGCCGAACAGCCACTTGGCGTGCGTCAGCGTCAGGCTCCTTTCCGTCGAGAAGCGGTGGGCATCAATGCACCCGGTCGGGCACGACGTCCAGCTTCGCCGTCTCGCATCCGTTCGTGACGGCTCCGAGGTCGACCGAGATTTCCTGAAGCGTGGCTCCCTTCGTGAGCGACGTCGCGCCGGCGTTTCCCGCGCCTGCGAGCACTCCCAGAACCGATGGCGGCGCCTGGGAGATCTCCCCCCCGCGGGCCGCCGCGCCTCCCTTGGCGCGATAGAGCTGGACGTACATCCGATCGAGCCGGCGCTCCTGCTCGATCAGCCGCACGAGATCGTCGAAGGTGTCGGGCTTGAAGCTGTCCGGCGAGCGGTCGCGATCCCACTTGTCCGTCTCCTGGCCGTCGCAGACCCGGACCGTCAGCTCTCCCTCGGGCGTCTGCGGCGGCACGCGCAGCCGGACGCGGCGCGTCTCCACCGCGCGGCCGCCCCGTCGGATCGCGACCTCCACTTCCACGGAGTCGCCGGGTGCGGCGGTCGCGGGGTGCACGCGCACCTCGCTGATTCGCGCGGCGTCGAGCCCGATCGACGCGCTCACGTCGATCGTGACCGAGTCGAGCGTCGAAGGGCGGAAATGATCGCTCAAGAGCAGCGTGAGAGACTGCGTGATCTCATCCCCGACCCCCGATACCGGCGATTGCGTGAGCAGCACGTTGCCCTTCCGGACCGTCGTCGCGCCGGCGTTCATGTGGAAGGTCAGGTCGTATCGGACGGTCGCGTATCCCGACTCGTAAAGCGCTTCCGAGATCGAGTTCACCACCGTCATGCCGACGAGGCTCGGCGTCAGGAGGCGGCTCCGCGCGACTTCGAAGTGGTACTGCCTTCCGAGCTTCCCACTCCCGGCGATCGAGACCGCGACCGGGATCATCGCCGGCTCCGCCCCGATCTCTCCAGCGATGCCCACGCTTCGGTCGGCGAGGAGCGTTCCGCACGGGGTCGTTGCCGATCCCACCTTGGTCGAGATCTGCTGGTTCGCGAATACGGTATGGATCGTGGCGGCGGTGAGCGGGAATCGGACCCAGCCCATCCCCGAGAACGGATGGCCGAACGCGAGAATCCGATCGCCGTCGCGGTAGGTGAGGGTGCCGATCGCGGCGGCCGACCAGTCGCCGCGGATCAGCTCCACCCCGACCGCGGAGCCGGGCACAAGGTCATCGCAGGAGATGCCCGGCTCCGAGCCCCCGCCGGGTCCTGCCACGAAGCCGCGCTCCCTGAGCCAAGGCTCCAGGTACGCGATCGCGTCGGACGTGAAACCCGAGAGAACGAGCGGCGTCGCGATCGGCCGCGCGCCGGAAGGATCTCCGGAGCTGCCGCCGGGCCCGGAATCGAGCGAGCCCAGCGGCCTGTCAACTTCCTCCGACGGCGGTGCCTCGCCGGACGGGAAGAGATTGAGCATTTCGCCGATCGGCGTGATGCCGCCGACCGGGTCCTTCGAGAAGGCCCAGGCATAGGCGACGGCGCCCAGAAGCCTCCCGTTGATGTAGACCGGGCTTCCGCTCATCCCCGCGATGATTCCCGTGCGCTCGAGATAGGCACCCTGCCCGCGCGCCAGAATCAGCGTGGCGCCCGGCCGCTGCCCCTTCAGAACGCCGAGGATCGTGACGGGAAATGAATCGATGCGCGTCCCCTCGAAGACGCTCAGCCCGATCCCGGTCATTCCGGCGCGAACGGAATCGACCGGAAAGACGCCGGGGATCGTCAGCTTCGGGGGCGCATGGCGCGATGCCGCTGCCTTCGCCGCCTTCGCGGGCGCGACATTCGCGGGCGCGCGTTTTGCAGGCGCGGCCTCCGCGAGCGTGGTGCCCGCCAGGCCTGCGAGGATAAGAACGAGGGGAACGCACCGCCGGAGGAGGGTCATCGGTCGCGGAGGAGCATAGGGACTCCGCGCAGGCCCGTCAACGTGCCCCGCCGGCGCGCGCCTTCTCGCGCAGGCGCGCGAGCTCGTTCAGCGCTTCGATCGGCGTCATCGTTTCCACCTCGACGTCGGACAATTCTCCAAGGAGAGCCGCGCGCTCGTCGGGGCCGACTCCCGCGACGTCGGCTCGCGCCACGGACTCCACCGGCAGCGACCCGCCCTCCTCGCTCTCCCGGCGAGCGAGCCGCGCGTGCTCCGCTTCGAGCCGCGCGAGAATCTCGCGCGCGCGCTCGAGCACGGGGCCGGGCACGCCCGCGAGCTGGGCCACGTGGATGCCGTACGATCGGTCGGCCCGCCCCGGCGCGATTTGATGGAGGAACACGATCTCGCCCCGCTGCTCGGCGACGCACACCGTCCGGTTGCGGACGCGGCTCAGGCTCTCTTCCAAGTCCGTCAGCTCGTGGTAATGAGTCGCGAAGATCGTGCGCGGCTTGGCTCGGGCTCCATCGTGGAGGGCCTCGGTCACCGCCCAGGCCAGGCTCAGGCCGTCGTACGTGCTCGTTCCCCGCCCCACCTCGTCCAGGAGCACCAGGCTCCGGTCGGTCGCCTGGCGCAGGATCGCCGCGGTCTCCTGCATCTCGATGAAGAACGTCGAGGCGCCGCGCGCGATCTGATCGGACGCGCCCACGCGCGTGAAGATGCGGTCGACCAGACCGATCGATGCCGACTCGCACGGTACGAAGGACCCCGCCTGTGCGAGGAACACGCAGAGCCCCACCTGGCGGAGGAACGTCGATTTCCCGCCCATGTTGGGACCGGTTATGATCCAGATCTGGCCGGATTCGGCGTCCATCTCGCAGTCGTTGGGAACGAACCGCCCCGGATCGAGCGCGCGCTCGACCATCGGATGGCGCGAGCGGGTGAGGAGAAGCTCCCGCTGCTCGGAGAGCGCGGGGCGTGCCCAGCGCTCCCGTGCCGCGGTGTCGCCGAGCGAGAGGTGAAGATCGAGCTCGGCCACGACGCGCGCCGCTGCGTGGAGGTCCCCCATCGCGGCGACCGCATGGCCACGCAGGCGATGGAAGTGCTCCACCTCGAGGCGATGGCTCTCCGTGCTCGCGGCCTCGATCCGCTCCTCCATGCGGCTCAGGTCGGCCGTCACGAACCGCTCGGCTCCCGTCAAGGTCTGCCGGCGCACGTAATCCCCGGGGACGCGGGAGAGCTGCGACCGCGTCACCTCGATCACATAGCCGAAGACCCGGTTATAGATGACGCGGAGATTCGGGATCCCGGTCCGCTCCCGCTCCCGGGTCTCGAGGGCCAGAACCATCGCACGGACATCGGAGGTGTCCGCGCGATACCGGTCGAGCTCGGGATCGTAGCCGGGGCGGACGATTCCCCCTTGGGTCGCGACGAGCGGGAGCTCCTCGGCGAGCGCAGCATCGAGTCGCCCCGCGAGGCCGGAGAGATCGGGAAGGCCAGCGAGCCATCCTTCCAGCACGGCGCCGGGCCGGGCCTCCAGCATGAGTCGGATCGCGGGGAGACGGCGCAGGGCATCGCGAAGCACCCCGAGGTCGCGGGGCGTGGCGCGGCCGGACCCGAGGAGCCCCAGCGTCCGCTCCAGGTCTGGAAATCGATGGAGCCGGTCGCGCGCTTCGGCACGGAGCGTGGCGGCCGACGCGAAGCAGGCGGTCCGGTCGAGGCGAGCCTCGATCACCGCGCGATCCCGCGCCGGCGTCCGGAGCAATGCCCGGAGCGCCCGCGCGCCCATCGCGGTTTCGGTTCGATCGAGGAGGTTGAGGAGAGTGCCAGTTGGTCCGGCGGACGACTCGAACACTTCGAGGTTCCGAAGCGTGACCTCGTCCACGACGAGGGGGCTCCCCTCGCGCAGGCGGCGGAGCTCCCGAATCTGCGGGAGGTCGGATTTCTTGAGCGACTGGAGATAGCCGAGGAGCGCGCCCGCGGCGCCAAAACCCTCGCGCGCCGTCCCGAGGCCGAATGCGTCGAGGCTCAGCACCTCGAACTTCCGCTGGAGCGCTTCGCGGCCGCTCCGAGCGTCGAAGCGCGCCGGCTCCCATCGGGTCACGGGAACGTGGCCCGGCAGGTTCATCCCCGCCGCGCCGCCGTTTCCCGGAAGGCCGCGCTCGTCTCCGGGGCGGTCGGGCTCTTCCGGGAGCAACACCTCGCGCGGCGGGTATTCCAGAAGCAAGGAGGCGACCTCCTCGAGAGGAACCTCGCCCACCCGAAACTCCCCGGTCGAGACCTCGGCCACGGCCACGCCCGCGCGCGACTCCCCGATGAGGAGCGCGACGATGTAGTTGCTCTCGCTCGATTCCAGGAGGCCGAGGCGTGTCACCGTCCCGGGCGTGACGACCTCGACGACCTGCCGATCGACGATTCCCTTCGCGCCCTCGGCGGGCTCCATCTGCTCGGCGATGGCGACCGAGAAGCCCTGCGCCACGAGCCGCTTCAGATATCCTTCGACGGCATGGTGCGGGACCCCGGCCAGCGGAAGCGGATCGCCTTTCTTGTCGCGCGAGGTGAGCGCGATTCCCAGGACGCGGGAGGCGATGAGCGCGTCGTCGCCAAAGGTCTCGTAGAAGTCCCCCATTCGGAAGAGGAGGATGGTCCCGGGGTGCTCCGCCTTGAGGCGGCGGTACTGCTCGAGCATCGGGGTGGCTTCCAACGGAGGCCGCCCTACCGCGGAGCGATGGTGTAGGAGAAGCCTCGCTCTCGCCGGAGCCGCTCGCCCAAGGCGCGGGCTTCGTCGCGCGTGGAGAAGGCGCCCGCGCGCACGCGGAAGATGGTGGGAGTTTCGGTGCCTTGCTTCACCGAGACGTCATCGACGCCGGCCAGCTTGAGATCGCGGGCAAGCGCCTCGGCCAGCTCGCGCCGGCTGAACGCGCCGACCTGAACGACGAAGCCGCCCCCCAACGGGAACGTCGGGCTCGAAGAGGACGCGACCCGGATGCCCCGGTCCCGGGCCCGGGTAGCCTCGTAGGAATTCGGGTATCGGACCATCACCTGGCGGAACACGCCGGCGGCGTCGCCGGGACGTCCCACCGCTTCCAGGCTCAATGCCATGGCGTAGAGCGCCTGCGGCCCGTAGTCGCTCTTGGCGTGGCGCTCGAGCAGGCGCCGCAGGCCCTCGATCGCCTCGGCCGGCTTGCTCGCGCGGATCGCCGCCTGGGAGACAGCGAAGTAGTAGGCCTCCTCCTGGGGTGTCCCGTCGAGGTCGGCCTGCGCGGAGCGGAAAAACGCGAGGGCGCCCACCGCGTCCCCGCGCGCCAGCTGGGCCAGCCCGCGCTGTACGAGGGCCTGCCTGCCGATGTAGTCCTTCTCGACTCCGGGCGAAAAGATGCTGAGGACGTTCTCCGCCTCGGAGTATTCCCCGCGCACGTAACGGGCGCGCCCGAGCGCCAGCGTCGCCTCGCGGCGATGAGGGCCCCGCGGGTAAGTCTTCAAATACTCTTCGAGCGCCGCCACGTAAGCGGCGCCGTCCTCCGTGAGCATCGCCTTGAGGAAGGCGTAGTCGTCTTCCGATCCCTTCGGAAGCCGTGCCACCGGAATCGACGCGACCAGGGCACGGGCCTCCTCGCCCCGCCCATCCCCGAAGGCTTCCGTGGCCTCCGCGAGCTTGCGCCATTCGGCCGAGGTGCGGCCGCCCTTGTCGGCGCCCGGGCGAGTCTGGGCGCGGGCGCCGGCAATCGAGAGCGCGGCGAGGATCAACGCCACGATGATCGTGAGCACGCGCGATGCGTGCGTGCGGAGGATGTTCCTCATCCGTGCCGCGCCCACGAGAAGCAATGAGGGCAGCGCGACCAATACTCCTCCGCGTTGTGGCCGCAAGCGGCGCAGACGTAGACCTCTCCGGTTCCCACGCCGCGCATCAGCGATTCCATTTCGTCGAGCGCGCCCGATAGATCGCCTCGCCTGCGATAGAGATCGGCAAGGAGGAGGCGCGCGGGGACCGAGTCGGGCTCGAGCTCCAGCGCCTCGTTCAGGACCCGGCCCGCGTCCGCGAGATCGCCCTTCTTCACGTGCATTCTGGCGAGCGCGAGGTGGATCCGGACGTCCTTGGGGTTCCGCGCCAGCATCTCCTCGTACGCCTGGTCGACGTCCCCGAATCGGCCCTTCTCGAAATACGATGCCTCGAGGCGCTCGAGGACCAAATGGGAGAAGGAGGGGTGAGCCTCCGCGAGCGCCTTCCAGAGCACGCCGGCCCGCTCGGGCCGGTTGCTCTCGTAGTAGATGTCTCCGAGACGCAGGAGCGCCGCCGGGTCGTCACGGCGCAGGTGGAGCGCGGCCTTGAATTGACGCTTCGCGTCCTCCAGCTTCCCGTCCCGCAGGTAGATCTCGCCGATCGCCGACCGATACCGCGCGAGGCCCTCGCCGTTCCGCTCGCCGGACGACTTGGCGATCTCGGCCCGGACCTCGTAGGCCTGGTCCCAATCGTGAGCCGCCTCGTGCGCCTTCAGCAGGAGCTTGAGCGCGCTCCCGCTCTTTCGATCGAGGTCGTAAAGCTCCTCCGCCACCTCCACCGCCTCGCCCGCCCTTCCCACGGCGATCAGGTCGAGAACGAGCCCCTCCCGGATCGCACGGTTCTGGCTGGGGGTCTGCCCCGCGCGTACCGTGAGCTCCCGGTGGAGCTGGAGGGCGCGCTGAACCTCGCCTTGCTCGCGAAGCAAATTGGCCAAGTGGATGAATGCATCGACGTTATCGCTGTCCAGCCGGACACTCTCCGCGAAGGCCTGGAGCGCCTCTTCCCGGTCTCCCGCGAGGAGCGCATTGAGCCCCTGCTGGTAGGGGGTCTCCACCTTGGTCGGCTTCACCGCCGCGTCACGGGAGAGGACCCACGCCGCGTACCCCACCCCGGCGAGGAGGCCTCCCACAAGAAAGACGGTGAAAAAGCCGCTCATCCCCGGGCCGCCCCAGTCGGCTCGCCCAGGTTCAGATCCTCAAGGGCGAGGTTCCTCAATTGGCTCAACTCACGCTTCAGGTCCTGGTTCTCGCGGCTCATCCGATTCATGGCCGAGCGGACCTTGAGCTGGTGGAAGAGCGTGAGGACGAACCCGGTCATCATGCCGATCGTGAAGGCCACGAACAGCACCACGTTCGCGGGGACCAGGCGGTAGACGCTCCCCGGAAGGATGATCGCGGTGACGGTCTCATGGACGTTCAGGATCGCGAAACCGACGACGAGCACCATGATGACAAGCCAGACCACGTTTCTGAGAAACCACATGAGCATTCCCTCCAGGGGCGGGAAATCTCTGCGACGCCAAGTGCGACAATAGCAGCCCTGTGTCCAAAACGAAAACCCGAGGAGCTTCGTTTCGCCCCTCGGGTTCGTCTGCCTCGATTCGAATCAAAGCGCTATCACGCGATCGTGCCCGCGTCGCTCCCCTCCTCGGCGCTTACGGCCGGCTCTTCGGTCGCCGAGGGCTGCGGCTTGAAGCGCTCCTGGAATGCCGATTGCGCCGCCGCGGGCTGATCTGTCAGCCACGCCTTGACGCTCAAGATGATCCGGTGCGCCTGGGTATCGACGCGCGTCACCTTCAGCTCGAGGACATCGTCGGGCTTGAAGCTGTCCGAGGGCTTCTTCAGCCCCTCGATCCCCAGCTGGGAGAGCGGAATGAATCCTTCGAGGCCGTCCTCCAGATCGACGATGACCCCGCGATCCAGAAGCCGGACGACCTTGCCCTTCACGATCATGTCGGGGAGGTACCGCTCCGCCAACGTCGGCCAGGGATCCTCGCTCACCTGTTTCAAGCCGAGCGAGATCCGCCGGGCATCCTTGTCGATCGAGAGGACCACGACGTCGACCTTGTCCCCCTTCTTCAGCACCTCGCTCGGGTGGACCACCCGGCGCGTCCAGGACATGTCGCTGATGTGCACGAGCCCGTCGATTCCTTCCTCGATCTCCACGAACGCGCCGAAGTTTGTGAGATTTCGAACCTTTCCGGTCAGCCTCGTTCCGATCGGGAAGCGCTCGTCCAGCGAGAGCCACGGATCGGGCTCGATCTGCTTCAAGCCGAGGGAGATCTTCTCGTTCTCCTTGTCGATCTTGAGGATCATCGCCTCGATCTGGTCCCCGATGGCGACGACCTTCGACGGGTGCCGTACGTGGCGCGTCCACGACATCTCGGAGATGTGGATCAGGCCCTCGATCCCCTTCTCCAGCTCCACGAAGGCGCCGTAGTCGGTGATCGAGACCACCTTCCCCTTGACCCGCTGCGTCACCGAATACCGCTTGTCGACGTCTTCCCACGGGTACGGAGTCAGCTGCTTCATGCCGAGGGAGATCCGCTCCTTCTCGGGATCGAACGAGAGGACCTTGACCCGGACCTTGTCGCCGATCGATACCAGCTCCGAGGGGTGGCTCACCCGGCCCCAGGACATGTCGGTAATGTGAAGCAGGCCGTCGATCCCACCCAGATCCACGAACGCGCCGAAGTCGGTGATGTTCTTGACGACTCCCTCGCGAAGCTGATCCTTGGCGAGCTCCTGGATGATCTCGCTCTTCTGCTTCGCGCGATGCTCTTCGAGCACCGAGCGTCGTGAGACGACGATGTTCCGCCGGCGCTTGTTGAGCTTGATGATCTTGAATTCCATCAACTGGCCGATCAGGGAATCGACGTTCTGCACCTGGCGGAGCGCGATCTGCGATCCGGGGAGGAAGGCCTCGACCCCGTAGAGGTCGACGACCACGCCGCCCTTGATCTTCCGCACCAGCTTCCCTTCCACCAGCTCGCCGTTGTCCGCGGCGGTCTTCACCCGATCCCAGACCTTGACGAAATCGGCCCGTTGCTTCGAGAGAACGACGAGGCCGTCCTGGTTCTCCGTCTTCTCGAGAAAGACCTCGATCTCGTCGCCGACCTTGACGCCTTCCAGGTCGGGAAATTCCTCGACAGGGATGACGCCTTCCGACTTGAAGCCGACGTCGACGGTCACCTCCTTGTCGTCGATCTTGAGGACGCGTCCGCGGACGATCTCCCCTTCTTCGAGGTCTTTGAGCGAGTCCTCGTAGAGCTGGAGCCATTGCCCCATCGAGCTCGCGTTCTCGTCGTCCGGGTCGACTTCCGCGAGGCCCGTTCCGGTCCCGTTAACCTCCTCGCCCAGGTCCTCATGCACCAGCCGCGTTACCGCCTTGCGCTTCCGCGGCTTGGCCTCGACCTCGGTCTCCTCGGTCGGTTCGTCCTTCAAATCCACATCGTCATCGTGCCGTCGAACCATGCTTTTGTGTTTCCCCCTTGATTCTATGAATTTCGGCTCTTGTAGGAGCCGCTGGTGCCAGCGTTAGGCGCCCGCCGCCGCGGGGACGATCTGCGTGAGGCGTTCCACGACCTCGGCGATCACCTCGTCGGGCGTGGAGGCCCCGGCGGAGACTCCAATCCGACGTAACCCCGAGAACCACTCCGCGCGAATCTCGTCCGCGGATTCGACCTGATGAACCCGCGGGTTCACCCTCCGGCAGACCTCGGCCAGTTGCGCGGTATTCGCGCTCTGGCGTCCGCCGACGACGACCATCGCTTCCACTTCCGGGGCCAGCTCGACCGCGGTCTTCTGCATCGAGGTGGTCGCGCCGCAGAGCGTGTTGAAGACCCGGACTTCCTTCCCGCGCTTCAAGAGCGCTCCGACGATTTCCTGGACGTGTCCGATCGAGTGGGTCGTTTGGAAGACGACCCCCATCCGGGGAATGAACTTGAGCGCTTCGGCCTCCGCCACGGTGTTGATCACGATCGCCTTGTCCCCGGAGTGGGCCACGACGCCGATGACCTCGGGGTGATGCTTGTCCCCGATCATCACGATCTTGTAGTTCTCCTCCACGAGCTTCGCCGCGTATTGCTGCGCCTTTGTCACGAAGGGGCACGTGGTGTCGACAACGTTGAGCCCCTTGCGGAGCGCGTCTTCCTTCACCTCGGGCCCCACGCCGTGCGAGCGGATGATGACGGTCGACTCTTCCTCGATCTCTTCCAAGTCCGACACGACCTCGAGACCCCGGCGCTGGAACGCCTCGACCACTTGCGGATTGTGGATGAGCGGACCGAGGGCTTTCACCCCGCCCTGGCTTCGATCCAGGGTGTCGTTCGCCATCTTGATCGCGCGCTTCACGCCGAAGCAGAAGCCCGCGTTGTCGGCAACGATCACTTCCATGGGATCTCCTCCGTTCCTGCCGGAAGGGCCACGATCGCGTCCATGACCTTCCGCGCGAACGCATCCCCTTCTTCACGGCTCCCCGCCGCCCCTACCGGAGGCATCATCGGCGAGCCGAACGTAAGTCGAATTTCAACCTGCCGCAACATGGAGCGGCGGATATGGTTGGATCCTGAAATGCGGGCGGGCACCACCGGGGCGCGGGCCGCGGCCGCCAGATGCGAGATACCAGCCCGCGGCGGCAGAAGCGACCCGCTCTTGCTGCGCGTGCCCTCCGGAAAGATGAGGACCGCGCCCCCTCGATCCAGAACCCCTTCGGCACCACGCAACGCCGACCGTGCCTGGGGTCCCCGCTGAATCGGGATGCAATTATAGGCCCGAAGCATCGCCCCGAAAACCCTATTCTCGAAAAGCTCCTGCTTGGCCAGGTAGTGGAGCGTCCGGGGTACCCATGCGCCCACCAAGGGCGGGTCCCAGAACGAGATGTGGTTACAGGCGATGATCAGGGGCCCTTTGGGTGGGATGTGCTCCCGCCCCACCACCCGGTATTTGAGGCTCAGCCGGGCGAAGTTCACCACCACTTGGCGGCTCATGGCGTGGAACGGGGTCATCCCCCCCGCCCCCCGCCGCGCCCCGGCCGCCCAGTGCTCGGCGAGGTCGATCTGCTCCTCCAAGGTCAGCCGGGTCGTGTCGAGCGGGATCGCGTCGGGGGCGGCCAGAAGCGGGCTCGCCGCGCGGTCGCTGTCCCTTCGATCCCGCTCGCGGATCGCGGCCTCGATCGCCGCGAGCTCGGGCCGCTCGCCCAGGGCTTGAAGCTCGTCGAACCGCCGGCGGGCCCGGGCCTCGACCGACGCCGTCAGGAAGATCTTGAGATCGGCCTTGGGGAAGACGACCGTGCCGATGTCGCGCCCCTCCATCACGACGCCCGGGGCGCCGCCCAGGGAACGCTGGATCTTCACGAGCCGGGCGCGGACGTCGCGATGAACGGCGACGCGGGACGCGGCTTCCCCCGCCTCGGCGGTCCGGATCTCGGCCTCGACGGAGATCCCGTCGACGAGGATGCCCTCCGGGCCCGCTTCGATCCTCGTTTCCGCGAGAAGGCGAAGAAGGGCCTCTTCCGAGTCGAGCGCGACCCCATGCTTTCGGGCGAGCCACGCGACCGCGCGGTACATGGCGCCGGAATCGACGTGGATGAGCCCGAGCCGGTCGGCGACCCCCCGAGCCGTTGCCGTCTTTCCCGCGCCCGCAGGTCCGTCGATCGCCACCACGAATCCCCTCAACGCACGAGTCCCCGGAGCCTGGCGAGGAAGCCGGGATCGGAGACGCGGATCGATTCGGCCCCGTCCACGGTGACGCCCTGCTTGGCCCGGAGCCCTGCGATCAGGAATGCCATCGCGATCCTGTGATCGCCCCGCGCGTCCACGACCCCACCCCGCGCGGACTGCTTCCCCGCGACGGTCCACCCGTCCTTATGCTCTTCCACCTCCACCCCGATCGCGCGGAGCCCCGCCGTGACGGCGGCGATCCGGTCCGACTCCTTCACGCGGAGCTCCTCGGCGCCGCGTATGACGGTCTCTCCCTTGGCGAAGGCCGCAAGCACCGCGACCAGCGGGAGCTCGTCGATGAGCCGGCCCGCCTCGGGCCCCGAAATCCGGAACGCCGCGAGGGCGCCCGGCCGGATCCGGACGTCCGCGACCGGCTCCTCCCCGAAGAGGCGCTCGTTCCCCAATTCGATTCGCGCGCCTGCGTGCGGCAGAAGGTCGAGGAACGCGCGGCGGGTCGGGTTCACCCCCACGTCCCGCACCGTAAGGTCGGAGCCAGGAACCAGCGCCGCGGCGGCGAGCAGGAACGCTGCCGCGGACGCGTCTCCCGGCACGCGGATCTCGGCGCCGCGGAGCGGGGCCCCGCCCTGGACGCGCGCCCGCGTGGCCTCCCGCGCGACCGGACAGCCGAACAACGGCAGCATCCTCTCGGTGTGGTCCCTCGTGGGCGCGGGCTCTTCCACGACTGTCTCTCCGTCCGCCTGGATCGCGGCGAGGAGAACCGCGCTCTTCACCTGGGCGCTCGCGACCGGAGTCCGGACGGTCGCGCCGCGGAGAGGTCGGCCCCGGACCACCACCGGCGGGAGCCGGTCCCCACCCCTCGCGGCGAGGTCCGCGCCCAGGGCTCGAAGCGGCTCGATCACCCGCGCCACGGGACGATTCCGAAGCGAGCTGTCCCCAGTCAGGATGGATAGGAAGGGCTGCGCGGAGAGGAGCCCCATCGAGAGACGGAGCGCCGTGCCCGAGTTTCGGGCGTCGAGGACGCGGTCGCTCTCCCGAAGCTCGCCGCCGCGGATCCGCCAGTCCCCTCGCTTCGACGCGCTCGCCTGGACGCCGAGCGCCCGGACGATCCCGAGCGCCGCCAGCGCGTCCGCGCCGCCGTTGGCGCCCACGATCCGCGTTTCCCCGGCCGCTAGCGCTCCGAGAAGGATCGCCCGCTGGGTGATCGATTTGTCCCCGGGCAAGTCGCACGCGCCGCGAAGAGGCCGTCCTGGACGGGTGGTCGCGCGGCTCACCGCGCCGGGCCCTTCGGGGAGAGAAGCGCCCGGACCACTATCGAAGCCCAGACTTCGATCACAAGATCCGGTGCAGGCTCTCGATGAGGCGTTCGTTCTCGGGACGGAGTCCGACGCTGATCCGCGCGTACTCCGCGGAGAGGCCGAACGAGAGCATCGGGCGGATGATGATCCCCTGGCGCTCCAGGGTGCGCGCGACCTCGACCGCGGAGCCGGGAAATCGGGCTAGCACGAAATTGGCCCAGGTCGGGGTCAGCTGGATCCCGAGCGCGGGAAGCTCGCGCTGGAAGTAGGCGAGGCCCTCCCCGTTCAGGGCGCGGCTTCGGGCGATCTGATCCAGGTCGGTCAAGCTGGCGCGGGCGGCAGCCTGGGCGATGCTCGTGACGTTGAACGGGAGCCGCACCCGGTGCACGAGCGAGGCCAGGCTCGCCGGGAAAAAACCGTATCCAATGCGGAGGCCCGCCAAGGCGTAGACCTTGGAGAACGTGCGGAGCACGGCGACACGACGGCCCCGCCGGAGGTGCTCGAGACCGTCCGGGTATTGCGGATCGCTCACGTACTCGAAGTAGGCCTCGTCGAGGATCGTAAGGACATGGCCGGGAACGCGGCGGAAGTACTCGTCCAAGGCGCGCTTCACGACGATCGTGCCGGTCGGATTGTCGGGATTGGAAAAGTAGACCAGCCTCGTTCGATCGGTAATCGCGGCGAGCATCGCATCGGGATTGTGAAAGAGGCCTTTGCCCGGAGCCTTCACCAGAGTCCCGCCCGCGACCCGCACTGCGATCGCGAACATGATGAACGAAGGATCCGACATGACCGCCTCGTCCCCAGGGCCCAAGTGAATCCGGCAGAGGACGTCGATCAGGTCGTTCGAGCCCGAGCCGACCGCGATCCAGTCGGGCGGAACGCTCCAGTGGGTGCTCAGCGATTCCCTTAGGTAGTACGAGCTGCCGTCGGGGTAGCGGTTCACCCCGTGCGCCGCGGCCTGAATCGCCGCGACCGCGAGCGGCGACGGCCCCAGCGGATTCTCGTTCGAGGCGAGCTTGATCGCGCCCGCGATCCCCAGCTCCCGCTCCAACTCCTCGATCGGTTTCCCGGGGACGTATGGCTGGAGGGAGCGAACTTCGGGGCGAATCGTCTCGACCGAGGGGAAAGCCATCGGGTCCCTTTCCGGGCTATGTGTCACAGCTCAGCGCAGTCTAGCACCGGACGCTGGGCCGGGAAAGGCATCCCGCCGCAGCGCGTCGATCCCCGTCCGCGTCAGGGGGCGAATGGCACCCTGGGCCAGGGGCTCGAGCCGGACGGGACCGAACTGGATCCGGACCAAGCGGGCCACGTCGAGGCGGGCCGCCCTCGCCATGACCCGGACCTCGCGCTTCTTTCCCTCCGCCAGATCGATCAGGAGGACGCCCAGCCCTCGGTCTGCGCCTTCGTGCGTGACGCGCTCCGGTTTCACGGGCACGCCTTCGACCGTGGTTCCCGCGGCCAGAAGGCGGAGCGTCTTCGGATCGGGAATTGGCCGGACCCAGACCCGGTACCGGCGTAGGAGCGCGGTCCGCGGATGGAGGAGGGCCTCCGAGAGCGCCCCGTCGTCGGTGAGGAGGATGAGCCCTTCGGACTCCACGTCGAGCCTACCCACCGCGTGGAGCCCGCGGATTGAGGCCCCGAGCACGTCGAAGATGGTTCGGCGGCCGCCCTGGCTGCGGCGGCTCACGAGCAGGCCCCGCGGCTTGTGGTAGGCGAAGTAGCGACACTCTTCCGGCAGCTCGACCTTGGATCCGTCGAGCGTCACCCGGTCTTTCTCGGGCTCTACGGAGATCCCGAGGCTCTCGGGGGGCGCGCCGTTGATCCGAACCCGTCCCTCCCGGATCCAGCCGTCGGCTTGCCGGCGGGATCCGCCGGCCGCCAGAGCGAGGAAGTGGTTAAGTCGCACTCTCGGTCGAGGCCACCTCCGGTTCGGATACCAGCTCGATCTCCTCCTGCGCCCGCTCGCGGTCTTCCATCACTGTCCCCAGCTCCTTGAGCTCGGGAAGGTCCGCGAGATCGTTGATTCCCATGTACGAGAGGAACTCGGGCGAGGTGGCGTAGAGGAGCGGCCGGCCGACCGCCTTCGATCGTCCTTTGATGAGCGCGAGACTCCGCTCGAGCAGCGTGTGGAGCGCGCCGCCCGAATCCACCCCTCGAATCGAGTCGACCTCGACCTTGGTGATCGGCTGCTTGTACGCGATGATCGCGAGGGTCTCGAGGCCGGCCCGCGACAGGCGGACCTTCCGGCGGGACCGGAGCATCCGGTCGATCCAGGGCGCGCACTCCCTTCGGGAGAGGAGCTGGTAGCCGCCCGCGATCTCCACGAGGACGACTCCGCGGTCGGAATCGCGAAGATCGCGCTCCAATTCTTGGAGTAAGGCGACCGTCTCCTCCGGCCCGGGCCCCTCGAGCACTTCCACCAACGTCGAGAGCCCCACGGGCGAGTCGCTCGCAAAGAGCAGCGCTTCAACGATCTGCTTCTGGGTCGGCATCAGGCGTTCTCCTCTTCCAACTCAACGGGGATGGGGGCGGCGTTGCCGCGCCATTCGATCCAGATCGGTCCGAAGAGCGACTCCTGGGCGGCCGCGATGCTTCCCTGCTTCAGCAGCTCGAGGAGGCCCAGGAACGCGGTAATCTTCTCAATGCGCGTGACGAAACGCTCGAGCAGCTCCGCGAAGAGGAGCCGCGGTTTATCGATGAGGCGGCCCCGCATGAGCCCCATCGCCTCCTCCAGGCTGAGCGGCTCGGCGGTGACCGTGTGGACGATCGGCGGGACCTGGCGCGAGAGGACCGTCTTGAGCGCGTCGAGGAGGCGGAACATGCTGACGGGTAGAAGCTCGCTGGCTTCCGGGTCCTCCAGCTGCGCCGGG
>Ga0137395_10000591_pt1 | contig 15570 bp, 15 predicted proteins | sample czobulk216metaG_FD_108283 | JGI IMG/M metagenome (GOLD analysis project Ga0137395, IMG submission 108283) | Vadose zone soil microbial communities from Angelo Coast Range Reserve, California, USA - czobulk2.16 metaG | ecosystem: Environmental > Terrestrial > Soil > Vadose zone | place: USA...
GAGCGCGGGATTTCGACGGACATCTCGGATGAGAATACGCCCCGCAAAGAATCGTGCCTTCGCCCGACTATCGTTTCTGCGAGGTTGTGACGGACGTACCGGAGTCCCGGATCCAAGGCATGCTTCGGATAACCGAAAGATATCGATCGCTTATTTAGAGGTGCGGTTGGCTGACCCAGCCTCGCCGCCGTTCTTCAATGTGCGACATCGCGTCATCAGCGCGGCGTGTCGCCATCCGGCCCGAACGGGGCTCCATGTCCAGGCACTATGCGATCAGCCAGGGCCAGGATCCGAGCTCGGCTCTTGTGCAGCTGCTCCATGTCGGAGTATGGATCGTCGGCCGGCCCTGATCACATCCACCAGGCATGCGTGAACGCGACGACCCACTCCGCCGTTCCGACGAGAGTTGTGATGTCCTGAGGGCCGTGCCCGGGGGTGGCGATCAGTCGGACGGAGTGATCAGAACCCTGTCTGCCTCCCGGTCAGTCCATGTGTCGCGGAAATATATGGCCTAGTAGTCGTGGACCCGGGCGTTGGGAAACAGAGCGGCGTTGAGTGTGTGGTCCGGGTGGTGGTGCGACAGAACGATGTCGGTGACACGATCCGGCTCCACTCCGAGTGAAGCCAGCGGCGCCAGGATCTGGCTGCGATCGCGCACCATCCCGGGATGGATGACTATGATCGCGTTCGCATCGCGCACCAGCGACACCGTGGACATGACGGACTCGTCATCGGCTCTGCCTTCGACGAGCAGGTCAACAGTTGCGGTCATCGCCTCAGGCGCGTCCGTGTTCATCGCCGGAAAAGCCCCATCACGTACCGCGCGAGTTTGACCACAATCGAGAAAATGTCGACCTCTCGGGTAGCCAACGAAGGAACTTGACTGTGGCAGCCGGCGCACATGCTCAGGCGTCTCCACGAATCGAACGCAGGGCCATGTAGGAGGCTGAATCCGCCAGCAGGCCACCGTCTACCGGCAGGCAAACGCCCGTGACATACGACGCCGCGTTAGAGCACAGCCAGACCACCGCCTCGGCGCACTCTTCGGGGCGACCCAGGCGTCCGAGGGGGATCGCCGGACGGCGGTAGCGCTCGACCCACGCCAGGTCGTGGCCGTACCCGCGCGCGAGCATCTCGGTCGCGAAGCCACCACCGCAGATCGCGTTGATCCGAATGCCCTCCCGCCCATATTCGATCGCCGCCGACCTGGTCAGGCCGTCGACCCCATGCTTGGTAGCGGAGTAGATGGCGCCGTTCGGCGATCCGGCGAGTCCATCCACGGAAGACATGTTGACGATGGCGCCGCCGCCGCCTTGGCGCAGCATCTGCTTGAGCTCGTGCTTCATGCACAGCCACACGCCGCGCAGGTTCACCGCGATGGTCTCCTCGAATTCCTTCTCATCGGTGTCGGCCGTAAGCGCGCCCGAACCCCCGTAGGCGGCGTTGTTGAACGCACAGTCGAGCCGGCCGAAGCGGTCCACGCAGGCGGCCACGAGCGCCTCGACCTGATTCGGCTTGCCTACGTCCGTCGCGCGAAACTCCGCTTCGGCGCCATGCTCGCGCACCGTGCGGACCGCAGCCTCTCCGCGGGCCGGATCGCGGCTGCCGATCATTACTTTCGCGCCTTCCCGAGCAAACGCGACCGCGGTGGCCAGACCGATGCCGGCGCTGCCGCCCGTCACGAGACACACCCGGCCCTGAAGCAGACCCAACTCTGGCTCTCTCAGTCAGGCAGGCAGTCGAGAAGACGTTCGAGGTCGGACCGGTCGTTGTAGAAGTGCATTGAGATCCTCATACGGCCCTCGCGGACGGCGCACGCAACGTACCTCTCCTGGAGCCGGTGGTTCAGCTGATCCATGTCGACGCCCTCGCGCTGCACCGAGATGATCCCCGACCTCTCGGCATTGCGGTGTGAGCTGACAACGGACCACTTCATATCTTCCAGCGCCGCGGTGACCTCAGCCCCGTACTCCATCACTCGGTCCTCGATCTGACGAGTTCCCAGCGAGGTCATGAGGTCGATGACCGCCTCAGTGCCGAATATGGACATCATGTCCGGGATCCCCGGTTCGAAGCGCCTGGCCTCGGCCGCCCAGTCGAGCTTGTAGTCGACCAGGCTCGGCGGCGGGATCTTCTGCACGCTCTTCCATCCGGGCTCCGGCACACCGAGTCTGGATCGCACATGTGGAGCGAAGTAGCAGATGGCCGTGCCCCAGCCCGACATCATGAACTTGTAACCGTGGGCAACTAGCACGTCGGAGCCGAACTCCTGGACGTCGACGCGCATAGCGCCCGCGGCCTGGGTGGCGTCCACCACCAGCCATGCCCCGCGCTCGTGGCACAGCCGCGCAACCTCAGCGAGAGGCGCGCGGAAGCCGTTGCCGAAGTTCACCATCTCCAGGCAGACGACCCGCGTGCGCGACGTCATCAGCGCCTCAACGTCCTCGAGGTCGAAACGCTGCCGCCCGCGATCGGCGATCAATCTGAGCTCGACGCCTCGCGACGCGAGGTTCATCCACGGATAAACGTCCGCGGGAAACGCCTGGTCGTAGGCGATGACCTGGTCGCCCGAGCGCCAGTCCAGTCCCAGGGCGACGACGCCGATGCCCTCGGCCGTGCTCTTCAAGAACGCGACGTCGTCGACGTCGCAGTTGAAAAACTGTGCGGCCTTAGCGCGCACGCGATCAAGGGCGTCGCCCCACAAGCCGGCGCCCTCGGGCAGCTCCGCGCCCGCCATCTTGTGCGCGAAGTCCTCGATCGTCTCCACGTAGGTGCGCGGCGGCGGCCCGAATGTGGCGTGGTTGAACCACGTCCACTTCTCGGTGACAGGGAACTGCTCCTTGCGGAGCGAGGCGACGTCGAACCCGACTGCCTTAGACAGCGGTGAAGCCTCCATCGATCACGAACATCCCTCCTGTCACCCATGAGGATTCGTCCGAAGCAAGGAACAGCGCCAGCCTGGCGAGGTCCTCCGGCTCTCCCCACCGTCCCATCGGCACGGTCTGCCGGACCGCCTCCTCGTACTCGGGGGTCATCTCGCCCACCAGCGGAGTGCGCACGGCGCCGGGAATGATGCAGTTGCACCGGATGCCGTACTTCGCGTGCTCGACCGCGAGCGTTCGCGTGATTGCGATCACCCCTCCCTTGGCAGCCGTGTATGCATCCGACGCACCGCGCCCTACGCGCAGGGCCGCAACGCTGGACGTGTTGATGATCGAGCCTCCGCCCGCCTTCTGCATCGCCGGGATGCCGTATTTGCAGCCGAGGTAGATCCCCTTCAGGTTCACCGCGATGGTGCGGTCCCAGATGTGTTCCTCGAGCAATGGGCTTGGAGCGTCAAACCCAGGACGGTAGTTGCCCCGGGCCGCGTACCAGAGCCCGGCGTTGTTGTAGAGCACGTCGAGCTTGCCGAACTCCGCCACGGTCGCGTCCACCGCCGCCTTGACCTGCTCCGCGCTGGCCACGTCACACGTGACGGCAATCGCCCGGCCGCCGGCGTCGCGCACCTCGCGGGCGGTGGCCTCGCCGTTCTTGGCGTTGATCTCGGCGATACAGACGGCCGCGCCACGCTCGGCGAAAAGCTTCGCCGCGGCCTTGCCCTGGCCGCTGCCCGCACCGGTGATCATCGCGACCCTGCCGTCGAGCCTCATGTGCTCCTCCAGGTCTCTGACTGGTACTTGCGCACGCGCCTCTCGTCCACGTTGAAGCCGCATCCGGGCAGATCCGGGACGGCAATTGTCCCGTCCTTGCGGATGTCGAATGTCGGATCCACCAAGTCCTCGGCGTAGAAGAGCCGGGCCGGCGACATGTCGGCCGGGAGGGTGAACCCTGGCAGCGACGAGATTGCCAGGTTGAACCCACGTCCAATCCCGGTCTCGAGCAGCCCGCCGCACCAAACCGGTACTTGGTGCTCGAGGCACCAGTCGTGGACGGCGAGGCTGGGGGTCACGCCGCCCAGACGCGCCGGCTTGATGTTCACGATCCGGCCCGCCCCCAGCTTGAGCGCCGCGCGTGTGAGGCCAAACGTGAGCGCGCTCTCGTCGAGGCAGATAGGCGTCCGCAGCCGCGACTGGAGCTCAGCGAGCTCCACCAGCGCATCGCCGGGAAACGGCTGCTCGATCATGAGCAGGCCGAGCTCGTCCAGCGCGTCCCACGGACCCGGATCGTATGGGTCGTACCCGGTGTTGCCGTCGGCCATCACCGGCAACGTGGGGAAAGCCGCCATGACCCGTGTCAGCACGGCCACGTCCCAGCCCGGCTCGATCTTCACCTTGATGCGGCAGAAGCCCTGCGCCACCCGCTGGTCAATCTCGGCGAGCAGGTCCTTGACGGTCGGTTTGATGCCGAAGCTCTCACCGGTCGGGATCGAGCTCTTGACCCCGCCGAGCAGGTCCTTAAGTGGCACGCCGAGCTTGGACGACGCGATCGCCCACGCCGCGCACTCCAGGCCGTGCTTGGCCATGTTGTAGCCCTGGTATCCGGCGTACGCGGCGGCCACCTCGGCCGGCCCGGCGAATGTTTTGCCCGCCACCAGCGGCACCAGCAGGCGGGTGAGCGCGTACCAGTTGCCGTCGTACGTGTCCGCCGAGTAGATGGGCAGGTCCATGCCGGGCGACTCGCCCCAGCCCACGGTCCCATCAGCATCCTCGGCCCGGATGATGACCGTCCGCTTCTTGGTGGTCGTCCCGTGCGCCGTCTTGAAGCTCGTGATCATCGGCAGGTCGAGCGCCAGCACCTCGACCGAGGCGAGTTTGATCTCCACCTTCGGTGTGGTCCGGGCTCGCGCGGTGGTGCGGCTCACCTGGCCGCCTTCGGTTGCGCCAGCGATTCAGCGCCGCTGATCACGTGCCGTTCGGTCGCGCCAGGAAACACCAGGCGGAACAAGGAGTCGTCGGCCGAATGCAGCTCGGTCGCGGCCACCACGGCGCCGTCGACGCGAAAGCGATGGAAGCGGTTGTTCGGATAAGCGTTGAACACCACGATCTCGCCATCCGCACCGAGGTAGCCGAGGTTGGCGTTGCCCGCCAACTGGTCGTGCGTCTTGACCAGCGCCTGCTCGGGGCTGGCGCCGTGGTCGAGGATCTCCTCGAATACTCGGAAGCCCACCTCCGAATCCGCCTTGCCCTGCAGGCGGCCCGCGAATCGGTCGCGGAACTCACGCTCGCGTGTGAACGAGCCGTTGTGGCAGAAGGCGAAACGGCCCTTCTCCGCCAGGAACGGCTGCGTGTCCGCCATCTGGATGGTGCTGAGCCGGTTCGGCCGCCGGAAGTGGACGAGAAAATGGGTCGAGACGACGTTGGCGATCTGCTTCACACCGGCACGGTCCTCGGACAGACGGCCTTCGTAGCGGTGCCGCTTCACCTGACCATGCTCCAGCCACGCCACGCCCCAGCCGAAGCTGGCGATGCCGTAGTACTCGACCTTCTCGGCCCACGGCACCAGCTCCTGAAAACGCGTTGGTGTCGCCCAGCGGACGGCGAGGATCTCACACACCCATGTGGCTCACTCGTGGCTGATGAAGATGTTCTTGATCTGGGTGTAGTGATCCAGCATCTCCATTCCCAATTGGCGCCCGATACCGCTCATCTTGTAGCCCCCGAACGGCGCCTCCAGGTGCACGCTCCAGTTGGTGTTGATGCTGAACTGGCCGGTGCGGACGCCGCGCGCCACGCGGAGTGCGCGACCGATGTCCCGCGTCCACAGCGAGCCTGCCAGGCCGTACGGAGTGGCGTTGGCCAGGCGGATCACCTCCTCCTCATCGTCGAAAGGTATGGCGACGAGCACCGGGCCGAAGATCTCCTCCTGCGCGATGCGGTAGGTGTTGTCTACGTGGTCGAGCACCGCCGGCTCGATCAGGTTGCCCTCGGGCGGCCCGAGGCGCTTGCCCCCGCACACGAGATGGGCTCCCTCCTCCTGCCCGATCTGCAGGTAGTTCTCGACCCTTTCGAGCTGGGCGCGGCTGACCACCGGGCCGATCTCGGTCTTCGGGTCGAGTGGATCACCCACCCGCAGCTTCCTGGTCCGCGCGGCGAACTTCTCCAGGAACTCGTCGTAGACCCTGCGGTGCACTAGGGCGCGGCTGCGCGCGCAGCAGTCCTGGCCCGCCATGTTGAACACGGCGATGACCGACGAAGGCACCATCTTGTCGAGGTCCGCGTCCTCGAACACGATGTTCGGCGACTTGCCGCCCAGCTCGAGGAGCAGGCGCTTGAGCGTGTCGGCGCTCTTGCGCACGATCTGCTGGCCGGTCGTCGTCTCGCCCGTGAAGCCGATGAACGCGACCTTGGGGTGCTCGACCAGGGCGTTGCCAGCCGTGCCGCCGCCCCCGGTGACTACGTTGAGGACGCCGTTCGGCAGGCCGACTTCCATGCCGATGCGCCCGAGCTCGAGTGCCGACAGGGGCGCCAGGCTCGGCGGCTTGAGCACGACGGTGTTGCCCGTGGCCAGCGCCGGCGCGACCTTGTAGGCGGAGATGGCGAACGGCCCGTTCCACGGAATGATCGCGGCCGTCACGCCCAGCGGCTCGCGAAGGGTGAAGTCAAGACCGTCGGCGGCGACAGGGATCGTCTTGCCGAAGATCTTGTTGGCAGCTCCGCCGTAGTACTCGAAGACGTCGGCCGCGTACGAGACCTCGCCCCTGCTCTCGGTGATGGTCTTGCCGTTGTCGCGAGTCTGTATCTCGGCTATCTCGTCGACGCGTGATCGGATCGCCGCGGCGATCTTGAAAAGAATCTTGCCCCGCTCCCGCGCGTGCAGCTTCTTCCACGCGCCGCCTTCGAACGCCTGGTCGGCCGCGTTGACCGCGCGGTCGACGTCCTCGGCGCCGCCGCTCGGGAGCCGTGCGAGCACGGCTCCCGTCGCCGGGTTGGACGTGGTGAACGTCTCGCCCGAGGCGGCGTCCACCTCCTTCCCGTCGATGATCATGTGGCGCTGCGCGACGGCAGTCGGGGCCTGGCTCATCGCGGCAGGTCGCTGGCCGCGCCGGTGTCGGCGAAGATCGCCTGGGCGCCCGCCGCCAGCTGCTGGGGCCGCGTGCGGCCCAGCCAGATCACGGTGCCGATGCCGATCAGGATCCAGACGATGTCGATGTAAGGCGCGAGGTTCAGCGGGAAGGGCGGCGGCGGGTAAACGCTCGCGTAGAGGACCGGGAGCAGCATGAGCGTGCCGACGATCGGGAAGATGTAGGTCAGGAAGATGTTGATCTCGTCCGGGTGCTCGCGGCGGTAGAAGATCGGGACCGCGATCATGCCCAGCGCGTAGACCAGGATTGTGCCGATGCTGATCATCGTGGCCAGCAGGCCGAAGCCGCTGATCGGGCCGAGCCAGAGCCCGAGGCCGATCGTGACCACGAAGCTGAGCGCCGTCATGGCAATGATCGCGACGTGCGGCGACCGGTATTTCGGGTGCACGGTCGCGAATGCCTTGGGCAGCACCCCGACCTGGCCCATCTTGTAGAGCACTCGCACGACCGCGTTCTGGCCGGCCAGCGAGCAGCCCCAGCTGCTGTTCATCAGGGCGATGGTCAGCAGCCCGATGCCGAGTTTGCCCCAGTAGAAGTTGCCCATCGTGTTGTATGGCGCTGGGTCAGCGGTGAGCGCTGGCATGCGGCCCGTACCCCAGCCGACCGTTGTCGCGAAGGTGAAGATGACGTAATAGACGAGGATCATCACGACCGAGATCACGGCGGATCTGGCCACCGTCAAACGAGGATTCTTCGTCTCTTCGGCGAGCGGGATGGTGGACTCGAAGCCCGTATAGCTGAGCACCGCGAAGATCATTCCGAAGGCCAGGCCGGAGAAGCCTGTGGGCACGCCTGACAGAGTGAAGTTGGCCTGCAGGTCGCTGCCCGAGATTCCATGCACGCTGATCAGGACGACCGAGAAGGCCATGGTGATGGCGACCTCGATCACAGTGAAGGTAATCGCCGTGCGGATCGACGGCTGGATGCCGAGGAAGGTGATCACGCCCAGGCCGGCGTAGACCACGCCGGCATACAGCCACCACGGCACGCTGATGCCGAACAGGAGGGAGAGGGTCGACGAGACATAGGTCGCGACCACCAGCGTGCAGAGGTTCGGGATCAAAGGGTCGTACAGGAAGTAGATCCAGCCGGTCATGAAGCCAAACGTCGGATTGATGCCGCGGGCCACGTACGTGTAGTAGCCGCCGGCCGAGGGCAGGTGCTTCGCGAGCTGGTTGATCGAATAGGCGATCAAAATAGAGATGACGCCGGCGAGAATGAACGCCAGCGGGATGGCCGAGCCGGCCGAGGCAGCAATGAACCCGATGCCGGTCATCACGCCTGCAGCCGGAGCCATATGGGTCAGACCCTGGAAGATCGAGCCCCAGAGCCCGACGGCGTCGCGTCGGAGCGCGGGCTCTGGACCGGAAGTGCTTCCCTCGACTGTCGTCAAACGGCTCGACATCGCATCCTCCTCCCTTGTTTGCCGTCCGCGCCTAGAGCAGGTCGCGGTACTCCTGGATCTCCCAGTCCGTCACGTAGCTCAGGAACCTCTTCCACACGTAGCGGAGCAGCGCCGCGTATATGTGCACGAACTCCTTGCCCAGCGCTGCGGTGAGCATCTCGTCCTTTGCGAAGGCTTCGACAGCGTCGATCATCGTCGTGGGCAGCAACGTGTACTTCGCGTCTTCGAGCAGGTTGCCGGTTCCAGGCTCGCCAGGCTCCGCCTTGCGTTCGATCCCGTCGAGACCCGCGGCCGTCATGGCGGCTGCGAGCAGATACGGGTTGGCCTCCGCGCTCGCGAGCCGGTTCTCTATATGCAGGCCTTCGGTGCCCGGCACGACGCGGAGCATGGCCGTGCGGTTGTCGAAACCCCACGACACACGAGTCGGCGCCCAGGTGCCGGGGGTGAAGCGCTTGTATGCCGTCACAGTGGGCGCCGCGATGGCTGTCATCCCGGCCGCGTGCTCGAGCACGCCCGCCACGTAGTGGCGCCCGATGTCTGAGAGTCCTAGTGACCCTGCCGGATCGGCCATCACGTCGTTTCCTCGTCGATCGCGAAGTGACTGGTGGAGGTGATAGCCGCTGACGGGAAACTCGGGATCGTTGGTGATCTTGCCCAGGAAAGTTGCCCGCAGGCCGTTGCGGTAGCAGATCTCCTTGACCGCGATCTTCATCAGGCACACGGCGTCGATGGCCGCCAGCCCCGAGGCCGGCGACAGGTTCAGCTCGTACTGGCCACCGCCGTGTTCGTTGAAGATCTCGTAAACGGGAACTTCGAGCGCGACCAGGTGCCGGCGTATCTGGTCGAGCAGTGGATGCATCTGCCCCAGCCCCTGGTCCGTGAACCAGACCTGCATCCCTTGCAGAGGAGCGAATCCAGGGTTCGACGGCTTCGACTCGTCGACGGGCCGGAAAATATAGAACTCGCACTCCGATCCGAACACCGGCTCGTAGCCCATGGCTGTCGCGCGCTCGAGCACGCGCGCCAGGACCTGGCGCGGCGTGGGCACCGGCTTGTGGTCGCGGTCGACGAGGTCGCAGAAGACGTGCGCCGTCTCCGGCTCCCAGGGAAGTTGGCGAAAGGAGCTGAGGTCGGGGATCAGCAGACCGTTGCCGAAGCCGATCTCCTCACCGAAGCCGGTGCGGTCTGGGAGGTTCTGCCAGATGTCGACCGCGACGAGCGGCAGCGCCCAAGCATGGCCGTGGTCGACAGTGTGGCCGAGGAAACGATCCGCCGTGAGCATCTTGGCCCGCGGAACGCCGTTCATGTCGACGGTCACGATGCGCACCTGCTTGATCCCGGCCGACTCGATCTTTTGGGTCACCTGGCGGCGCAGGTCCTGTTTATCGGTCTTTGGTCGCTGTGTCGTTGATGCCATATCAGATCGCTGTGAAGCCTCCATCGACCACAAACATGGCGGCGGTGATGAACGACGCGTCGTCGGAAGCCAGGAACAGCGCCATCCTGGCGACGTCTTCCGGCTGTCCCCAACGTCCGAGTGGAACGTTGTCCCGCGACCACTGCTTGCGTTCAGGGGTCATCTCGCCGACCATCGGCGTCTCGATCGGGCCTGGGAAAAGGCAATTGCAGCGGATCTTCGGCGCGTGCTCGATGGCGAGATTTCGCGTCACCGCCATCACACCGCCCTTGGATGAGATATACGCGTCCGAGGCTCCACGCCCAACACGGATCGCACCAACCGACGACACGTTGATGATGGCCCCGATGCCGTCGGACTTCTGCATCGCGGGGATCGCGTACTTGCAGCAGAGGTAGGTGCCCTTCAGGTTCACGTCAACCGTCCGATCCCAGATGTTCTGCGTCAGCAGCGGCGACGGTGCATCGGTCTCGCCGACGACGTAGCCGTGATGGGCGACGTACCAGACGCCCGCGTTGTTGTACAGGATGTTCAGCTGGCCGTAAGTGCCGACAGCGTGGTCGACGAGCGCCTTGCACTGCCCCTCGTCTGACACGTCTGCGCGCTTGAAGGTGGCCTTGCCAGCGGCCGACTCGATCTCCGCAACTGTTTCGTGGCCACCTTTCTCGTTGACGTCGGCGACCACGACGTTCGCGCCTTCGCGGGCGAACAGCAGCGCCGCCGCGCGTCCCTGGCCGCTGCCCGCGCCGGTGATGATCGCGGTCTTGCCCTCGAGCCTCACCAGGGGGCCCCGAAAAATCGAAGATTTTTTGGGGTGGTCACCCAACCCCCTCGTCTTCCGTGACGTCCGACTCGGCCCGGACGCCGAGCTCGACCAGGGAGGCGCGAATCACCTTCTCGGTGGCGACCACATGCCGCTGCATCGCGACGCGTGCGGCCGAAGCGTTCGCCGTCGCGAGGGCTTTGACGAGGGCCACGTGCTCGTGGTGTGACTCATCGCGGCGAGGCACCGACCACGGGATCAGGTCGAGTCCGAGCGCCAGCTGCACCCGGATCTCGTGTACTGCGTTAGATATCAGCTCATTGCGCGACGCGTCGGCGATTGCCTGATGGAACTCGACATCCAGGGCGCGTCGTTGGAACCGCCTCGGTTCATCGGCTTCGGCCATGAGGAGTCCGCGCAGCCGATCGACCTCCCCGCCCGTGATGCGGTCCGCGGCAAGAGCCGCCGCCGAAGGCTCGATCGCAGCGCGGTACTCGAAAAGCGAGCGCAGCTGCTCGGCCCGACCGTGCACCCTCTCCAGCGCCAGCTCGCGAACGGGGTGGCAGACAAACGCGCCGCCGTACTTGCCTCGCCTTATCTCCACGTAGCGCTCGTGCTCCAGCCAGCGCAGGCCCTCGCGCACCGCCATGCGGTTCACCCCCAATCGCAGGCACAGCTCGCGCTCGGACGGGAGCCGATGCCCCGGAAGGTATTCGTGGAGCCGGATGGCGGCAAGCAGCAGTTCGGCGACCTGGTCCCCGAGCCTATAGCGCTTCGGGCTCTGGGCTAAACGTTGAACCATTAGCCCCCCTTTCGCAGCAGGCTAAATCCAGCCCTGAAAGTTGTCAAGGCCCGGGTCGCGCGCTACGAATTCAGGTGCGGACGAGCTGCCAGTCGGCGTACACATCCGGCCGGCGCATGGCGAGCGATGGATTGATGGCCCGGACCTCTTCCAGTCGCTCGCGCGTCACCTCACCGACCGCCACCCCTTCAGTGTCACCGGCGTTGACGATCGCCACCCCCATGGGGTCGTAGATCGCGCTCAGGCCGGCATACATTGCGCCCACCTGGCCCGCCGCCGCGACGTAGACCGTGTTCTCGATGGCGCGCGCTCGCGTCAGCGTCTCCCAATGGAGCTCCTTGAGCGGACCGCGCACCCATGCCGCCGGCAGCAGCAGCACCTCGGCGCCCAGCTCGGCGAGCCTGCGCGCCACCTCGGGAAACCTGACCTCGTAGCACGTCATGACGCCGAGTCGCATGCCACCGAGCTCGAAGACCAGCGTCTTTCCGTCGCCCGGCGCGATGCGGTCGGACTCGCGGCGGCCGAACGCGTCGTAGAGGTGGATCTTCCGGTAGGAGCCGATCAGCCGTCCATCCTGCGCGACCGCCACCACCGTGTTGTAGACGCGCGCGGCCTCGGCCGGCTCAAACATACCGGCGATGATTGCGATGCGGTGCTTGGCGGCGAGACGCTGAAGCTCGCCGACGAATGCCCCGTCCAGCGGCTCCGCGAAAGGCACAAGGCTCCGTTCCGGCGCACCCCCGACCATCGCCGCCTCCGGGAACAGTACAAGGTCTGCGCCCGATGCCGCCGCGGTTTCGGCGAGCTTGCTTACCTGGGCCAGGTTTTGCTGCTTCTCGGGCCCGGCTCCGAACTGCCCGAGCGCGATCTTCACGTTGTCTATCTCGAAAGTAAGACAGGCCTGAGGAGGTAGAGCGCTCCGCCAACGGCCAGCGCAAAGGCCAGCATGATGGCGACGGTCAGGCCGAGCTCTGGCGTGAAGTGCCTGGTCACCTCCAGACCTCGGACGCAGCAGGTCAGAAAGATGGCGTCCATGGGCGGAACTACCGTAGCACCGCCAAGGGTATGGTGGTCGTGCCATGAGCGCGCTGCGGAAGCCCGTCCCGGCGATCGCCTCGGCCGCTGCGTTAGGGGAGCTGCTGAGGCAGATGTTCGTCGGCGACAACATCCGGCTTCCACCTCACGCCGAGCGCCTGCTTCGCCTGCACGCGGCGCTGCCCGACCAACGGCCGGCGACCTGCGGAGCGTACGTCCTTACTTATGTGCTGCCCGCGCGTGGCTTCACCGAGCTTGACGGCGAGCCGCTGGGAGCAGAAGACTTCATGGCGCACCTGGCCCGCGTGACGATCACCGCCCGCGAAGACCCGGCGACATATCGATTTCCAGTCGATGTCTCCGCGGACCCGTCACAGCAGGGCACCAGCCCCGAAGGCGTGGCGCGGGCTGTCGCCATGGCGGCGGGCGGGCGATTGGCCACGATACCGGTGCCGGGTAGGGACGCCTCCGGCCGTCCTCAGCTGGACCCCCGCCGCTGGGATGCGCTGCTCGACGTCTTAGCTCCTCGATTCCTGGAGGGTGCCATAGACGTGGTTTTCAACTACGACACCGACCAGCTGCTCGCCGCCCGGGACGAGGCGTACAACGCGCAGACACTCGGGCGCGCGGATGCATCCGCCGTCATCCCTCGAGACAGGTGGGGAGTCGGCCACTTCGCGCCGATGGCGACTCTGTGGCGTCGGCCGTCGGGCGAACGGTGGATGGTGCTGCTCAACAGCTTCAAGGAGCGAGCGTTTGCGGGTGTCGAACCGCAACCGGCAGAGCTGATGCGCCGCGCGGTCGTGCGCGAGGACGATCGCCGCGGCGGAGTTCTGCTAGTGGTCGCGCGGGAGGCGGCGGATCGCCTTATTAAAGAGGTAGAGGGCGTCGGCCTCGACGTGCGCACGTGGAACAACGGAAGCCCGGCCCCACGAGATTGGCGTTGGGGTCTCGGCCGCTGACGTGTGAATAACCCCGGCGGAGCATGGCTGCTCGATCCCGAGGTCACCTTCCTGAATCACGGCTCCCTGGGCTCGTGTCCGTTGCCTGTCCTGGAGGAGCAGGCCCGGTGGCGCCTGGAGCTCGAGCGGCGGCCGATTCAATTTCTGCTGCGTGATCTTGCGGCTCGAATGGCCGAGGTGCGTTCGTGCCTCGGCGACCTGTTCGGGAGCAATCCCGATGACCTGGCGCTCATGCCGAACGCGGAGTCGTGCATCAACGCGGTGCTGCGGTCGCTGGAGTTCGCTCCGGGCGACGAACTTCTCGCCACCACTCACGACTACAACGCCTGTCTGAACTCGCTGGATTTCGTCGCGGGGCGGTCGGGCGCCAGGGTTGTCCGCGTAGGAATTCCGTTCCCGATCACCGACGCGTCGGAGGTGACCGCGGCGATCCTTGCCCACGTCACTCCACGCACACGGCTCGCGATGATCAGCCACATCACAAGCGCGACGGGCCTCGTCTTCCCGATGCAAGAGATCGTCGGCGAGCTCGAGAGCCGTGGCGTTCAGGTCATCGTCGACGGGGCGCATGCGCCTGGCCAGGTCGACCTGAGCCTGGACCTACTAGGCGCGTCGTACTACGCGGGCAACTGCCACAAGTGGCTGTGTTGTCCGAAAGGGACCGCCTTTCTTCACGTCCGCCGCGACCGCCAGCCGCTGGTCCACCCGCTGATCATCTCCCACGGCATGAACGATCCACGAACTGATCTATCGGTTTTTCGCAAGGAGTTCGACTGGCAGGGAGTCGCCGACCCAACCGGATTCCTCGCCATACCAACCGCAATTTCGTTTCTCGCAAGCCGGGTGCCTGGCGGCATTCCAGGCCTCGCGGCGCAAAACCATGAGCTGGCACTGTCATTTCGCGACGCGTTGTGCCCGATTCTGCGGGTCGAGCCGCCGGCGCCAGACTCGATGATCGGATCGATGGCTGCGTTTCCAGTCGACCACCTCGTCCCCGACCCTGAGATGCGGCAGAGGCTCGAGCTGATTCTCCGCGAGAGACATCACATCGAAATTCCGATGATTCGTTGGCGGCCGGCGCCGGACACGGACAGATGGACCATTCGCGTGTCCTGTCAGATATATAACGACGACTCTGACATCGAACGAATGGCCACCGCTCTTGCCACGTCGCTCGAGGAGCTCGGGGTCTGAGGTTAATGGGCGGGCCTGGCCTGGCGGCTCGATCCGGCGAGCACAGCGGATGCCACCTCTATCGCTCGCTGTACCTCGTCTGTTCCGACGCCAAAGTGGGTGAACGAAACCTGGAGCCGCTCCGTCGGAAATGTGAATCCGCGAGAATTTTCGGCATAGGCATGTCTCAACCTAAGAGTCAATCGCCGACCTGGAGCCACCGTAATGCACCCGACACGGTGCTGGAACAGCACTTGAGGCGGAGCCATCTGGTGAAAGCGTCCTGGGTTAACGAACGCCGCGACGATCTGCGTTCGGCCCACCATAAAGAGCACGCGGACGGCCAGCCAGATCACAGCATCGACGACGAGCTGCACTAGCAGGCGGTGCGATGTGTCGAAAGCAATGCAAGTCAACGCGCGAGGTCGACACCTGGCTGAATAGGTAGATGATGGCTACGGCCAATCACATGCGGTGAACGCGCAGAACCGCCTGCCAGCGATTCCAACTGCAGTCACCGCGGGCGGCCATGACCGCGAGCGGGACTTGATTCGAGTTCAGAATGTGGACTGCCTGTCCGCGCTCGGATCCTTAACAGCCGCCTGCTCTACCGTTGAGCAACTCCGGAACGGGTCGCTCGAATTCTAGGTGCTGAGTTTATTTGGCCGCCGAGTGCCGGGGTGTTACACCGCAACTGTGGTCACTGTGGTCAACACTGCGGGCATTTTCCACAGGCTCCCACAGCCGCGACGGCTTGGGCCTTGATCGCCCGCTTCGATGTCAGGGCGAACGCTGGAGGTTTGCTGGCGCGGTGCCGCAACCCGTTTGATCCATTCGGCGCCCTGATTCGTACCAACTATGTGAGGCGGAACCTGACGCTCGCCTTTTAGGAGGACATGCCCTTTCGGCGACGCGTCGGCACCCGCGACCAGTGGTATCTGATGGAGGATTGACCATGGCTGACCATCTCGACTCTCCAGGCCCGATAGTGA
>Ga0137395_10000593_pt1 | contig 15536 bp, 12 predicted proteins | sample czobulk216metaG_FD_108283 | JGI IMG/M metagenome (GOLD analysis project Ga0137395, IMG submission 108283) | Vadose zone soil microbial communities from Angelo Coast Range Reserve, California, USA - czobulk2.16 metaG | ecosystem: Environmental > Terrestrial > Soil > Vadose zone | place: USA...
GGATTTTCTTTTCGGAAGGGACTTCTTTGTCGCTCCGGTAACCACGGACATGGTTGATGCCGAGGAAGTCGCACTGCCTCCTGGCGACTGGTACGATTTCTGGACAAGTACAAAAGTTTCCAGTAAGGAAAAAATAACTTTGCATCCCCAGCTTGACGAGATGCCGCTCTACGTGCGCGCCGGAGCTATTGTGCCGATGCAATCCGTAGTGCAATCCACGGACGAAAAACCGGACGGGCCGCTTAAATTGCTCGTCTACTTGCCGGATACCGCATCAACCAGCGATTGCCGCGGAGCGCTCTATCAGGATGACGGCCACAGCTTCGGCTATCAAAGAGGAGAGATTTTGCGAATTGCTTACTCTTGTCAGGTTTCGCCCGGCGCGGCGACGGTCACAAGCGCCACGGAAAAGAATGCCTTCCAGCCGTGGTGGAAGAGCGCCCAAGTCACTATTTTCGGCGTTGCCGCTTCGCCCAAAGAAGTTCGTCTTGGCGAGCAAACTTTCAAAGAATGGCGATTCGACAGCCACGCCCACACCGTAACGCTGACAATCCCTGACGCCTTGCGAAACTGGACTCTTCACTTCGCTTTTTGAGCCCCGCGTCCCGCGCGCCTAGTTCAGCGTAAAAATCGAAATGGACTGCGCCGGCAGAGTAACTCTGATTTTCCCGCCAGCCAGCTCTGCTTTGGCTTCACCGAACAACAACTCGATACTGCCCGCTCTTTGCGCCGGCGTGTCCGCCAGAGCGATGCGAAGCTCCCGCGGCTGATCGGCATTGTTGAAGGTGACGATGAGCCGCTCTTCCTCCGCTTCACGCACAAACACATAAGCAGAATCATCCGACGCCAAATGCCACAACTGTCCGCCGCGCAACGCCACGTGTTCGCGGCGCAGCCTGAGCAGCGACTGCACATAAGAAAAAATCTCCTGCTGCTCGCGCGTCCGGCCCTCCCGCGTAAACGCGTCATTGGCATCGCCAATCCATCCGCCCGGAAAATCCCGCCGGTTGTCGGGATCGCCTCCGCCCAGCATCCCGATTTCATCGCCATAGTAAATCTCAGGAATCCCGCGCAGCGTAAGCGCGAGTCCGAACGCCAGCTTGAGCTTTGCGGGAGAACTGCCTTCAGCGCTCGCGAAGCGAGCCACGTCATGATTCGCAAAAAACGGAACCAACATTTCCGGATGCGCGTACAAGGCATCGTGACGCAGCACATCCGCGATGCGGCCGGCGGGTGCGCCCCGCAACAACACATCCCTAATCGTGAAGAACATCGGAAAGTCGAAGAGTGTGGAGAGTCCGCTATCAATGCCGTCGTAGCGTTTCACCCCGCCCGCAAAAAACGCAGTGACGCTCGGATCGGGATGAAACACCTCGCCAACAGTAGTCAGGCGGGGGTAGAGCCGGTGCAATCCCGCATGCCAGTTTGCCCAGAACTTCCGGCCGACATACGGAAACGTGTCCACGCGGAAGCCGTCTAACCCGGAAGTCTCCACCCACCAGATGCTGTTTTGCAGCAGATATTGTTCGACCACGGGATTCTCCGTGTTCATGTCCGGCAGAATCCCAAAAAACCACCCTTCCGTGAGATTTCGTTTCATGCCCGGGGCGGCATGCGGATCAATCAGCGATTCGAACGGATCATTCGAGATCCCCTGACCTCCCGCCTTGCCGTAGAAGCTGCCCTTGAGCGGCGAAAAAGAATCGATGTGATGTTGCTGCGTTCCATGAAACCAGTCCGGCAGCGGTGGATTTGAAACCCATGGATGTCTCGGACCCACATGGTTCGGCACCACATCAAAAAAAACCTTCATTCCCTGCTTGTGCGCCGCAGCAACAAGCTCCTGATAGTCCTTTAGTGATCCGAGATGCGGCTCGACAGCGTACAGGTCCACAGCTCCATATCCGTGATAATCCTGTGCGGCTCCGTTCTTCACGATGGGTGTGAGCCAAAGCGTGTTCACCCCCAGATCCTTCAGATACGGCAAGTGATTCTGAATCCCGCGCAAGTCGCCGCCATGATACGCGCGCGGTTTCGAACGATCGTGGGAGCCGCGCGTTTCTGAAGTTTCGTCATTCGCTGGATCTCCGTTCGCAAACCGGTCCGGCATGATCAAGTACATTACGTCGTCTTGCATAAGCCCTTGAAATTTTCCCAGCGTGGGCGTGCGTACAACGAGCGGCAGTTCGAACGACGTCGTTCCCTTCGGCACGGTAATTCGGCAGACTGCAGTTCCCGACTTTGTGTCCGCACCAATCTTCAGCCAGATAAAAAGATACTTCCCCCCTTCCGTAGCTTGCGTGCGCGAGACGCGCAGCGTCGGAAGATTGCACTCTACGTGCGTCGCCATCAAATCGTGCCCTGAGACCAGCAGCAGCACCTCCGGCGTCAGTCCCACCCACCAGTTTGGCGGCTCCACTTTCGTGACGGTGGGAGCAGCCTTCTCGGCCTCCTCCTGCGGACGAGCCTGCAGAGCTGAAGCGCTGCAAGCCAGTGCCACAGCGCTAGCAAAGGACAAACAAAACCGGAGAACAGGCGCCGCTCTGTATTGCGGAGAATGCAATGACGCTCGTTTCACGGGGAAAGCATAGGGAAAAATGGGGAGGGACGCCAGTCTCGATCTTCGCCACCGCTTGGCCAATCCGCTACTTTCGCAATGTTGGGCTTGGTGCGAAGACCAACTTGCCAAACGCTTCCGGAACGTGGAAATTGGGCTCCGGCGTTCGCGTGGGTTGCCACGCGGAATAAAAACGGGGTTCCGCCGCCCCTTCGACGCGGTAAAAATTCACCTTCCAAGTTTTCGTGGGATCAAAATGCTCCACGAGGCATTTCATGGGCAGCGCCATCTCTGCCACCCAGGTCTTCGCGGATTCATTCATTACGACGCGGCGCCGCAAACCGCTCTTCAAGTCGTGCTTCTCTCCGGGCGCGATGCCCAGATCAATCCAAAATCCGTTCGGGCTGACTTCGAATTCTTTATATCGGCGGAGCTGCGACGGATCAGGTTGCAGGAAAACTTCCGCGACATCGCGATCCCACAACTGATCGCGGCGGCCACTGGGCTCGGCGTCGGAAAAAACGGTGATCACCCGGTACTTGGCGCGAAACCGCAAATAGAGCCACTCCGGACTCCATAGCAACCGCACTTCCGTTTCTCTTTCCAGATCGGCATTTTCCCCCTGCCAGTCCGCGTCGTATCGCAAAGGCTTTGCCAGCTCCCAGGAATTTCCGCTCGGAAATCCTTCAGCATCCGGCAATTCCGGCATTCGCACAGCCGCGGCAGTCCGGTCGTCAGGCATAGTGTCTTTTCGAGAGATTCCCAGGAATCGCTTTGTTGCGTTCCCCGCGCTTCAACTTGGGAGAACGTCACAGAATATCCAATGCTCGCGGATGCACAAGGAAAAAACGGCTAACAAAAGGAATTCTTTTGCAGCGCAACGCCCTCCGTGCTTCCCTCGGGATGGTTTCCATGAGCCAGCAAACTTTTTGCGCACCATGATTTTCGCCCTTCCCGGCTTGCCAGCGCAGTCGTGCTAGCATCGAATCTAGCCTCACTAAAGGGTTTTCTGAAGTCATCAGGGCGACCGAAGCCGAGGAGCGCGGGAAATGATTGAGCCTGTCAACACCCAGGATTTCACATCGCAGCCGGAACGCCGCAAGCCCGAACAGTTCGAGCATGTAAAGTTCCGCATCGCAGACGGCGTCGCAAGAATGACCCTCAACCGTCCGGATCATAATCTTCTCAATGAAGCCATGCTCCGCGAGATCGCCGGGGGAATCACGCATGCCGGTGAAAGCGACACGGTCAAGCTGATTGTTCTCGATTCGGCTTGCAAAGTGTTCTGCGGCGGAATTGATATCGGTGAATACACCTCGCAGCGCGTCTTTCAAATGCTTGACGCGTTTCATGCCGCCTTCGCCGGAATGTTGGACGTCGGCAAGCCGGTCATCTGCGTCGTCAACGGACCAGCGATCGGCGGCGGCGCGGAGTTAGCCGCCTTCGGCGATCTCGTGATCGCCACTCCGAAGGCGCGATTCGCTCAGCCCGAAATCAGTATCGGCATCTTTCCGCCGCTGGCGTCCACGATTCTGCCTTTCCTGGTCGGACCCAAAATCGCGCTCGAGCTCGTTCTTACGGGTGAGCCGGTGACGGCCGAGCGCGCTCTGGAACTCGGCATGATCAATCGCCTCGTGCCGGAAGCTCAGCTCGAACAAGCCGTAAAGGACATCGTTAACCGAATCAGCGGCCACTCCGGTCCGGTGCTGACCATGGCCAAGAAAGCCATTCTCGGCGGCATGGGCCTGTCGCTGCGCGAGGGTCTCAAGAATTCCATGGGCATTTTCTTGAATGAACTCTACCGCCTCGAGGATTCCCAGGAAGGTTTGCGCGCACTGGTAGAAAAGCGCAAACCCAACTGGAAAAATCGCTGAACAACGGCGGCGTTTTCTCAACCATTCCATCTTTCGCCGGGCCTTTTTCAGTCGCGCATTGACACTCCCGCGGCCGCGTCATACACTCAATTTTCAATTTGCAGGCAAGGGAAGCGGGGAAGGCCGTGCGAATCGGCCGCGGTCCCGCCACTGTGATCGGCTGAAAAGCCGTAAGCCAGGCCACCCTCCCAAGCCGCAGAGGCCGTGCTCTTCGCGAGAAAGAGCCATGCCGCCCGCCCCAAGATGTCTCGTGGGGCTTTTTTGTTGGTGCAGTAAAATTCCCTCGTCAGAGGAGATTCGTGAAAGCACTTGCTCGTCCGCCGCTCCGAAGCACAATTGCTGGCACAATCGCGGTTCTGCTCGCCTGCGCCACGCCGGCGCGTGCGCAGAGTCCTTCACCGATCTCGGCGGCATCTCCGTCTTACCGGGAGGTCACCGACGAAACCGGCCGCGCGGTTCGTATTCCCCAGCCGGTCCGGCGCATCGTATCTCTTGCGCCGAGTTTGACGGAGACCGTCTACGCGCTGGGCCTGCAAGATCATCTCGTCGGAGACACGGACTTCTGTGATTACCCCGCCGACGCGCAGAAAAAAACCAAAGTCGGGGGCGGCATCAATCCCAGCCTGGAAATCATTGCCTCTTTGCATCCGGACATTGTTCTTGTAACCAAAAGCTTCAACCGTCTTGAGACCGTACATTCGCTCGAGAACCTTGGAATTTCTTCTTACGCCACCGATCCCCACACCTTAGACGAAATCATCGCTTCTTCAAAAAAGCTCTCCGATGTGCTCGGTGCTCCGGAAGCAGGCGCGTCAGTCGCCGGCGACATGCACCGCCGTCTCGCCGATCTGCAAAAACATCTCGGGTTTGTGTCGCCCAAGCGCGTTCTGTTCGTTGTCTGGGCCCAGCCGCTCATCTCCATCGGCAAGGACACGTTTATCGCCGATGCGCTGCGTCGCGCGGGAGCCGTCTCTATCGTGGATTCTGATCAAAGCTGGCCGCAGGTTAGTTTGGAAGAAGTTGCTCGCCTTCAGCCAGACTTCCTCGTCTTCGCGGATTCACATTCGGATTCCGCTGCCCCCATTGTCGAAATGCTCGCCACCCTTCCCGGATGGAAAATCGTGGATGCGGTCACCAATCGCCGCTTTGCGGTCATCAGTGACGCCGTTAATCGCCCCGCCCCGCGGATCGTCTCCGCGATCGAAGAGCTTGCCCGCCAGCTTCACCCGGATGCTTTCGTGGAAAAACCCGAGAACGGTAAAGAGAAGCTGGAGAAAGAGAATCCTCCGCCTAACCCCAAGCCAGAGGCCCATTCTCCTTCGCCACTGGAGTCCATGCAGGCGCAAATGACTATTCCTGGAGGCTGCCCATGCGACCACTGACGCTCCGCCGCCTCCTTCTCCAATGTCTGATCCTGGTGCTAATCCTGTTTGTCGTCGTTGTCGTCGCTCTCAAGTTTGGCGCCGTTCCCGTTTCGCTCTATGCTCTGGGCCGCGATTTGCTGCATCTTCTTCTCGGACAGAGCAGCCAAATCTCTACCGACTACGGCTTGATCATCGTCAATATCCGTTTGCCGCGCATTCTTCTGGCCATCATCGTCGGCGCCTCGCTCTCCGTCGCCGGTACCAGCTTCCAGGCTTTGCTGCGCAACCCGCTGGCGGATCCTTATGTATTGGGAGTTTCCAGCGGAGCCTCGGTGGGCGCCATTCTGGCCCTCATCGCCACACCGTTTCTTTCCTTATCACCGGCTCTTTCCGCTCTCCTCACTCCGCTCGGAGCATTCCTTGGAGCAGCCGCGACGATCGCCGCCGTCTACTTTCTCGGCCGTCGCGATGGTCAAATCGACAGCACCACCCTGCTTCTTGGCGGTGTCATTACCGGCTCCTTCCTCTCCGCCATCATCACTTTCCTCATGGGCACGGTCACCGGCAACACTCGCGGCATGGTTTTCTGGATGATGGGCAATCTCTCCACCTCTTTTCAAAAAAGTGTTTATTGGTTTCTGGGCATCGGCTTCCTCGTCGCCGCAGGCGCAATTTACACCACGGCTTCCGATTTGAATTTGCTTCTCGCCGGAGAAAAAGAAGCCATGCATCTTGGCGTGGACGTGCCCCGCGTTCGCCTGGTCGTCTACATCGCCGCATCATTCCTGACCGGTTTGGCCGTCTCGGTCAGCGGGTCCATTGGCTATGTCGGCCTGATCGTGCCTCACGTGATGCGCCTCATCTTCGGCTCGGACCATCGCACGTTGTTGCCGACGACCGCGCTCGGCGGCGCCATTGCCGTCGTCTTCGCGGATACGCTTGCCCGCACCGTCGTCGCGCCCAACGAACTTGCCGTCGGTGCCGTTACCGCGGTTGTCGGCGCCCCGCTGTTCATCTACCTCCTCCGAAGGAGGCTCGCTTGAGCGCCCTTTCGGCTCACGCACGGCATCTGGCCGAGGCCGGCCGCTTGGCCAATGAAATACGCTTGAGTGTCGAGCAGGTCAGCTACGCTCATTCCGCAAACCCCGCTCAAGCCCCGCTCTTCACTCTCGAAGCCACGAGTTTTCAGGCCAGGCCCGGCGAAATCGTCGCCATTCTCGGCCCAAACGCCAGCGGCAAGTCCACTCTCCTCAAACTAATTTCCGGCGCCCTCGCCCCGCTCTCTGGGCGAGTTCTTCTGAACGGCTTCGTTACTCATTCGCTTACTCCGCGCACTCGCGCCCAGCGTATTGCCGTAGTCCAGCAGGAGAGCGCTCTCCTCTTCCCCGCCCGCGCCTGGGAATTCGTTCTGCAAGGCCGCCATGCCCACGGCCGCTCCCTGCGCTTCGAATCCGAAGACGACGTCCTCATCGCGAAAAATGCCCTCGCCCAGGTCGGCGCTGCCGAGTTGGGCGACCGCTGGATGGATCAAATCTCCGGCGGAGAAAAACAGCGTGTCATCCTCGCTCGTGCCTTGGCGCAACAGCCGCTGCTCCTGCTTCTCGATGAGCCCACTCTCCATCTGGATATCGCCGCGCAAATCGGCTTACTCGACGCCCTCCGCCGCCTCGCCGCCGAAAATCGCTACACCGTCGTCGTCGTGACCCACGAACTAAACCTCGCTGCCGAGTATGCCGATCAAGTCGTCTTGATGCAGCGCGGCCGATGCCTGCGCGTCGGCCCGCCTTCGGCCATCTATCAGCGCGAATTGCTCGAACAGGTTTTCCAGACGCCGCTTACCGTGGACTTCGGTTCGAACGGACGGCCTCGCGTTACCGTTTTGTCTGGAACGTAGTGAAAGAAAGTCTTGTAACCGGAAGTTTTTCTCGTTAACCCCAACCCTGCGGCCCCGCGCCGCAGATCACATTCACCGCGAACTTCGTGCTCGGGAAGACGGATTGCCTGTTCCAGTCTCTTCGGAACCGACAGGAACTAAGCCGTCGCCGCCGCGCGACTGTAGGGCGGATTCAGTTAGTGCGCAGGCCACTGCGGCCAGTCGCTCCTTCGCTGAGTGACACCGCGGGAAGGCCCCGCAACGGTCCTCATCAAAAAGGCCCGGAGCTACCGCCAAGCCAGGAGACCGGCGAAGTTCGCAGCCGTGCGATTCATTTGCATCGCACCGGACAACCTTCAACTCCCGCGCGAGAGGGAGCGGAGGACAAAATGAAAGCCACTCTTCTTCGTGCAGTTTTTCTTCTCTTCGCAGGTCTCGTAGTTGCCGTGTCTTTGCCAGCGCAAAACAATCCATCCGACGCGCATCTCTCGGGAAGACTCACTGATCTCTCCGGCTACGGCATCGGCGGTGTCAAAATCACCGCCCAACTCGAAAGCGGCCCGAACGCTCGCGTCTGGTCCGCAATCTCCACCGCTGATGGCGCCTATCTCCTCGTTGTTCCACCCGGCCATTACAGCGTTCATTTCCAGCACGCGTCGTTTGCCGCCCGCGACGTCGTTCTCGATCTTGCTCCCGCCGAAAATCACTCGCTCGACCTTCGCCTCGAAATCGAGCGCCTCTCGGACAACGTCGTCGTCACCGCCAACGCCCAGCCTCTGGAGCTCGATCGCACTCCAGCTCCGGTGGATCTCGTCGGCCGCCAGGAAATCGACCAGCGCCAGGCCGTTTCTCTCCCTGATTTGCTCTCCACGCAAACCGGCATCAGTCTCGCCCGTACCGGCCCCATCGGCGGTTTGACCACCATCTTCGTCGATGGCGGCAATTCCAGTTTCACCAAAGTCCTCATCGACGGCACTCCCGTCAATCTTCCCGGCGGCGACATGAACTTCTCAAACCTCACTCTCGACAACGTCGACAAAGTCGAAATCGTTCATGGCGCTGAAAGCGCTCTCTACGGTTCCGACGCCATGTCCGGCGTCATCCAAATCGTCAGTCACCAGGGCTCCACGCGCATTCCCGAACTCAATCTCTTTGCCGAAGGCGGCGGTCTTTCTTCCGCTCGCGGTGGCGCACAACTTAGCGGCCTGCTCGGTAAATTCGACTACTCCGCCGCTGGCTCCTATTTCCATACCGACGGCCAGGGCCTAAACGACGCATTCTTGAACCGCAGTTTCGCCGGCAACTTCGGCTATTCCTTCTCCAATTCGAATCAGCTCCGTCTCATCGTCCGCAGCAACTCCAGTTTCGCGGGCAGCGCCGGCCAGACTCTGTTCGGCCCCAATTTTTCCGATCCCACCGCCTTTGACAATCTCAAGCAAGCTTCCGCGAATCTCTCCTGGACCTTCGCTACTGGTTCTCACTGGACCCACCGCATCTCGGGTATGGAAGCGCGCTTCCTCGACACTAACGGCTTCCCCGATTTCAGTTTCTTTGAAACCGCGCAATTCAACCGCGCCGGTTTCCTCGAACAATCCACTTATTCCTTCCGTCAAGGCGCAGCGACCGCTGGTTATCAATACGAAGTCGAAAATGCCGATCCTAACAATCTCAGCGGCCTTCACGCGCGCCGCAATAATCAAGCCGGCTTCCTCGACGCCCGCTGGCAGCCGCTCTCTCGCCTCACGCTCAGCGCCGGGGCCCGCGCCGAAGCCAACACCAACTTCGGTACTCGTGTCGTGCCTCGCGTGGGGGCCATCTACGCTCTCCGGCGTTCCCAATCTCTTTGGGGAGACACTCGCGCCAAGATTTCCTACGGCCAGGGCATCGAAGAACCCACTATTTTCGAATCCTTCGCCGCCGATCCTTGCAATCCCGGCAATCCTCTGCTGCGGCCCGAACGCAGCCGCACCCTCAACGTTGGCGTCGACCAGTTTTTCAGCGCCGATCGCTTTCGCGTTTCAGCTGTCTACTTCACAAATCAGTTTCACGATTTGATCAACCAGCAGGTCGGACCAGCGAACCCCATCTGCTTCAGCGGCAATGAAATGCTTTATTTCAACACCGATCTTTCCCGCGCCCGCGGCATGAACTGGTCCGGCGAAGCTCATCTCAGTCACTGGCTCCTGCTCAAAGGCAACTACTCTTACGACGACACCCGCGTGCTCAAAACTGTGGCCTCCGCCCCCGCCATCGAGCAACCCGGCAATCATCTCCTTCGCCGCCCCGTAAACTCGGGCAATCTCTGGCTGAGCGCGAATTTTCGTCGCCTCAACTTCAACCTGGCTGCCTATTTCACCGGCGTCCGCACCGACAGTGACTTCGACGGTTTCGGTATCACTCGCAATCCCGGCTATGCCCGGTTCGATTTCGCCACCGCCTACAACTTTGGCCGCGGCCTGTCCTTGTACGGCCGCGTCACCAATCTTCTGGACAAGCAGTATCAGGACGCCGTCGGCTTTCCCGCGCTCGGCCGCGATTTCCGCATCGGCATGAACTATCGCTTCACCGGCCGTAATTGAGCTCATGCCAAGAGCGTCCCCACTTTGTTCGTGATCAAAACTGACAGTTAACAACCGAAAACTCTTATGACCACACCCGAACCCATCCTCTTCTGCTGGAGCGGCGGCAAAGACAGCGCCATGGCGCTGCATTCGCTGCTCCAACGGAAGCAATTTCAAGTCGTGGCTCTCCTCACCACCGTCACGGAAACCTACGACCGCATCGCCATGCACGGCGTCCGCCGTGAACTCCTGAAGCAGCAAGCCCAGTCCATCGGCCTCCCGCTCCACGAAGTCTTCATTCCACCCCAATGCGTCAATCCCATCTACGAAGCCCGCATGGAAGAAGCCCTCCGCCTCTTCCACAATCAAGGGGTCCGAAAAGTTGCCTTCGGCGACATCTTCCTCGAAGATCTCCGCGCCTACCGCGAAAACAATCTCGCTCGTATCGGCATGACCGCCCTTTTCCCTATCTGGAAGCGCGACACCCGCGAACTAATCCGCTATTTCCACGACCAGCATTTCCGCGCCATCGCCGCCTGCATCGATTCGAAAGTTCTCGACCCCACTTTCGCCGGCCGCGAACTCGACGAGTCCTTCTTCCGCGACCTTCCGCCCAACGCCGACCCCTGCGGCGAAAACGGCGAATTCCACACTTTCGTCTTCGATGGCCCCATCTTTCACTCTCCCATCCCCATTCGAACGGGAGAAATCGTCAACCGTGATGGCTTTGTCTTTTGTGATTTATTGCCTGAACTGGAGGAAACACTAAAATGAACGCAGAAATCTCTCAAGAAGAAAGTCTGTTCTATCGCGCGCTGCTCGCGCTCGCCCTGATTGTTCTCGCCGCCGCGCTGCGCATCGCCCCGCATCCGTGGAACTTCACTCCTGTAGGCGCCATGGCCCTTTTCTCCGGCGCGCTGCTGAAAGACCGCCGCCTCGCCTTCCTATTCCCGCTTCTCACCCTATTTCTCGGTGACATCTTCATCGGCTTTCACAAACTAATCCCTATCGTCTACGCCAGCTTCCTCATCAACGTAGCCATCGGCTTTTGGCTCCGCGATCGCCGCACAATCTCGCGAATTTCTCTCGCCACGCTTGCAGGCGCCATTCAATTTTTCCTCATCACCAATTTTGCCGTCTGGGAGTTCCTTAGCGGCTATCCTCACACCGCCTCCGGCCTCGTCGCATGCTACGCAGCCGGCATCCCCTTCTTCTGGAACACTCTCGCTGGCGATGCTGTCTACGCCGCACTGCTCTTCGGCGCCTACGCCCTGGCCGAGCGTTTCCTCCCCGCGCTAAGCCCATCCGTCCGGCGCGTCACATCCAAATGACTGGGGTGGTGGCAGGGCTTTAGAACCGTGTCTTTCTCTCTTCTATCGCCGTTGTAGGGACGGCCTTCTGCCTGCCCGATCGGGTCGCGGAGGCCGTCCGCTCTTTCTCTCTCTTCGCGATGATCGCGCATTATCTTGGTACGGTATCCTCAGTCCGCCTGCTATCGTAGCCGCTCTGCTATAATCTTCGTTCCGTTATGCCAAAATCCACTCCAGAGGAACACACTCTCTCAGCCGACGTGCTCGCGAAGTACGAGCCCGTCATCGGCCTCGAAGTCCACGTCCAGCTCCTCACCAGGACGAAAATCTTCTGCGGCTGCTCCACCCGATTCGGCGATCCACCAAACACAAATGTTTGCTCCGTCTGCCTCGGCCTTCCCGGAACACTCCCCGTGCTCAACAAGCGCGCCGTGGAAATGGCTATGCGGGCCTCGCTAGCCCTGAACTGCACCGTTCACGATCATTCCCGCTTCGCCCGCAAGAACTATTTCTATCCCGACCTCCCCAAGGGCTATCAAATCTCCCAATACGAATTGCCCCTGGCCACCGGCGGCTGGCTCGAAGTTGAAGTTGGCACAACAAAAAAACGCATCGGCATCACCCGTCTTCATCTCGAAGAAGACGCGGCCAAGAATCTCCACGAAGGCTTCTCGCAATCCGCCACCAAGGCCTACATTGACTACAACCGCTGCGGTACCCCGCTCAGCGAAATCGTCTCCGAGCCGGACATGCGCACGCCCGAAGAGGCCTACGCCTACCTCACCACCCTCCGCCAGATCCTTCTCTACACCGGCGTCAGCGATTGCAACATGGAAGAAGGCTCCCTCCGCTGTGACGCGAACGTCAGCGTCCGCCCGCGCGGCGCAAAAGAATTCGGCACCAAGGTCGAAGTAAAAAATCTAAACTCCTTCCGCTTTCTCCAAAAAGCTCTCGAATACGAAATCGAGCGCCACATCGCCGTCCTCGAATCCGGCGGGCGCATCTCGCAAGAAACCCGCCTTTGGAATCAAGCCGAAAGCCACACCGTCTCCATGCGCTCGAAAGAGAAAGCCCACGACTATCGATATTTCCCCGAGCCCGATCTTCTTCCCGTCCACATCAGCGCCGCCTGGCGCGAAGAAGTCCGCCGCTCCGTCCCCGAACTCCCTGAAGCCAAGCGCGACCGCTTCGTCGCCAACTACGGCATCACTCCCTATGACGCCGAAGTCCTCACCAACTCGCAAGCTCTCGCCGATTATTTCGAATCCGTGGTCAAAGCCGGTGCCCCCGGCAAAGCCGCCGCCAACTGGATGCAAACCGAACTCCTCCGCGGCCTGAAAGATTCCAGCAAGGAAATCAGCGCGAGCCCTATTTCGCCCGCCAACCTGGCCGAACTGGTGAAGCTAGTCGAATCCAGCAAAATCACGGGCGCCATCGCCAAAAAAGTTTTCGCCACCATGTTCGAATCCGGCCGCGCCGCCGCCGAAATCGTTTCCGCCGAAGGTCTGGCAGCCCAAGTAGGCGACGCCGCCATCGAACAAGCCGCCCGCGAAGTTATCGCGAAGAACCCCGACAACGTAGCCAAATTCAAAGCCGGCAACGAAGGCGTCTTCAAATTTTTCGTAGGCCAGGTCATGAAAGCCACCCGCGGCCAAGCCAACCCCCAAGCCGTAAACGACATCCTCCGCAAGCTCCTCTTCTGATTCCTCGAGGTGGCGCAGCTTGCTGCGCCTCAGGCTGTAGGGAAGACCTTCTGTTTGCCCCGACCGGGTCGGGAGGCATGAGGCTTTTTTGGGAGTGCGGCTTGCTTGCCGCCGCTTTTCCGTCCTCCCTGGTCGTACTCACACCCGTTCCCCATTTGTCATCCTCCAAGCGATCCAGCGAGAATCCCAAACAATTTCGGTACACTCCGGTCCGATCAGTCCGGGAGGCCGTCCGCTGCAATTTCCTGTTAAACTCCTTTTACCAATCGCGAGGCTCCTCTCATGCTAAAACCCGGCGTCAAAGCTCCGAGCTTCCGCCTGCAATCCGACGAAGGCAAGGAACTCTCTCTCAAAGATTTCGCCGGCCAGCAAGTCCTCCTCTTCCTCTACCCCAAAGCCAATACCACCGGTTGAACCATCGAAGCGTCCGAGTTTCGCGACGCAAAAAAAGACTTCGACAAGCTAGGTGTCGCCATCCTCGGCCTGAGCGCCGATCCCGTCAAAGCCCAAGCCTCGTTCAAAGCCAAACAAAATCTCAATTTTCCGTTGCTCAGCGATCCCACCCATAAGACCATCCGGAAACTCGGCGCCTGGCAGAAAAAACAATTCATGGGCCGCACCTTCATGGGCATCATCCGAAGCTCCTTTCTCATCGGCAAAACCGGCAAAATCGAACACGTCTGGCCCCTCGTCAAGGCCAAAGGCCACCCTAAAGATGTCCTAAAACACATCTCAACCACGTGAACCGCAACGGCATTCAGGCTTGTAAGTATTTCGTTTCAGCAACACTTCTCTGTAGCCGCAATTCTGGCTCACCTCTCGCTGCCGACCGCGTCTGACCATCCAAGCTCCCGCTTATGGGCACTGTGTCCAGACTCTGCATGTTCTTCCTCGCTCTGATCTGCATCGGAGCGCTTCCCTCGTTTGCCCCAGCCCAGGATCCCCGAGTCCAGATCAGTGCCGAAATCGAACGCCTCCAGCAGTCCCTGCGGGCAACGTCGGTTTCCGACCCCGATTTTTCTTCGCTCGGCTCGGAGATCGGCAGGCTCTTGAAAGAAGCCGCCGATGCACTCAATTCCGGCAAGCCGTACCTGAGTCTCGAGAAACTCCTCCAGGCTGAAGATTTTCTCCAGGGCCTTCGCGTCGTCGAAGAAAAATCCGCGGCCGTCAAATCCGGGCTCCCGGCGTTCGAAGCCGAATGGGAGAGCGCCAGCAAATACTTGACGGCGCTCAATCAAGAAACTCGTCAAAGAGATTGGAACGGCGCCCCGGTAGCGCTTCAGGCTTTGTCCGAGACTGCGCAGGGCAGGTCCGTCCCTCTGCTCGATGGCAGCCGCGGCTTTGCTACCTCCACCAAGCCCAAAGATGGACTGTTCTATATGGGGCAGGCAGAAGGGAATGCGGTCTTCGGGAAATTGGCTTCCGCCCTTAGTCTCTCGAGGAATTCCCTGTCATTCCCGCTGCGTTCCTACCTGCCGGAGCTTCAAAAGCTCCAGCAAAAAACCAATGCTGCCTTTAAGCCACCCCGTTCTATCGAGCTGCACACTAGATTCATTGCGCTGAATTCCACTTTGAAGCTTGCCGGAGAACTCGACGCCCAAAAATTCTACGCCGGTGCTCTCTATCAATACCTCGAAGCCACTCGCCATTTCGCCATGTTGGATGCCCCTCCGCTCGATGCCGCCCAGCAATCGGCGTGGAAGGCCGATCTCGCCACCGCGCGCAAGAATCTCGCGTCCTCCAAGCAGGACGACTCCTTGGCGCAGCTTTTCCTGGAGCGTGCCGAATCGCAAGCTGTGCACGGCGATGGATCCGCTCCGAGCGCCGATGAATGGAGAAGCGCCCGCGTCATCCTCGATCAAGTCCTCCCCGCTTATTTTGCGGCGCGAAAACCGGCCTCTCCGCTTCAACAGGCCTCGGGTAGGACTGTTAACCTCACTCTTGTCCGCTGGCCTTACACTTGAAATATCTCCGACCCGGCAAGTTTGCTGGTCCAGGAAGTAGCGTCCAAATATACGGGTCAGGTGACCTTCGTTACCGAAAACTTTGGAGCCTCCAAACTAGCGGACAAATTTGGAGTGAAAGGCTATCCCGCCGTCTTTGTTGACGACGTCCTGGTTGCTGCCCCGCGCGAATTCGGCTACTTCGGAGAAGTCGAAGGTAGTGGTCGCTACGCACCCTGGCGTAGTGAAGCCAGTCAAGCAAAATTCAAATCCGATTTGACTCGCATGATTGACCTGATTCTGGCGGGCAAGAAGGACGTCGTAGCGCGCGAGCACCCCGCCGCCAGCGCC
>Ga0137395_10000595_pt1 | contig 15515 bp, 8 predicted proteins | sample czobulk216metaG_FD_108283 | JGI IMG/M metagenome (GOLD analysis project Ga0137395, IMG submission 108283) | Vadose zone soil microbial communities from Angelo Coast Range Reserve, California, USA - czobulk2.16 metaG | ecosystem: Environmental > Terrestrial > Soil > Vadose zone | place: USA...
ATTCCCGCACCGATGCCGCCAAAAATTCGCAAACCTGAGCGCGACAACAGCGCTGTTGCCGCGAACCGGGCCAAAGCGTCGAGCGGCATTGGACCGCGGCTGCGTCTGGCGCGCGAGCGCAAAAACATGTCCGTGCGAGGACTCGCGCGCTACGTCGGCGTCTCTCCGAGCCTGGTGTCGCAGATCGAACGCGGCCGCGTGATGCCGTCGGTCGGCACGCTCTATTCCATCGCGAACGAACTCGGCCTGGTCGTCGACGATCTGTTCGGGGGTGCCCCCTCGAAATCGAGGACGCGCGAACGCAGCGACGCTCCTGCCGACGCGACCAACCCCGTACTACATGCGGCGCAACGCAAGAGCATCCGCCTCGCCGACGGCGTGCGGTGGGAGCGCCTCACGCCGACACCGGACAAGGAAGTGGAGTTTCTGCTGGTCGTGTACGACGTCGACGCCGAGTCGTGCCCGAAAGACGCGCTCATCCGGCACGGCGGCAACGAATACGCCTACGTGATTCGTGGACACCTCGGCATCAAGATCGGCTTCGAGGAGTTCGAGCTGGGGCCGGGCGACTCGATCGCATTCGACGCGCAGATGCCTCATCGCCTCTGGACCATCGGCAAGGAACCCGCGGAAGCGCTCTGGGTCGTCCTCAACCGCCACGGCGACAACCGCGTCCGCGGATAGAGGCTGTCGGCCGTCCCTACCTCCGCGGATCGCCAGCCGCCAGCCGCGCCAGGGCTTGTCCGAACTCGGGTCGTTCCGGGTGGACCTTCCGGCCTTCCTTGAGTTCCTCGCGCGCCTCGGCGAACCGTCCAGCGCCTGCCAGCGCCATCGCATAGCCAAACTGAGCGTCGGCTCGACCGCGATCCGCCTTCAGAATGAATTCGTAGTGAGGCACCGCCTCCTTTGGACGCCTGCCCATTCGCAGCGCCTCAGCGAGCTCGAACCGGGCGTCGAGATCCTTCGGCGAGCGTTTGACGACATCGAGAAACTGGGTGATCGCTTCGTCGAGCCGGCCGTTCGACACGAGTACCTGCGCAAGATTGAAACGCGCGTCAACGTTCTCGGGTGCGGCGCGCACGGCTGCTTCCAGTTGTTCCAGCGCAGCCCTCGCGTCGCCGGCCATCGAGAGCGCGGTGCCCAGCTTGTGCCGCAGCGCGGCGTCGTTTGGCTCGAGCTCGACGGCCTTACGCAGGTAGGCCGCGGCGGTTTTCCAATCACCTGTCTTCGACGCGTCAATGGCCCTCTTCTCGAACACGGCCGCGGTGTCGAGCAGCGCGTCGAGCTGCCGCATCAGCGGGTCCACGGGGCCGACGTCCGCGTCTCCGCGTTGCCGAAGCTGCGCTTCGGCCTGCTCCAGCTGTCCGGCTTCTCGGTACGCCATCGCCAGCGGGTACCGGAGAATCGAGGCGCGCGGATCGATGCTCAGCCCGCGCTCGAAGTACTCGATGGCGTGCGGGTAATCGCGATCGAGCTGGGCGGCACGACCAAGCCGGTAGAGCGCGGCGACAGACCGCGGATTGGCCGAGAGCGCTTTGGCCAGCATGTCCCTGGCGGGAGCGGCCCGATCCTGATTCAAGTACGCATCGCCGAGCCACACGAGCGTCGCTTCATCCGACGGGGCGAGACGGAGGGCGCGCTCGAAGGCGGCGGCAGATCGGACGGCGTCGCCGCGCACGCGATATACGTGACCCAGGTAATACGGCCAGCGCATGTCGCTCGGCGCGAGCGCTTCGGCATTCTGGAAATACGGTTCGGCCGCAACCGTGAATTCGGCCGCCATCAGAAGCCTGCCCATCTCGCCGTACGAGTTGCCAAGATCGGCGGCTGGCGTCGCTGCGTTCTTGATCTTCGCGTCGAGCGCCGAGTACGCGGATCGTAATTGCTCTCGCGCGGTGGACTGAACCACGGGCGACACGTCGGGCAGGGAGACCGGTGGCAGCTTCGTCTGCGGCGAGCGCGAACAACCGGCGATCAGGATCGCGAGAAGCGTGATCCGTTTCATTCGCCTCCGCCCGTTCCGGGCTTCGGCGCAACAGGTCTCTCGCCTTGCGTAAGCGTCGTGTATCGATCGATGGGCACCTTGGTCCATTTCTCCGTCCGCCCATCCGGCCAGTGCACGCGCACGTCGGGCGCGGCTTGCGATGCGCCAAGGCCGACGAGCACCCGCGGATCGTTTGCCGAGGCGTAGCTGCCGTCCGTGCGCGATCGGCGCCACAATGTCGGCGCGGTTTCGCGGATGATCTCGACGCGAGCGCCCAGCAGGTCGCGACCGCCGCCAATCAATCGCAGCCCAATCCAGTGGTTCTTACTCCCGATGTTGTTCACCAGCAGCCGCACGGGTCCGTCGTTGTTGGCGACCACCACGTCGACGTCACCATCGTTGTCGACGTCGCCGAACGCCGCGCCGCGGCCGATTTCGAGGAGCTGAAACACGTTGCCGGCGCGCGCGCTGACATCCTCGAAGCGCGGTGCGTGCCCTGAGTCTGCCGAAGGGCCAAGATTGCGAAAGAGTTGCTTTCGCTGACGGAGAAGCGTCGGCTCGCCCGCGACGACGGCGCCGTTGACCGTCAGCAGGTCCAGCCAGCCGTCGTTGTCAAAGTCAGACCACGCCGCCCCGAACCCGGTATACCCCAGGCTCGCCGGGCCAAGGCTCGATCGCACGCTTCCGTCCTCGAAACTTCCGCGCCCGTCATTGACATACAGGTTGTTGCCCTGGGCAGTGAGCTCCGTCATAAAGAGATCTTCGTCGCCGTCGTTGTCGAAGTCGCCGGCGTCGACGCCCATGCTCGCTTCGGCCCTGCCATCGGCGGGCAACGCGGAACCGGACAGGAGCGCGGTGTTCTTGAACGTGCCGTCGTGCTGGTTTATCCACAGCTGGTTTTCACGGCCGTCGTTCGCGACGTAGAAGTCGGTCCATCCGTCGCCGTTGAAATCGGCGGCGATAACACCGAGCGCCGGTCCGAATTCGCGAATGCCTGCGGCATCCGTGACGTCGGTAAACGTGCCGTTGCGATTGTTGTGATAGAGGTGGCCCGTTTCAGGCTGATAGGCGCTCGGCAAACAGTAGTCGGGCCTCCCTGACATGCCGAGGCAGGGCATGCTCCCTTCGAGGCTGTATTTCAGGTAATGGCCGACATAGAGATCGAGCCAGCCGTCGCGGTCGTAGTCGAAAAACGACGCGGAGACGCTCCATCCGCCGTCGTCGACACCGCTGGCCTTCGACACGTCGCTGAACGTGCCGTCGCAGTTGTTGCGCCACAACTGGTTCCGGCCGAAGTAGGTCAGATAGAGATCGACGCAGCCGTCGTTGTTGACATCGCCGGCGGCGACGCCCATCCCATATCCGTTCGTCTTGATTCGACTTGCCTCAGTGACGTCCGTGAAATGCAGCGTGCGCGTGCCGTCAGCGCCGATCTGCAGATCGTTTCGGTACAGCCGGCTGCCGCCTGTCTGGCTCTGCACCACGAACACGTCGAGGTCGCCGTCGTTGTCGTAGTCGAACAGCGCGACGCCGGGCGGCATGATTTCCGTCTGGTGGAACTTGCCCGAGGCGCCGCTGACGTGCACGAAGTCGAGCCCGGCTGCGGCCGCTCGATCCGTAAACCAGTCGGCTTCGTTTGTCGAAGGGGAAGCGGCCGGCGTGCGATTACAGGCCGGCAGGAGCCAGAGACACAAAAGGCAGGAAAAGCAGGATGGGCGGGAATGGCGGGACGGGAAGAACATCGACCTATTCTTCCCGGTCCCGCGCGTCCTGCCTATCCGACCCTCCTGCCTGAACCTTCCTGGCTATCCGGCCCTTCCTTCCTGTCCTGCCCGTCCTGCCCGGGTCTTACGCTAAAAGTCCCAGCGGGCGCCGAACTTGAGGATTCGTCCTTGAATCACGCTGGCCGGCTTGAGCCACGCGCCGCCGTTGACGCCGGAGTACCCGGTCGTCTCGGTCAGCACCGCGTCTTCGTTTAGCGAGTTGTAGATGTCGAAGTTCAAGTCGACGGTGCCGCCTTTGCCGAGTTTCAGGATTCGGCTGAACCGCAGATCCAGCTGGTTCACGCGATCGCCCGTGATCGTGTTCGCGGCGAACATATTGACCGTCTTGCTGCCGCCGCCGCTGATGCCGCGGCCAAGGGCGGGTGTCACCTGAGCGCTCGTGTAGATCACGCCGGCCTGACGGCCAGGACCGGGCAGGCTCTGGAAGTTGCCGCTGATGCGGATGTTCTGCCACGGCAGTTGATACGCCGCGATCGTCTTGAATTGCGGCAGCCACGCGGACTCGATGTGGCAGTACTCGAGCGGGATGTTCGAGCCGGCGACGACGAGCAGCTCGGGCAGCTTCGCGACAACCGCGCAGTTGTCCGTCATCTGCTTGCCGAAGGTGATACCGCCCTGCACGGTGGCGCCAACCGCGAGACGCGCCATGCTGGTGAGGTCGAAGCCGTTCCAGTGCTGGTACTGATCGCCGTACTTCGAGGCGAACGTCGTGACGTTCGACGTGGTGCCGAACGAAGAACCACTCGCCAGCACCGGATTGAGGTCGAACACCGTGAGCGGCTGGGCCGAGGCCGGCAGCCGCGAGTCGGTCGGCGCCGTTACCAGGAACGACTTGAAGTCGGCGGCCGTGTTCGCCGTGTTGTCGGTGACCGTGAAGCCACCGTTAATCCGCCGGTAGTACGTCAGGCCGAGCGACACGCGCGGCGTCAGCTCGTGCTGGATGCCCATCGAGAACTCCCAGTTCCACGGACGCACGCCCCAGCCGCTCAGGATTGCGGGATCGGGCTGTGTGACGGGGTTCGCCGAGCCGAACTGCGGGCTCAGCCAGGGCCCGCACTCGCCGTTCGCCAGCGGGTTGAGCACGTTGCAATCGGGGACGCCGTTCTTGACCCCGCTGAGCAACCCGTCGGTGACGTTGATCGCGGTGCTCGACTGAATCGCGATGCCCGGGTTGAGCGCGTTGGCCGTCGCAATCGATTCCTGCGCGACACCGCGCACGGCGGCGAACTTGATCGCCGTCCTGCCGTTGCCAAACAGATCGTATGCAGCGCCAACCCGCGGGTTGATCTCTTTCCAGCTGACGACGTTCGCCGCAGGGAACGTCGTCACCGGGCGATTCGGCGTGTACTGCGTCGGGTTCAGCGTATAGGCGTCGTTGGATTCCTTCTGGATGTCCAGCCGGAGGGCGCCGTTCAGCGACAAGCGGCTGAACGTCCAGCGATCCTGAACGAAGAAGCCCGTTTCGTAGTCCAGGTTCACCTTGTCCGCGCCGACAGGCGCGAAGATCGTCACCTGATTCAGCACGAAGCCGAGCGTCCTGTAGGCGACGTCGTTGGAGAAGTTCAGGCCGACCTGCTGACGGTAGCCCGTCTGCGTGTCCATACCCACTTTGAAGCTGTGCGAGCCGGTCACATAGCTGACGGCCGCGCGGTAGTCTTTCATCGCCATGGGGTTGTCGATCGTGCTCGCACCGAACGGTCCATATGTGATGGGCGCTACCACCGTGCCGTTGGCGAGCGTCGCGCCCTGTTCGACGATGCGAATCGCCCCCGGTCCTCCATTCGGCTCGTCGGGACGCGGAAAGATCGTGTCGCGGCTGTCCTGGTAATTGAAGCCCGCCTCGATGAGCAGCCGGTTCGTCGCGACGTAGCTGCCCGTCGCCTGGTAGATGCGGCCCGGCCAGTCGACCCGGCCCACTGATTCCGGCGATGACGCCGAGTTGATCAGCCAGTGATTCCAGTTCTTGTGCTGGACGTCGGCGAATCCGTTCAGGCGGAGCTTCGGATTGACGGCGACGCTCAGACGCGTCGTGCTGTCCCACAGAAATTGATCGTCGTACGCGCGCTCGGTCGAATCCGTGCGGACAAGGCTCGACGCCGTCGGGAACGCATTCACGGGAAAGAAGAGGCCCGCGACGTACGTCTGGTTCGTCTGCTTACGCAGCGTCTCGTAGAACCAGAATTTGTCCTTCACGATCGGACCGCCGATTGATCCGTTGACGTCGTAGAGCGTCTTGAGGCTCGTCGGCGATGCCAGCAGTTGGAGATCCTTCAGGCGCTGCGTCAGGTTGTTGCTCTGCAGGCCGGGCCCTGAACCGTTGGCGAGCAGCGTGCCCGACCACCTGTTGCCGCCGGCGCGCGGAATCGAATTGGTCGTCACGCCCGTCGATGCGGCGTCGCCGCCCTGCCCCGACAGCTGGACGTCGACCTGGTCGTAGAGCAGCGGCGAGAGCGTCTGCTGCGTTCGGCTGCCGCCCATCATGTTGCCGACGCGCATGCCGTCGACGAGCTGGATTTCGTCGCCGCCCGTACCCCCGTGCGCAAGCAACTGCGCCTGCACGGGCGAACCGAGCGCGCCGCCGACGTCCTGCGGTCCCGTGATCGTGACGCCCGGCATCATCGCGGCGAGCTGGTACATCGTGCCGCCGTTCGGAATGGCCTTGATCAGCTCGGTTGTGACCGCGCGTGTCGTCACGACACCCTGCACGTCGACGAGCGGTGTCTGACCGGTCACGGTGATCGTCTCGGCCACGGTGCCGACCTTCATTTCCGCGTTGACTTGGGCGGTGAAGTTCGCGACCATTTCAATGCCTTCACGCTTGACGGTCGAGAATCCCTGCAGCGAAAACGTCACACTGTAGGTGCCGAGGGGCAGGCTGATGATGGCGTACTGACCCGAGCCGTCCGTGACTGCTGTTCTCGTTTTTTCGATAAGTGCGGGGCTGGCCACTTCCACGGAGACGCCTGGCAGAACAGCCCCGGTCGCATCCTTGGCCGCGCCGGCAATCGTTCCGAGGGTCTGCGCGTGAACGGACGCCGTAATGCCCAACGCGAGGAGTACTAGCAGGGCTCTGATGAACTGTCGCATAGACCTTCTCCCTGGTTCCCGGTCCACTGGCGATGACGACAGATCGACGTCGGTTTCGATGTGGGCGGGATGTTAACGGTGGCGAAACGTTACAAGACCGAGTGTTCAGCGTCAAGAAACATCAGGAGGGGAATAAGGGCTAGCCGCCCAACCGTTCCAAAATGTTGAATTCAGGGACGCTTAAGAACGGTCTGGACGAGATCCTTCAGCTGATCGGCCGTAAATACGCTGCCTTCCAGATTCGCCGCAAGCCTCCCCTGCCGGTCGATAACCGCGGTGTTCAGCGAGTGGACGATACCGCCTTCGTCTTTCCAGGACTCGACGCCAAAGTAGCCAGCGACCCGCTTCACCTCAGGCGCCGGCCCCGTCAGGAAGTGCCAGGCCTGCGGTTCGGTCGTCCAGACGCGCGCGTAATCCAGCAGCGCTTGCCGTTGATCGTGTTCGGGGTCCAGCACGATGGTCAGCAGCACCACGTCACGGCCGACGCGATCCTTGAGCTGTTTCTGCAGCTGTCCGAGGTTGCTGGCGAGCCGGAAACAATACGCGGGGTTCGGACAGCGCACGTATCCGAATGTCAGCGCCACGACCTTCCCCGAGAGGCCTGACAGCATCACGCGCTGTCCCACCTGGTCGGTGAGAGTGAAATCGGGGACACGCTGCCCGATCGCCACCGCCTGCCCGGCGGCCGCGGGGTTCGCGATGCCGCTCAGCACCTTCAACCGCTGCAGCTCCAGCTGCTTCCGATCGAGGGGTTCGAAGCCGCGCACGCGGACGTTCTCCGCGTGCCAGGCCTTGCCGTCGCCGACATAGACGAATGCGATCCTGTTTCCGGGCTGCAGGGCGTCGAGCGCCGCCAGGTCGCGGACGTCGACCGCCATGGCCATCGCGGCCATGAATCCCGGAACCGCGTCGGTCGACACGACCATCGAGCGCGCGGGCCGATCGATGCTGAGGACCACGCCAGTCATCGCGTGGCGCTCATCAGCGGCGCCCGCCACGCCGGAGACAACGATCGCGATCAGACACACGAGTCTGAAACGCATGGCTATTTGGATCGCCCGGCGCCGCCGAGCGTGACCGGCTTGCGGGTCACGCGGCGGTACTCCGTGGCGAACTCGCTGATTTCGAGAAACTGATTCTTCGCCACGTTCACGAAATGCTGACGTGTGTTGGTGGCAGGCCACCAGATATCAAGGCTGGCGATCCGGGCGGACGGCCCGAGCCCGACGTGCTGCTCCATCGGATTCGCACCGAACGAGCCGCCGCTGCCGACCGTGCGATGCAGCACGCGCGTCGCACGACTGCCGGCCGCGTCGCCTTCGACGGTGATCGACAGACGCGCGCCGATCGCGGCGCGGTTGCTCTTCGCGCCAATCAGCCGCACATTGATCCAGTCGTTTCTGTTGCCCGGGTTTTCGAAGAGGCGAAGCGCATGGCGATCGCCTGGGACTGCGCCACCCACCTCCGCGACGATATCCTCATCGCCGTCGCGATCGAGATCGGCGAAGGCAATGCCGTGGCCCTTGTGAAGCTCGCCCGTGCCGGACGCCGCGGTCGCGTTCACGAAACGCCGTCCCTTCGGCCCGCTTCTGTTCAACAGCAGCTCGTGCGGAAGCATCGTCGCAAATGACGGGTTGCCCATCCCCATGTACATGTCGAGATAGCCGTCGCTGTCGGCATCGCCGAAGTTGGCGGCCATCGGCATCCACACTTTATCCAGGCCCGCGTCGGCCGTCACGTCGGCAAACGTGCCGTTCCCGAGATTGCGATACAGCTTCGACGTCTCGCCGCCATGCGGCATCCCCAGGTACGACCGCATCGTTTCTTCGATGCTGAAGTAGTAGCTGTTGACGAACAGATCCGGCCAGCCGTCGTTGTCGTAGTCGAAGAACCACGCGGCGAAGCTTCGCCACGGCGCCTGTACGCCCGCCTGCTTGCCGACTTCCGTGAACGTGCCGTTCTTGTTGTTGTGATAGAGGAGGTTGTTTCCGTTGAAATTGGACAGGTAGAAGTCGACGAAGCCGTCGTTGTCGTAGTCGGCGGCAACGACGGCCTTCGTGTAAATGGACACGTCCACGCCGGCGCGCGACGAGATGTCCTCGAACGTGCCGTCGCCCTTGTTGCGATACAGCTGATTGGGGCTGTCCTCGTTGCCGACGAACAGATCGAGGAAGCCGTCGTTGTCGATGTCGGCCCACACCGCGGTCTGCGTGCTGGTCGCCGCGAACCCGACGCCGCTCTGGCGGGTGACGTCGGTAAAGGTGCCATCGCAATTGTTCCTGAGCAGCGACTTCCGCATCGGGAACTCCCAGCCTCCGCGCAGCACGAGCAGGTCCATGCAGCCGTCGTTGTTGTAGTCGGCTTGAATCACGTTCAAGCCGCCGAGCTGGTCCGACACGCCGGCTTGCGCGCTGCGCTCGGCAAACGTGCCGTCGCCGTTGTTGCGGAACACGTGCAGCGGCTCGCAGACGTCCATGCTCGACGTTACGACGTCCAGCAGGCCGTTGCCGCGGAAATCGTCGACGACGGCCCCGCCCGCCATCGAGAACACCTTGAGCCCGGCGGCCGGCGCGACGTCGACGAAGCGTCCGATCGGAGGCGACGATGTCGCGAAGACCGGCGGCTGAATCCGGAAGCGTTCGGGCACGCCGGCCGGGTAGCGGCCGAGCAGGATGGACGCGAGGTTGTACAGCCACTTCACTTCAAGATCGTCTGGCTTGTCCGAAAGGTACGCGGACAAATGGCGCAACGCCTCCTCGGCGGCCGCCGGCTGAGCCACACTGCGGCTCGGGCGCGGCGGAAACAGGCACATGTCGCCCGGCGTGCGATAGATCCCGTTGTCCATTTCCGACTTGTGCAGCAGCGCGATGCCGAGCGTTTCCGTCATCATCGCGCGCGCGTCGGGCACGTCGGTGTCCGCGGTCTTCTGCGCTTCGCGCCACCAGCCGGTCGCCTTGTCCAGATTCCCTGCATACGCATAGAGCTGCGCCAGCGCGTACTTCGCCTGGAAGACTTCGCCCGGGGTCGCGCGCGAGCTGTCGGCCGCGCTGCCCGAGGGACCGAGGATGCCCTCCAGCGTCTGCAGCATCGTGCTCATCGAATCGGTTCGAATGCGGCAGAGTTGCTGCAGATCCTCGGCCCAACCCTCAGGCTTCGGCGCACTCTGAAAGACGAGGTCGGCCTCGATGAGGCCGACCACTGGAAGCGCGTCACGGGCCGCACCCGTCGCCGACGCCGCCAGCGTGCGGGAAGGCCCACTGTCGACGGACGGCGCCGCTTCGGCCTCCGGCACGACGCGCAGAATCGCGTAGCCGGTCGGAATCCGGACGACGGCCGTCGTCTGGCCCGGTTTAACTCCCTGCAACGCGTCGCGCAACTCCGGCCTCAGCGACGCGATGCTAAGTTTGCCAAGATGTCCGCCGTCGCGGCCGGTGGGATCGACGGACTTTTCTCGTGCCAGCGCGGCGAAGTCGGCACCGGCAGTCGCCTGCGCGCGCACCTGCTCGGCTTCTTCAGCGGAAGAGAGGACGATGATCTGAAAGGCGGTGAGATCGGAGGGCGGACCCTGCCCTGCGGCGAGCGTCAGCGTAAACAGCGCCACCGCGATGGCCAGCGCGCGCATCTCTTACGCGCGGAGCTTCCGGAAGAACGCCCGGACATCTTCCACGAAGAGTTGCGGCTGCTCCAGACATGCGAAGTGACCGCCGCGCGGCATCTTCGTATAGTGCACGAGATTGAAGCCGCGTTCGAGCACGCTGCGGGGAGGATTGAGCAACGGCATCTCGGCCGGGAAGGACGCGAAGCCCGTCGGCACCGAAATTTTTCCGGGGCGCGCGGTGGAGCGGTCGTCAGCGGAACCCCGATAAAACCACACACCTGTGGCGGCCGTGCCGGTAACCAGGTAGATCATGACGTTGGTCAGGATCTGATCCTTCGAGACGACGGGCTCGAGGGCAGTGCCGGAATCGGTCCAGACGCGGAACTTCTCCGCAATCCACGCCGCCGTGCCGATCGGGTTGTCGTAGAGCGCGAACGACACGGTCCCGGGTTTGTGCTGCTGCTCGTTGAAGTAGTCGATCTCCGCCGTGCGATACGCCGCGCTCGTCCGCTGCCAATTGCGTTCTTCCTCGGTCGCGTCGGCGGCGTTGCCGACACCGCCACCCGCGGCGTTCAGGTGGATGCCGATCATCGAGTCGGGATACGCGCGCGCAAGCTCCGTCGTGATCGAGCTGCCCCAATCGCCGCCTTGCGCACCGAACTTCTGGTAACCCAGCACCGACGTCATCAGCTCGTGCCACAGCCGCGCCGTCGTCGGCGGACCGATCGGCGACTTCGGCTTGGAGGAGAATCCGAATCCCGGAATCGAAGGCACGACGACGTCGAAAGAATCTTCCGGGGATCCGCCGTGCTTCGCGGGATCCGTCAGCGGCCCGATCGCTTCCTGGAATTCCAGAATCGATCCCGGCCATCCATGCGTCAGGACGAGTGGCAGGGGCCGAGGCCCACTTCCCTTCACGTGATAGAAGTGCACGTCGAAGTCGCCGACCTTCGCAAGGAACTGCGGATACCTGTTGAGACCGGCCTCGGCCTTCCGCCAGTCGTACCTGGTGGTCCAGTACTCGGCGAGCGCCTTCATGTAGTCCCAGTTCGCGCCGTACCGCCAATCGGAGCTCTCGAGCCGATCGGGCAGACGCGACTCTTTCACGCGCTTGAGGATTCGGCTGATCGTCGATTGCGGAATGTCGATGCGGAACGGCCTGACGGCCGGCGCGGCTAACAGCCGCGAGCCAGTGAGTCCCATGGCGGGCACGGCGGCTAGAAAGACCCGCCGCGTGATCTTCTCAGGCAATTACGTCCTTCACCAAGTGCAACATCGTCGCATGAAAGTCGGGGATGCTTCGAGCGCCATCGCGTCCGCGAACAGACAAGCTGCATGCAGCCATTGACGAAAGCGGTCGACATCGTAGGTTTCGGAGGCTAGCCGACGGGACGTGTAGTGTCAATACACAACCGGTATGGCCGAACTGCATGCAAGGCCAGAACTCTCCTGACGAAGCTTGACGGGGATGTTCAGCGACCATTAACATTTGGCCGCTTTTCAACTTCTGAACAGGCAGGGCGCATGCAGAAAATCGTAGACACCATTCTTCCAACGACCATGGTCGGTTCGTATCCCCGGCCGCACTGGTTCACACACCAACTGCTCGGCCGCGACGTGCGCGTGGCTTTCAAAGAAGTGCAGCACGAAGAAGCCTACGACGATGCGGTCGCGACGGTCATTCGGGATCAGCAGGAAGCCGGACTCGACATCGTCACCGACGGCAACATGTGGTACGACGACTACATCGGATCCATCGGCGCGTTCTGCTGGTACTTGTACGAACGCATTCCAGGATTCGAGGCCGCGCGCGAGCCGCATCCGTCGTTCGTGAACGCCGAGGCGAGCTTCAGCAAGGCCATGTTCGACGACTGGGGCGGCGTCATCAACAGCGGTCCGGTCAAGCACGGCCCGATCCGCTGGGCCGACCTGTACACCGTCGCCAAAAAACACGCGAAGGTGCCGGTGAAGGTTTCCGTCGGCGCCGGCCCAGTCAACCTCGCGTGGCACGCGTACTTCAATCACTACAAGAATTCGAAGGAACTCAGCTACGCGCTGATTCCCATCTTCAACGCCGAGATGAAGAGCCTCGTGGCCGCCGGTGCGCAGTATCTGCAGATCGAGGATCTCGGCGCGTGGATGCCGCTCTTCACGGGCGACAAGAACGACTACACGTGGATCAAGGACGTGATCGGCCAGTGCTGCGACGGCGTGAAGGCGAAGATCGGCTGGCACTTCTGCTTCGGCAACGCGTGGGGCAACGACCTGCTGAGCGGCTCGTTTCCTGAGGGCTATCAGACGGTTCTGCCACACTTCATGGACACGCCCGGCATCGACGAGTTCGTGCTCGACTACGCGAACCGCGATATGGCCGGCATCGAGTTCCTGAAGAACCTGCCCAAGAACGTGGGCGCGCAGGTCGGCGTGCTCGACGTCCGATCGAACGCGATCGAATCGCCCGAGACCATCGCCAAGCGCATTCGGAAAGTCATCGCGCACGTGCCGCCGGAGAAGATCACGCTCAGCACCGACTGCGGCATGAAGCCTCTCGCGCGCATGGTCGCGAAAATGAAGCTGGGTGCGCTGGCCGCCGGCGCGCAGATCGTTCGAAAAGAACTGAAGTAGCCGGGTTCATGAACCTGGTGCTCATCGGCCCACCCGGGGCGGGCAAAGGCACGCAAGCCGACAGGGTGGCGCTGGCGTGGGGCGTACCGAAAGTCTCCACAGGCGACATCCTTCGCCGTGCCGCGGCCTCCGAAGACCTGCTCGGCATCGCCGTCAGCGGTGCGATGGGCGCCGGCGAGCTCATCGCCGACGACCTCATGACGACGCTCGTCGACGAGCGCCTGAGCCAGCCCGACGCGCTCAAGGGATTCGTGCTCGACGGCTTTCCGCGATCCGTCGAGCAGGCCCAGATCCTGGACATGCTTCTCGAAGGGCGCGGCCCGCTCGTCGTCGTCGAAATCGCCGTCCCGGAGCCCGAGCTGCTGCGTCGCCTCGGCCATCGGCGCATCTGCGACCGATGTGGCGTCAACCAGGAATCGTCAGGACCTGACGCTCCGGCGTGCGCGTGCGGCGGCTCGTTCGTCCTGCGCTCCGACGACAACGAGACGACGGCGCGCAGACGTCTGACGGTCTACTCTCGAACGACCAGACCGGTGCTGGATTTCTACAAGGGCCGCGGCGCCCTGCAGACCGTCAACGGCGATCTGCCGCCGGACGAAGTGGCCGAGCGCATCAGCCTCGCGATCGATCCGGTGTTCGATCAGTATTTCAGCGAGAAGTAGTCCGTTAGCGCAAGAATTTGTGCAAGAGGGTCCAGAAACCGCGCAAAACGAACTGCGCGGCCGTCTCACAGCTCGAGACATACAAAAGGAAAGGGGGACCAACGCCCTCACGGAATTCCTGCAGCGCTCACGGAGCGAGCGACGTCGGTTACGAGGCGCCGGAACCCCAAATCCGATCAACCGCCCTGCCAAATGGAATTGCTGGACGCCTTACGGATTTCAGGGGCGCCATATGGACTCCCGCGACGTCTTACAGGCTCAGGAGATGTCGTGACCGGTTCCCAGGCCGCCCATCGCCGTTCATATCGGCGATGAGCGCGTTAATGGGCAGCGACCGCCAGATCGAGATCGCCGTCGCCGTCGCGATCACATCGGCCACGACGCGAGGCGTGAAGTGCTGACGACTGACACGAGTTTGCCATCCCACGTGTGCGGAATCTCCTTTTGGCGGCCGCCTCGCGCCTTCTGTGGCGTGGGCCCGGGCGCATTAGCAGGCGCTGTGCCGCAAAAACCGCGCAGGTATAATCCCGCTGACGGAGCGTGTCCCTCCAGCCCGGCTCGCGCATCGGTCCTTATGAAATCCTGTCGGCCATCGGCGCCGGCGGTATGGGCGAGGTCTATCGCGCGCGCGACACGCGGCTGGATCGCACCGTGGCCATCAAAGTCCTTACCGGCGCGCTCGCTCACGATTCGAGCTCCAGAGCCGGCTTCGAACAGGAGGCCAGGGCGATCGCGGCGCTGAACGATCCGCACATCTGCACCCTGTACGACATCAACCTGGACGGCCAGCTCGACTATCTCGTCCTCGAATATCTCGAAGGCGAGACACTGGCCGACGAGGTGCGGCGATCGCCGGCGATGCCGGTGCCCGAAGCGCTCGCCATCGCCATCCAGATCGGCGACGCGCTCGACCGCGCGCACCGCGCCGGCATCGCACATCGCGATCTGAAGCCCGGCAATGTCATGCTGGTGCGCCGCAGCGGATCAGGGGCACCCACGTCGGGAAAAACCGTCAAGCTTCTCGACTTCGGCCTCGCTGCGCGAACGGCCGTCCGTCCGCAGCCGCTCGACTCACCGCTGGCGGCGACGATGGCGCCCTCGATGGCGGCGACACGAGCACCGAGTGCGACAACGCCCGCGGCGGCGACATCCGGTCTGGTCGGGACAGTCCAGTACATGGCGCCCGAACGCCTCGACGGCGCAGAAGGCGATCATCGCGCCGACATCTTCGCGTTCGGCTGCGTCCTCTACGAAATACTGGCCGGCAGGAAAGCGTTCGAGGGCGCGAGCGTGCTCACGGCGATTGCGGCGATCAAAAGCATCGAGCCGCCGCCCATCGCGGCGCTCCAGAGCAACCCGCTGCTCGATCACGTGCTGCGCCGATGCCTCGAGAAGGATCCCGAAGCGCGATGGCAAAGCATTCGCGACGTCACGACCGAGCTCCGGTGGATTGCCAACCATCCGCTGTCGTCGCCGGCCGGCGGACCGTCGGCGTCGCGATCGAGCCTTGCCTGGCGGATCGCGACTGGGGTTGCGCTCGTTCTCGCGATCGCCGCCACGGCCGCAGCCGTGCGGGCTCTGCGCGGGCGGGAAGCCCCGAGAGAGCTTCCCGCGCTGCGTTTCCAAATCGCGACGGCGCCCACCGACGACCCGTCCGTATCGCTGTCGGCAGACGGCACGCAGCTCGGGTTCGTCGCAAATCAGAACGGCGTGCCGATGCTGTGGGTCCGATCGCTCGCCTCGCTCGAGAACCGTGTGCTCGCGGGAACCGAGGG
>Ga0137395_10000596_pt1 | contig 15515 bp, 9 predicted proteins | sample czobulk216metaG_FD_108283 | JGI IMG/M metagenome (GOLD analysis project Ga0137395, IMG submission 108283) | Vadose zone soil microbial communities from Angelo Coast Range Reserve, California, USA - czobulk2.16 metaG | ecosystem: Environmental > Terrestrial > Soil > Vadose zone | place: USA...
CGGGGGCAACACTTCTTATAATCGCCGAGTAAACTCCACGATTTCATTCTCGGCGGGCCTGGATTTCCGTCGCGATTCTCCGCGGAACGCCGAGCTTGCTCATGCCGATGCGAGTAACGTCTTTCATCCCGTCACGCGCAATGACTTCACGATCAGCGATCTTGCTCCGTATGCCTCCGTTGATGGATCGATTTCGCGATTCTTTACATATAGCGCCGGCGTCCGTCACGATGCACTTTCGCTCAGCAACAAGGACCGGCTCACTCCGGCTGATTCGTACGAAACTGGTGCGGGACTAACTTCGCCCCGCGGCACACCGTCGTTTCGAGTTCCGAACAGGTCTCACCTTCCGGTTTTAACCTTCAGCTCGGGCGAGGCGTTTCACACCAATGACCCCCGCATTGGCTTGGGCACGAGCCACAGCGCGCCCATTGCAATCTCGCATGCGAACCAACTCGTCGCAACCGAATCGGTCTTGGGCGCACGGTTTCGATTGTCCCTGGTGCGCGTAAGCAACTCACAGGAATTGGCAAAGATTGATCCGGACACCGGCTTGCAGCAGAGTGTCGGGCCGTCCTTGGTGCAAGCTCTAACTGTGTCCGCTCAGCGGCATTTTTCTTTTGGGTCACTCCAAGCCACCTTTGCCTGCGCCCAGGCGAGGAACCGCCTCACTGGTCAGGACGTCCCAGAAGCGCCCCGGCTGATCTGGGACGTTTCCGCCACGACGCTCCGCTTGCCGGCACGATTATGGGCTTCGGTCGAATTCGAGTACGTCGGCCGCAAGCCGCTGGGAGATGGATTCACAGCCGCTCCGGTGCGCGAAATTCGCGGCTCTCTGACCCGTAACTTCCGCAGCGAATTGTTCGAAGCGGGAGTCCATTTTCTGCTCGCTAACGGCTACACCGGGCAGACTCTAGAAACCCTCCAACTGCCGAACGAAACAATACCCACGGAGCGGGTCGTGGGCGTGCGAAACCGATCCTATGCCGGAGTCAGCCTCACTTACCACTTGAAACTGGCCCGCAATTAGAGTTTGCTCCCAGCGTTCGCCTTTCCTATTTGAACGAAGACAACTTTGGCAATGTCCACGCCGAAGGCGATCACAAGGTACGCCGAAACTTTGGGGTTGAACCAAAGACGTCTCTTGCCAATGCTCAGCATCCAGACGCGGAGCGTGTGCTGCACCTTCGAAATATGCCAGAGCCGGCAGCATGGCCAGGAAGGCTGGTCCATCCTCCGGCTGAGCGAATCGGATTGAAAACGGGCACCCGAAACTCGGTCATCCTTGGACCAGAGTGACCCCTTCATCGGCCCAACCGGCAGCGCCGCCATCATCTCTTTCACCGGACTGTCCAAGTTGAAAAAGTCGGATCGCAGCTTTGTTCGCCCCGTTGCAGTGCGGTCCTGCGCAGTAAACGACAAATACCGTTTCGCCGAGGAGCACAAAGTCAACCGTGTTGGAAGCGAAGGACGAATACACATCGGCGCAATCGGTCTCAAACGCGAGCTTCTTGGCAAAATGCTCAAATGCAGTTGGCGATGAGGCGGGAGCGACTTCGAGAACCCGGCTGACCTGTTTGGTAACGAGTTGGGACGACGTGGCAATGTCTCCTCCGAAAGATTCACTTCCCCTTCAGAATGGGCAGCAGACGAGGTTCTTGCCAGTGGCCTAAATGCCTCCGTCGGCGCCGCTATTTTTCGGGCGCCCTTCGCGCGCTTGCTGTAGGAATCCCGAGCGTCGAGGGATCAGGCCCCGTATGAATGCGAGTCTGCCGATGGGTGATCGCGGGACAAACGCCCTTGTGTTGATCGAGTTCGGTGTGGATTTGGACCGTCGGCAGTTCGGAAGGTCATCCGAATCCGCCTTGGGCATGAATCGCTAGACGTTATGGGTACCTACCTCAAGGGCAAGGATGCCGAGTCGGAAGAGGCTCAGGAACATGCCAACAGCAGCAGCCTGGCGCTGTACGCATAAGGAGAAATGCGCCGGTCAAACCTCAGCCAGAAAGAAGGTCAGAAAGAACTATGACCTATGACGTGGTGCCCGCCGGTTCGAACGGATAGTGCCGCGGTTTGTGCTGAACAGAAACCCATTTCAGGGTGGTGAATTCTTCCAATGCCCACTTGCCGTTCAACCTCCCGAAGCCCGATGCTTTCTCTCCGCCAAAGGCCACCAGAGGCTCATCGTTGATGGTCCCGTCATTGACGTGGACCATGCCGGAATCGATCTGCTGTGCAAGCTCGGCTCCCTGTTCCACATTTCGCGTGTGGATGGCTCCGCTTAAACCGTAGGGGCTGTCGTTGGCTATGCGAATTGCTTCCTCGGTCGAGTCGAACGGGATGACGCACACTGCCGGACCGAACATCTCGTTGCGAGCGATCGCCATGTCGGGACGAACGTCAGCGAAGATGGTAGGCGAAATGACATTACCTTCACTCTTCCCGCGCAACACGACCCGGGCCCCTTCGTCGATGGCCTTCTGAATTTGTTTGCAGAGGGTGTCAACCTGTGCCTTGTTGATCAGTGGGCCGATATCGGTTTCGGGTTTGCGGGGATCGCCTACTTTCAGGTTCGACACCCGGCCAACGTATTTCTCCAGAAATTGTGGGTACAGGCTGCTATGTACTAGGACGCGGTTCGCCGACATGCAGATCTGGCCTTGATGAGTAAAGCGGCTGAACACTGCGGCATTGAGAGCGTAGTCGAGATCGGCGTCGGCCATGACGATCAGCGCGCTGTTGCCCCCTAGTTCCAGTACGGCTTTTTTGAGGCAGCGGCCAGCCACCGCCCCAATATGCCGACCGACACTTTCGGAACCGGTAAAGGAAATAATGCGCGGAATCGGATGCTCCACAAAAGCATCGCCAATTTCGCGAATGTCGGCCATGATTACGTTGACCAGACCTTTTGGCATACCGGTTTCCTCGAAGACGCGCGCCACTAGCGTTCCACCGGTGATCGGGGTATCGTCGTGGGGTTTTAACACTACGCCGTTGCCAGCGCCCAGTGCCGGCGCCACCGAGCGCATGCTCAGGAAGAACGGGAAATTGAAGGGGCTGATCACGCCCACCACGCCCACCGGAATCCGATAGAGGCGGTTTTCTTTGCCGTCAACTGGCGAAGGGAAGATTTCGCCCTTCATGCGCAGAGGGTAGGTGGAAGCCTCCTTGATAATGTTCTTGACCAAGCCGATCTCGAAGAACGCTTTGAGAGCAGTGCCGCCAAGTTCCTCGATAATGATGTCCGTAATTTCCGACTCGTGCTGCTCGACCCAGGTGATCGCCTTTTCCATGATTGTGCGCCGTTCGAACGGATTGATTTCCGCCCAGATCTTCTGAGCGGCGGCGGCGGAACGATAGGCCTCATCGAGATCAGAAATGCTCGCCAGCCTGAAATCGGCGATTTTCTTGCCATTGTAAGGATTAGAGTCGGTCAGGGTTTTCTGACTCGAGCCTTCCCGCCATACTCCCCCGATGTATTGCTTGTTCAAGGCAGCAAGTTGGTTCATAAGCCTCCCAGGAAAAGTGTGTTTTTCAGTCCGCGATATCGGGATGATGGGTCGCAATCCGGTAGCGCCCGGAATGAAACACCAGTGGCTCCCCGTCGCTGTACTTGTACTCCTCTACCTCGCCGAGAAAGATGACGTGGTCGCCGCCGTCATACTGTTTTACTTTGCGGCATACGAACTGTGCGATCGCGCCACTCATGATCGGAACACCAGCCTTGCCCTCGGCGAAATCTACCCCGGCGAACTTGTCTGGCCAGGGCGTTGAGAACTGGCGCGAAAGGTGATGCTGTTTGGCTTCCAAGACATTCACCGCGAAATGAGTGCAGCTGGTGAAATCGGCAAAGCTGGGCGCCTGGCGGGCCAGGCTCCACAGGATGAGCGGAGGATTGAGCGAGACGGAAGAGAAGGAGTTAACCGTGACGCCAATCTTGCGTCCGTCAGATGCACGGGCCGTGACCACCGTGACCCCGGTCGCGAACTGGCCAAGAGCCCGACGAAAGTCCCGCCGGTCGAACCGTTCGGCGACCGTCTCTGCTTCCCGCTGGATGAACTTGTCAGCTTCGACCGGGTCCGTGAACCACGGGAATAGGGTACGAGGATCGTCAAATCCATTCACAAAAGCACTCGCGATGGCAGGGTTCTTTCCGGCGCAGTCCAGCAGCCGGAGCACGTGGGCAGGCGGCCTCAGCAGCAAGTTGGTCCACTCCGTTACCCATTTGGCATAGCCGGCCCAGTAACGATCAAAAGTTTGCTGCATCCATTCGGCATCGGCGGGTCCATCTCCTCGCTCAAGGATAGCTTCCAGGTAGATCTCGGCACAGCGGGTGGCATTGTTCGAGCCTTGCCCGGTAATGGGATCGTTCAGTACCACAGCATCGGCCATGCCCAGAATTGGTAGGCCCGCGACCTTTGCCACGGGGTTGCGGACGGTCGGCACGACACAGCCCGAAAGAATGCCGTTGTCATCCGTGAGTTCGAGGTTCCGGCAGCGCGCCGATTCCCAGGGAAGAAAGGTCTCAAGTATCTGCTTGCTGCGCGCGAGATGCACAGCGGGCGTGAGGTTCCCAAACCAGCAATCCATCGGGCCGCCGCGTACGCCTTCGAACACCATGATCTCGCAGGGGCCGCTGGTGGTCAGAGCAGGAAAGACGAAGTACTCGCCAACGTTCGGGATAAGGTTAAAGCAGACTGCCGAGTAGGGTACGCGGGACTGCATCCCGGTGACGTAGGTCAAGGCCAGTGCGCGCTGTGCCTGCGAAAACGGCGAGCGGGTGGGATCGCGCTCGAAGAGTTGACCGAGCGCACCTTTTCCGCTGGCGACAATGACCAGGTCGTGAGTGCGCGCACATTCCGCCAGATCCTCCGGACCGGCTGCCTTGATGCGGAGCTTGCCACCTCGACCCTCGAATTGGGCGAGCCAGCGCGGGATTTTCAGCCGCTGATCGATGGATTGAGCGAAATTGTCTAGCCGGGCCGCCCAATCGATGGACGAGCCTCCGATTCCATCCGGAACCGTGAAGGAGACTCCCTCAACTTTGGGGCACTGTTCCTCCCAATGATTCAGGTTGAGGTCCCGTTCGATCTCGAGGGCCGAGTCGAACATGCACTGGCTCGACCGGACGCGGCCTTCGAGAATTTCATCTGCGGAGTGGTCAGAGAAGAGGGTTACTTGGTAGCCAGCGGCCAGCAATCCGTGGGCGAGTTGCAGGCCCGACTGACCTGCTCCGACAATCGCGATGCGTTTCACGAGGTTCGGCCTTTAGTTACTCCGTCAGTTTTGAAATCGCGGGCGTGGCCATCTCCGGGCCCATAGCAGAATAACCGCCATCCACGGCCAGGTCGGTTCCGGTGATGAAGGAAGCATGGCTGGAGCAGAGGAAGAGAACGCCCTGGGCGACTTCTTCCGGCTCGCCGACGCGGCCGAGCAGGTGAAACGGACCGCCGACACGATTTGTCTTTTCCTTATCGCCGTGCGTCAGTTCGTCCATCACGCGCGACCAGGTCCAGCCGGGCGAAATCGAATTCACACGAATCTTGTCGGAGGCCAGGTCCATGGCTTCGTTTCGGGTGAGTTGCAGAATCGCTGCTTTGGTTACGGGATAAAGCCAGCGGCCGGTCTGCGCAACTTTCGCGCTGATGCTGCCGAAATTCACGACTGCGCCGCCGCCGCGCTTCACCATGTGCGGACGCGCGGCTTTGAGCAGCATGACACCGCCGACGACATTGACGTTGTAGCTGTCGAGCCAGTCTTTGCGCGTGGCATTTAGGGCGTCATCGATGTAGACACAAGCCAGGTTCACAAGAAAATCGATTCCGCCAAAGGCAGCGACCGCGCGCTCGACACAGTTCGCAACCTGAGAGTCATCGGCGAGATCGGTCCGCACGAAGAGCGCGTCTTGGCCGAGCGCGTTGGCAACGGCTTGTCCGTCTTTATCGTTGATGTCGGCGATCACAACCTTAGCGCTTTCGCGCTGAAATGAGCGAGCCACGGCCGCGCCGATCTTGGTGGCGCCGCCGGTCACAATTGCGACTTTGCCTTTCAATCCATCCATGCTCGTCTCCTGAGTTTCTTGTCTTTGGAGCGGGAAGGCTATCACGAGGTTCGGACGCCGAGCAAGAGGGGGGCGGATATTTGGAGATCATCGGTTGCACGGAAAACGCGCCCGGCATTTGGCGAAACTTGACGAGGTCGGTTATAGTTTGGCACCCAGAGATCGTATGCAGGGCATCGTGTAACCGGAGAAAATCGGATGAGAAAAATCGCCATCGTGGGAGGCGGGCAGTCGGGATTGCAACTGGCGTTAGGGCTCCTGCAAAAGAAGTATGAAGTCACGGTCGTCAGTAACCGCACGCCGGAGCAGATCTTCAACGGCCGTGTCACCTCCAGCCAATTCATGTTCCATGATTCTCTCCAGAACGAACGGGACCTGGGGATCAACTTCTGGGAAAAAGACTGCCCGATCACCGAGGGCATCGCGTTCACGATTCCCGGACCAAACAAGACGCGCGCACTGTTCTGGGAGGCAAAGCTCGACCACTACGGGCAATCGGTGGATCAGCGGGTGAAGTTTGCCGGGGAGCTGAACAAGTTTGCCAAGCGTGGTGGGAACCTCATTATCCAGGACGCAAGCCCGCAGGACGTGGACGCTTACAGCAAGAGTCACGACCTGGTGATCGTGGCGGCGGGCAAGGGCGAAGTGAACCGTATGTTCGAGCGCGACGCGTCGCGGTCGCCGTTTGACAAGCCCATGCGCGCGCTGGCTTTGACCTACGTCAAGAACATGCTTCCGCGGACGCCATTTACCGCGGTGTCGTTCAACCTGGTCCCGAGCATAGGCGAGTACTTTGTGTTCCCGGCGCTCACGGTGAATGGCCCCTGCGAAATCATGGTCTTCGAGGGGGTTCCAGGCGGGCCGATGGACTGCTGGAACGATGTCAAGACGCCCGAGCAGCACCTGGCAAAAAGCAAGTGGGTACTGGAAACGTTTATGCCATTGGAGCGCGAGCGCTGCGACAACGTCGAATTGACCGATGAGAATGGCATCCTCACGGGGCGATTCGCGCCAACCGTGCGGAAGCCAGTGTGCCAGCTGCCCTCCGGCGATTTCGCTTTGGGCATGGCCGACGTGGTTGCTACCAATGACCCGATTACCGGGCAAGGCTCGAATACGGCTAGCAAAGCAGCGGCCATCTACCTGCAGCGGATCCTGGAGCGGGGCGCCAAGCCATTCGACGCCCAATGGATGCAGGAGACTTTTGACATTTTCTGGGACTATGCCCAGTGGGTGGTTAAGTGGACCAACTCGCTGCTCGTCCCACCCGAGCCGCAGATCCTGCAACTGATGGGCGCTGCCAGCCAGATTCCGCCGCTGGCGCGCCGAATTGCGAACGGATTCAACAACCCTCCTGATTACGCACCCTGGTGGTTCGATGCCGCCGAGGCGGAGAAGACAATTACGTCGACAGCTGGAGCCGGCGCCTGAGACCATGCTGGGACGTTACCAGAATTTGACTTGACTTGGCGTTTGGACCTGTTGTTGAATAGCGCGCGTCACATTACCGCCGTTGCCGGATGTCAGGTCTAATCGCTTGCAGAGATGAAAATTTGTAAGGCTCCAGGTCGTCGATCTGTGTTCGCGAAGACGCGGTAACCAACACTTCAATCAGAGAAGAAAGCTTGGGGGCAAGACGGGCTCGAAGGAGGCTTGGACGAGAGTCGTGTTCAGCAACCCGTTTGTTGAACATTACGATTGTTGAACAATTCAACAAATAGGTGATTTCACAACCCGGCGCAATACCATTGCGCCGATCCAAGAGGGGGCATGATGCGTCAAAACCAGTGGTCATGTGTTCTTGGCTTGTTGATACTGGGGTTTGCGAGTTGCCTGTTTGCGCAAGACTTGGCCACGCTGAAGACGACTGTCAACGATCAGACCGGGGCGGTCATACTTGGTGCATCGATCACGATCACCAACGCGCAAACCGGAGCCAAGAGGACGGATCTGACCGAGTCTCACGGGCTTTCGGTGATCCCCGGGCTTCCGCCGGGCAACTATGAACTAACGGCGGATGCGAAAGGATTCACTTCACGCAAGGTCTCCGTCACTCTCTCGGTCGGGCAGGTCGCATCCGTGGTTGTGACGATGGGTCTATCGATCAAGGAAGAAGTTCGGGTGCAGGATGTCATCCAGGGGATCGACACTGAGAAATCGGAGGTCAGCCAAGTCATTGACACTCCTAAAATCTCCGACCTGCCGATTTCCGGACGTGACTTCATTGACTTCGTCCTGCTGACGCCTTCGGTCAACGTGGGAAGAAGCACCGCAGTCGGGGCGCAGTCGCCGTTTACCGAGACTGTCCTGAAGCTCAGTTTTGGCGGCGTCCGCGAGAGCCATTCTTCGTTTTTCGCGCTGGATGGTATCGACTACACGACCAGCATCTCCGGCGTGCAACGCATTAGCCCATCGCAGGACTGGGTGCAGGAGTTCCGCGTCGTTGACGGCACCTACACGGCGGACACCGGACGCAACCTGGGCTCAGTGGTCAACACAGTCACCAAGTCAGGTAGTAATGACGTGCACGGATCGGCCTACGAATTCTTTCGCAACAACAAACTGGACGCCAACAACCTGCTTTCGGCTCCTGGTTTTAATACCCTGCGGTTCAACCAGTTCGGCGCCACCTTGGGCGGTCCGATCCTGAAGGAGAAGACCTTCTATTTCCTTGGCTATGAGGGACAGAGACGAGCTGAATCGCCGATCTATTCGTCCTTCATCCTACACTGCATCGACTCGCCGGGCTGCTTGGGGCCCGGCACACCGAGCATTAATCAGGTCAAGCAAACGCTTGGTCTGCAGCAGGAGAATCTGAGCTCCATCTTGACGATCGACAATTACGACAAATTCATTGCCAAGACCAATAATGTCTTCACCGACAACACATTTCTCAATATCACTTACCTCTTCAACGATTCCCGCAAGAAAAACGCACGGGGCGCGGCGCCCGGCGAAGGACTGCCCTCTTCCTACCGCGACAACCCGGTCCGCGATCAGACCGTATATTCCAACCTGATTCATGTGTTCACTCACGACCTGACCTCGGAGACGCTGCTCCAATACGGCCGGCGCATCTTTAATTTGGAGCCCAAGGGACTGGGATTCGAGCCCGCGCTCGGCATTTCCGACTTGCTATCGTCGGGCGGCTTTGTGGGTAGTGTGCGTTCTTATAGCGAGCAGCACTTCCAGGTTGCGGAGAATCTTACCTACACCCGTGGCAATCACGCAGTGAAAATGGGCGGCGAACTTCAGCCTATCTGGACGACCACTCAAGTCCCGCTATTCAGCCCCGGATTCGGGATCTTCAGCCCGCAGAGCTTCTTTGGCGCCTTTCCCTTTGACGGCACCATTCCCGGCACCGGGCCGGGCACGCCTGTGGCCTATCTTTTTCTCGAACCGCGGTCGCTGTTTGGCACGCAGATTCCCAATCGCGATCCGAATTTCCAGGACGGTCTTTACGCCGGTCCCAGTGAGCAAGTTTTTAATGACGCCACCACGGTGTCATATCGGCACCTTCTGTGGTCGGGCTACATTCAAGACCAATGGAAGGCTAGGTCCAACCTCAGTTTTACGCTCGGTCTTCGCTATGACGTCGACAAACTCCCCCCCGGTTCCGAGTTGAAGCAAATGGGAGGATTCCACCCCACGAACTACAACAACGTCCAGCCGCGGGCTTCTTTTGCCTATTCCTTCAATAAAGGTAAGGGTGTGGTGCGAGGCGGCTTCGGGGTGTTCACCGGGCCGTTTGTCTATAGCGACATTCTCGTGAGCTGGGTGGGTGCTTCCGAATTCAGTTACATGACTCAGCCATTCCTGCGCGAATTCCAGAATCCCAGTCAGCACTTGATCGGGTTCGGTCCTTCGGGTGCGGTGGGTGAAGCCCCGAATCCGCCGCTGCTCAGGTCGAGCCTCATGAACTTCATTTCCACGGGGGCCTATCCTTCGCCCAATTTGCTGGCGCAGGTTCCACTGGGCTATGCACAGAAGAAATTCAATCAGCCATTCTCGGAACAGGCCAGTCTCGAAATCGAACACCAGATCGGTAAAGACTTTTATATTTCTCTGGTAGGTCAATGGATGCATGCCAGTCGCCTGCCGGTGTATACCAGCATCAACGGCGACTGCCCTGGACACGTGGAAGCCAACTGCCCGCGATTGCCAAGCGGGAAGGAGTATTTTTGCAATGCCGACACCACCGCGGATTGTCCGGCCCCGTCGCCCCCGGGAGTGCCCACCGCCTTTGGGCCTGCGGATCCCCGGTTCGGCTTCGTGCTGTACGTGAAACCGATTGGTTTTTCGCTTTACGATGCCGGAACCGTGAGCCTGCGCAAAGCTTTCTCGCATCACTTCAACCTGCTGGCAAACTATACTTACGCGAAGTCTATCGACATCTCCACCACGGTTAACCTGCCGAATACACCGGAGAACTACCTCCATCCGGAATATGACCGGGCCGTCGGCGACAACGATATTCGTAATCGCTTCACCCTGGCTTTCTTAAGCGAATCGCCAAAGGAATGGCCGGTGGCCGTGCGCGATTTCAAGTTTTCCATGATCACCAGCCTGCAAAGCGCTCGTTTCTTCAGCATCAATGCAGGCTTTGACACCAACGGCGACGGATTCCCCTTCCCCGATCGCGTGGGCACCAGTCCACGCAACTCGTACAAGGGCGATCCTTACTACGATGTGGATCTGCGCCTGCAACGAGAGATTCCATTCACTGAACGGATTAAGGGAGAGGCCAGTGTTGAGGCCTTCAACGTGTTCAACCGGCCCAATGTGGAAGATGTTGATCACGTGTATGGCCTCGCGGACTTTGCCGGACCTGTGCCGAAGGAGTTTGGCGACCATATTTCGAGTCCTGCCAACCCCACATTCGGCTCGCCGAAGTTTGCCTCACCTGCGCGCCAGATTCAAGTTTCGTTGCGGATCAGTTTCTAGTAACCCAAGGTAAGGGCGCTCAGCTCCTTTGCCCAGCAAAGATTCCAGCGCCGGCCAGTGCCGACGTGACTGCCCCTGAGGAACCACGCCGTGGTCAAACCATATACCGCAGTCGGGCTAATTCCTGCTGTACGCGGAATCCGCCGCCGCAAGGACATTAAGATCAACCTGGAACATTTGAAACACCTGGTCAAGGCGGCCAGTTGGCTGGCCGCCTTGGATTTGCCGGTGCGCCTTATCGCTTTCCCCGAAGGTGCCCTCCAGGCGTTCAATGACGAGGTGCTCGATCTTGATCATGTGCAGTTCGCGCGGGAATGCGCCATCGATATCCCCGGAGACGAGACAGAAGAACTGGGCAAGATTGCCCGCGAGTACAACGCCTTCGTCATGGCGCAGGCCAAGGCGCGGCATCCGGATATCAAAGATCGTTTCTTTAATGTTGGATTCATCCTCAACCCTAAAGGAAAGGTGATCCTCAAACACTACAAAGTGTCGCCGCTGTTTCCTGTTGAGCACTCGGTATGCCCGCACGACATTTATGACTGGTGGGTGGAGAAATACGGCCGGAACCTGGATGCTTTCTGGCCAGTCGTGGATACGGAGATTGGCCGCCTAGGCATCATGATGGCAAATGAAGGATCGTATCCGGAAAACGCCCGGGCCTTGGCCCTAAATGGTGCGGAGGTGGTCTATCGCGCCTCGTACCCGCACCCCGCAACCGGCAATGAGATTTTCGAAATTCAAAGCCGGGCGCGCGCCCTCGATAACAACATATACATCGTGGCCCCCAACCTGGGGACGTATTTCCTGTTCCCCGAAGAGACCACCCCCATTGACACCTTCGGCGGACGTTCTTTCATCATTAATTACAAGGGACAAATCGTGGGGCGGCAGGAATACGGAGGCGGGTCAACCTACGTGGCCGGGGTGGTCGACATCGAGGCGCTCCGCGATCACCGCGCCCGCGCGCAGTGGGATAACTGGCTGAAAGACCTGCGTACCGAGCTTTACCAGATCCTCTACGAGCAACCCATCTATCCCAAAAATCTCTACCTCAAGCGGGAACCGATGAAGCATGGGGAATATCGAAAGAGAGTCATCCAGCGGCAAATTCGCCTGATGCACGATCGTGGCATCTGGAAGAAGCCGGAGCGCTAACGCACAACGGCCCGAGAGTGGACGAGGTCCACGTCGGGATGCTGGAGCATTTTGTAAGGGTCGGCAAAAGCGTAGTTGCTCTCGGTCGATGAGCCGAACCTTGACGACTCCGCTGCTGCTCGGTTGCTCAAGAATGTGCTCGGCAGCATGAACCAGTTCTTCTCAGACTCGCTTAGCGAGAAGACGAAGTTTAGGATGGCAGCGGGCGTAAAGGCTGGTCGTTGGCTTTGGGTTGCACCACTGGGCTACAAGAACAATACCAGTACAAAGCAAGTCGTCATTGACTCCGACCGTGCCCCGCTCGTCACAAAGGTGTTCGAACTCCTTGCTGAGGGCTCTTCTATCAGTGACGTCATGCGTCAGGTCATCGCTCTTGGACTGACCACACGGAAAGGGCGACGGGTTACGAAACAGACCTTTAGCTCTTTAGAAATCCCTTCTACTGCGGTTGGATTGAAAAGGACGGCACTCGTGTGAAAGGAACCCACGAACCGCTCATCTCTGAAGAGGTCTTCAACGCAGTGCAGCGACGATTGAACCCCGGCGTTCCCCATCAGATTGAGCGCGATGACTTCCCTCTTCGCGGATTTATGAGATGTTCGAAATGTGACAAAGCCCTGACCGAAGGATGGGTGAAAGGGCCGTTCCAAATCGTACAGTCGTTATTGGTGCTTTACGAAGGGATGCAAGGGCGTCACTGTTCATCCTGTCCGGATTTGTTTCAATGCTGATCAAAGCTCCTCCTACGGGTCACGACCCTTTTTCGAAGGCAGTAGTCTCTCCGGTGGGTTTGGCGGGATTGTATGCCCCTGCCGGGACCAAGACTGTGATGACTGTCTTTCTTTTTTTCTTAAAGCAGATGCCTTCGTGTTTGGGAGCGGTTTAGCCATCGTGCCATTCTTGTATGGGGGTGTCGGCGGCGGCTTCCACTGGCTCACGGAGTGTCAATTTCTGGATGCAGTAGCGATTGCGATGATCACCCCGGGACCGGTCGTGATCACTTCAGGTTTCATCGGTTATTTGGTGGCTGGTCCACTCGGCGCTATTGCTGCAACTCTTGCGGTCTTTCTGCCGCCCTATTTGTTGGTAGTTTTCTGAAATCCGATCCATTCTGGAATACTATGAGCTCCGATCCGCGCTACGCCGCCTTACTGCGCAGGATGGGACTGCCGCATCGAGAATGATGTCGATCTTGCCCGTCTGCTTCACGATGCCGTCGATGTATTGATTGACAGCGGCATCATCGAAGGTGTCAATTGCAGCCGCGTGTCCAGGGTTTTCAACCAAACCCCACTACATTATTCCCCAGACGAAACCGCGACTTCGAACCGAGGAGCTTTCCGAGTATTGGCTGCGACGATGGCTGTTGAAGAGGCTACAAAAGGACGGAGTTCTAGAGCGAGGTTGCCAAGCACACGCTGATTTATCCTATTCAACATGGCGCTCAGGTTTACATACCAACAGATCCTGATCCCATTCTTCCGCTCTGGACCTAGGTCCTAGGTCACCGTCCCCGTTGGTGGCCGGGTTAAAAAATATCAATTTGTTAACCGCTTTGGATCGCCTTCGAACTTCTGGATCTTCAATGCCTGAACGCGGCCTGTGAACGTGGGGTTTTTTAATCGCTATTGGTCCGGATGTGACAGGATACGTCTCCGGGTAGGCGCGCGGGCGATTTGCTGGCGCCCTTTTCTGGGCATGGGGGCAGGCACCGAGTCTGCGCAGCGTGACCCGCGAATAGGATGCAGTGGCGGGCCGGGCAGGCGGATAGCTAATGGGATGGTCCGCCGCCCCTGACACAGCTGGGGTAAAAGAGGCGTATGGAGGAGGCGTCCCATGGAACTACACACGATCGGAATTGACCTTGGCAAGACAGTGTTTCATTTGGTTGGGCTCAACCTGCGTGGCGAAGTTGTGGTGCGCAAGAAGTTTTCGCGCAAGCGACTGCTACACTTCACGGCGAACTTGAAGGTCGAGTTGATTGGTATGGAAGCCTGCGGAGGGGCACATTTTCTAGGTCGGGCACTGCGAGAACAAGGTCATGAGGTGCGGCTCATGCCGGCGCAGTATGTGAAGCCATACGTGAAGACCAACAAGAGCGACTACATCGATGCGAAGGCGATCGCGGAGGCTGTGGCCCGGCCGAGGATGCGCTTCGTGCCGATCAAGACCGATGACCAACTGGATCTACAGTCCCTGCATCGGGTGCGCGAGCGTTGGGTGATGCGTCGCACGGCCGTCATCAACCAGATTCGTGGCTTGCTGCTCGAACGTCGGATCACTCTGCGAAAGGGACGTTGCCACGTCGATGCGGCATTGCCCGGGATACTGGAAGACGCCAGCGCCAAGTTATCGGGCGCGTTGCGCGTGCTGCTGGCGCAACTGAAGCTGGAGCTCGATCACTTGGAAAATGCGGATCGAGGAAGCCGATGCGGTGATTAAGAGGACGGCTGGCGAGAACGAAGCTTGTCGACGGCTGGTGGCAATCCCTGGCATCGGACCGATTACGGCGACCCGGTCATCGCGGCAATTGGGAACAGAGCGGCCTTCCGCAAGGGGCGAGAGTTCTCAACCTGGCTCGGGCTGGTCCCGGGAGAACATACCACCGGCGGCAAGCAAAAGCTGCTCGGGATCAGCAAACGCGGGAACTCCTACCTGCGACGACTGTTCATACAAGGTGCACGCGCAGTCCTGCAATTTAGAGAGAAGCAGTCCTCCGGTCTGAGTGCGTGGCTGGCCCAACTCACATCACGCACCCACCGTAACGTGGCCGGAGTGGCCTTAGCCAATAAGCTGGCGCGCATGGCCTGGGCCGTACTCGCCAAGAATGAACAGTATCGGCCCCCAATGTTGTCCGGTGCTGCTACAGCCTGACTGGCCTGCAGCTGACGCCTGGCTGAAGCCAGGCTTGGAAATCGCATTCGCGATTCCCACATCTACAGCCCAGCGGCTACTACGGAGTTGATGATTTCTGCCAGGTCTGCTGGCGAACCATGAGATGGCACAACGGTCGAACCCGGCGCTCTCAAAACCTGTAACCGGAAGAAGTCTTCCAAGACTGCCTAGCTAAATAGGAAGAGAGCGCAGCGCATTCCATCATGGCCAGGAGCCTTGTGCTCCAACAAAGGCCGTATACATTCGCGCAGACCAACCTGTCACAATCATTTTTCGCTTGCGACAAGGCGGCGGACCATACATTCCGGTTGGCCGACAATCCGCGAACTTCAGACGGCGAAAATCGAATCGGCGAAGCACACGGCAGCTCGGGAATCTCAGAAACGGCAATATACTTGAGGTGAGTTCACAGACAACTGGAGCTTATATGTTAATGGAATCGGCGCACCGACAATTC
>Ga0137395_10000597_pt1 | contig 15485 bp, 10 predicted proteins | sample czobulk216metaG_FD_108283 | JGI IMG/M metagenome (GOLD analysis project Ga0137395, IMG submission 108283) | Vadose zone soil microbial communities from Angelo Coast Range Reserve, California, USA - czobulk2.16 metaG | ecosystem: Environmental > Terrestrial > Soil > Vadose zone | place: USA...
GGCTTCCCCATCGTTTCCAGTAGATGGAAAACGCCCTGGCCGAAAAGCGAAAATTCTTTGCCGTTGACCGGTGTCTGCAACGCCAGTTCGCTAATATCCGCCCCGGCGACAAACGCTTTCTCTCCGGCGCCCGTGAGGATCAGCACGCGCACGGCCGCGTCATCGCGCGCATCGAGCAACGCATGCTGCAACTCTTCCACCGTCCTGCGGTTCAGCGCATTAAGCACCTTCGGCCGGTTAAAGGTGATGTACGCAATCGCGTCTTTCTTTTCGTAAAGCAGATTATCGTAAGCCATCTAAGCTTCTCTCGCTCCGATTCGCATTTTCTCTTGTAGGGGCGCAGCATGCTGCGCCCCTACTTGGCAAAACCTAAAATTTCATCGCTTTCGGGCTCTGCGGATCGGAATAATCATAAAACCCGCGCCCCGCTTTGCGTCCATTCCATCCCGCCAGTACCATGCGCTTCAACAGTGGCGGCGCCGCGAATCGCCGCTCCTTGAACTCTTCAAACATAATCTGGGAGATATAGTACGTCGTATCCAACCCGACAAAGTCCAGCAGTGTCAGCGGCCCCATTGGATGTCCGCAGCCCAGCTTCATGGAATTATCAATGTCCTCAATGGAGCCGACGCCTTCTTCCAGCGCGCGAATCGCATCCAGCAAATACGGCACCAGCAGCCGATTTACGATGAACCCCGTGCTGTCGTGCGCGCGCACGGCCGTTTTGCCCAGCTTCGCTCCGAACGCCACCATCTCTTCATAGACCGCCGCGTCCGTCGCAATCGTCCGCACCACCTCGACCAGCTTCATCACCGGCACTGGATTAAAAAAGTGCAGCCCCACGAAACGCTGCGGACGCTTCGTTGCCGCGGAGATCTCCGTAATCGTCAGCGAAGACGTGTTGCTCGCAAAAATTGTCGGCGGTGGACAGATCGCATCCAACGCTGCAAACAGTTCCCGCTTCGCCGGAAGCTTCTCAACGATCGCTTCAATGACCAGGTCACAGCTTTTCAAGTCCTCGATGGAAGTGGTGCCCTTCAATCGCGCCCGAATTTCGCCGCGCACCGCACCCGTGATCGTGCCCTTCTCCGCCAAACGGTTCAGATTCTTCTCAATTCCCTTGAGCCCTTTCTCCACCAGCTCCGCGCTCACTTCGCGCACCACCGTTTCGAATCCCGCCGCTGCCGATACCTGCGCGATCCCCGAGCCCATCAACCCACACCCCACGACACCCACTCTCTGAATCGCCATTTTTTCCTCGTAGATGATGTTGCCGGCCCATCGGCAGAAAAGAGCCTGGCAGAAAACCGTGAAACCCGAATGCGAAAGTGTAGCAGAAATGCCCGCAGCTAGTTATTCAACGCCTCGACAATCATCGCAATCCCCTGCCCACCCCCGATGCACGCCGTCGCCAGGCCGTAACGCAATCCATTTCGCCGCAGCTCATTCAAAATCGTAATCACCAGCCGCGTCCCGGAAGCTCCGAGCGGATGTCCCAGAGCAATTGCTCCGCCGTTCACATTCGTCTTCTCGCGCTTAAGCCCCAGCACTTTTTCCACTGCAAGATACTGCGCCGCAAACGCTTCATTCACTTCCACGCGATCCATCTGCGCCAGTGTCAGCCCCGCCATTTTCAGCGCCTTTTGCGAAGACGGCACTGGCCCAATCCCCATGATGCTCGGGTCCACTCCCGCCACCGCCCATGACACGATGCGCCCCACCGGCTTCAGTCCCCGCTCTTTCGCGATTTTCTCTCGCGTCACCACTACCGCCGCCCCGCCATCCACAATCCCGCTGGCGTTCCCTGCCGTCACAATCCCGTCTTTCTTGAACGACGGCGGCAGTTTTTCCAGCGTCTCCATTGTCGTTTCTGGCCGCCGATGATCGTCTTCGCTCACTGTAATCGTTTTCTTGCCTTGCTTCACTTCCACCGGCGTCAGCTCTTCCTTGATCCGGCAAGCCTTGTAAGCCGCGTCCGCCGCCTGCTGGCTGCGCAACGCGTATGCGTCAGCATCTTTTCGCGTGATACCGTGCTGATCGGCAAGTTTCTCCGCCGTCAGCGCCATTGGCAATCCGCAATATGTATCCGTCAGCCCCGCCATCAGAGAATCTTCCAGCGCTCCCCCACCCAGCTTCAATCCCGTCCGCGCTCCGCGGACCACAAACGGCGCTTGCGTCATATTTTCCATCCCGCCCGCAAGCACCATCGTCGCTTCGCCCAGCAACAAACGCTGCGCCGCCTGCGCAATCGCTTCAATTCCCGACCCGCACAACCGGTTCACCGTCACCGCCGGCGTTTCAATTTTCAGCCCGGCCTTCAATCCTACGTGCCGCGCGCCGTAGAGCGCATCCGCGCTCGTCTGCATCACATTCCCAAATATCGCGTGATCAAACTCCCCGGGATCCGCACCCGCCCGCCGAATCGCCTCTTTCGAAGCATGAGCCGCCAGTTCAATTGCACTGACCTCGGAAAACGCCCCCGTATACCGCGCCATCGGCGTCCGCGCCCCCGCCACAATCACCACGTCTGTCGGAAACATTTTGTCCTCGTTTCTATAAGTTCTTTGCAGGGCGCCAGCATGTCCAGCCGGGAATCGACGACTCAATGTCGCCAACGATCTCGAACTTTTCTGCCATAAGTGCGAACAAGTCGTCCTTATTTTGATTCGTGGGTTTAGCTTTAGGTGCAAGCCCGTGGCGTTGTTTTGAATGCCTTTTGCCCTGTCTTATGCGTGTTTTATTCATTTGGCTATTTTGCCGGAGCCGACCTCGGGGATCTATTTAGGCAACACTTAAGACGCACAAGCCTTCTACAACTTCGGCGTCTCCAGCGCCACCACCGTATCCCCGCCTCGCTTCCGCGCCTCTTCAACCGAAAACTCTGCCCGATTGATCAAATCCGTCACGATGTCTTCGCTGTCATAGTCGTGCTTGGCGACGGCCTCGACAATTCCCGCGCTCAACGTAATCTGCGTCGAGTCCCAGGGCGGCCGCAGCCCGGAAGCCGCCCGCCGCAATTTATCCGCCAGATTCTGCGCCCCCGCCAGCGTCGTATCCGGCAAGATAAACGCCAGCGACCATGACGTATATTTCACTGCCACATCGTTCTGCCGCACGATTGGCTGCAGCGACCGCGCCAGTTGTTCCAGAAATCTTTCCAGCGGCGATTCTCCTTGCGTTCGCAGCAGTTCCGCCCCCCGGTCGATCTGTAAAATCGTCAGCGCCAACGGCGTTCCCTGCGTGCGCGCGCGATCCGCTTCCGTTAACAAACAACTTTGGTAAGAACTCCGGCTCAGCAAGCCCGACCGTTCATCGGAAACGCCCATGCGCCGCACCAGCGACCGCAGCCGCGTGTGGCTCACGCTCATCAGCATCTGATCGCCAATCGCCTGCAAAAAGTAAGCCTCGTTCGGCTTCCACTTGTGCTCTTCGGCATGCCCCACAATCAACATCCCCGCGGGCATCTGTGTTTCTTTGTCCGTGATCATCACGCCCAGCGCCGTCGACAACCCCAGATCGCTCAGTATCGATCCTTCCGTCGCGTTCACCACAAGTCCGCCCAGTTCGTCCGGCTCGGCCTTCTCCACGTGCGCCAGCAGCAGGACCACCTGCGCGCCCGGCGCCGGCTTCACGCCACTCGCGCAAAATTCTGCCGCCATTTCCGGCGGCCGTCCCGGCGTACCAACGACTGCTAGAGCGCGAGTCCCGCGCAAATAAGCGCCAACTTCGCTCACCGCAGTATTCAACATCGCTCGCGGCGTCTGCTGCCGAAATATCTTCTGATTGACCTCGGAAATCTTCGAGAGATCGCGCAGCGTCTCCGCCGAATAAACTCCCGTTTTCGTAGTGATCGGGGCCGCCTCAGTAACAGCTACTGCAGGCGCAACAGCAGGTGCGGCCGGAACGGGCGGCGTCGCACCTGCTTCCGTCTTTGGCTTTGGCGGCCCCTGCGGCCACCAGTTGGCCAACTGGTAGAGATTGGACAGCCGCGCGTTCCGCTCTTCTTCTCCGGGAAACATCGCCGCGATTCTTTGCAGCCGCTCCAGCGCTTTGTTCTGCAGTGAATACTGCAAAAAAATCTCCGTCTGCACGATCAAATCTTCCAAGGCCTGCAGCTGCCGGCCTTCCTCGCTGTTGGGGGCAGGCGATTGCCCCTGGTGAGCGTGCGAAGCATGACCCGGCGTGGGCGAGCTCGATTTCATCAACCGGCTGGCAATCCGTTTCAATTGCACTTCGTCGATTTTTCCGCGCAGCAGTTCCAGCCGCTCCTGATTCCGGTAATCGTACGCATCAATGTCCACGAGCCGCTCGAGGGACTCCGCCGCCTTCTTCACGTTTCCCGACGTGAGGTACACGTCGAACAGCTTGATGAGCACCTCGAAGTATTGAGATTCGCGATTCAGCTCATTGTGGAGGGATGCCCAGAATTCCAGGACAGCCTGCGACTGGGGATGCTTAGCCCCCACTGCATCCATCAACGTCACGAAATCGTTTTGCCGCTTGTCCGCGAACATCCGCCGCTTCAGCGACAGGAGGATCTCCGTTGCCTTCTGGTCCTGACTCGCGGCGACGTAACGATCGGCGAGTTCGAACAACTGGGTGATGCCTTCATTCTTTTCGCGCAGCAGCCGCTCCAGCAACTCGCGCGCTTTCTCCAGATTTCCCGAGCGCATCAACGCGTCGCTATACGTCGCAAGAAACGCTGCGTCGTTCTCCGAGGCGGCGAACGGCTCCAGCAACGAGGCGGCACGCACGGCGTTGCCGCTCTGCAAGTTTGCCTGCGCGTACAGCAGTCCCACGCTGCGTTCCTGCGGCGCAAGTTTGTACGCCCTCCCCAGTAGGTGCAGCGCGTCGGCCGAAGCCCCGCTCGCCGAAGCGAGTTGCCCCGCCCGCAGAAACGCCCGCGCCGCAAGGGCATTTTTCCCGAGGCGCTCAGCTGCTTCCGCAAGCCGCATCTGCCGCGCAAGATTTTCCGGATCGAGCTGCGCGATCCGCTCCCAGCAGAACAGCGCATCCTCCTCGCGGTTCGCCGTCGCAAACAACTCTGCCGCCTTCGTGTATTGCTCGATGGCTTCGTCGGGATGGTTTTGTCGCTGCTGCAGGAAGGCGTAACGAGCAATGCGTTCGGGCGGCTGCTGGCCTCGGCCCACCCGCAAAAACCGGTTGTAGATCGCCAGAGCCTTGGTCTCGTCCTTCGGATCCACCAGCAAATCAAACAACATGCCGTAGTACACCGCCGCACGGTCCGGCTGATCCATCCGCGCGTACAGATCCCCGAGCGCCTGCGTCGCTTCCTGATGTTGCGGCGCTTCGTCCAGCACGGCGAGATACGCCTCGATCGCGTCCTCGACGCGGTTCTTCTCGAGGAAACGCTTGGCGCGATCCAGATGTTTGCTTACTTCTCCGGCCATCCGTTCAGGTTGCCTTTGTGGAGTCTGAAAACTGTCAATCTGGCGCTAAATAGTTGCCAAAAGGATGATGATTCCGCGTCGCACGTTGCGTCCGGCGCAAACCACCCCCGTTAACTATATACCTCGGGCGGGAAGTGGCAAAACACGGCTAAGTCGTTGATGCGTTATGCGTCACCGGAATAGCTGAGGTTGCTCAGAATGATTGGTGATAGCGAGTGTTACAATCCCCGTCCATCATGACGACAACCAACCCCGTTGCGCAGTACGCCCTCGGCAGCACTGACGCGGAACACGAGCGCCTCATTTGGCAAGCTGCGCGGCTCGCTCCTCTCACCGAACGGTTTTTCCGCGAGGCCGGCATCGGTCCTGGCCAGCGCGTCCTGGATATCGGTTCCGGCGTCGGAGATGTGGCCATGCTTGCGGCCAAACTGGTTGGTCCTTCAGGAGAGGTCGTAGGCGTCGAACGTGACCCTCGCTCCATCGCTCGGGCGAGATCTCGTGTGTCTGAGGCCGGCCTGCACAACGTTACTCTCACTCAATCCGACGCAAGCCAAGTCGCCAGCGACAGACCATTCGACGCAGTCGTGGGCCGTTTCATCTTGCAGTTCCTTTCTGACCCTGTCGCCGTCTTGCGTTCTTTGTCTCACCTGGTGCGTCCCGGCGGAGTGCTCGCGTTCGAGGAAGTCTCTTACGCGCCGTTTCTTCTTCTTTCCGCGCATCTGCCGCTTTGGTCGGCGGCCGCTTCTTTGCTCCATGAGGCCATCAGCCGCTCCGGAGCAAAGACAGAGATAGGGCTCGCTCTTCACCGGATTTTCCAGGAAGCTCGACTGCCTCCGCCAGCCATGCGTATGGAGATGCTGCTCGGGAGTGATCCAGACTTTACGCGATGGATCTACGATCTTCTGTGCAGTTTGCGCCCGCAAATCCAGCAGCAGAATCTGTCTCTCGAGCCGCTGGGCGACTTCGCTACGCTGCCGGGGAGACTTCAAGCCGAAGTTGCGGCCTCCAGGACCGTTGTACCTTTTGTGGCCCTCGTGGGGGCCTGGTCCCGGAAGCCCACAACCTGAGCCCGAGCCCGCTCATCCACTTTCACTCGCGTTCCCGCGCAGCCTTCTCGGCAGCAACATCATCAGCGTCGCCGAAGCAAACAATGAGACACCCGCCACCGCCAGTCCACCATATAAGCTACCCGTTCTTTGGCTGATCCAGCCTGTCGCGTATGGTCCGGCAAACCCTCCCAGGTTTGCTAGCGAACTCACTAGGGCAAGCCCGGAAGCCGCCGCAAATCCCGTCAGGAAATCGCCAGGTAGCGAGTAGAACGGCCCATAGACGCTATAGATGCCAAGTGCGGCAAACGACAGAAGCAGGACCGTCGGAAAAATGGAATGAGTTGCGCCCAGCGAGGCCAGCGCGATTCCAGCAGTGATGGCTGGAATCGCCGCATGAAATCTCCTTTCTTGCCTTCTATCCGAACTCCGCGATACCAGCACCATCACCGGCAATCCCACAAGATGCGGAATCATCACCAGGAGTCCAATCAGACTGTTGGAGTATCCACCGGAAAGGGATTTCACCAGCTCTGGCATCCAAAAATTCATCGTGTACATGCCGGTATTCAGGGTGAAGCCGATCAAACCCAGATGCCAGATCCGTTTGTTCATCAGTGCCTGCAGCGCCGATATGTTGTGGTTCGCCAGTTTCTCGCGTTCCTCGCTCGCCAGCTCCGCTTCAATCCAGGCTTTTTCTTCCTGGCTCAGGAATTTGGCTTCAGCCGGACGGCTGGGCAGCAGAAAGTATGTGAGCACGCCGCCAACTACGGCGGGAATTCCTTCAAGAATCAGCAGCCATCGCCAACTGCTGATGCTCAGCCAGTGCACATGGTCCAGTATGAAACCGGAAACCGGAGCACCCAGAATGCTGGTGACGGGTATGCCAGCCAGAAATAACGCAATTGCCTGCGCCTGATCTCTTTGCCGAAACCAGTACGTCAGGTACAAAGCGATTCCCGGGAAATAACCGGCTTCCGCAAGCCCCAGCAAGAAGCGCACCCCATACAATTGCGGCACCGAACGCACGAACCCGGTCAGCGTGGCCAGAATTCCCCAGGTAATCAGGATTCGCGCGATCCAGATGCGCGCCCCGACTTTGTGCAGCATCAGATTGCTCGGAATTTCAAACAGGAAATACCCGAAAAAGAAAACCCCCGCCACCAACCCATACTGCTTGCTGGTGATCGCCAGCTCCGTGTTCATCGTCAAGGCGGCAAACCCGATGTTGATCCGGTCCAGAAACGAAATGATGTAGAGGAGAAAGACGAAAGGAATAATCCTCCTCCGGATTTTCTGAATCGTCTTTGCTTCATCAGGCAGTATAACGATGCCGCCTTCCTTGGGCACGATCACCTCAGTGTGCAATCAAGATCCAATACTCGGCATCTGGTTCACGGGCTCGTTTGTGTCTCCGCAACCGGCTGACCGCCGCTCGGAAGTAACAGCACAAGCACCGTGGAAACGAGCATGGAAGTTCCTGCAAACGCAAGCCCGCCACTCAGGCTGCCTGTTTTCTGGCCGATAAACCCGACAACAGTGGATCCCGCAAACCCGCCGAGGTTCCCGACAGAGTTGATTAAAGCGATGCCGCTGGCAGCCGAGAATCCCGTCAAGGATTCGCTAGGCAACGCCCAGAAGGGACTTAAAGAACTGCAGTAGCCAATCGCCAGACACGATAGCAGGACTACCGTAACGGAAGGAGAATGAATTCCGCTCAGCAACAAAAATGCAATTCCCCCCAATAGCAGAGACATTGCCACGTGATACCTGCGCTCCAGCCTGCGATCCGAACTGCGGGAAACCAGGATCATTCCGAGAAGGGCCGCCACGTAGGGAATCATCACCACATAACCGACAAAACTATTCGAATACTCGCTCGAAAGGGATTTCACGATCTGGGGCATCCAGAAAGCCATGGTGTAGCCGCCGATCATCATTCCAAAATAGATGAGGACCAGACGCCACACTTTCGGATTCGTCAGTCCTTCGATCGCGGAGTGCCGCCGCTGTTTTAGTTTAAGTTGTTCTTCGCGCTCTAATTCCGCTTGAAGCCAATTCTTTTCCGCGCGCGTCAGGAACTTTGCTTCACTCGGACGGCAGGGCAATACAAAGTAAGTGAGGAATCCGAGGACAATGGCAGGAATTCCCTCAAGAATCAGAAGCCACCGCCAGCTCCCGACGCCTAGCCAATGAGCGTGCTCCAGGATGAAGCCGGACACCGGGGCTCCGACGATGCTGGTTACCGGGTAGCCGGTCAGGAACAGCGCGAGCGTCCGCGCTTGTTCCCTCTGGGGAAACCAGTACGTCAGGTACAGGACGATTCCCGGGAAATAGCCGGCCTCGGTCACTCCAAGCAAAATGCGCGCGACATACAACTGATGGACGCTTTGCACGAGCCCGGTCAGCGTTGCCACAAGACCCCAGCTCAAGAGAATGCGCGCAATCCAGACGCGCGCCCCGACCTTGTGCAGCATTAAGTTGCTGGGCACTTCAAACAGGAAGTAGCCGATGAAGAAAATGCCGGCGGCCATTCCGTATTGCTGGCTGGTCATACCCAGCTCTTTGTTCATTGTCAGCGCCGCAAAGCCAATGTTAATGCGGTCGACGAACGCCACGACGTAAAGAAGGAAGAGAAACGGAATCAACCGGATCTGCAGTTTCTGAATCGTTCTGGCTTCGTCGGGCAATATAGCAATGCCAGCTTCGTTGGCCACGATCACCTCGTGTGCGTCTGCCCCGATCGTCGGGTCTCCTCGGCCGGCGTCGTCGGCCGAAAGTAGGCTTGGATTGCCGAGACTTTATGGCGTGAGGGTTCTCCCGTCAAGCGACGCCGCTCTTTCGCTAAAGGCAAACCAACTCGACGTACTCCACGGCATCCAATGTGGCTCTGGACATAGGGAATCGGCAATGTCCCTAATTGTTTTGGAAGCTGGCCGGTCCGGCTTGAGGAATTGGCATATGAGGGAAAGCATGGCTGCGCCGATTCGGATCGGAATCATAGGGGACTTCGAGCCGGCATATCATTCGCATTTTGCAACCAACTCGGCTCTCTACGACGCGGCCACAAAATTGAAAGTTCCACTGGAAGTACGCTGGCTTCCTACACCGTCGCTGGTGGGACCGGCAGCGGAAAAGATTCTGCGGCGCTGGGACGGGCTGATTGCTTCGCCGGGGAGCCCCTACAAAAGCCTTGCAGGGATGTTGCGCGGAATTGAATTCGCGCGCACGCGGGACTGGCCATTCGTGGGGACTTGAGGGGGCTTCCAATATACTCTGTTAGAGTATGCGCGAAATGTTTTGAAGATTGCCGACGCGGACTCCGCGGAAAACAATTCAGGTTCGTTACACGTCGTAATCACGCCGCTCTCGTGCGCCCTGCCCAACCGCCGCGTGGACGGGCCGAAGGGGTCAGGAGACGAACGCTTGAGGGTTCTGCCGGGAACGCTCCTGCACTCAATCTGCGGCGGCAAAGGTGATTCGGAGCAGTATTACTGCAATTATGGGGTGAATGAGGAATACGAAAAACAGTTTCAGGCCGCCGGACTGCGCGTAAGCGCTCGGGGAATTCTTGGCGAAACACGGGCGGTTGAACTGCCGGGACACCGATTCTTCATCGCCACGCTGTTTCAGCCGCAGCTTTCTTCACGGCCCGAGGCTCCGCACCGCTTTTTCCTGGCATTCTTGCGCGCCGCGATGCGATTTCAGAAAGAACGCGCAAAGGGAAGCCGCCCGGCACGGCATTGAATCTCCCGTGGAAGAACTGTCTGCCGAGGGTTGAGAAAGGAGAAATCCATGCTCGAGGTGATTCTGAAGCGATTTGAGCAGCCGGACGAGATTCGGACGTTTGAAAAGGGCCGATTTGAGCTGGTGCGCGTTGGCGGAATGACCCTCGGGCGCGCAACTTATGAACCGGGATGGAAATGGTCAGTGCACGTGGGGCGCGCCGCGGGAACGAAGAGCTGCGCGGTGGAGCATGTGGGGATAGTGATCTCCGGGCGTGCTACGGCCGCAATGGATGATGGCCGCGTGATCGAAATGAAGGCCGGGGACGTCTTTTACATTGCACCGGGGCATGACAGTTGGGTGGTGGGCGACGAGCCGTATGTGTCGATTCATTTGATGGGTGCGGAAACATACGCCGGCGCGAAAAAGGGATGAATCCCATGCATATCTGCCGGTCAGCCGTTGTAACGCCGAGCATTATGCGACTCCGAACCTCCCAACCAACGCTGTTTCCGCCCGTACCTCGTCTAAACACAGCAAGCAGAGAGTTGCCAAAGTTTTTTTGAATGGAGGGCCCTCTGATGCAGACAGTTATCCAGGATATGAAATTCGCGCTGCGCGTTTTTCGCAAGTCTCCTCTGTTCACCGCCGTCATCATCCTCACGCTGGCATTGGGCATAGGCGCTAATACCGCGATTTTTAGTATTGTGAATGCGGTCTTGCTGCGCTCTCTCCCTTTCCGCGAGCCCGATCGCTTGCAAAAAGTCACCTTCAATAATCCTGGCGCCGGCTTGCGTGGTGTTCCGTTCTCAGTTCCCGAATTCGAAGATCTCAAATCCAGAGCGGGCGTTTTCGAGGATGTAAGTGTTATCTGGCCGGTGAGCGTCAACTTAACCGGCGCCAAAGAACCGCAACGCCTTGAATTGCTCGTCGTCAGCCCCAACTACTTTTCCATGCTGGGCGTAACTCCCCAAATTGGACGTGTCTTTGGCTCCGAGGATTTTGCCCGCGGTTTCGCCACCGCAGCCATCATCAGCGATGGTCTCTGGCGCCGCTCTTACGGCGCGGATCCAAACATTCTTGGCCGCAATCTCCGGCTCGACAACGATCTCTACACCGTCGTTGGTGTTCTTCCCCCGGAGTTCCGCCACCCCGGTAAAACTGTCGCGAGGGACGTGGAAGTCTGGGGCACCGCCGGATACAGCGCGGACCCCTTCCCTGCACCAGCCCGCAACCTGCGGCTCTTGCCGGAGGCCATCGCGCGCCTCAAGCACGGAATCTCTTCGCGGCAGGCGCAAGCTCGCCTCGACATCATGACCGGCGAGCTGCGCCAGGAATTCCCCACCGATTATCCTCCGCTGGCCCGGTTGTCTATCTCCCTTGAGCCCTTGCAGCGATCCCTGGTCGGCGATGTCCGCCCCATGATGCTCGTCCTCATGGCCACCGTACTCATGATTGTCCTCATCGCCTCCGTGAACATCGCCAACCTTCTCCTGGCCCGCGCTTCCGGGAGGCAGCAGGAAATTGCTCTGCGCCTCACCCTCGGTGCCAGCCGCTCCCGCATGTTGCGACAGTTGCTTACGGAAACCTTGATGTTGTCATTGCTAGGGGGAATCGCAGGCGTTGCCACCGCGACAATGGCCCTCGGTTCCATCCTTCGATTCTTGCCGCACGGAATCCCCCGGCTCAGTGAAGTCCGCGTGGATTGGGTTGTCCTCCTTTTCGCCCTGCTCATTTCCGTTTTAACCGGTCTCTTTTTTGGCCTGGCCCCCGCGCTGCAATCCACCAGGCCCGATGTCTTTGCCGCCATTCGCGAGGGTGCACGAGGTTCCGGCTACGGCACAAAGACCAATCGGTTGCGTGGCACCTTGATTGTTTCGGAGCTGGCGCTAGCCGTCATGCTGATGATTGGCGCGGGTCTCTTGCTGCGCTCTTTCGCAGGGCTGCTGCAGGCAAATCCGGGATTTAATCCTTCGAGCGTGGTGGCCGCGAGTATCTGGCTTCCCGTTCCGAATGATCCCAAAGCAGATCCCTATGCCGGGATCGCGGCGCAAACCGTATTTGTCTGCGAGACCCTCCGCCGCATGCGCGCCATCCCGGGCGTTGAGCTGGCAGGTATGACCTCGGCTCTCCCAGCTTCCGGACAGGCCAATAGTTCCGTTCTGGCCATCGAAGACCGTCCGGTGGAATCCTCGCAAGATTTGCGCGCGGAAGTGATTCGTGTCAGTCCCGGCTATTTCGAAGTGATGCGCACCCCGCTGATTCGTGGACGTTTGTTCCGAGAAAGCGACGAAGCCGCCAAGGAGCCAGTCGCCATCATCGATGAAACCACCGCTCGCCGCTACTGGGGAAACGGCGATCCGCTCGGCCGGCGCCTCCGTTTCGCGCAATTTGCGAATGTGCCGTGGCTCTCCATCGTTGGCATCGTCAAGGACATCAAGCATGACGGCTTGGAGGTTGACGGCGTTCCGCACGTTTACGTCTCCATGTATCAGCGGCAGAGCCGGGTCATGAGCATCGTGCTGCGTACTTCTCTTCCTGCGTCCCTCCTTGAGACGCAGATACGCCGCGAGGTGCAATCCGTCGATCCCGGCTTGCCGTTATTCAATGTGCGCTCCATGCGGGAAGTCCTCGACGACTCGCTCGCACCACGTCGTTTTTCCTCTGCCATGGTGGGAGCATTTGCCGCGGTCGCGCTTCTCCTCGCCTCGCTCGGAATCTATGGCTTGTTGGCGTACATGGTTGGCCAGAAGTCCCACGAAATCGGTATTCGCATCGCCCTGGGCGCTCAGCCGTCCGATATTCTCAAGCTAATTTTGCGCCGCGGAATGCTCTTATCCGGCGCCGGAATTTTGGTCGGTCTGATCCTCGCGGCCATCGCAGCACCTGCGATTGCTTCCCTGCTCTACGGTGTTCACCCCCTCGATCTTCAGGTATTTCTTTTCGTGCCCGTGGTGTTCCTGGTGGTCTCCTTTCTGGCCAGCTCCATTCCCGCACGCCGCGCCCTGCGCGTCGATCCCATCGTGGCCCTGAGGGACAGTTAGATTCATGCCGCACAACGCAAAGGGTCCCGCCGCCCGCCGCGGCTATAAACGAGATCCTTTGAATCCGCGCATTTCCCTTCCGTGCGCTCTTCGCGCCCGCCTCTGCTGACGCGCAGCCGCACTTGTGGCAAACTGGTTGTTCATACGGCACGGTTTTTGCGCTGCGTGTGTCGCTCGTTCGAATGCAGCAGGCCCGCCGGACGACTCGCCCGGGCCGTTCGAATCCTGCCCGCAATTGAGAACATTGGTAAGCGAGAAAAATGGACCCGAAGTTCATTCGAAATTTCTGCATCATCGCGCACATCGACCACGGCAAATCCACGCTGGCCGACCGCCTCCTTGAAATGACCGGAGCGCTGACGCAGCGCGAAATGCACGAGCAAGTCCTCGACTCCATGGACCTCGAGCGCGAGCGCGGCATCACCATCAAGGCAAAAAGCATCCGTCTGCACTACAAAGCGAAAGACGGAAATACCTACCGCCTGAATTTGATTGACACGCCCGGCCACGTGGATTTTTCCTACGAAGTTTCCCGCGCGCTTTCCGCGTGCGAAGGCGCCCTTCTCGTTGTTGACGCTTCGCAAGGTGTGGAAGCGCAGACCGTCGCAAACACGTTTCTTGCCTCGAGTCACAATCTCACGATTATTCCGGTGATCAACAAAATTGATTTGCCGGCGGCGCAACCGGATTTCGCGAAAGAACAAATCGAAAGCGTGCTCGCGATTCCCGCCGAAGACGCACTGCTTATCAGCGCAAAAAGCGGCCTCGGCGTGGAAGATGTTCTCGAAGCCATCGTTGCTCGCGTTCCGCCGCCCACAGGAAGCGCGGAAAACCCGCTGCAGGCGCTGATTTTCGATTCGTGGTTTGATATTTACCGCGGCGCCGTCGTGCTGGTGCGCGTGATGGAAGGCCGTGTAAAGAATCACGTCAAAATAAAACTCGTCGCCGGCGACGAAACTTACGAAGTCGAGCAGCTCGGCACGCTGACTCCAAAACCCGTGGCGCTCGAGGAACTCGAAGCGGGCGACGTCGGCTTCATCGTCGCGAACATCAAACGTGTGGCCGATGCGCGCATGGGCGACACGGTCATCGAAGTGGCGCGGCCAGTTCCCGCGCTGCCGGGATTCGAAGCCATCAAGCCGATGGTTTTCGCCGGACTATTTCCCGTGCTTGCCGACGACTATGAGCCGCTGCGCGATGCCCTCGGTAAATTGCAATTGAACGATGCGGCGTTTTTTTACGAGCCGGAAAACTCCGTGGCGCTCGGTTTCGGTTTCCGCTGCGGCTTCCTCGGCCTGCTGCACATGGAAATCGTGCAGGAACGTTTGGAGCGCGAGTTCGGCCTGAATTTGATTACCACCGCGCCGAGCGTGCGCTACCGCATCACGCGCGTGACTGGCGAGGTGATCGAAGTTGATAGCCCTTCGAAATTTCCGAATCCCAGCGACATCGAAAAGATCGAAGAGCCCATCATCACAGCGATGATCATCACCAACGAAGATTCCGTCGGTGGAATTCTGCAGCTCTGCCAGGAAAAGCGCGGCACGCAGAAAAATTTCGAGTACTTGTCGCCAACGCGCGTCATGCTCACCTACGAATTGCCGCTGAACGAAATCGTGCTCGATTTCTACGACCGGCTGAAATCCACTTCACGGGGCTACGCTTCGCTCGACTACCACCTCGCGGGCTACAGCGAATCCGACCTCATCAAACTGGACGTGCTGGTCGCCGGCGAACCCGTGGACGCGCTCGCCTTGATCATTCATCGCGATTTTGCGGCCGAGCGCGGGCGCGACCTGGTGACGCGCTTGCGAAAACTGATTCCGCGGCAGATGTTTGAGGTGCCGATCCAGGCCGCGATTGGCAGCCGCGTCATCGCGCGCGAAACCGTTGCGGCCATCCGCAAAAACGTTCTTGCCAAATGCTACGGCGGAGACATTTCCCGCAAGCGCAAACTCCTCGAAAAACAAAAAGAAGGCAAGCGCCGCATGAAGCGCGTCGGCCAGGTGGATATCCCGCAAGAAGCCTTCCTCGCCGTCCTCAAAGTAGCCTCTTCTTCCGACGACGACTAGAATGGAATTCCGCCGGGAAGATCGGAGTGCTTCGTGGTTGTCCCGGTTGTTCGCGTGTACCTCCTTAATACCCTTGGTTTCCTGGTTGCGGTGTTTCTTCTTTCTTTGCTTTGGATCCGGGCAAGTAGATGTTTCGGACAAGAGCCCCCTCGGCTGACAGAAGAGCAGAGTCAGGCGCGCGCGAAA
>Ga0137395_10000601_pt1 | contig 15466 bp, 11 predicted proteins | sample czobulk216metaG_FD_108283 | JGI IMG/M metagenome (GOLD analysis project Ga0137395, IMG submission 108283) | Vadose zone soil microbial communities from Angelo Coast Range Reserve, California, USA - czobulk2.16 metaG | ecosystem: Environmental > Terrestrial > Soil > Vadose zone | place: USA...
ACTCGGCGCGAAACTTCTTGTCTCGCCGCGCCTTCTTGTACTCGCGCTCCAGTTCTTCCAGCGCCGCCATCAGCGTCTCTGGAACGTACCGGCCACCGTAAGGACCAAAGCGGCCGACTACAGGCTTCTCTTTTCTTAAAGTGTCTTTTCTCAAAGCGCTTCCGCTCATACTTGTTCCGCCCTCCGCACTGCCGCGACAAATGCTTTCAGCTTCTCAGGATCTTTCCGACCGGGTTCCCGCTCCACGCCAGTTACCACGTCCACCCCCCAAGGTTTAAAAGCGCTCATGGCATCCCCGACATTCTCTGGGGTGAGTCCGCCAGCGATCACAAATTGCCCTTGCCGCTCGCCCAATTGCGTCCGCGCTGACTGCCAATCGAAGGTCTGACCGCTGCCTGCACCGGAATCAAACAGCCATGTGTCCACCACACCCGCCACGGCAGCATAGGCGTCAACCCTGATCTCAAATGCTTCCTGGACGATTACCGTCTTCATCTTCCGTAAGCTGTCCCGCCGATCGCTGGGCAGATAGCTGTAGACCTCCGGGGGAAAATCGCCTTCACCGTGCATCTGTATGCCGGTCAAATCTACTTCATCCACAACACAACGAATCTGCTTTGCTCCGGCATCCAGAAAAACGCCAATCCGCTCCACCTCGCGCGGCAGCTCCCGAATGATCTGCTGCGCCTGTTCCGGCGTAACCCGCCGTTTGCTGGGCGCAAAGATAAAGCCCAGCGCGTCGGCGCCGGCTTCAATCGATTTGAGCGCGTCTTCAACGCAGGTGGTCCCGCAGATTTTGATCCAGGTATGCATGCAATTTTTGGGGAAAGTTGCTTTGGCCTCTTACTGGACGGTGCCACGCCAATTGGGAGAAGCCGAAGGTGAAGGGGAATACCACCCTGCTTCCTGCAAGAGCTGCTGCAATTTCTGCCCCGGATCTTCGGCCCGCATCAGCGCCTCGCCAATAAGGAACGCCTGGTACCCCGCGCTGTGAAGCTCGCGAATCTCCGCGCCGCTGTCAATTCCGCTCTCGGCCACGCGCAAAATGTGATTGGGAATGCTGCCAGCCAGATCAAGCACCGTATCTAGGCTCACCTGAAACGTCTTCAGGTTGCGGCTGTTCACGCCCACGATGTCAGCTCCGCCTTCGATGGCGCGCTTCAACTCCTCTTCGTCATGGACTTCACATAGGGCGTCGAGGTCCAGCGCGCGCGCATAGTCCAGCAGACGGCGGAACGTGGCATCATCCATCGCCGCCAGAATAAGTAATATGGCATCGGCATGGTGGGCCCGGGCCTCAGTGATCTGGAATTCGTCGATGATGAAGTCCTTGCGCAGGCACGGCAGCTCGGTGGCGGCTGATGCTTCCAGCAAGTTGGCCAGCGATCCCTGAAAGAATTCTTCGTCGGTGAGAACGGAAAGCGCCGAAGCTCCGGCGCGCGCAAGCTGGTTGGCCAGAACTCCCACGGGGAAAGTCCCGCGAATGGTCCCTTTTGACGGCGACGCCTTCTTCAGCTCTCCTATTACCGCCGGCCCCAGTTGAGCCATGGCGGCCAGCCGCTTGCGAAAACCGCGCGGCGTATGCCCCGCGGCGGCCTTCTCCAGCGGACGCATCGCTGCCGGCTGTTTGGCGCGGGCAACGCGCTCGCGCGTGGCGGCGAGAATCTGGTCAAGCGTGGTCATGCGGTTGGTAAAGCTCAAGTATATGGGTTTGGCGGGAAAAACCGAAATGAAAAGCCACGAATAACACAAACGGGAAATACTGGTTGAAAGAGGTATCCAGGCGAGGCCTGGGGCGGAGCAGCAGGCCTTCTTATGCGGTAATTACGCCGCGTGGCTTCACGTTCTTGCGGATGAATTCGGCGATCTGATCCATCGGCGTGCCCGGATTGAAGATGCCGCTTACTCCGGCTTTCTTCAGGAAATCAAAATCCTGCTCCGGGATGATCCCGCCGATGAGAAAGAGCACCTCATCCATTTTGTTTTGGCGAAGCAACTCTGAGACCCTGGGGACAATGGCGTTGTGCGCCCCGGAAAGGATCGACAAGCCGATCACGTCAACGTCTTCCTGCAATGCGGAGCTCACAATCATCTCCGGGGTCTGCCGCAGTCCGGTATAGATGACTTCCATGCCGGCGTCGCGCAGCGCGCGGGCAATCACCTTGGCGCCGCGATCATGGCCATCCAGACCGGGCTTGGCGACAAGTACGCGGATTTTGCGGTCAGCAGCCATCTGGCACCCGATTTTATCAGAACAGCAAAACCTACCACGGAGACACGGAGGCACGGAGAGCTGATTTTTCTGAAATCCCGAGCGCGGCGAGGCTCCCTATGAAAATGGTGCGCTCGATTTAGGCAATCTTATTTCCGAATAGGCCGTGTATTTAGTCGGCTGACGCCGCCTTGCTCTTGGGTCGAGTAGGGATCTCTCTCTTCGCTCGAGACTTCGGGGACTGCTTTCCTCCGTGTCTCCGTGCCTCCGTGGTAGGTTTTTCCACCTTTGGCAGCTCCAGACTTCGCCACAGATACCATGCCGCATAACTGCAATATGGATGCCAGCCCTTGGCGATCTGCTCAACCTGCTTGGGCGTAGGCATCTTGCGCTTCCTGTAGGCACGCTGGATCGCCATGCGCACGCCCAAATCCCCGATGGGCAACACGTTCGGCCGGCGCAGGGAAAACAGCAGAAACATGTGCGCGGTCCATACGCCGATGCCTTTGATATCGGTCAGGGTTGCGATCACCTCTTCGTCGCTCATGGCGGGTAGAAGCGCAAAATCGACTTTGCCGCTCAACGCGTGCTCGGCCAGATCGCGGATGTAGCCCAGTTTCTGCCGCGACAAGCCGGCCCGGCGCATCTCGCCTACGCTCAGGTTCTGGATGGATTCAGGGGTCAGCGCGCCGCCGGCCGCTTCTTCCAGGCGACCATAGATGGTCCGCGCCGCCTTGGTGCTCAATTGCTGGAAGACGATGGCCCGCGCCAGCATTTCAAACGTGGGTTCACGATAAGCCATTTTGCAGGGGCCAACACGGACAATAATAGAGGCGAGGATTGCATCGGATTTCTTGAGGTGGTCAAGGGCCTTTTTCATGGATGATGCTGATTCTAACCTAAGCCGCCCGTCCGATGCCTCGGGCACGGGCGCCTCGTCCCGCTGGAGCTTTGCCCGGCAATGGCGGGAGAGCGTGCGCTACTTTGGCCTGCCGCGACACTTGCTGGAGCTGGCGGGAGCGACATGGGACGCTCTGCTCGAGATGCTGCCATCGCGCCGCAAGGCCCGCTTCGGTGACCTGGATTACGACTGGGAACGCTCCGTCGATACCACGCGCTCGAGTGTCAGTTTCCGCACGCAGTTCTTCACAGGCCTTACAGCGCGTCCTTACTTCGCCAGTGAGCCCTGGCTGTTTGAGCAGATCATGCAGGCTATGCCCATCGATTTATCAAAATTCACTTTCATTGACCTGGGCGCAGGCAAGGGCCGCGCTCTTTTGATGGCTTCTGATTACCTGTTCCAGAAAATTATCGGCGTGGAGTTTATGCCGGAGCTGCATCACGCGCGCAGAAAAATATCGCCAAGTATTCAAACGACCGCCGGCAATGCCGGCAATGCCGGCAAATCGAATCGCTGTGCCAGGATGCGCGGGACTTTCAGTTTCCTTTAGAGCCTCTGGTGGTGTATCTGTTCAATCCGTTTTCTGAGCCGACGTTCGCACGAGTGCTGGAAAACCTGCGCAGGTCGGTTGAACAGGAGCCTCGACCCGTGTACATCGCCTATCGCTTCCCGGAATTTGAAGCCTTGCTGGCGCAAGCCCGTTGGCTGGAAAAGATAGCAGGAGCGGAGCAATGGGCGCTGTATGGGAATCGCCGAAATCACGCGGCGATACCGGCGTTCTAGGTGATGCTCACTTCTTCATAGGTCCCATAGACTTCGCGCAGGGCCTGGCAGATCTCGCCGACTGTAGCATAAGCCCTTACGCAATCGATGATGAAGGGCATGGTGTTGGCGTCACTGATGCGGCCGTCGGAGCGGACGACCGGCTCCTGGGCAGCGGCCTGTTTCAGGGCGTCCAGCTTGCGGCGGACTTCTTCATTGTTGCGGCGGGCACGTAGCGCATTGAGTTTTTCGGTCTGGTGGCGGGCAACGGACTCGTCAATATAGAGCGTGTCCATCTGCTTTTCTTCAATCACAAAATCATTTACGCCGACTACGATCTTCTCTTTGGCCTCTACCGCGCGCTGATACTGATATGAGGCTTCGGCAACTTCTTTCTGCGGGAAGCCGTTTTCAATGGCCTTGACCATGCCACCCATGGCATCGAGCCGCTCAAAGTAATCGAACGTGCCTTTTTCCATATCGAGCGTCAGCTTTTCCAGGAAGTAAGAGCCGGCCAGCGGGTCCACGGTCTGGGCCACGCCAGATTCGTATGCGATGATCTGCTGTGTGCGCAGCGCGATACGCGCCGCTTCCTGCGTGGGCAACGCCAGCGCTTCGTCGTATGAGTCAGTATGCAATGACTGCGTTCCGCCCAGCACCGCAGCCAGAGCCTGTATGGCCACGCGGGCAATGTTGTTCATGGGCTGCTGCGCCGTGAGCGAGACCCCTGCGGTCTGCGTATGGAAGCGCATCAGCCGTGTGCGTTCTTGCTTGGCGCCGAAGCGGTCTTTCATCAGCCGATACCAGATTTTGCGCGCGGCGCGGAATTTGGCGATCTCTTCAAAGAAGTCGCTATGCGAATTAAAGAAGAAGCTCAGGCGGGGGCCGAAGTCGTCCACGTCAAGGCCGCGACGGCGCGCCCACTCCACGTATTCCACGCCGTCATAGATGGTGAAGGCCAGTTCCTGCAGAGCGGTAGAGCCGGCTTCACGGATGTGATAGCCGCTGATGGAAATGGAATTGAATTTGGGCGTGAACTTGGCGCCGAACTCAAAAGTATCGATCACCAGACGCATGGAAGGCGCGGGCGGATAAATATATTCCTTCTGCGCGATGTATTCCTTGAGAATGTCGTTCTGCAGGGTGCCGGAAATCTTCTTCCAGTCGGCGCCCTGTTTTTCTGCCACCACCAGATACATGGCCCAGAGCACTGAAGCCGGCGAATTGATAGTCATGGAAACCGTGGTTTTCTCAAGATCGATTCCGTCGAAAAGAATTTCCATGTCTTCAAGGGAATCAATGGCCACGCCGCACTTGCCGACTTCGCCTTCGCTGGCTGGATGGTCGGAGTCATAACCCATCAACGTTGGCAGATCGAACGCCACAGACAGACCGCCGCCCCCGTGTGCCAGCAGATACTTATAGCGCTCGTTGGTTTCTTCCGGCGAAGCAAAGCCGGAGAACTGGCGCATGGTCCAGAGCCGGCCGCGGTAGCCGCTGGAGTGAATGCCGCGGGTATAAGGCGGCTGGCCGGGATAGCCAAGATATTTCTCGTAGTTCCAGTCTTCAGGCAGATCGGCCTGGGTATAAAGCCGCCGGATGGGAACACCGCTGATTGTGGTGAATTGGGCTTGGCCGCTCTCATCCAGATTAATGCCGGTAGGCGCGCCGATGGGCTTCTCCGGCGCCTTTTCCAGTGTTTTGGCGAGCGTGGTTTCAGCCCAGTGTTTTTCCGACTCCGCTGGGTGCCGGCCTTCAAAGACCTCAGCAATGGGACTTTCCGCAATGCCGCTCTGGTCTTTCTTTTTGTTCACGTGATCTGCCATAGGGTGTTCCTGCTCCCATCATAGAAGATGCGGAAAAGGCAGGGCAAGGAGGAACGCGTGAACGGGCGCGGCAAAAGACCCCGAGCCATGGAAGAAGGCCTTCAAGCAAACTGGCAGCCGCAGGGCTGCCAGTTCGAAATTAACCTCTGTAATTTGTTAGTTCGCTTTCTTCAGCACCGCCATATTCTTCTCATCGAGGTTGATTTGGCCGAAAAGCTTTTTCAATTGCTCGATCTGGTCCATGGATACCTGGGTGGTATTGATCTTGTACTCCCGCGTGTATTTCAGGACGCTGCCCGAGTTCTCCGTTTTGCTGACGTACTGGGCAAAGGGGAAGGAAGCCTTGGCCGGCTCCGGCAGTTCATCCACCTGGAAGCCTTCCGGCAGCGAAATTTCCATGCTGTCGCGATTCAAGAATGGCGCGCGGAAATCGTAAGCGTAATGACGCGGCTTGTTGGGGTCCCATGCCCCAGCCATCTCACCAATCACGCGCGGACGAACCAGGAGCATGGATCCGGCATTCTTGGCATAGTGTGCCGCGCTAAAGTTAAACCGGATGATTAGATCCTGATCTATGTCTGAGGCATTGACCAGCTCATAATGATCGAGTTGGAAGTTGCTGAGAGAATTGCCTACCAGGCGCTCGATGATCTTCTTGCGATCGGTTTCACTCTCATTCTGAAGGAATGCCCTGCCCAGCATGGCATTGAAGCCTGTATATCTTTCCTCGATTTCGCCCTGCAACGTGCCATCGGGCAAAAGCTTCAGTTTGGCATTACGAGTAATCCCGTTTGCTTCCGGGGGACTCAGCGGCATGTGGATCAGCTCGCCGCCCTGCTCGCCAACCAGCAGCCCATAATTGTCCTGCTCGTAGGGAGGGATCTGCCCAAAAGGCACGAAATCATTGGTGGGATCAAAGATCAGCAGATGCCCGAGCTTGGGATGCTCGTACATGGCGGGCAACGGCTTGGAGTAGCTGGCCTCAGGCAGGGCTATCGCCAGAATCATGTGGTTAAAACCGCCCGGACTGGCGGGCGAATCCTTGGTTACCACCCCGCGGGTGGCGTTCACGATGATGTAATACGATTTCACGCCGATCTGCGCCAGCATGGAGCTGAGTACCGTGGCCTTATCCTTGCAGTCACCGTAGCGGTGATTAAAGATATCGGCTGCGGTGTGTGGGCGATATCCGCCAACCCCCACCTCGACCGCGACATAGCGAACATCGTGCTGTGCGAAGTTAGCCAGTGCTTTGACCCTCTGCATGATGGGCAGGCTGGAGGGCGCCAGTTCCTGTACTTTCTGCGACAAAGCTGGACTTGCATCTCTCACGCTGGAGGAAAGCTGCGTGAACCAGGTACCAAGATCTGACCAGTTCCGGTAACTCTTGGACGGAGTCTTTTCATTGAAAAAAGTGAACACGACGCCGCCTGCAAGCCCCCTGGTGGGCGGCCTGTGAGGCTCATCTTCTATCCGGGGAATATTCGATAGTTGCCACTGGATGGCGCCATTGTCTTCAGTTGGCTTCTCTTCTTTGTGGTTCATCCAGTCTGACTTGAATCGCCATCCGGCAGCCAGGTGGAGTTCGTAATGGGACTGCTCCACGGGCTCCGACTGCTGGAACATCCAGGAGTCCTGAAAAACGTAAGGACGCTGCTGCTGTTCGTACTCAAAGCCCACCACCGTGCCCACGTCCGCTCCCGGCACGCGCAAGGCCTTGATTTTGGCATCTGAGTAGACTTCGTAGGTGCTCACGCTATGCTCGGAGACGTCTCCCGACTTGGTTTCGTACTCCTGGCCTTTGCTGGTAATGCTCCAACCGTGAAGATAGTTCACCTTGGAATCACCATTGTAGTGGACCCAATAGGCGGCCTCGTCTCTGCCCTCAGGCCGCAGGATTCTTACCACACGCCGGCCACGGCGCACGAGATCGCCGTTGTCTTTCACAGTCGTGACCTGGTCATCCAGCAAGACAACTGCGTTCACATCATCCGCATAGGTCTTAGCCGGCTGTTTCGCCAGGGCACGCAACCATTCCGGGACTTCGGCTTGGACCATCGGGGAGAAGAATGTAATAAGACCAAAGAGAAAAGCTGCGCTAATTGTTTTTTTGAGCACTGGTGCTGCCTCCTGCATGCAGTACGGCTTGCTGTTCATCGCCGGCCTGGACTTTACCAAAGAAAGACTTTAATTCCGAATATTTGTCCACCGGAAAAAAGATTCCGTTGAAGGCCAGTTGCCGCTGGGTGAGCAACTGAATGCCGTCAAACTGGCTCACGTTCTGGTATCGGGCGTAAGGCAGCTTGGCATCCTGCGCTGGGGGCATGTTTTCGAGCATGAACCCAGCGGGCACCTTAATGGTCACAGCATCGTTGTCCGTAAAAGGATAGGGGAAATACACCGGATACTTGCGCTGGCCATGCGCGAAAGCCTGGTTCTGCTTCAACTGAAAGAGAAAAGCAGGTATCAGGAGCCGTTTGCCGGCCAGGGTAGCGTAGTTCGGCAGTTCAACATCGAAGCGGGCCACCAGCGGAGCGTCAGCATCTTCCCATCCCTGGGCCAGGGCCATCTTCACGATTGCGCCTGTGGGAAGCCATTGTTTGAGTTCATCTTCCAGGTCTTTTTTGCGTCCAGCTTCATCGCGGTCAATCGCATCCAGGCGGTGTTCCAGCGCTTCGGCGCCTTTAAATTCGAGGATGACATTCCCCTTCAGCGTGCCGTCTTCGCCCAGGGCCATATCCGCCGTTCGCTTGGTGATCGATTTGTCGTAGCTGAGCGAGGGCGCCTTCACAAAGGCCCGGCCTTTTCTATCGAGTTTCAGGGCCTCAATGGCCGTATGGTTCCAGCGCAGGAATCCATAAGGACAAAAACGGGTGCCGGGCTCCAGAAAAACGTCGTTGCCATTGAGGTTGACGGCGGCAATCAAGTTGTCAATTTGCAGCCACGATGTCCACTCTCTGACAAAGAAGCGGCGCTTGCGGTCGGAGACCATGACGGGAGACGCATCAAAGCCCGCGGCACGGGCCATGGCCACAAACAGCAGTGTAATTTCCTCGTTGGTGCCGTAGCCATGGGCCAGCACGTCGCCTACGCCAGTGTTCTTTTGTATGTTTTCCGCCTTGCGCTCTTCCCTGGTACGGCTTCGCTCAAAGCTAAAGTTCCTCAACTGCTGAACTCGTTCATACACTTTGCGCAGCTTCATTCCGGGCTCGTTCTCTCCGCCGATGGCCTGCATGGCTGCCTCTTTTACACCTTTATTCGCCGCCATGTATCTCTCGTACGATTCGTAAAATGCCTTCCCGATTTCAAGCCACTCCTTGTCCACATCTACTTTTCCCTTGCTGCCCGTAAAAAAGATGACGCTGGGCTTGAAGTTATTCTCCGGGGGCATGAAATCCTCGGACTCAAAAGGAGGAATGTTGGTCAACTCCAGTTCGGAATCACTGCCTCTCTCACGGGGCCTTTCTTTCAGGTTGAGGGTCACGTGGCTGATGCGCTCCCCGCCGTATTCCAGCATCGGCCTGCTAGGGCTCTGGTAAGTGGCTCCAACATTCGGCTGGTAGTAAAGGCTCTCTTTCACCGTGAAAAGTTCGCTTTGGATGTCCCACGCATCCCGCACGGGAATCTTAAGAAATGTGTATGCCGGCAAGGTCAGCGTGGCCCGATACTTGTACTCGATGATGCTGCCTACCCTGGCTTCCGGCATGCTAAAAGCTTTAACTGAAAGTTTGTTCCCTCTGCCCTTAAAAACCACCTTTTCAAATGGCTTGCCGGTGAACTCAACAATGGATCCATCGGGCTTGATGGTGCGCGCCTTGAGGTCGGTTATGTCCTCCACAAAGTCGCCGATCGTGAGAATGGGAATCTCTACATCGGCGTAGGTCTTGCCCCGAACGTCAGGGTTGAGCGCCTTTTCATTCAGGATCTTGATGCGCTCGTAAAAAAAACAGGAAGCGGTGTTGTCATTGATGTACTGCGCATAGTAGAGCCGCACCGCCGACTCTCCCTTGTTGCCCGGAACTTCCTTATATTGCAGGTCTTGCGGCGTTATGGGTAACCAGTCTTCCTTCTGCGCAAAGGCAGCCAGGGAACTGAACAGGCACAGAAGTGGCAGGAGCTTTCTAACGTGTCTCATCGACATACCTCATAAGGGACTTGTGGATTCCTTCCTGCGTAGCTTCCTGGGGGAAATGAAGATATACACCAAAATCGATACTTTGACCAGAGCTCCTTTATGTTGCTATTTGAAAACAATAGGACAAAGTTAAGGACGTTACCGCCTGCCCCCGACACCAGGAGCAACCTTCCCTGAAGTGCCTCCCTCCCGAAATACCGTTTGTTGCTCGTCGCCGGCCCCTATTTTTTGAAAAAAGTCCCTTATTTCAGGGTATATCTCCCGGCGGAAAAAGATGCCATTGACCTGCAAGACCCTATGCGTCACCAACAGCTTGCCATCAAATGCCGTGTCATTCAGATAGGTGGCATAGGCCAGGCTAGATTCTTGTTGTGTGGGAACGGTTTCAACTACATAACCTGCCGGAATCTTAATAGCGACCGTGTCAGATTCTCCAAACGCATAAGGGAAGTACACCGGAAACTTGCGGTCCGTCTGTTTGAAGGCGTCCATCTGCCTGGCCTGAAAAGCATAGGCAGGCACCAGCAACTTCTTCCCCGCCGCCACCGCGTATGCGGGCAACTCCACCGCAAAGGTGGCAATGAGAGGTCCCTCGCTTTCCTCCCAGCCCTCAGACTTGATGAGTTTCACTAACGCGCCGCGGGGAAGCCAGCCTTTGGCCTCGTCTTCCAGCTCTTCTGTGCGCCCGGCTACATCGGTGGCCAAAGCATCCAGGCGGCGCTCAAGGGCTTCACCGCCTTCGAATCTTGCATTGATGGTCCCTTTAAGGGCGCCCGCCGCGTCCAGGACCATCTCCGCCGACCGGCGAACCATGGCCTTGTCATAACCTGCGGCAGGGACTTTGATGAAGGACCCGCCATCCTTATCGAGCTTCAGTGCCATGGATGAAGTATGCATCCAGCGCACAAACCCAAAAGGGCAGAAGCGAGTGCCCGGATCGAGAAAAATGTCCTGGCCATCCTGATGGACGCCGGCAATCTCTTCAGCGAGCTGCCGCGCGGATAAAAGTCCGCGATCAAAAAACCTTTCCTTTCGATTGCTCACGCGCAGCAGGCTTGCCTCAAAACCAGCTCCCCGCGCCAAAGCCACAAAGAAGCGGCCGACATCGTCCCGGTCGCCGTAACCCTGGATCAGCACGTCGCCGGCGTTCTGATTGGGCTTCAGGTTTTCTTTTTTGTCTTCCTGGGCCGTGCGTTCCCGTTCATAACTCAGGTTCCTTATCTGCTGCGCCCGGGAATAGAGCTTGCGCAGTTTCTTGATCGCATCCGTCTCGCCGCCGATGACTCGCAAGGCTTCGTCGGCGATTTCGCGCCGCTTGCCGATGAATCGTTCGGCTTGATCATTCCAGCGCCGGCCGGCGTCCCGCCAAAACTTGTCCGCGCTGGCAATTTCAGAGCCACCATAGAAAAACCGCACTTGTGGCTTGTAATCGTCTTCCGGCGGCATGTAATTCTCGGATTCGAACGGAGGCATGTTTTCCACTTCCAGTTCGTATCCACTGCCCTTCTGTCGCGGCTTCAGATTGTTGGGCATGCGCGAAGACAGCGCCGCCACCTGATGGCCTTTCTCAAAACCTTCCAGCAAACCCCCGAAAGGCTTCATGCGAAAGCTTTCTTTCACCGTGTAAAGCTCGTGCTGGATGGTCCAGTAGTTATCAGTAAAAACACCCGGCGAGTCTATTTTGTATTTGTATTCAATAATGCTGCCCACAGTCACGTCAGGCATGGTGAATGTCCTGGCCAGGACCTTGATCCCGCGCCCTTTGAGCAACGTCTTCTGATAAGGCTTGCCGGCAAACTCAATGATCTTGCCATCGGGATGAACAGTCCGGGCCTTTAATCCGCTGATCGAACCTTCCGGCGGCACCAGGACTTCAACGTCAGCAAAACGATTACCCTTATCGTTCAGCACCTTGATGCGACGGTAGAAAAACTCAGTCTGCTCCTGGTCGTCAATGTAGTCGGCATAGTAGAGCTGGATGGCATCCGCACCAGGGATGCCAGGGACCTCTTTAATGCGTATGTCCTGCTGCGTGATGGGAAGCCAGTCTTCCTTCTGCGCAAAGGACAACGGAGCGCATAAAAGAAGAGCGGAGAAAATAAGAGAGCAGCGGCGTGACATTAGTTATGGATGATCCTCACTCGGACCGAGATTAGCAGCGGCCCGCAAGGCGGCGTCCACGAAATTCGCCACCGTCCTATCGCCCGGAAGCCGGCCGTCAATTTGGTCCCTGCGCTTTTTCCGCTCCTCCTGCACGGAGGACTGCCTGTCCGCTGTCTCCTTTTTGCACCACGGTGAAGAAGTTCTTCAGCTCCTCGTAATTGTCCGAGGGAAATTGCAGTCCATCAAAGCGCAGTTTACGTCTGGTGACGAGCCGGCGTTCCTCTAGAACAGTGGAAATCTCATATCCGGCGTAAGAGAGCCCGGCTTTGCGACGATAGGGCGGTTCTTCCAGCGTGTAGCCTTCCGGCAATTCTAAATAAAGCTCGTCGGCCTCAGTAAATGGATAGGGAAAGATGATGGGATAGTGGCGCAGGTGGCTTGTGAACATGTTTTTCTGCAAGGTGGGAAAGAAAAAGGCCGGAGCCATCATTCGTTTTCCTGTGAAAGAAGCAAACCCGGGAATTTGAACCTTAAACTGCGCCACCAGGGACAGATCCGCCGATTCCCAGCCTTGCGAGCTTTGCAGCTTGACGATTGTATTTCCGGGCAACCAAGTTTTCACTTCATCTTCCAGGCTCTGGCGCCGTCCGGCTTCATCCTCATCCAGGGCTTCCAGACGGTGCTCCAGCGCGTCTTCTCCTTTGTATTCCACAATGATTTCGCCGCTCAGAGACCCATCCGTGGCCAGGCTTACCCGTGCGGTGCGGCTCATCGGGGAATTTTCCGGCTGCGGGGTGGTAATGAACTCGCCTGTCTTGCTGAACTTCAGCGCGCTGGTGGCGGTATTTTTCCAGCGCAACATCCCAAAAGGAGCAAAGCGGGTCCCGGGGGAAAGGAACAGTTCCTTGCCCTCCAGTTTCACCAGCACCGCGCTGGATCTGATCTGCCCCAGCCAGAGCACCAGCTTGTTGAAGGAGCGCTCTTTGCGATCGGAAACCCCCAGCATTGTGGCCTCAAATCCGGCGGCACGGGCCATGGCAGTGAACAATGCATCGATCTCCCCTTGTGTGCCGTAGCCACGCTGAAGAACTTCCTGCGCTGTCATATTGCGCTTCAGATGTTCTTCTTTCCGCTCCTGCTCGGTACGCTCGCGTTCATAGGAGAGGTTCCTGATCTGCTGGGCGCGCGCATAGAGTTTGCGCAGCTTCTTTTCCGGATCGGTCTCGCCGCCGATGGCCTGGAACGCCGCATCGTGGATTTCCCGCGAGTTGCCGATAAACTTCTCCAGATACTCGGTAATCAGCTTCTGCCATTCCTCCCAGAACTTTTCCGGCGATGACATTTCCCTGCCGCCGTAATAGAACAAGACCACCGGCCTGAAATCGTCTTCCGGCGGCATGTATTCCTCGGAGTCGAATTTAGGGACATTTTCGAGCTCCAGCTCCATCAGATAGCCTTCTTTTTTCTCCGGCACTTTTAAATCAACCTGATTCAGGTAGGAATACGCTACTTGGGATTTGCGGACCACGTTGCTCCATTCGGTCGGCTCGATCACCAGTCCCTGATAAGCGCGAAAACGCAGATGCTCCTTCACTGTAAATAAGTCCTGCTGAATGGGCCATGTGGAGATCGGATCCACCACGCGGAGCGGCAATGAAGTCACATAGCGGTATTCAATGATGCTCCCTACGGTTACATCGGGCAGAGTAAAACATTTGGCCACATGCTTCACTCCACGCTTTTTAATGAGAACCTTCTCGAAGGGCTTTCCCGTGTACTCAACGATGCTCTGGTCGGGATGGATGGTCCTGGCCGCCAATTCCTTGAGCGATTCTCCCGGCTCGATGGGAATTTCAACGTCCACGAGCGCTTTGCCCGGCGCGAGAGCGCCCTCCCTTAGGACCTTGATGCGTTTATAGACCGCAACGAAATTGGCATTCTCATCTTTGTAATAGCTCATGTAGAGCTGGATAGCATCGGCGCCGGGATCGTTAGGTACGTCTTTAACAGCAAGATCCTGTTGGGTGACAGGAAGCCATCCCTCCGGCTTGTCATTGCCTTTATTCTTATCTTTATCTTTACCTGCAGCACAAAGAGCAGCAGCCAAAACAAGGAGCCATGTGAAGGCGCGGGTATGAAACATTCAAGCATCTCCATTCGGGGAGAATCTGTATACCTGGGGGGAAAAAGAAATATATATCAGAGTAGCGCAGAATGCCAGAGTTTCACCGGCATGGTTAACAAAATGAAATTCTCTCTTATCAATTAAAACCGGCCGGACTCACTCCGGCCGGATGGTGTGTGGAAAAGTATCTATTTATTTGGGTGGTTGCTGCGCGGGAGTGTTGGTCTCCTGGAGCGCCGTCTTGTTGGGCACGACACCGGGGACATTGGGCTGCGTGCTGATCTGGCCGGTGACGGCTTCGTCCAGCTTGATGTTGTTGCGCTCCAGTGTCTGTGCGGTATCGCGATCCAACTGCACCTTAGACTTGGCGTAGTTGGTCATGGCGGCCACCAGGGCAGACTCGGCTGCAGCCAGGTCGCGCTCGTCCTGCAGCACAGCGAGGTACGTCGAAGCGCCGAGATTGTATTTCTTCTGCTCGGCATCCAGTGTCTGGGCGGAAAGTTCACGGGCCTTCTGGGCCGCGGCCACGCGAGCGCGGTTCTGCTCCACGGTAAAAGCGTCATTGCGGACGGTAAATGCAATCTGGTTTTCCAGTGATTTCAAAGCCAGTTGAGACTGGCGATTCTCCAGACGGGAGCGGATCTGCGTGGCTTGCGCGGCGCGATTGCCCAGAGGAATCTGGATATTAATGGCGACGCCCTTGTCCGGCGCGCTGGAATTGAAAAGATTGCCGAAGGCATCTCCAAATCCCGTGGGAGAAATACTGCCGGGCGGGAGACAACCGGTAGTGGCAGGATTCTGGCCCGCAGCGCACGTCCCAAGAGGGTTCTGCAGTCCGGCGATAGAAGATGCACCGTAAAAACCAACCAGGTCGACAATCGGCAACAATCCGTTGTTGGTGCCTTTGATGTTGATTTCGCTGTTCAGCAAATTGATTTTTTGCTGGTTATAGTCCGGGCGATGCGCCAGCGCCTGTTGAATCATTTCGTCGACTTGAGGCAGGTTCTCCGTCGCTGGAATCTGGATGGTATCCGTTGGAATGACCTCAGCTTGCACGACAGCGGAATTGCCAGACAGGCTACGCGTGAGAGCATTCTTTATCACCAGTTGCTGCAACTGAAGATTGGTTTTGGAGATGATCAGGTCCTGCTCCGCAGTGGCCACGGTGCTCTGGGCCCGTACCACGTCGAGCGGCGCAAGGGTCCCGATTTCGACTTGCTTCTGATTATCGGACAGGGTCTTTTGTGCTAACGCGAGAGAACGCTCCTTCACTTTGAAATCTTCGTAGGCATTGACCAGGTCCCAATAGATGTTCTGGATCTGGCTTACGGTAACGATAATCTGCTGCCGGAAACCTTCTTCCGTGATCTTCTTGTTGTTCTTCGCCTGCCGGATCAAACGG
>Ga0137395_10000603_pt1 | contig 15461 bp, 11 predicted proteins | sample czobulk216metaG_FD_108283 | JGI IMG/M metagenome (GOLD analysis project Ga0137395, IMG submission 108283) | Vadose zone soil microbial communities from Angelo Coast Range Reserve, California, USA - czobulk2.16 metaG | ecosystem: Environmental > Terrestrial > Soil > Vadose zone | place: USA...
AAGGTATTGCGCGTGTAGGTTTCAAACGTGCGAATGCCTCGCTCGCAAAGAATGACATTGTAATTGCCGCCCGCGAGGATGTATTCGGCACTCATCAAAAGCTCTTCCATGGTAGCGGACATGCCGCGTTTTAATAGGACGGGTTTCCGGATTTCGCCAAGCGCGCGAAGGAGATAGTAGTTCTGCATGTTGCGCGCGCCGACCTGAAAAATGTCCACGTAACCCAGCATCATCTGAATCTGCGACGCGTCCATCACTTCGCTGATAGTGAAGAGGCCGAATTTGTCCGCGGCTTCGCGCATGAGCTTGAGGCCCGGCTCCCCCATGCCCTGGAAAGCGTAGGGAGAAGTCCGCGGCTTGAAGGCGCCGCCGCGCAAAATCTTAGCGCCCGCTTTGGCCACACTTTCCGCGACGGAAAAGATTTGTTCGCGCGATTCGACCGAACACGGGCCCGCGGCAATGGCCACTTCCGGGCCGCCGATTTTGACGCCGCGTCCAAGATCGACGATGGTGCCTTCGGGCTTAAACTGGCGGCTGGCTAATTTAAAGGGTTGGGTGATGCGCATGACCTCGCGCACGCCATCGAGTAATTCGAAGTCGCGATGATCGAAGTCGCGGTGAACGCCCACAGCTCCAAGCACCGTGTGCGATTCGCCGGTGGAACGGTGAACGTTGAAGCCGCTGGCGACCAAGCGGTCGATGACATGTTGGATTTGCGCGTCGCTAGCGCCTTCTTGCATCACGATGACCATAAAGGTTTCCTATTTCCTTTTCTAAATGTCTCTGCAGAGGCCGGACTTAGGCCCGGCTCTACAATTTCCCTATCCACACATACCGCAGCTGCGGTTCATTCATTCCCGCTCTTGCCGTGGCTGTCGCCGGAATGCATGGCGTCGCGTTCCGCCGCGCGGGCTTCGTCAATGATGCGCTCGAACAAGCGGCGAATCGCACCGTCCGTCAAAGGTCCGGAATTATTGCGTTCCGCATTTTCAAGCACCTCGTTCTCGCGGTCCGGCTGGTACAGCGGGATTTTCGCTTCCTGTTTGAGCTTGCCGATTTCGAGCGCGCATTGTGAGCGCTCGTTCAGAAGTTGTACGAGTTTCTTGTCAATCTCATCGATGCGGCGCCGCCAATCACTCAGGTTCATGGCACAACCTCGCGCCGCGAGAGGCCGTGTCGGGCCGCATCTTTGAGCGACCGAACGCGTTCGGTGAGTGCGCTGGCAGCGCTCTCCACGGACTTCGCCTTTTCGATCTCGGAAACGAGCGCGGACCCTACGACTGCGGCATCGGCCAGGCCGCCAAGAACGGACACATGGCCGGGAAGAGAAATCCCGAAGCCGACGGCGATGGGAAGCTGAGTGGCGCTGCGGGCTCTTCGCAAAAGCGCAGGGAGATCGTCGGGCAGGCGTCCTTCGCCCCGGTGACGCCGGTGCGCGAAATCAGGTACAGAAAACCGGAGGAGCACCCGGCGATTTTCGCGAGGCGCTCGTCGGTGGAAGTCGGCGCGCCAAGGAAAATCGTATCGAGATGATGAGCGGCAAGAATTTGGCGATAGTCATCCGATTCTTCCGGCGTTAGATCGGTAGCAAGAACGCCGTCGGCGCCAGCAGACGCAGCGGTGCATGCAAATTTCTCGAGTCCCATCTGCAAAATGGGATTGTAGTAGCTGAACAGAACCAGCGGAACTTGTGAAGATTCGCGTATGCGGCGAACCAGTTCAAGCACGCCCGCAAGCGTGGTGCCGGCTTTGAGAGCGCGCTCGGAAGCGCGTTGAATCGTCGGCCCATCGGCCAGCGGATCGCTGAACGGCACGCCGAGTTCGATGACATCAGCGCCCGCTTCCGCAAGCGCGACAACAAATTTGAGTGTGGCATCGAGCGATGGATCACCCGCCGTGATGTACGCCACGATGCCGAGTTCGCCCGTTGCGCGCAATTCGGCGAAGCGTTTGGAAATGCGCGTCGAGCGGTTGTTTGTAGTGCCCATCTTTGTTTAGAGCAGCTTAGCAGAGCACTTGACTCGCTTAAACCGCCCAGCCCCGCTCTTTAGCCTCGCTGTAGAGACGATCACGGATGCCCTGAAGTGAAACTTCAAACTGTTGTAGCGCCGCCGAGAATAAATTGAAAGTGCGTTCCAACTCCGACTGTCCGCCCAAATTCACAATTTCCTCAATCAGGCGATCTTCTCTGAAAGTCTTCGCTTTTTCCAAAGCATGATATCCAGGATCGGATCATCGCCAATCGTTCCGTGGGGCATGTTTGTTTTCCTCGTTGGGATTTTCCCTCGGCACGAACTGAGATCATGGCTTGAGAGTAAGGAAGCGGGAGTAAGTGTCCATGTCCTTGTCGCCTCGGCCGGAGAGATTGAGGATGACGAGGTCATCTTTCTTGAATTGTGGCAGACGCTCGATGAGACCGGCGATGGCGTGGGCGGATTCGAGCGCGGGAATGATCCCTTCAATGCGCGAGACCAAGCGCGCGGCATCCAGGGCAGCCTGGTCGGAAACGGCGGAATATTCAGCGCGGCGCTGATCGGCGAGCCAGGCGTGTTCGGGGCCGATAGCGGGATAGTCGAGACCTGCGGAAATGGAATGTGTTGTTGCGATCTGGCCGTCCTCGTTCTGCAAAACGTAAGTGTAAGTTCCCTGAAGTACGCCGGGGCGCGCTCCGGAAAAACCCTGATGCGCGGCGAGGCGGGCGGCATGTTCGCCAAGTTCGCCGCCGCGGCCGCCCGCTTCGATACCAATCATTTTCACATCCGCATCGCGCAAAAAATTGTAAAAGAGCCCGATGGAATTCGAGCCACCGCCAACGCACGCAAAAAGATGTGTGGGCAGACGCTTTTCAGCGGCAAGGATTTGCTCGCGTGCTTCTCGGCCGATGACCGCCTGAAAATCACGCACCATCGTGGGGTACGGATGCGCACCGAGAACAGAGCCAAGAAGATAGTGCGTGCTTCGCACATTAGTGACCCAATCTCGCATCGCTTCGTTGATGGCATCTTTGAGCGTGCGGCTGCCGGACCCGACGCCGACAACTTGCGCGCCAAGCATGCGCATGCGCGTCACGTTGAGCGCTTGCCGCGCCATGTCTTCCGTGCCCATGTAGACGACGCATTCGAGACCAAGTTGCGCCGCGACTGTAGCGGAAGCGACTCCGTGCTGGCCTGCGCCCGTTTCCGCGATGATGCGCGGCTTGCCCATTTTCACGGCTAGCAGACCCTGACCAATCGCGTTGTTGATTTTGTGCGCGCCGGTGTGCAGCAAATCTTCGCGTTTGAGATAAATGCGCGGGCCGCCGAGTTTTTCCGTGAGGCGTGAAGCAAATTGCAACGGCGTTGGGCGGCCGGCGAAATTCTTCAGCAGATCTTGGAATCGCGATTGAAATGCGGCATCCGACTTCGCCGCTTCGTAGGCGCGCTCCAGTTCAAAGAGCGGCACCATCAGTGTTTCGGGAACGTAGCGGCCGCCATACGGGCCGAAGCGTCCTGGCGCCTTCGTCGGTGATTGCAGAATCGAGCTCATCTTCTATTTTCTGATTTCCATTTTCTGCTGCTAAATTTTACTTCCGCTCGCCGCGGCGGACTTCCTGAATAAATTCACGCATGCGTCCGTGATCTTTCTTTCCGGGCTTTGATTCCACGCCGCTGGCAACATCCACCGCATACGGGAGCACGATGCGCACCGCCGCAGCCACATTCTCGACATTCAGGCCGCCTGCCAAAATGATACGGTGGCCTACCGCGGCGCGCCGCGCGACATCCCAATCCGTGGTGCGGCCCGTACCACCATATTGGCCTGTGTGCGCGGCGTCAAACAAAAAGGCAGTGGCCTCGCGGTATTCATCGAGCGCCTTCAAATGAAAATCAGGATCGACGCGAAAAGCTTTCCAAACCGCGAGGCTGCGGGCTACGTCCGCGACCGTCTCAGGAGATTCGTCACCGTGAAGCTGGGCGGCGTCGAGCTTCAATGACGCGCACACGCTGGCGACGTCAGCCGGCGGGGCGTTGACGAAAATGCCCACGGCCTCGATTTTGTTCGGAAGCTGCCGACGAATGTTTGCCGCCTCGGCTTTGTCGATGTGGCGCGGGCTCCTCGCGTAGAAATTGAAACCGAGAAGGTTCGCACCGGCATCGATCGCGGCAAGAGCATCCGCGGCGTTGGTGATGCCGCAGATTTTAACGCGGACCATGGGGACCTACAGCGTTCCCGTCGGAGAACTTAGGAGAGCGGAAAGGGCCGCGGCGGGATCGCGAGCAAGCATAAGATGCGTGCCGATGAGGAAAGCGTCAAAACCGGCGCCGCGAAGTCTGACGAGATCGTCGTGTGTGCTCAATCCGGATTCGCTGACCGCGATGCAGTCATCAGGAACGCGGCCGATCAGCTCAAATGAAGTGTTAACGTCAACACTCAGGGTCTTGAGATTGCGATTGTTGATGCCCAGAATGCGCGCACCGGCGGCGAGGGCGCGGTCGAGTTCTTCGTCCGTGTGAACCTCGACCAGCGGCTCCATGCCGATTTCGCGGCCGAGCACGATCAAGTCGCGAAGAAGCCCACCGTCCACCGTCGCGACGATGAGTAGAAAACTGTCGGCGTCATTCGCGCGCGTTTCCCAAACTTGCCAGGAATCGAAAATAAAATCTTTGCGCAGGACCGGGAGTTGAATCGATTTGCGGGCGTCGCGAAGATTCTTCAGCGAGCCATGGAAGAACTCTCCTTCTGTGAGCACGGAAAGCGCGCAGGCTCCCGCCGTCTGCAACGACTGTGCCAGCTCCACCGGTTCGAATGGATCGCGGAGAACACCGCGCGAAGGCGAAGCCGGCTTCAGCTCCGCAACGACGTTCAAGCCGTCGCGGCACAGCGCCGCGGAAAAATCCCGCAGCGGCGTGGCCGCTTTCACGCCATACTTGAGAGCGGCCTCCGGCAAAACGCGCTTGCGGTGATCGACTTCGGCGCGCCGCGCTTCAAGAATGCGGTCCAGCATGGTTCCCGTGTTCGCGTGAGCAGACATTTGTATAACTTTGTATGCTAGGGGTGCACGGCTGGAGAGTCAAATCGCGGTGACAGCCGTATTTCGAGCAAAACGGGTGAACGAATGGGTTACGCTAAGGACTATGGAGCGCTCTTGGAGGCGATCGCGCACGAGGCGGATGCGATAGCGATGCGCTATTTCCGCGCAGATGAATTGCGCGTTGACAGAAAAGGCGACGGCACGGCGGTGACGCAGGCGGACCGCGCTGTGGAAGAGATGGCGCGCGCGAAGGTCGCGGCCAGCAGATTGCCGCTGGACGTTCTTGGAGAAGAAATGGGCGGCGGCGATACCAAGTCGCCGAGCGCCTCCGGACGCGCGCGCATGATCATCGACCCGATCGACGGTACAGAAGAATTCTCGCGCGGCATTCCCACATTCGGCACGCTGATGGGAATTGAGTCGAATGGCGAAATCGTCGCCGCGATGGTGAGCGCGCCCGGCCTACATTCGCGCTGGTGGGCGTATCGCGGCGAGGGCGCCTACCGCGATGGAACAAGGCTCCACGTTTCGAGCGTGACCAGCCTCGGCAAAGCCATGGTTTTTACTACTGGCACGGGTCCAAGCAAGAATGCGCATGACCAGGCAAAGATCCGGGCTCTGCTGGACGCCGCGCGCAATAGCCGCTCGTTTGGCGGTTTCTGGCAACACATGCTGGTCGCTGAAGGCGCAATTGAAGTCGCGCTCGATTGGACTTCCAAACCTTGGGACCTCGCCCCGCTCGGAATCATGGTCGAGGAAGCGGGCGGCCGCTCTACGAATGTGCACGGCGAACGAACGATTTATACCGGGCAACTGGTCAGCACCAACGGAAAAATTCACGACGAAGTCTTGGCGATTTTGCGCCGAAGCAAGTAATGTTTCGAATCAACTGAGCCAGGGAATCGCTCTCCAATTTGGCCGTTTTCAAATTGCGGACAATCCTTACTCTTTCATTCCTGGATGATCCTTGCACTTTTCTCCTGGAGGTTTCCAATGGATATGGGCATGCAAGCCAAGAAGGCCGAACAATTCCGGAAGCTGCATCATGGGCCGCGAATGCTGTTGCTGCCTAACGCGTGGGATGTGGCCAGCGCGCGAATTCTTGAAGATTGCGGGCACCCCGCGATTGCCACGACCAGCGCGGGGATCGCTTATTCTCTGGGCTATCCAGACGGGCAACGCATCTCGCGTGGCGAGATGCTCGAGGTCGTAGGCCGCATCGCGGGTGCTGTCCGTATTCCGGTGACCGCGGATTTGGAGGCGGGCTACGGCACGACCGTGAAGGACATGGCGGAAACCGTGAAAGCGGCCATCGAAGCGGGTGCCATCGGAATGAATCTGGAAGATGTGACCGGAGATGACGAGAGATCTGAAGTCGCCATCCCGCTTCAAGCGGAGAAAATCCGGGTCATTCGCGAGACGGCCGCATCGCTGAGCGTTCCATTTGTGTTGAACGCCCGCACAGACGTTTATTTGATGCCCATCGGGCCTGAACCTACGCGCTTCGAGCGGACCGTCGAGCGCTTGCGCGCCTATCGCGATGCAGGAGCGGATTGTCTGTTTGCGCCCGGACTCTACGACCGGGACACCATCGCCAAGCTGGTAAAGGCGGTGGAAGCCCCACTCAACATTCTGGCAAACCCAGCGTGTCCGCCGCTCGCCGAGTTGGAAAAAATCGGTGTGGCCAGAGTAAGCGCGGGATCAGGTATTATGCGCGCTGCGATGGGAACCGTGCAGCGAATTGGAAAAGAAATGTTGGAAGCGCGCTCTTGCGATACGATGTTTGCAGGTGCAACGCCCTTCATCGAGCTGAAACGAATGATGACGCGCCAGCCATCGTAGGCACATGCCGGAAGAAAACTCTCAACTTCTCATCTTGAACCAAGAGATCGTGGGCTGCCGGAAGTGCCCGCGGCTGGTGCGCTACCGCGAAAAAGTGGCGCGAGAAAAGCGGCGGGCGTATCGCGAGTGGATGTATTGGGGCAAACCGGTTCCGGGATTCGGTGACGCAGGCGCGCAGTTGCTGATACTCGGACTTGCGCCCGCGCCGCACGGGGCGAATCGCACCGGGCGGATGTTTACGGGTGACCGCTCCGGCGATTTTTTGTACGCGGCGCTGCACAAAGCCGGCTTTGCGAATCAGGCTACTTCTCTGCACCGCGACGACGGCCTGCAACTGAAGAACGCGTACGTCACCGCGACATGCCGGTGCGCTCCGCCGGAAAACAAACCTTTGCCGAAAGAGATCGCAAATTGCCGCAGCTACTTCGAGCGAGAGCTGGAAATTTTGAAACCCAAGGCAGTCCTGGCGCTGGGAAAAATTGCCTGGGACGGATATCTCGAAATCTTGAAGCAACGTGGCGTGATCGCTTCTCGCGCACTTTACAAATTCGCGCATGGCGCAGAGGCGGAAGTGGCCGCTGGCACGCCGCGATTGTTCGGCCTGTACCACCCTAGCCAACAGAATACGCAAACTGGACGCGTCACGCTCGCAATGTATGCCGCTGTGCTGCGCCGGGTCCGCCGATTTCTCGTACAAGGGTAGAAGAGCGGCCCGCCTCGGAAGGCCAGCCCTTCCTAAGCCGGGCTAGGCTGAGAGTGTCGGAATCCGCTTGCGGGGCCATGGCTGGATTCGCCGACACAAGTCTAGCCTTCTGTTTTGAGTTGTAAGGTGGCACCTCCAAGTGTCCCTTTTTCAATCCTTTGCAGCCCATGTCGAGAAGAGATAGTGGCTCTCGGTGTGCATTCACTGTTTGCCCAGTATTTCGCGAGAGGAGACCCATGGAACGGATGAAACTCAGAAGTGTAACTGCTGGTGTCGCGGTTTTGGCAGTGGCACTTGGATTTGCATCTGCAGGCAAAGCGCAGGGGCATACATAAGAATTATCACGAGAAATGACAACGCCAGCGCCAGAACAGTTGCGTCAGAAGGCCGACGGCGAACGGCACGGGCTGCCGATTGAAACTTACGCGGTGGCGCCGGGGACCAAGTTTCTGGTGCGGCTCGAAGACGAACTAGGCACCAAGGGCACACAGGAAAACGCAAAGTTCAAAGTGAAGACGCTCGAGCCGCTTGAAGCCGGCAGCGGGATTTATCTGCCGTCCGGGGCGGAAATTCACGGGCACATCAGCCACGTCGAGCCTGCTGGAGTAGCAGGACGCGCGAAACTCTGGCTGACGTTTGATGAGATTCATACGAGGTTTGGCGATCTGCCGATTGTGGCTGAAGTTGTAAGCGTTCCCGGCGACCACAGTGTGAAATCGGCTCCGAGAAAGGAAGGGCTCATTGAGGGGCGTAGCAGCACGCAAGAGGACGCGGCGCAGGCTGCGGCGGCAGGAGCGGCCATCGGCGCCGTGAAGGGCGTCAAGGATAAAGACAAGAAAGAAGCCGCCGAAGGTGCCGCGCTAGGGGCGCTAACGGCGTACCTGATGGAATCCGGGCGCGGCCACGAGTTGAACCTACCCAAGGGCGCGAAGCTCGAATTGGAACTGGAGCGGGCGTTGTACCTCGTCAAGGAGTAATGTCGGACTTGTCTGTCTTGGAGGATAGTTAACCAGAACACCCCACCCGGTGGTTTTTGCAAGTGTTGCTGATAAAGGATTTAGTGTCGTCGTAAACGGCTTAGAATCACCAGTTCACCAGTTGAGGTACCGCGGAAGTGTTGCATCTAAAGGACTAGGGAGTTTCGATAACCACGGAAGCGCTTGCCTTTTCTTTCGCGCGAGTCCCGGCTGGCTAAGGGTGCCTTGCTTTGGATACTGCGAAACGGGCGAAAAAGCGGCAGCCTTTCGCAGTCCACGGCTTCAAGGCTCAGAGCGGGCAACTCCAGAAGAAGCGGCAGCCGAGGCGCCGCTCTTTGCTTCAAGTCGTTCTTTGACCCGAAGCCACTATGCCATGCGAGCCCGGGCAGATTCGGAAAACCACCCTGGCGGCAGGAATCCTGCAGAAAGCTGAGATTACGCGCCTTTCTTGATGCTGGCTTCGCGCGGAAGCGGGAGCGCCTCCGCGGGATTCTCGAAAGGGAGCTCGGGAACACCCGCGCCGAGCACGGTTTCCAGGGTGTTGTGGGCTTTCTCGAAGAGCTTATCGGATTCGCTATAGCTCTGCTGAGCGTTTTTCAAATGCGTGCCCAGGGTGCTGAACTTATCGGCGAATTTTTCCAGTTGCTTCTCCATCCCGGAAAGGCTTTCCAGAAGACGTTTGGCATTTTCTTCCATCTGCAAGCCGCGGAGGCCCATGGAGATGACGCAAAGATGCGCGTAGAGGGTGTTCGGCGAAACGGCGATGACCTTTTTCTCGCGGCAATAAGCATCGAGGGGTTGGCCTTTGGCATCCTGCGTTTGCAGAAGCTCGTAGTAAACGCTCTCCGAGGGGACAAACATCAGCGCCACATCGAGCGTGCCTTCATCGGGGACGATGTATTTCCTGGTGATGGCGTCGGCATGCCCTTTTACCGCGGTGATGAAGGCGCGGCGCGCTTCCTCACCCTCGGTGCTGATTCTGCGATAGGCGTCGAGCGGGAACTTGGAATCGATGGCCATCAATTTTTTGTCACGGAGTTTGATCAAGGCGTCGGCGACTTCTCCGCTCGAAAAGCGGTACTGCATGGCGTACTGCGTGGAGGGAAGGGAATCCTCGAGCAAACGCTCCAGCGTCACTTCACCAAGGGAGCCGCGCGATTTGGCGCCGCCCAAAATGCCTTCGAGGGTCAGCGCGGTCTGGGACATCTGTTTGCCGGCTTGCTGGACTTCACCGAGCTGTCGCTGAATCTGGCTGATCTGGTCGCGGGTGTTCTTGAGCTCGTCGGCCATCTTGGTTTGCGCGTCGGAAGTCATCTGGCCGGTAATCTGGGCGGAGTTCTTGATGGCGTCCTGCAAGGCGGGAGTAACGCTATCGAGGCGGAGCGCGACGCCTTTGGCGATGGTCTCCAATTGTCCGGTGCTCGAAGCCTGCGATGTGGCGATGGTTTGCAGGTCGCGACGCAATTCGTTCATCTGTGACTCGATGGCGCTGCTCTTTTGACGGCTTTGTGAACTCTGAAATATGAGCCAGAGCACCAAGAGCGCCACAACAATCACAGCGCTAATCAGGACGGCATTCATTCGTTCTCCAATTCGTCAACGGGAAACGGTCTTCTTACTTTAGCAGAGGTCGGCAGTTGGAAGTTGAAAGTCGAAGAGACGAAAAGAAGAACGGCCAAGGGCGGAAAGGCCGGGATGCCAAAAAAAACGGGGCGCCCGCCGCGGCGGGCGCCCCCAAGGAACGTTTGAATGGGTTCGAGGACTACCAACTCAGCTTGAGCGCGAATTGGAACTGGCGCGCGTCGTAAGACGCTGTAGGTTGGCCAGCGCTGCAGGTCGAGCCGGCGAACGGGTCGCAAAGCTGGTTCACAGCGGCTATGTTCGTGCGGTTGAGGAGATTGAAAGCGTCGGCGATGACGTCGATCTTGAAGCGCTCGCCAAGGGGAATGCGCCGGGAAAGCCGCATATCCACCTGGAAAAAGTTGGGTGATGTGAAGCGGTTTCGGCCGAGATTTCCGATGCAGCCCGCGGGCGGAGCAACGAAGGGAATCGTAAACGTCGTGCCATCGCTGTTGAGACATACATTCGCTGGACCGAAGGTCACCCCGGGGATGAAAGGCGACGAAGTGGCCCCTCCAACGGAAGGCCGAGCCTGCGACGCACCCAAGTCCAGACGAGTGTCCGTGCCGGTAATGACGTTGAAGGGCCGGCCGGAAGAATATTCGATGATCGGTGAGAGAGTGAAATTGGCGATGAGCTGTTTCAGGAAACCATCGCCGGGCTTGGCACCGGCCGATTGAAAGACAGCGCTGTTCACCCAGCGGTGGCGCTGGTCGTTCACGGAATTGGAGCGCTCCAGATTGGGGAAGCGGCTGTCCTGAGGCTCGAGAGGAGACTGGAGGTCCGTGGAGTCGTCGATGGAATGGGACCAAGTGTAGCTGGAAAGCAACTCAAAGCCTTTAGAGAAACGCTTCGAGAGATTAAAGGTTAAAGCGTTGTACCAGGAATTGCCGTTGGAAAGCTGCGCGTCGACGCTGTTAAAGGGAACGGGAGCGCCGAAGCCCTTCGGGTAGCCAGCTAGAGTCGCCAGTGCGACTTGAGTTGCATAACCGACGGCGAGGGGCTGTCCTGGCGCGACAAGACGCGCGAATGAGGGATTGGGGCCGGAAGGTCGGAAGAAGTTGAAAAAAGCCGGTGTGGCGACGAAACCGACCGCGGCGGCCGCATTGCAGTTGGCCGAAGCGAAACCCTGGCCAAGAGCACCAGGAGCAATCAGAAAGATGCTGCCGGTGCTCGTATTGACGCACGAATTAGGCGTGCCACCAGGAACGACAACCGTGAGCGGGTTGCCGACGCTAAGTCCCGAGACAGCGGCGTTGAACGCGTTTTGTGCGAGCAGATGGGGGTCGGTGGAATTAACATCCTGCGGGCGGTTCAGATGCAATCCACGAGTCCGCTGGTAACCAAGGCTAAATTTCCAGGAACCCGCAATTTCGCGCTCGATGGTGAGATTCGCTTGATTCGCGTAACCGTAGACGAAATTTTTCCCCAGCGGAAGCGTGAAGGGAAGAATGGGAAGGGGGAATCCAGCGGTCAAGTAATTCTGGTTGGCAAAGAGCGAACCTGCAGCAAGAGGATCGAAGCGCTGTTGACTGGGCAGGTAAAACAAGTTCGGGAGCGCGTTCACGTTCAGAACGCCCTGAAAAATCGAGGAGCCGTTGAGGTTCGCGGGAGTGTCCAAACCGTTGGCGCAATCCGGAGTAACGAGCCCGCAAGCGGAAGGTGTGCCGCCGGTAGAAAGCAATTGCACGGAACGGCCACCGTCGGCAGTCACGGCGTCGAACGCCGTGGCGAGCAGCGGATGGTCGTAGAAAAGTCCGTAGCCCGCTCGGATAACGGTTTTGCCGTCGCCGACGGGATCCCAGGCCAATCCTATACGGGGGGCGACATTGTTGTAATCGCGCGGAATTCCTTCTACAACGCCGAGGACCTTCTCCGCGGCGGCATTAATGGCGGTAGCGGGAGCGAAGAGCGGACTGATTTCCACGTCATAGCGCACACCGTAATTGAGGGTCAGGTGCTGGTTGATCCGCCAGTTGTCTTGCAGGAAGAAGCCCATGGGGATATTGTCGAACGGATTGTTGGAATTTCCGATTCCCTGGATGTAAGAGGTCGGAATTCCCAGGCCATACGATTGCAAGCCCGTAGTGCCGGGTAACGCAATTTCCCCGGAGGCGCAGGAGCCATTATGGTGGGCCGCGGTTGTTGGATCCACACAATCAAATAAGAATGTGCCTGCCGAAAAACCGCCGAAGTTTACGTCGCCGCCGAAATCAAGTTCAAAAATTTGCGCTTTCTTGGAGCGCAATTGAATGAGATTGAAGTCACCGCCCACCTTAAGAGTGTGATGGCCACGCACGAGGGTTACGTTGTCCGTAAATTCAAAGCGCCGCTCGATGCGATCCACCGTGGAGTAAGGTTCGCGCCCGAAGTACGCATACCCAGGAATATTCACAGCGATATTCGAGCCGCCGGGAAGCTGCGAAAAACCGAAGTGCAGGCCACGGCGAGCAACCTGCGTACGGAATTCGTTGAAGGCAGAGTCGCTGACAGTGGTGTCATGCTGAAAGGTAAAGCTCAGGTCGCGGGATTGGTTCAACCCGGCGCGCGTGCCGGAATTCTGACCGAACACCTGATTCTGCGAAGTGGAGGGAAGGCCAGTTACGAGAGAGGGTGAAACGCCCACGCGCAGGAACGAATTGTTGCGATTGTTCCAACGCTGATCGAGGCGGGCTGACCACAAGCTGGTCTTCTCCATGACCGGGTAGTTGCCGCGAACTCCATTCAGAGGGGCAAAAGAAGCCGGCAAGGGGACGGCGCCGGCGGCCACGACGGAACCTTTGGGGCCCACGGCGGCGGCACCGCTGCAAACGAGGGAATTCACTGTCGCGCCGCTGGGGCACGAAACGGGGAAGGGAAATTCCGCGAAGAAAGTTCCTTGCGGCGTGACCACCGGATTGACCGGCGTGATCGAGCCGCCGGACAAATTTGAAACCAAAGCGCCGGGGTCCAGACCATTCACAGCCACACTTGATGCGGAACCCATCAGAAGCGCGTAACTGCCAGCTTCCGTCTGGAGCCCCTGCGCGAGCGCAAGATTTCCCCCACCGGCAGCGGCCTGAGCGGCTTGCAGCATGGCTCCCGTCGCGGCCGCTTGGGTAGGTGTCAATAGGAGGCCCTGCAATTGGCACCCGCCGCAGGCAAAGCTAGACAAACCGAAAGGCCCCCCACCTCCTTGTTTTTGCCCGATACTGGAGAATCCAGACTCTTCGCGCTGGGTGTATTCGTAGGACAAAAAAGCAAAGGTTTTATCTTTCTTGATGGGGCCACCGAAGGTGAGGCCGCTCTGCGTGCGCGTGTAGGCTTGTTTGACAGGGTTGAGATTGCCCGTGACCGGAGCGACTTGACCAGAGAAAGGATTGCGCGCCTGAAAGGCTTTGTTGCGGAAGTACCCGAAGGCGTTGCCGTGGAATTCGTTGGTGCCGCCCTTACTGACGATGTTGATCACCCCACCGCTGGCGCGGCCATACTCGGCGTTGTAGTTGCTCAGAATGAGCTGAAACTCCTGGATGCCCTCTTGAGAAAGGGTGGAGCGAATAGCGTTGATGGAGTTGTCGACGGCATCCGCGCCGTCAACGCTGACCGCCGTTCCTCGGGCGCGTGCGCCGCCAATGCTTAAGCCGCTATTGGGAGCAGGGCCAATGGTAGGTGAAACGTCGCGGGTGGTCTGCGAATTGGTGAGAGTGAAATTGATGTAGCTGCGGCCGTTGATCGGGAGATTGTCGATGCGGCGCTGCTCGACGGTTTGCGAAACATCGGATTTGGTCGTTTCGATGGGAGCGGTTTCCGTCGAAACAGTTACCGTCTGCACCATGCTTTTGAGGTCTAGACGCGGATCAAGCGTGGCGCTCTCGCCGACGGTGAGAACAACCGAATCATTCTCATAAACTGAAAAGCTGGCGCCGCCATCCACGGTCATTTTGTATTGACCGGGCGGAAGTCCAACGAGGTTGTAGCGTCCGCCATCATCGGTGACGGAAGTGCGCTGGGCGCCGGTGCCAGCGTTGGTCATGGTGACCTTGGCGCCCTTGACCGGCAAACCTTGAGGATCGGATACCGTTCCAGACAGAGTTGCAGTGTTGACCTGCGCCGAGGCTGGGGAGGCCCAGCCCAGAACCAGCAAACACAGAATCGCTGCAGCTATCAGTGATCTCGAAGAGAATAATATACACACACCCTGCCTGCGTTGCATGACTCCTCCTAGTTGTGCACCCGAAAACCTTCCGCTACCCCTAGCGGTGGCGGGTCTGCCGCCTCTTCCACATGAAACAATTGAATACAGGGCTTTTACTGCAATACCGCGTTGCTTTCAACTGAAAACTTCCAAGCCGTCGCCCAGAACGAACTATGGTGAAGCAGCGGCGCTTTGGGCGCCGACCTAATCTGACTTGACCTTCGAGAACTGCGGGTACCAGGCGCAGAATCCGGGAAAGGGCGAAGAATGGCAAGAGACAAGGTACGAAACGGGGCCGGAGTGCGGGAATGTCGCTTCTTGTCGCTATCCGTGTTCCGATGCCTAAATTGTGGTAGGGGACTCTGCTCAAGAGCGCGGGAATGAGGAGGGGTGAGGGGGCGTTTACAGCTGAAGATGGCGCTGGACAAGCTTGCGGAGTTTTTCGCGGTCTTCATCGCGCATGTGCACGAATTCGATGCCGCTGCCGTCAGGTCCGATGTTGCGGACCACGGCGGTGAAATTAATCTTTCGGAGGCCGGCGCGCACCTCAAGCTTGATCGAATCGCCGATCGCGAGCCTTCGCGGGGACTCCAGATAAGCGCCGCCCAGGCTGATGGTTTTTACTCGCGCAAGGCCCGCGGGTGCGCCCTCGATCTGTGCACGAAGCGGCGAATCCAGCGGAACTCGGGTGTAGCGCCGCGGGATAACGTAACTGGAGCTGGACTGAGCCGGCGCGCCAAAAGCAGCAGCAGCCTGTTTGAATGAGGGGCGATTCTCGATCAGCGCCAGGGCATCCTCTGCCGCGGCACGCAAACCGGCGGGTTCCGCATAAGTGAGGCCCACACGACTATCCGACAGCTTTCGAAGGAGCTCAGCGGCTTCGCTGGCGCGCAAGCGGCCAAGGGCCTCGATGGCCTTGATGCGCACAAATTGGTCGCGCAAAGATTCGTGTTCACCGGCGGCGATTTCCATGAGCTGCGGCACGGCGGTGGTTTCTTGGGCCAGGCCGAGTTGGTCGATCATCATGGGAACGACCATAGGATGAGCGTCAGAGAGGATCGCGGAAAAGACAAAAGCGGTGCTCACAGCGGAAGCGGAATTGTTGGGACGCGAAAGTTCGCTTACGGCCAAGTC